>Ga0102591_1001913_pt1 | contig 25345 bp, 19 predicted proteins | sample AraplaCol_mCL_r2_2_FD_76860 | JGI IMG/M metagenome (GOLD analysis project Ga0102591, IMG submission 76860) | Arabidopsis root microbial communities from North Carolina, USA - plate scrape MF_Col_mCL_r2 (SPADES assembly) (version 2) | ecosystem: Host-associated > Plants > Roots > Endosphere... | reverse complement strand
ACGATGCTCAACGAGGGCGTGTCGGGCGGCGTACTCCTGACGCGCGGCACGTTCACCCCCGAGGCGCGCACGGCGCAACGCCGCCAGCCACGCCTTCAGCTGGTGGACGGCGACACGCTGCGGGTGATGCTGAAGCTGCCCGACCCGAGCGGTCGCGTGCCGCAGGCACCACTGGCCGCCGACACGGTGCGACGCACGGCGGTGCCCCGCGCCGCCGCACGCCGCGACAGGCCCTGGCTGGTTCCCGCTATCGTGGGCGCACTGGTGGTGTGCCTGCTCGGCGTGTTCGTGTGGCGGGCGATGGCGCCACGCAAGCCGCCTGCCCCGCCCGTGACCGTCGAGGCCGCGCCGGCGCCGGCCCCGGTGGCCGCTCCCGCCGCTTCCCCGGCGGCCGCGCCCTTGCCGCCGCCGCGGCGTCCCGCAGTGGACCCGTCCGAGTCGCTCTCGCGCGAACTGGCCGAGCGTGCGCGCGCGCAGGACATGCGCTCCGAAGCCGCGCGGCGCGAGGCGCATCGCCAGGCCGACGACGCCATCAAGGTGATGGAACGCAATACGCGCGAGATCGGCTCGGCGGAATGAGCGGCCAATCGGCGGGGCGTTCTTTCACGCCAGCCGAATCCGCGCGGCCATAGGCTGGTGGGCGACCCCGTCGCCTGGAAACCCCGATGACCGAGACGCTCGCACCCGATCTGCTGCGTCGCATGCACGCGTACTGGCGTGCCGCGAACTACCTTTCCGTCGGCCAGATCTATCTGCGCGACAATCCGTTACTCGACGAGCCGCTGAGCAAGGATCACATCAAGCATCGTCTCCTCGGGCACTGGGGCACGACCACGGGCCTTAATTTCATCTACACGCATCTGAACCGTGCGATCGTCGAGCGCGACCTCGACATGATCTACGTGATCGGCCCCGGCCACGGCGGGCCCGGCCTCGTGGCGCATACCTACCTCGAAGGCTCCTACACCGAGGTGTATCCGCACATCGACCGCAGCGCCGCCGGCATGCGCGAGCTGTTCCGGCAATTCTCGTGGCCTTACGGCATCCCCAGCCATGTGGCGCCGGAAACGCCGGGCTCCATCCACGAAGGCGGCGAACTCGGTTATTCGCTGTCGCATGCGTTCGGTGCCGCGTTCGACAACCCGGAACTGATCGTGGCGTGCATCGTGGGCGACGGCGAAGCCGAGACCGGCGCGCTGGCGACGAGCTGGCACTCGAACAAATTCCTCAACCCCGCGCGCGATGGCGCGGTGCTGCCGATCCTGCACCTCAATGGCTTCAAGATCGCCAACCCCACCGTGCTCGCGCGCATCGAGCCGGACGAATTGCGCGACCTCATGCGCGGCTACGGCTACGAGCCGCACTTCGTCGAAGGCCACGAATTCGATCCGATGCACCAGGCGTTCGCCGCGGCGCTCGACCGCTGCCTCGACGAGATCCGCCGCATCCAGGACAAGGCACGCGGTGGCGACGCCGACGCCGCGACGCGCCCGCGCTGGCCGATGATCGTGTTTCGCAGCCCCAAGGGCTGGACCGGCCCGAAGGTCGTGGACGGCAAGCCCGTCGAAGGCACCTGGCGCGCGCATCAGGTTCCCATCGCGAAGTTCGAGAACGACGAGCACGTCGCGTTCCTCGAAGACTGGATGAAGAGCTACGAACCAGAAGAGCTCTTCGACGAGCATGGCGGCTTCCGCGAGGAGTTCGCGTCGCTGGCGCCGACCGGTCGCCGGCGCATGGGCATGAATCCGCATGCGAACGGGGGCCTGCTGCTGAAACCGCTGCACATGCCGCACTTCCGCACGTTCGCCGAAGACGTGAAGGCGCCCGGCGACCACAAGGCGGAGGCGACGCGCGTGCTCGGGCGCTTCCTTCGCGAAGTGATGCGCCAGAACATGGAAACCTTCCGCCTGTTCGGCCCCGACGAGACGGCGTCGAACCGCCTGGAGGCCGTCTACGAGGCGAGCGGCAAGACGTGGCTGGCCGATACCGAAGCGGTGGACGAGAACCTCTCGCCCGCGGGACGTGTGATGGAGGTACTCAGCGAGCATCAGTGCCAGGGCTGGCTCGAAGGCTACCTGCTCACCGGTCGCCACGGCTTCTTCTCGTGTTACGAGGCCTTCATCCACATCATCGACTCGATGTTCAACCAGCATGCGAAGTGGCTGAAGGTGACGCGCAAGATGTCGTGGCGTCCGCCGATCGCGTCGCTGAACTACCTGCTCAGTTCGCACGTGTGGCACCAGGACCACAACGGTTTCTCGCACCAGGATCCGGGCTTCATCGACCACGTGGCGAACAAGAAGTCGGAAATCGTGCGCATCTACCTGCCGCCCGACGCGAACTGCCTGCTGTCGGTCGCGGACCATTGCCTGCGCAGTCGCCACTACGTCAACGTGATCGTCGCCGGCAAGCAACCCGACTGGCAGTGGCTCGACATGGAAAGCGCCGTGCGTCATTGCACGGCCGGCGCCGGCATCTGGGAATGGGCCGGTCGCGGGGGCGACGACCCCGACGTGGTGATGGCATGCGCCGGCGATGCGCCGACGGTGGAGGTGCTGGCCGCGGTGATGCTGCTGCGCGACTACGTGCCGGACATCCGCATCCGCGTGGTCAACGTGGTGGACCTGATGTCGCTGGAAACGCCGGACGAGCATCCCCACGGCATGGACGACGACCAGTTCGACGACCTGTTCACGAAGGATCGCCCGGTGATCTTCGCGTTCCACGGCTATCCGGGCATCGTGCACAAGCTGACCTACCGGCGGCATAACCACGATAACTTCCACGTGCGCGGCTACAAGGAAGAAGGTACGACCACGACAGCGCTCGACATGATGGTGCTGAACAACATGGATCGCTTCCAGCTCGCGCTCGACGCGATCAACCGCATCCCGCGACTGGAAGGCGAACGGGCGAAGGCGTCGCAGCGCTACTGGTCCGACATCGAGCGACACAAGCTCTACGTCAGCGAGCACGGCCAGGATCTGCCCGATGTGCGCGACTGGCAATGGAAGGCCGAGGACGCCACGTGAGTCGCACGGGGCATGTGCTTGCGCTGAACGCCGGCTCGTCGTCGCTGAAGTACGGGCTCTACCGCGTCGATGGCGACGAGACGGAGGAACTGCTGGCCGCGCAGACGGAGTCGCACGATGGCGACGCCGATCCGGTGGCGACCGTGGTCCGGGCGCTTGTCGACCATGGCCTGCCGACGCCCGATGCCGTCGGCCATCGTCTGGTGCACGGCGGGCCGAAGGTGCGTGCGCACGCGTTGATCGACGATGCGCTGATGGTGCACCTCGAGGAGGCGAAGGCGTTCGCGCCCTTACATGTGCCCGTCGCGGTCGCGATGGTGGAACGTGCGCGTGCGGCGTTCCCCGGCGTGCCTCAGGTGGCGTGCTTCGACACCGCGTTTCACGCGACGATGCCTGCCGTGGCTCGCACCCTGCCCTTGCCCGCCGACCTGCGCGACGGCGGCATCGAGCGCTATGGGTTTCATGGATTGTCGTACGAGTCGATCGTGCGGCAGCTCGGCGCGACGATCCCGTCGCGCGTGGTGATCGCGCATCTGGGCAACGGCGCGAGCCTCTGCGCGGTGCGCGACGGCCACTCGGTCGACACGACGATGGGCCTGACGCCCACCGGCGGCATCGTGATGGGCACGCGGCCGGGCGACCTGGATCCGGGCGTGCTGCTCTATCTCATGCGGGAAAAGGGCTACGACGCGGCGCGACTCGAGGTGCTGATGGACCGCGAGTCGGGACTCAAGGGCCTGTCGGGCGGCACCAGCGACATGCGCGGATTGCGCGAATCGAACGAGGCATCCGCGGCGCTCGCGCGCGAGGTGTTCGTGCACGTCGCGCGGAAACATGTCGCCGCCATGGTGGCGTCACTCGGTGGCATCGACCTGCTGGTATTCACCGGGGGCATCGGCGAGAACGACGCGGCGACGCGCGATGCGATCCTGGCCGGCCTGCAATGGTTCGGCGACTTCGACGTGCGCGTGATGGCGACGGAAGAAGACGAACAGATCGCGAGGCACACGTGGCGCCTCGCTTCGTAGGATCGCCAGCGGGCTGGCTCCCACCAGAGGGGTAAGGCTCATGCTCTGGCGGGAGCCAGCCTGCTGGCGATCGCGCGAAGCGCGATACGGCGGCCGCGCCTCGTGAACTCAGACGACCACCACCGGGATCTTGCCGATCTTCGAGCGCCATTCCTTCGGGCCGGTTTCGTGGACGGACGTGCCGGCGCTGTCGACGGCGACGGTGACCGGCATGTCCTTCACCTCGAACTCGTAGATGGCTTCCATGCCCAGGTCTTCGAACGCCAGCACGCGGGACGCCTTGATCGCCTTCGACACGAGGTACGCCGAGCCGCCGACGGCCATCAGGTACACGGCCTTGTTGTCGCGGATGGCTTCGATCGCCGCCGGCCCGCGCTCGGACTTGCCGACCATGCCGAGCAGGCCCGTGGTCTCGAGCATCTGGCGCGTGAACTTGTCCATGCGCGTGGCAGTGGTCGGGCCGGCCGGGCCGACCACTTCGTCGCGCACCGGATCCACCGGGCCCACGTAGTAGATGAAGCGATTGGTGAAGTCGACAGGGAGCGTCTCGCCCCGGTTGAGCATGTCGATCATGCGCTTGTGCGCGGCGTCGCGACCGGTGAGCAGCTTGCCGTTGAGCAGGATCGTCTCGCCCGGCTTCCAGCTCTGGACGTCTTCGCGGGTGATGGTGTCGAGATCGACGCGACGGCCCTTGGAGGCGTCGTACGTGAGCTTCGGCCAGTCTTCCAGCGAGGGCGGATCGAGCGCGACCGGACCGGAGCCGTCGAGCACGAAGTGCGCGTGGCGCGTGGCGGCGCAGTTCGGAATCATCGCCACCGGCAGATTCGCCGCGTGCGTCGGGTAGTCCTTCACCTTGATGTCGAGCACGGTGGTCAGGCCACCGAGGCCCTGCGCGCCGATGCCCAGCGCGTTGACCTTTTCGTACAGCTCGAGGCGCAGCTCTTCCGCACGATTCGCCGGGCCGCGGGCGATGAGGTCGACGATGTCGATCGGCTCCATCAACGCTTCCTTCGCCAGCAGCATCGCCTTTTCGGCGGTACCGCCGATGCCGATGCCGAGCATGCCGGGCGGGCACCAGCCGGCGCCCATCGTCGGCACGGTCTTCAGCACCCAGTCGACGATCGAATCGGACGGATTGAGCATCGCGAACTTCGATTTCGCTTCCGAACCGCCACCCTTGGCGGCGACGATCACATCGACCTTGTCGCCCGGCACGATCGTCATGTTGACCACCGCGGGCGTATTGTCGCGCGTATTCATGCGCTTGCCGGCCGGATCGGCCAGGACGGAGGCGCGAAGCTTGTTGTCCGGGTGGTTGTACGCGCGTCGGACGCCTTCGTTCACCATGTCTTCCAGGCTCATCGTGGCATCGTCCCAGCGGACGTTCATGCCAACCTTGAGGAAGACCGTGACGATGCCGGTGTCCTGGCAGATGGGCCGGTGGCCCTCGGCGCACATGCGCGAGTTGATCAGGATCTGGGCGATGGCGTCCTTCGCCGCCGGCGACTCTTCACGCTCGTACGCCGCGGAAAGATTCCGGATGTAGTCGACCGGGTGGTAGTACGAGATGTACTGGAGAGCGTCGGCGACGCTGGTGATGAGGTCGTCCTGCTTGATCGTGGTCATGGCGCGTCGGCTGGCTCGCGAGGCTGGCAAAACGGCGATTTTACCGCACCCGGGCGTGTAAGGTGCCGGGCCCGGGTCCGGTCTTCTTCACGTACCCCCAAGAACCCCACGGAGTTCCCATGCGCCAGCCGTTCCGCCACGCCCTGTTCGTCGTCGCCCTCGCCGCCATGGCGCTCGGACTGGCGCGCCCCGCCATCGCAGCCCAGACCGCCCCGGAATTCGCCGGCATCGCCGCCTGGCAGAACTCGAAGCCGCTGACGATGAAGCAGCTGCGCGGCAAGGTCGTGCTGATCGATTTCTGGGCCTACTCGTGCATCAACTGCCTGCGCACCCTGCCCCACGTCACCCGCTGGTACGACGAGTACAAGGACAAGGGCCTGGTGGTCGTCGGCGTGCACTCCCCGGAATTCCCCTTCGAAAAACAGGAGGGCAACGTCCGCGACGCGATCAGGAAGTACAACATCCACTACCCGGTGGCGCAGGACAACGATCTGGAAACGTGGGACGCGTGGGACAACCAGTACTGGCCGGCCGAGTACCTGGTCGACCAGCGCGGCAACGTCGTGGCCCATCACTTCGGTGAGGGCAACTACGCCGAGATGGAGAACGCGATCCGCACCCTGCTGGGCCTGCCGCGGCTCGACGCCAAGGCCATTGCCGAGGACAAGGATGCGCCGGACTTCAACCAGATCGGCTCGCCGGAGATGTACTTCGGCAGCGACCGCGGCCAGAACCTCGCCAGCCCCGAAGGTGGCCGCACCGGCACGCGCGATTTCACCGCGCCCTCGCGGCTCGATCTGAACCAGTTCGCGCTGGTCGGTCGCTGGGAGATCGGCCGTCAGAACGCCACGCTGACCGGTGCCAGCGGCGAGATCCGCCTGCATTTCAAGGCGAAGAAGGTGCACATGGTCGCCAGCGCGAACGATCCGGTGACGGTCGAGGTGCTGGTCGACGGCAAGCCGCAGCCGCCGGTGACAATCCAGGCATCGCAGCTGTACACGCTGTACACCGCGACCGACTACAAGGATCACGTGCTGACGATCCGGATTCCGAAGGCGAATTTCCACGCGTTCACGTTCACCTTCGGGTGATGCTCTCTTGGTGGGAGCCAGCCTGCTGGCGAAGGGTGCTTGCCGCGAGCACCCTCCGCCAGCGGGCTGGCTCCCACCGAGGACACACTTGCACGACCGTTACTCACGATATATCGTACGTGCACTACGTACGATATATCGGAGAGCATCCATGCATTTTTTCCATCGGCTCCACGAGCACATGCATGCCGTCGGCCGCGGCGGCGGCCGCTTCGGCGGCGGCCCGTTCGGATTCGACGACCGCGACGGCATGCGTGGCGGGCGTGGCGGTGGCCGCTTCGGCGGCCGGATGTTCGGGACGGGCGACCTACGGCTCCTGCTGCTGGCGCTGATCGAGGAGCAGCCTCGCCACGGTTACGAACTGATCCGCACCATCGAAGAGATGTTCGACGGCCAGTACAGCCCGAGCCCCGGCGCCATCTATCCGACCCTGACGATGCTCGAAGAGCTCGGCTATGCCCGCGTCGAGGCCGAGACGGGCGGTAAGAAGCTCTACGCCATCACCGACACGGGCCGCGCCTTCCTCGCCGAGAATCGCGACAGCCTCGACGCGCTCACGGAGCGGCTGCAGGTGATGTCCCGCCATATGCGCCGCATGACCGTGCCCAACGAAGTGCGCGAGGCCATGCATCGGCTGAAGCATCAGCTGATGAACCATCACAAGAGCTGGGACGAAGCGGAACTCGCGCGCGTCGCCCGACTGATCGACGCGGCCGCGAAAGCCGTGGGGGAGCGCCAATGACCGACGAGCGTCATCAGGCCCGACGCGTCCGCCACCCGCTGAAGATGCGCCGCCTCGAAGTGGCGCGCGTGGCGCACGTCACCCCGCACATGGTGCGGGTGACGCTTCGCGGCGACGACCTCGCCGGATTCGTATCCGCCGCGCCGGACGACCACGTGAAGCTGTTCTTCCCGACCCCGGCCGGCACGATGAACCTGCCCGTCTTCAGCGAGAACGGTCCTGTCTACGCCGACGGCGAGCACTCGCCGTCGCGCGACTACACCCCTCGCAGGTACGACGCAGCGGCCGGCGAGCTCGACATCGATTTCGTGATCCACGGCGATGGGCCCGCGTCCAGCTGGGCGGAGACCGCCAGCGTGGGGGACGTCCTGCATGTCGGCGGTCCGCGCGGATCGATGGTCGTCGCGGACGATTTCGATCACTACGTGATGGTGGGCGACGCGACCGCGCTACCTGCGATCGGCCGGTGGCTCGAACACATGCCGGCGGACCGGAACGTCACGGTGCTGATCGAAGTGTCGTCGGCGGAAGAGCGACAGGCACTCGCGCGCGACGTCACCTGGTTCGTCGCCGGAGAGTCGCCACGGATGGACGAGGCGCTTGCGGCGTTGCCGCTACCGCAGGGCGATACGTTCTGGTGGGTGGCCACGGAATCGAAGCGTGCCCGTGCGTTGCGCTCCTTGCTGGTGGAACAACGCGGCGTCGACAAGGAATGGGTCAAGGCGACGGGCTACTGGCAGGCCGACTGATGCGGTTGCCTGGATGGGGCTTGTCGCGAGCACCCGTTCGCGGCCAAGGCCGCTCCCACAGAAGAGCGCGTCGTATGGATTTCGGTGGGAGCCAGCCTGCTGGCGATGGGCTTGTCGCGAGCACCCATCGCGGCCAAGGCCGCTCCCACAGAAGAGCGAGCCGTTTGGAATTCGGTGGGAGCCAGCCTGCTGGCGATGGGCTTGTCGCGAGCACCCATCGCGGCCAAGGCCGCTCTCACAGAAGAGCGAGCCGCTTGGATGTCGGTGGGAGCCAGCCTGCTGGCGATGGGGCTTGTCGCGAGCACCCATCGCGGCCAAGGCCGCTCCCACAGAATGCCCTGCGAAAGCCGGTAGCGCTTCGCTCCGACGTAAGGCGAGCGCGAGCCGGCTGAATCTCCGGGGCTCGTCACCATCACGGCATGTCGACGTCGCTTAATCGATCCCTGCCATGAACACATAACGTTTGCGGCCGCCGCGATACCCCTATGTCCGTTCATGGGATGGGAGCGGCACGATGCGGCGTGGCAGGAAAATTCTGGCGTGGGTGGTGGGCATCCTCGTCGTTCTGATCGTGGCGATCATTCTCTTCATCGCCTTCTTCGACTGGAACCGGCTGAAACCCACCATCAACGAGAAGGTGTCCGAAGCCATCGGTCGCCCGTTCGCCATCAATGGCGACCTGTCCGCGCATTGGTCGCGCGAGCCCGGAGAAGGCGGTCTGGTCGGACTCATCCCCTGGCCGCATTTCAGAGCCCTCGACATCACCGTCGCGAATCCGGACTGGGCGAAGAACAAGCGTTTCGCCACGCTGGAGTCCGTCGAGTTCCGGCTGTCGCCCTTCCCGCTCATCGCTCATCGCATCGTGGTACCCGAGATTCGGCTGGGCCGGCCGCGGATCGCGCTGGAGCGCGTGAAGAACGGCGACAACACGTGGACGTTCAAGATGCCCGAGAGCACCGGGCCATCCGAATGGCAGATGGAGCTGAACGCGATCGCGTTCGACAAGGGTCACATCGACTTCTCGGACGCGACCAACCAGATCGTCATGGGCATCGACGTGACGCCGCTCGGCAAGGGCATTCCGTTCAACGAGATCATGGCGCAGCAGGAGAAGGATTCGCGCGCGCAGGCGAACAAGACCACGGGCGCCAGCGCGAAGACGATGGCGAAGAGCGACGCCGACGAAAAGGACCGCCAGGACGAAACCAAGAACAAACAGGTCTATTACTTCGCCTGGGATGCCAAGGGCACCTACAAGAAATCCACCGTGTCGGCCAAGGCCCGCACCGGCGGCGTGCTCGCGCTGCGCGACGCCAGTCGCCCATTCCCCGTGCAGGCGGATGCGCGGTTCGGCGACACGCACATCGCCTTCGTGGGCACGCTGACCGATCCGATCAACATGGGCGCGCTCGACGTGCGGTTGTGGTTCTCGGGTACCAGCATGTCGCATCTTTACGACCTGACGGGCATCACGCTTCCGGACACGCCGCCTTTCGCGACGGAAGGCCATCTCAAGGCCAACCTCAAGCAAGGTGCGAGCGTCTTCACATACGAGAACTTCACGGGCCGGGTCGGCGGCAGCGATCTGGGTGGTAGCCTCGTGTTCGACACGCGCGGCGCGCGGCCGAAGCTGTCCGGCAAGCTGAAATCGAACCAGCTGCTCTTCGCCGATCTGGCACCGCTGATCGGTGGCGGCAGCGACGCCGAAAAGGCGGAGCGCGGCGACACCGCGAAGCAGCCGGCTGGCAAGGTGCTGCCGGTGGAGCCGTTCAAGACCGATCGCTGGAACGCGATGGATGCCGATGTCACGTTCACCGGCGTCAGGATCGTTCATGGCGAACGGCTGCCGTTCGAGAACGTCTCGACGCATCTGGTCATGCAGGACGCGGTGCTTACCCTCGACCCGCTCAAGTTCGGCGTGGCGGGCGGCACCGTGGGCAGTAACATCCGGCTCGACGGTTCGAAGACGCCGCTGCGCGGGGGCTTCAACCTCGGCGCCCGTCACCTGAAGCTCAAGGAGCTCTTCCCCACCTTCGCACCGATGCAGACGAGCTTCGGCGAGTTGAACGGCGACGCGTCGCTCACCGCCGTCGGCAATTCACCCGCGGCACTGCTCGGCAGTTCCAATGGCGAGGTGAAGCTGCTGATCAACGACGGCGCGATCAGCGGATCGTTGCTGGAGTTGGCGGGCCTCAACGTGGGCAGCTACGCGGTGACGAAGCTGTTCGGCGACGACGTGGTCAAGATCAATTGCATGGCCGCCGATCTCGTCGCCACCGATGGCGTGATGGAATCGCGGCTGTTCGCGTTCGACACGGAAAAGGCTTTGATCAACGTCACGGGCGACGTGAACTTCCGTGACGAGAAGCTCAATCTCGACATCGTGCCGCATACGAAGGGTTTCCGTCTGTTTTCGTTGCGCTCGCCGTTGTACGTCCATGGGACGTTCGCGAATCCGGCACCGGGCGTCCATGCCGGGCCTCTGATCCTGCGCGCCGGTGGCGCCGCCGCGCTGGCGGTGTTCGCGGCGCCGGTGGCAGCGCTTGGCGCACTGGCCGTGCCGGAGAGCGGCAAGGCGGACGCCACGCAGTGCAAGCCGTTGCTGGACGATCTGAAGCAGAGTCCGCCGAAAGCCCCGCCAGCCGGAAAGTCGGCAAGGTAAGCGGGACGGCCGGTGGGAGCCAGCCTGCTGGCGATGGGGGCTTGCCGCGAGCACCCATCGCGGCCGAGGCCGCTCCCACACCTGCTGTAGTGGGCTCCTAGTGGGAGCCAGCCTGCTGGCGAAGGGGCTTGCCTCGAGCACCTATCGCGGCCGAGGCCGCTCCCACACCTGCTGTAGTGGGCTCCTGGTGGGAGCCAGCCTGCTGGCGAAGGGGCTTGCCGCGAGCACCCATCGCGGCCGAGGCTCTCCTACAGATCGGCCTTTGGAAGCCGCGTCAGCGGCTCCTACAAAAGCCGTGCGGCTTCGGGCAAGCTTCGCGGATGTCGCCTGCCCGTCGTGCTCATCTCCAGATCCACTTCTGCGTCCTGCTCTGGGGCTTCACCGCCATCCTCGGAAAGCTGATCGCCCTGCCCGCCCTGCCGCTAGTGTGGTGGCGCATGTTGCTGGTGTCGGGGACGCTGCTCTGCGTGCCGCGGGTGTGGCGCGGTCTGCGCGCCATGTCGCCGCGGCTGGCGCTGTCCTATGCCGGCATCGGCGTGATCGTCGCACTGCACTGGCTCACGTTCTACGGCGCGATCAAGCTCGCGAACGCCTCCGTGGCCGCGACCTGCATCGCGCTGTGTCCCGTGTTCCTGGCCATTGTCGAACCGTGGGTGGCCGGTCGTCGGTTCGATCCGCGGGAGCTGATGATCGGCGCGGCCGTGGTGCCCGGCGTGGCCCTCGTGGCGGGCGGGCTCCCCGGAGACATGCGCCTTGGCCTCGCCATCGGCGTGCTCTCGGCGATCTTCGTGGCGTTCTTCAGCGCGCTCAACAAGCGTTTGATCGATCGCGCGGATTCGCTCACGGTGACCTGCGTCGAACTCGGCACGGGCACGCTGTTTCTCACCGCCCTTGCGCCGTTCTTCGCCGCGCCGGCCTTTCCGCTGCCCGACGCGCACGACGGCGCGCTCCTGATCTTGCTGGCGTATGGGTGTACGTTGCTCCCCTTCGCGCTGGCGCTGTCCGCGCTGCGCCATCTCTCCGCGTTCGCGACGCAGATGGTGACGAACCTCGAGCCCGTCTACGCGATCGTGCTTGCGATTCCGCTGCTCGGCGAGCAAAGGGAACTGGGGTGGACGTTCTACGTCGGCGTGGCGATCATCCTGATCGCGGTGTTCGCGCATCCCTGGCTGCATCGAGGAGAACGCGCGGCGCCGTCCGACATCGTGGCGCCCTGATTTTCCGCAAGCGGCTCAGCCGCGTCCGCGGGCCTTCATGGTGCGCTGGCGACGGGCGCGCTGCGCCGGCGACCGCGTGCTGGTCGTTTTTCGGGGTGACGAGCGCTTGGCTCGCGAAGGCGGGCTGATCGGTTTCACGGGATGCTCCGGGGAGTACCGGGAAGGTCGATGCTGCGACCCACCCGGTGAATATCCCGCTAAGAAGGTGTCAGGCCAGCTTGATTTCGCGCAGACGCTCGAGCAGGTACTCGTGGGCCGTGATGGCTTTCGGGTAACGCTTCGGGTTGTCGGGCGTGATGCACGAAGGCAGCACGTCGAGCACGACGTCCGGGTTCGGGTGCAGGAAGAACGGCACCGAATAGCGCGGCTTGCGCGCGGCGCCTGGATCCTTCGGGTTGGTCACGCGATGCGTCGTCGACGGATACACGTGATTGGTGAGGCGCTGGAGCATGTCGCCGATGTTCACCACGATGGCGTCGCCTTCGGTGGTGATCGGCAGCCACTCGCCGTCGCTCAGGACCTCGAGGCCGGCCGTGCTGGCGCCGACCAGCAGCGTGATGAAGTTGATGTCTTCATGCGCGCCGGCGCGGACGTTCGGCACGTTGGCCTGCTCGATCGGCGGGTAGTGGATCGGACGCAGGATCGAGTTGCCGACATCGATCTTGTCTTCGAAGAAGGTCTCCGGAAGATCGATATGCAGCGCGAGCGCGCGCAGCACGCGCGAACCGAGCTGATCGAGCTTCGTGTACAGGCCGTAGCCCTTTTCCTTGAAGCCCGGCACTTCGTCCGGCCACACGTTGGGCGGCATCACGTCGGCGAACTTCGAGTCGCGTGGAATCTCGCGACCGATGTGCCAGAACTCCTTGAGATCGGCGAACTGGCTGTCCTTCGCGGTTTCGACCTTGAACGGCGTGTAGCCGCGCGCACCGCCGCTGCCGGGGATGTGGTACTTGCGCTTGGTGTCGTCGGGCAGCGCGAAGAACGCCTTGAACGCCTCGTACGCCCCGTCGATGTCCTCACGCGGGATACCGTGGCCGCTGATGCAGCAGAAACCGAATTCGCGGTAAGCGGCGCCGATCTCGGCGACGAACGCGTCCCGATCGGTGTCGTAGCGGCGGATATCGAGGGTGGGAACCGACTTCTGAACCGTATTCATGGGAAACCTGCGTGCACGCGATCGAGGGTCAGGCCGTGGCCTGGGCCGCCGATTTTACGGCGTCGGCCAGCTGGCCCGCCAGCCGGTCGACTTCGGCGGCATCGGCCGCCTCGATCGTGACGCGCACGAGCGGCTCGGTGCCGGAGGCACGCAGGACGACCCTGCCACGGCCTTCCAGCGCGGCCTCGACGTCGGCCAGAGCCTGGACGACCGTCTCGGACTTGAGGGCTTCCTTGGCCCCCTGCACCCGGACGTTGACCATGGTCTGCGGCAGTTTGACCAGCCCGGCGCGGGCCTCCGCGAACGACTCGCCGGATTCGAAGAGCGCCTCGAGCAGCGCGAGGGCCGCCACGACACCGTCGCCGGTGGTGAAGCGGTCGAGGCAGAGCACGTGGCCGGACGTCTCGCCACCGAGCACGCCGCCGTGTTCCTTCAGCTGCTGGAGCACGTAGCGGTCGCCGACGTTCGCCCGGACAAACGGGATATCGAGCTGCCGGAGTGCGCGCTGCAGGCCGTAGTTGCTCATCAGGGTGCCGACGACGGGGCCCGGCAGGCTCGCCTTCTTCTTCCAGTGGCGCGCGATCACGTAGAGCATGTCGTCGCCATCGGTGACCGTGCCATCGCGATCGACCACGCGCACACGGTCGCCGTCGCCGTCGAAGGCGATGCCGAGGTCGGCACCGCGCTCGAGCACGGTCCGCGCGAGCCCGTCGGGATCGGTGGAACCCACGCCGCGATTGATGTTGAGACCATCGGGCTCCGCGCCGATGGTCGAAACCTCGGCGCCGAGGTCGCGGAACACCTTCGGGGCGACCTGGTACGTGGCGCCGTGGGCGCAGTCGAGCACGATGCGCATGCCGGCCAGCGAGAAATCGTCCGACACGGTGGACTTGCAGAACTCGGCGTAACGGGTGACCGCGTCGTCGACGCGGCTGGCCTTGCCCAGCGCCTCGGAGGCGACGGTGACGAAATCGGCTTCGAGCTCGGCCTCGATCTCGGCTTCCAGCTCGTCGTCGAGCTTTTCGCCCTGGCCGGAGAAGAACTTGATGCCGTTGTCCTGATGCGGGTTGTGCGACGCGCTGATCACGATGCCGGCGTCGGCGCGCAGCGAGCGCGTGAGGTACGCGACGCCCGGCGTGGGCATCGGGCCGAGCAGGCGGACGTTGGCGCCGGAGGCGACCAGACCCGCTTCCAGCGCTGCCTCGAACATGTAACCGGACACGCGGGTGTCCTTGCCGATGACCACCATGACCTTGCGGTTCGGGTCGCGGCGCTCGGCTCCGGTGCCGGCGGGGCGACGGTCGGCGGCGCGGCGGCGCGCCAGCACGGCACCGGCGGCGCGGCCGAGACGGAGGATGAAATCGGCGCTGATCGGGTACGTGCCGACGTGACCGCGGATGCCGTCCGTGCCGAAATACTTGCGTTCACTCATGGTGTTGTCGTCCTTACTTCCGGATCGGGCGAGGATACTCCGATGCCGCGGGGGGTGCGGAGCTGGCCAGAGGGGCTAGCCGTCCGGCGCTACTCGTCGTCCGGCCAGCGGGGCGTCGCCGGCCTGTCGTGGCGGGGCGCGGTGTCGCCGGCCTTCACGGCGGACCACACGGCCAGCGCATCGACGGTGGCGGCCACGTCGTGCACGCGGACCATGACGGCCCCGCGCTGCACGCCGATCATCGCCGCGGCCACCGAGCCGTGCACCCGCGCGGCGGGATCCTGCCGGTGGGTCAGCGCGCCGATCATCGACTTGCGCGAGACGCCGATGTACGCCCCCGCACCCAGTTCCGCGAATCGGGCCGTGGCGCGCAGCAGGGCCAGATTGTGCTCGAGGCTCTTGCCGAAGCCGAAGCCGGGGTCGACCAGCACGCGGCGACGATCGATGCCGGAGAGTTCGCAGGCGAACAGGCGATCGGTCAGGAAGCGGTGGACGTCGCCCACCACGTCGTCGTAATCCGGCGCCGCCTGCATCGAGCGCGGCTCGCCCCGCATGTGCACCAGGCAGACCGGCACGCGGAGCTCGGCGGCGGCGTCCAGCGCGCCTTCGCGGCGCAGCGCATAGACGTCGTTGATCATGCCCGCGCCCGCACCGACGGCGGCGCGCATGACCTCCGGCTTGGAGGTATCGATGGAAATAGGCAGCGTCGTCGCCGCGGCCAGTCGCTCGATCAGCGGAACGACACGACGAATCTCTTCCTCCACCGGAACGTCGTCGGCGCCGGGACGCGTGGACTCGCCGCCGATGTCGAGCATATCGGCACCCTCTTCCGCCAGTTTCAGCGCGTGGGCGTAGGCGGCGTCGAGGGAGTCGTGACGGCCGCCGTCCGAGAAGGAATCCGGCGTGACGTTGACGATGCCGACCACGCGCGGCCGGTCGAGCGACAGCGCGCGGCCGTTGCAGTCGAGCACGGTGGCGAACGGATCGATGCTCATGCGGATCAGCCCTGCTGCGTGCCGCCGATGGCGCCCATGAATCGACGGTAGTAGCGCAGCTCGTCGATGGAATCGCGGATGTCGGACAACGCGGTGTGCGCCGAATCCTTCGCGAAGCCCCTGGCGATCTCCGGCGACCAGCGGCGCGAAAGCTCCTTCAGGGTCGACACGTCCAGATTCCGGTAATGGAAATAGCGTTCGAGCGCCGGCATCTCGCGGTGCATGAAGCGCCGATCCTGGCAGATCGAGTTGCCGCACATCGGCGACTTGCCGACGGGCACGTGCTTCTTGAGGAAGTCGATCGTGGCCTGCTCGGCCTGCTCGACCGTGACGTCGGACTCCACCGCCCGCTGCCACAGGCCGGAGCGCCCGTGCTGGTTCCGGTTCCACGCGTCCATCTGCTGCAGCCGAGCGTCGCTGTGCGAAATGGCGAAGACCGGGCCTTCGGCAATGACGTTCAGATCCTTGTCCGTGACGATCGTGGCGATCTCGAGGATGGAGTCGTTGTCGGTATCCAGTCCCGTCATCTCCAGGTCGATCCAGATGAGGTTGTCGTCGTGCTGCGCAGCTGTCATGGGTGCTCCTTTGAGGATGCCGAGTCTAACCCGGCAGGCCGCCAACCTGTAGGCACCGATCCGGCGGGAGCCAGCCTGCTGGCCGTGGCTTCCCACGGCGAGCACCCATCGCCATCAGGCTGGCTCCCACCCCGGTGAACGGAACGTGAGATCATGCCGGGATGGCCGAACCGACCTTCTTCTGGCACGACTACGAAACCTTCGGCGCCGATCCCCGACGCGACCGTCCCAGCCAGTTCGCCGGCATTCGCACGGACGCCAACCTCGACATCGTCGGCGACCCGGTGATGATCTACTGCCGGCCGCCACGCGACATGCCGCCCCAGCCCGCCGCCTGCCTGATCACCGGCATCGCGCCGCAGCTGACCGAGCGCGAGGGCCTGTCCGAAGCGGCCTTCGCCGCGGCGATCCACGAGCAGATCGCCGCGCCGGGTACCTGCACCGTGGGTTACAACTCGCTGCGCTTCGACGACGAGTTCACCCGGCACCTCCTGTACCGCAATTTCTACGACCCGTACGGTCGCGAGTGGGAGAACGGCAACTCGCGCTGGGACCTGATCGACCTGGTGCGCATGTGCCAGGCGCTGCGCCCGGACGGCATCGTGTGGCCCACCCGCGAGGACGGCACGCCCAGCTTCAGGCTGGAGCACCTGGCCACGGCCAACGGCCTCAAGCAGGACCGCGCGCACGACGCCCTGTCGGATGTCGAGGCGCTCATCGCCCTCGCCCGCCTCATCCGCGCCAGACAGCCGAAACTCTGGGACTGGTACTACGCGCTGCGCCGCAAGCAGCGAGTGTTCGAAATGCTCGACGTCGCCGCCATGACGCCGGTGGTGCACGTTTCGTCGCGTTATCCCGCCAGCCGCCAATGCCTCACCGTGATCGCGCCGGTCGCCGCGCATCCGACGCGCGCCGGCGAGGTCATCGTCTACGACCTCACCGCCGACCCGGCCGACCTGATCGCGCTGGACCACGACGACATCGCCGACCGCGTGTTCGTGTCGCGCGCCGACCTCCCCGAGGGAGTGGAGCGCATTGCGTTGCGCACCGTGCGTGCCAACCACGCCCCCGCGCTGGCGCCGCTGTCCGTGCTCAAGGGCGTGGATCACGGCCGGTTGGGCGTCGACATGGCGGCCGTGGAACGCAACCTCGAGACCCTGCGCAACAGCCCGGGTCTCGCCGAAAAGCTCCGGCGCGTCTACGCGCGGGCGTCGGACCTGCCGCCGGCGGAGGATCCGGAGCTGGCACTGTACGGCGCCTTCCTGCCCGACGCCGACCGTCGCCTTCTGGCGGACGTGCGCGCGACGCCGCCCGACCAGCTCGGGACACGCGCGTTTCCGTTCCGCGACCCGCGATACCCCGAGCTACTGTTCCGCTATCGGGCACGAAACTGGCCGGAAACGCTCACGCTCGAAGAACACGCGCGCTGGGAGGCGTTCCGCGTCGACCGCCTGACCCGCCGTGGCCCGTTGACCACACTGACCCTCGACGACTACGACACCGAACTCGCCACGCTGCGCGCGCTGCCCGGCGCGCCCCTCGCGCTGCTCGACCAGCTCGAGGCGTGGAGCCTGGAACTCCGCTGACCCGACCATGCCGACATCCTATTTCACGCCCGCCACGTTCCGTTTCTTCAAGGCCCTCGTCCGCAACAACAATCGCGAGTGGTTCCACGAGCACAAGGACGACTACGAGCGCCACGTGCGCGAGCCGTTCACCGCGCTGATCGGCGACCTCGCCGCGCCGCTGGCGAAAATCAGCACGCACTTCGTGGCCGACACGCGCAAGGTCGGCGGCTCGCTGTACCGCATTCATCGCGACACGCGTTACGCGAACGACAAGCAGCCGTACAAGGGCTGGCAGGGATCGCGGTTCTTCCACGAGCGCCGCCGCGAGATCCAGGCGCCAGGGTTCTACCTGCACATCCAGCCGGGCGAATGCTTCGTCGGCGGCGGCATGTGGCATCCCGAGCCGCCCGTGCTGAAGAAGCTGCGCGAGTTCCTCGCCGACAACCCCGGCGCGTGGAAGCGCGCGACGCAGGGCAACGCCTTCCGGGAGCGCTTCACGTTCTGGGGTGAAAGCCTCACGCGTCCGCCGCGCGGGTTCGACGCGAACCACGAACTGATCGAGGACCTCAAGCGGAAGAACTTCGCCGCCGGCCAGGACTTCGACGAGGCGATGGCATGCTCGTCCGAGTTGCTACCGTTCGTCGTGGACAACTTCAAACGCCTTGCGCCGATGGTGGATTACCTGTGCGCGGCGCAGGAACTCGAGTTCTGACCTTCCCTGTGGGAGCGCGCTAGCGCGCGATGGGTGCTCGCGGCAAGCCCCCATTCGCGGCCAAGGCCGCTCCCGCGAGAAGTGCCGGCTGCGGGGCGATGGCTTGGCTACTTCTCATAGAGCTCGATCGGCAGGTCGTCGGGGTCGGCGAAGAAGGTGAAGCGGCGGCCGGTGAATTCGTCGACGCGGATCGGTTCGCATGCGACGCCGTGCGCAGCGAGTTTCGCCACCGCCACGTCGATGTCCGTCACCGTGAACGCCAGGTGGCGAAGACCCTGCGCTTCGGGCCGCGACGGTCGTTTCGGCGGCGATGGAAAGGAGAACAGTTCCAGCTGCACGCCGGGGCTAACCTCCAGGTCCAGCTTCCACGAATCGCGCGCCTCGCGGTACGCCTCATGGATCACCTTCAGGCCAAGCACATCCGTGTAGAAGGCCTTCGACCGCGCATAATCCGAGCAGATGAGCGCGACATGATGGATGGCTTCGAGCATGGCGATCAGGCCTCGGAGAACGGAAAAGCGAGCACGTCGGCGATCGCGCCGGTGCCAGCGAGCACCATCAGCAGCCGTTCGATACCCATGGCGACACCCGCGCAGTCCGGCAGGCGATCCAGCGCCGCGAGCAGCGCCTCGTCGATGGCGACTTCCGGCGTACCGCGCGCGCGACGCTTCGCGTTGTCGCGCTCGAAGCGCTGGCGCTGCTCCGCGGCGTCGTTGAGCTCGTGGTACCCGTTCGCCACCTCGTACGGCCCCACGTAGACCTCGAATCGCTCCGCCACCGGCGGGTCGTCGTGACGGATGCGCGCGAGCGCGCACTGGCTGGCGGGAAAGTCGGAGACCACGGTGACGCGATCTCGGGGGAAGTTCGGCTGGATGCGATGGGTCATCAGGAGATCGAGCCAGTCGTCGCGCTCGAGGCCTTCCGGATCGATGCCGATAGGGGATAGCGGCTCGCGCAGTCGTTCGACCGGATCGGTGAGCGCGTCGACACCGAGCGTATCGCGGAAAAGACCGCGATACGTCGTCTCGACGATGTCGACGGTGCGCCCCGCACGAAGCAGCAGGATCTGGAGAAGGTCGATGACTTCGCGCGCGAGCTTCGCATCGTCCCAGCCCACGCGGTACCACTCGAGCATGGTGAATTCGGGATTGTGACGACCACCGGCCTCGCCATCGCGGAACACGCGTCCCATCTCGTAACAGTCGCCCACGCCCGCGGCGAGCAGCCGCTTCAGCGGAAACTCCGGCGACGTGCGCAGCCAGCGCTGTGGCGAGCCGGCATCGACGTGCCCCGTGAAACGCGTGGAGAAACTCTGGATGTTCGGATCGGTATTGCCCGCGGCCGACAGCATCGGCGTCTCCACCTCGAGCACGTGGCGCTCGGCGAAGAACGCGCGGATGCAGGTATTGACGCCGGCGCGCAGCCGCAGGTGCTTCAGGTCGCTCACGGCGCCACTCCGTGTTCGGTCAGCAGCGCGACGAGATCGGCTTCGGTGTAGACCGGCACGCCGAGTTCGGTCGCCTTGTCGAGCTTGGACCCCGCGGCCTCGCCGGCGAAGACACCCGTGGTCTTCTTCGACACCGAACCGGCGACCTTGGCGCCAAGCGATTCCAGTCGCTCGGTCGCGTCGTCGCGCTTGAGCGTCTCCATCGTGCCGGTGATCACGTAGGTGAGTCCTTCCAGTGGCAACGCGGAAGCGGCTTTCGCCGGCAGCGCGGCCGCCAGCCGGCGCATCGCTTCGTCGGCCTCGCGCAGTTCCGCCATGCGGTCCGGGTCGCCGAGATACGCGGCGAGGTTGGTGGCGGCGGCCTGCGGCACACCCGCGACGATCCACTGGTGCTCGCCGGCCTTCACCAGCGCGTCGAGGCTGGCGTAGTTGCGTGCGAGGATGCCCGTGCTCTTCGGGCCCAGCTTGGGAACCTTCGCGGCATCCAGCAGCACGTCGAGGCCGAGGCGGTCGCGCAGCTTCGGCGAGGGCGCGCCTTCGTCGGCGAAGACGATGCCCGCCGCGAGCAGCGCGTCCACCACTTTCTGGTTGCCTTCCTGTTCGAAGAACGCGGCGATGGAGGTCGCGACCTCGTCGCCGATATCGGGCAGCACGCGCAGCACGGGTGCCGGCGTGTGGCGTACGTGTTCCAGCGAGCCGAGCCAGCCGGCCAGTGTCTTCGCCGTGCTTTCGCCGATGTGCATGATGCCGAGCGCGAAGAGGAAGCGCGGCAGCGTGGACCGCTTGCTGGCCTCGATCGCGTCGACGAGGTTCTCGGCCCATTTCGTCGCGACCTTGCCCTGCCTGACCGTCTCGGGCGTCGATCCGTCGCGTTCGTCGGCCTGTGTCTTCATGCGCACGAAGCTGTCGACCGTGAGCGCGTAGAGGTCGGCCGGCGTGTGCACCATGTCGAACTCCACGAGCGCGTCCACGAAGCGATCGCCCAGACCGTCGATGTCCATGGCACGGCGCGAGGCGAAGTGGATCAGGGCTTCCTTGCGCTGCGCGGCGCAGATCAGGCCACCGGAGCAGCGATACGCGGCCGCGCCTTCCTCGCGCAGCAGCTCGGAGTGGCAGACCGGACACGTGGCCGGCATCTTCCACGGCACGGTGCCGGCGGGGCGCTCGGCTTCCACGACGCGTGCGACCTCGGGAATGACGTCGCCCGCCCGGCGAACGATCACCGTGTCGCCCACGCGTACGTCGAGGCGCGCGACCTGGTCGGCGTTGTGCAGCGTGGCGTTGGTGACCGTGACGCCGGCGACCTGCACGGGTGCCAGACGCGCGACCGGGGTCGCGGCACCGGTGCGGCCGATCTGGATCTCGATGGCCTCGACCGTGGTTTCCTGCTCCTGCGCGGGATACTTGTGCGCGATGGCCCAGCGCGGCGCGCGCGAGACGAACCCCATCTCGCGCTGCCCCGCGTAGTCGTCGAGCTTGTAGACGACACCGTCGATGTCGTACGGCAGGCTGTCGCGTTTTTCGCCGATACGGCGGAAATACGCCAGCAGACCGTCGAAGCCCTTCGCCTTCGACACCTCGGGCGAGACGGGGAAGCCCCACTCCCGCAGCCGGGCCAGCGTGGCGGAATGCGTATCGGGCAGCTCGCCGCCTTCCACGCGCCCCACGGCATACGCGAAGAACGCCAGCGGCCGCTTCGCCGTGACGGCGGGGTCGAGCTGGCGCAGGGAGCCGGCCGCGCCATTGCGCGGATTCGCGAGCGGCTTCTCGCCCGCGGCGCGCGCGCGCTCGTTGAACGCCTCGAACGCGGCCCGGGGCATGATCACTTCGCCGCGCACCTCGATCAGGCGCGGCCAGCCTTCGCCGCGCAGCCGCAGCGGAATCGCCTTGACGGTGCGCAGGTTGGCGGTGACGTCTTCGCCGACGGCACCGTCGCCACGCGTGGCGCCCTGCACGAAGACGCCGTTCTCGTAGGTGAGGCTGATGGCGAGGCCGTCGAGCTTCGGCTCGACCGAGAATTCGGGCTGGCGACGATGCAGCGTCTGCTCGATGCGACGTTCGAAGTCGGCCACCTCACGATATTTCTCACGATCGGTGTCGCCGTCCTGCTCGAACGCGTTGCCGAGCGACAGCATCGGCACCGCGTGCACTACTTCGGCGAAACCGCCGCGCGCACGCGCGCCGACGCGTCGTGTGGGCGAATCCTCGCTGGCGAGGTCGGCGTACTCGTTTTCGAGCGCTTCCAGCTCGCGCATGAGCCTGTCGTATTCGGCATCCGCGATGTCGGGCTCGTCCAGCACGTGGTAGCGATAATTCGCATCCTCGATGCGCTGGCGCAGCACCTGCGCGCGGTCGACGGCTTCGAGGGGGGCGTTGGCTTGAGGCATGTGGAGGGTCCGTGATGGTGCGCTTGACCGACGCGACCCTGAACTGTCGGCCGGACGCGCGGCAAAAGCAATCATCCCATCGGATATAATCGCACCGCTATGCCACCTCTCGACGTCATCGCACCTCCCGATCAGCCCGACGTCCAGACCCTCCCGACAGACCGACCGGCGCTTGCGCCCGCCGAGCCATCCAGTCGGGCCCGCTACCGCGGCCTGATCTGGCTGGTATCGGCCGCGTTCTTCATGCAGGCGCTGGACTCCACGATCGTCAACACCGCCGTTCCCGCCATCTCCGGCGCGCTCGCGGTGACGCCGCTCGACATGCGTACGGCGCTCACGAGCTACGTGCTGACGCTGGCGATCTTCATCCCCATGAGCCCCTGGCTCTGCGACCGCTTCGGCACGCGGCGCGTGTTCGGCGGGGCCATCCTCGTCTTCGCGCTCGGCTCGCTGCTGTGCGGCGTGGCGCAGAGCCTGCCGCAGCTCGTCGCATCGCGCATCGTGCAGGGCCTCGGCGGAGCGGCGCTGATGCCCGTGGGCCGCTACGTGCTGGTGCGCAGCATCGATCGCCGCGAATTCGTCAGTTCCATGACCACGGTGGCCACCTTCGGGCTGCTCGGCTCCGTCGCCGGACCGCTCATCGGCGGCGCGCTCGTGGAATTCACCAGCTGGCGCCTGATCTTCCTCATCAACGTGCCCGTGGGCATCGTCGGCCTGCTGCTCAACCGCCGCGAGATGCCCGATTACCGGCTCGATCGGGCGCACCGTTTCGACACCTCCGGCTTCCTGCTCTTCGCCGGCGCCTCGGCGCTCTGCCTGATGGCCGCGGAATCGCTGGGCGGCAGCAGCCGCGGTTTCGTGATCGCGGCGTACGCTCTGGGCGCGGTCGCGCTGGGCACGCTCTACGTGCGGCACAGCCATCGCACCGACCATCCCGTGAGCGACCTCTCGTTGCTCAAGGTGCGCAGCGTATGGGTGTCGCTCGCAGGCAACCTCTTCACGCGGCTCGGCGTGTCGGGCATGTACCTGCTGCTCGTGCTGTTCCTGCAGATCGGTTGCGGCTGGTCGCCGTTGACGGCCGGCCTGATGATGGTGCCGCAGGCGGTAGGTTCGATCGCGGTGAAACCCTTCATCGACCGGCTGCTCACGCATTTCGGCTATCGCCGGCTTCTGCTCGGCAACACCATCGCCGTGGCCGCGGTGCTCTGCTCGTTCGCGCTGCTCAGCCCGCAGACGCCGCCCTGGGTGATCGCCGTGTTCGTGTTCGTGTACGGGTCGGTGATGTCGGTGCAATACACGTCGATGAACACGCTCGCCTACGTCGACCTCGACGTGAAGTACGCCTCCATGGCGTCGTCGATGGCCTCCACGGCGCAATACCTTTCGATGAGCTTCGGCATCGCGCTGGCGTCGTTGCTGATGGCCGGCTTCCTCGGCGCGCACAGCGCCGACGGCTACGTGTGGGCCTTCCGCTGGTCGGTGATCGTGCTGGGCATGATCACGTTGGCGGCGAGCTGGATATTCGGGCGACTGCGCGACCCTCGCGCCGTCTGCCACCGGGGCACCCTGACGGCACGATGAGGTACCCTCAAGAGGACACCGCGCCTTTCTTCGCGGCTTCGATCAGGAACGATCCATGCACGACTCCGCGAGCATCCTGCTCACCCTGTTCATCATCTTCGTGGCGGCACAGATCGGCGGCGAGATCGCCCAGCGGGTGAAGCTGCCCTCGGTCGTGGGCGAGATCGCGGCGGGCTGCGCCGTCGGCCCCTCCGCCCTCGGCTGGGTGACCCTGCCGGACATCGCCACGGGCACGCCGCTGGATGTGCTCGCCGAGATCGGCGTGATCCTGCTCCTCTTTTCCGTGGGCCTCGAAACCCGTCTCGACGACCTCAAGAAGGTCGGCGCGAGCGCCTTCCTCGTTGGCGTGCTCGGCGTGCTCATTCCGTTCGGTCTCGGCGCCCTCTGGGCGCACGGCTCGGGCTTCGACTGGATCCGCTCCATGTTCGTGGCCGCGGCCTTCGTCGCCACGTCGGCGGGCATCACGGCGCGCGTGCTGCAGGAGCTCGGCGTGCTGCAGCGGCGCGAGGCACGCATCATCCTCGGCGCCGCGGTGATCGACGACATTCTCGCCATGCTGCTGCTCGGCATCGTGTCGTCGCTGCAGGGCGGCGGCAAGGTCGATGTGGGCAGCCTCGCGATGACGCTGCTCGGCGCCGTGGGCTTCGTCGCGGTGATCGGCTGGGGCGGCACGCGGGCGATGCGCCGTGGCTCCGGATGGCTCGACAAGCCCAGCCATCCGATGTCGCCGCTCGCGATCGTGCTCGCACTCTGCCTGGGCCTCGCCTGGCTGTCGATGAAGTTCCATCTCGCGGCGATCATCGGCGCGTTCCTCGCCGGCATGATCGCCTCGGAAACCCGGCAGCGGCACCAGCTGGAAGAACAGACCGCGCCGCTGCTGGCGTTCCTCACGCCCTTCTTCTTCGTCGTGACGGGCGCCAAGGTCAATCTCTCGGAACTGGCCAGCGCGAGCGCGCTGACCATGCTCGCCGTGGTCACGATCATCGCGATCGTGTCCAAGCTGGCGGGCGGCTTCCTCGGCGCGCTGAGCCTCGGCCGCCGCGGCGCGACCATCGTCGGCTTCGGCATGGTGCCGCGCGGCGAGGTGGGCGTGGTGATCGCGAGCCTCGGCCTCGCCGCCGGCGTGTTCGACGAGCGCATCTACGCCATCATCGTCGCCATGTCGCTGCTCACCGCGATGATCACTCCTCCCGTGCTGGCGTTGCTTCTTCGCGAGCGCCCCGGGACGACCGGTACGCCGTGAGCGCGTCTTCGCGCGAACGCTTCAGGTCCACGATCGGGCGCGGGTAGCCCGATCGCTGAAGGAACGCCGCGTCTTCCCAGGGCGCATGCACCAGCCTGCCCG
>Ga0102591_1001911_pt1 | contig 25351 bp, 23 predicted proteins | sample AraplaCol_mCL_r2_2_FD_76860 | JGI IMG/M metagenome (GOLD analysis project Ga0102591, IMG submission 76860) | Arabidopsis root microbial communities from North Carolina, USA - plate scrape MF_Col_mCL_r2 (SPADES assembly) (version 2) | ecosystem: Host-associated > Plants > Roots > Endosphere... | reverse complement strand
CCATGATGTGGCTCGGCATGTAGAAAATGCCGGGCTGGCGCGACAGCGCGATCTCGGATTTCTGCTGGGCCCGCGCCGGCGAAGCCGCCAGCAGGCTTGCGGCGATCAGGGCGATGGCGGCAACGCCACGCTGAAATGGCTTGATCATAATTGTTGGTTTCCTCCGGCCGGCATTGACGGGCGACCCTGCTAATGCACTAATGCATTAGTGCATCAAAGGCAAGCCCGCCGGAGCCCTTCGCATGGAAACCGCCCATCCCGCGCCCCGCGCGAGCGCCCGCCGAGGCCCGCGGTTGGACCGGGCCCGGCAGGCCGCACCGCAGGTGTTCGAGCGGCTGCGCAACGCCATTCTCGCGCTCGAGCTGCCGCCGGGCTCCCCGCTGTCGCGCACCGATCTCGCCGCGCAATTCGGCGTCAGCTCGACCCCGATCCGCGACGCCCTGATGCGGCTCGAGGAAGAAGGCCTGGTCGACGTGTTTCCGCAGCACGCGACCGTCGTCAGCCGGGTCGATGTTGGCCGCGCCGAGCAAGCGCATTTCCTGCGCCAGGCGCTCGAGCTGGAGATCGTCCGGCTGCTCGCGGAGCAACACGACGAGGCGCTGGTGCTCCGCCTCGACCACGCCATCGCACTGCAGCAGCAATTCGCCAAGGCCGGCGATTTCGCGAGCTTCATCGCCGCCGACAATGATTTTCACGCGGAGCTTTATGCCGCGGCCGGCAAACAGGAACTGTGGACGCTGGTGCGCAGCCGCAGCGGACATATCGACCGGCTGCGCCGGCTGCATCTGCCCTCGCCCGGCAAGGCCCAGAACATCGTCCGCCACCACAGGCTGATCACCCGTGCGATCGAGGCCGGCGATCCCGACGCCGCGCAGGAACATCTGCGCAAGCATCTGTCGGGCACGCTGAGCGAGCTCGACAAGATCCGCAGCCATTATCCGGAGTATTTGACGGATTGAGGCTTAATTAGCGCCGCGACGGACCGCGCTCCCTCCCCGTTGGGGCAGGCTGCGCCCTTGTGCACGGAACCATGCTTAATGACGGCGGCGCCGTCGCGAAGTGCTTGCAGGCTGGCCGGAATCCGCGCAACAATTTCATCTTTGATGGTTTGATTTGCGGCCGGTAGGAATCTTCCATCCGGCCCGGAGGAATTCAGACGTGGCCAACATCCTGATCGTGGATGACGACCCGGCCGTTCAAATCACGATCCGGCTGCTGCTGGAGAGGGCCGGTCATCACGTCACCGTCGCCGGCGATGGCCGCAAGGGACTTGCGCTGTTCGAGGCGGGCCGGTTCGATCTGTTGTTTCTCGACATCTTCATGCCCGGGATGGACGGGCTGGAGACGATGCGGCACATCCGGGCGCTGGTCCCAGCCATTCCGATCATCGTCATTTCCGGCCGCTCGATCACGCCGGACGCCTATGCAGAGCCGGACTTCCTGAAGATGGCGACCAAGCTCGGCGCCGTGGCAAGCCTGCAAAAGCCATTCAGACCCGGGGCACTGCTCGCCGCGGTCGACGGCTGCCTGAAGGCGGGCGAGCCGGAGGGGTCCGATGTCAGCTCCGGCCACCGATAACGAGGCCTCCTCCGCTTCAGGCCAGATCGGCCGTGATCGTCCGGGAAGTCCTGCGAGCATCCCCATGACGCTCGCCACGCGGCTGGCCGTCGCAATGATCTTGCTGGTGGCGGTCACGGTGGCCGCGGTCGGTTGGCTGGGCTATCGCAACACCACGCAAGCGGTGATTCCGCGCGTGCTGGAGCGGGTCGAGGCCCAGTCCCGCCTGCTCGCGGCCAGCCTGGAATCCTATGTTGCCGGCGCTCGCGGCGATTTGGTCGGCTATCGCTCCGCCGCAGCCATCAACGGCCTGATCCGAGCGCATGTCGGCGGAGGCGTTGATCCTTCCGACGGCGTCTCGGAGCAAACCTGGCGCGCGCGTATCGCCACGCGGCTCGCCGCCGAGATCGAGGCCAAACCCATCTACGGGCAGTTTCGCATCATCGGTCTCGACGACGACCAGCGCGAGCTGGTGCGCGTCGACCGCTCGGGGCCGAACGGAGCCGTGCGGATCGTGCCCGACGGCGAGCTGGAGCGGAAGGGCGAACGCGCCTATTTCCACGACACGATACGGCTGGCGCCGGGCGAGATCTACGTGTCGCCCATCGACCTCGCGACCCGCCAGGGCGGCACCACGGATCCGCACGTGCCGACACTGCGGGTCGCGACGCCGCTGTTCACGCCGGATGGCAAGCCGTTCGGCATCATCATCGCCAATATCGACATGCGTCCGGCCCTCGAGCACATCCGCGCGACGGCGAACTCGGGTGGCGAGATCTACGTCGTGAATTCGCGCGGCGACTATCTCGTTCATCCCGATCGCACGCGCGAATTCGGTTCATTGCGAGGACGCCCCACCAACTGGCGCGATGATTTTCCGTTCTTCTCGGCCATGGCCGGCACCTCAGACGTGTCCACCCGGCTGATGACCGACAGGTCGGGCCGGCCGAGCGGCGCGGCGATCGCGCCGACGCTGCTGGCGGGCAAGGAATGGGTCGCCATCATCGTGACCATTCCCCCGGCCGTCTTCGGCCGGGTGCCGGCCGCGATCCAAAGGACGTCCGTGCTGGTCGGCGTGCTCGCCGTCCTCGCCGCGGCTGCGCTCGCGGTGCTGCTGGCGCGCTCGTTGACGCGCCCGATCGGCCGGCTGACCGCGGCCGTGGAGGCGATCGGCCGCGGAAAGGCCGCGGACATTCCCGTCGATGCCAGCGGCGAGACCGGCGTGCTGGCGCGGGCTTTCGCCCGGATGGTCGAGGAGACAAGGGCGAAAACGGCCGCTCTCGAGCGCGAGATCCGGGAACATCGCCGCACCGAGGCCGCGCGAAGCCATCATGCGGCGCGCGAGCATTTGTTCAGCGCCGCCGTCGAATCATCCGACGACGCGATCGTGATGCAATCGCTCGATGCCGTCATCACCGGATGGAATCCTGCCGCCGAACGGCTCTACGGCTATTCGGCCGACGAGGCGATCGGGAAATCCACCTCGATCATCGTTCCGCCCGACCGCCGTGACCATGGCAAGGACTATCTGGCGCGGATCGCCCGGGGTGAGCCGATCGAGCGGTTCGAGACGGTGCGCCTGCGCAAGGACGGCACGCCCGTCGAGATCTCCCTCAGCCTGTCGCCGATCAAGGGCCCTTCGGGCGAGATCATCGGCGCCTCCGGAACCGCGCACAGCCTCACCGAGGCGCGGCGGGCCGAACGGCAGCTCCAGCAGCAGCTCGAGGAACGCCGGCAGATCTTCGACACCTCGCAGGATCTCATCATGATCATGGATGCGCGGGGGCATATCGCGCAGATCAGCCCGAGCAGCGAGACCATTCTCGGCTACCGGCCGGATCAGATGATCGGCCGCAGCGGCGCCGAGTTCATTCATCCGGACCATCTGGCGCAATCACGCGAGGATATGCGCGCGCTACGGCGCGGCGAACGCCCCAAGCTCGGCGACACCCGCTGCTTCCACAAGAACGGACACGAGGTCTGGCTGTCCTGGCTCGGCAGCTGGTCCGAGCAGGCGCATCGCTTCTTCTTTGTCGGGCGCGACATGACGGAAGCGCGGCTCGCGCAGGAATCGCTGCGCGAGAGCGAGCGGCTCGCCCGCAACATCGTCGAGACTTCGCTCGACGCCTTCATCCAGACCGACGAGACCAGCAGCATCCTGAACTGGAACTCGCAGGCCGAACAGCTGTTCGGCTGGCGCCGCGACGAGGTGCTCGGCAAGAGCACGATCGACCTCATCGTCGCCGAGAGCGAACGCGAGAGGGTCAGGGCGGGCCTGAAGCTGTTCCTGAAGAACGAGGACGGCAGGACGCTGAACCGCCGCCGCGAGCTCCTGTGCCGCCGCCGCGACGGCAAGGAATTCAAGGCCGAGCTGAGCGTCACCGCGCTGAAGCGCCGCGAAGGCCTGCTGTTCAACGTCTTCTACCGCGACCTCACCGACAAGATCGCCGCCGACGAGCGCATCCGCCATGCCGAAAAGATGGAGGCGGTCGGCCAGCTCACTGGTGGCGTGGCGCACGACTTCAACAACATCCTCACCGTCATCACCGGGACGATCGAGATCCTCGCGGAGGCCGTCGAGAAGGAGCCGCAGCTCGCGGCCATCACCAAGATGATCGACGAGGCGGCCGCGCGCGGCGCCGACCTGACCCAGCATTTGCTCGCCTTCGCGCGCAAGCAGCCGCTCCAGCCGCGCGAGATCGACATCAACTCGCTGATCGTCGACACCGCGAAATTGTTGCGGCCGACGCTGGGCGAGCAGATCCAGATCGAATCGGTGTTCGAGGGAGAGAATTGCGTCGCGATCGTCGACCCCAACCAGCTCACCACCGCGATCCTCAACCTGGCGCTCAACGCCCGCGACGCTATGCCCGGTGGCGGCAAGCTGATCGTGGAGACCGGCGCCGCCTATCTCGACGAGGTCTATGCCAGCGTCAACGATGTCCGCCCCGGCCATTACGTGCTGATTGCCGTGAGCGACACCGGCACCGGAATCCCGGCGAACATCCTGACCAAGGTGTTCGATCCCTTCTTCACCTCGAAGGGACCGGGCAAGGGCACGGGACTCGGACTTTCGATGGTCTACGGCTTCATCAAGCAGTCCGCCGGACACATCAAGATCTATAGCGAGGAAGGCCACGGCACCACGATCAAGATGTACCTGCCGCCCGGCAAGACGCCGACGGCGGCCGGTGAAGGCGTCACGCCGGCGACGATCGAGGGCGGACACGAGACGATCCTGGTGGTCGAGGACGACAGGCTGGTGCGCGACTACGTGCTGGCGCAGCTGCATTCGCTGGGTTACGTCACCTTGCAGGCCGCGAACGCCGCGGAGGCGCTCGCGATCGTCGCCGCCGGAAAGCCGTTCGACCTTCTGTTCACCGACGTCATCATGCCCGGCAAGATGAACGGACGGCAGCTCGCCGACGAGCTCCAGAAGACGCGGCCCGATCTCAGGGTGGTCTACACGTCAGGTTATACCGAGAACGCGATCATCCATCACGGCCGGCTGGATTCCGGCGTGATGCTGCTGGCCAAGCCCTATCGGAAATCGGATCTGGCGCGGATCATCCGCAAGGCGCTGAGCGTGTGAGGCCGTAGCCCGGATGGAGCGCAGCGCAATCCGGGGCAGTCTTGCCGAACGCGCGAGCCCCGGATTTCGCTGCGCTCCATCCGGGCTACGCAAGGTCGCTGACAGAGCTCTCGTAGGGTGGAGGCGCACTTGCGCCGTGCCCACGATCTCTCTCTACATCGTCTGACGCTACGACGCGCGCTGGGCCGCGGTCATCACGATACGGATCAGATCGGCGGCGTTGCGCGCGCCGAGCTTCTTCATGATGTTGGCGCGGTGATCCTCGATGGTGCGCGGGCTGATGCCGAGGGTGCGGCCGGCTTCCTTGTTGGACGCACCGGAGGCGAACTGCTCGAGCACCTCGCGCTCCCTGCGCGTCAGCGGCTCGCGTCCGGGGAAATGCAGCGAGCCGAATTTCGGCGAGGCGTTCTCCGCCTGCCTGCGCGCATAGGCACCGATCGCCTCGTCGAGCCGGCCGACGATCTCGCTGCCGCGGAACGGCTTCTCGATGAAGTCGAGCGCGCCGCTCTTGATCGCGCCCACCGCCATCGCGATGTCGCCCTGTCCGGAGATCATGAAGATCGGTGCCGGATAGTCCTCGCCCTGCAGCTCCTTGAGAATGTCGAGGCCCGACTTCCCGGGAATGTTCACGTCGAGCAGGATTGCAGCAGGCGTACGGTTTCGCGCGACGGAGAGCAGCGCGGCACCGTCCGCAAAACAGATCACCTCATAGCCCGCCGCCTTCAACACCATCGACAGGGTGTCGCGAACGGCAGGGTCGTCATCGACTACGAAGATTTCACCGCGAGAGCTTTGTTCGGCCATGTGCCACATCCGGTTGGCATGAAGGACTCGCGTCCGCGCCAACCGTTTATGGCGTTCGGCGCGGATTCGGCCCACCCGTATTTGTACGGGACATGGACTTAACGCACAAGTAGCGGCGTGGTGCCTAATTGCGGGGTACGGAGAATATCCATGCTAAATTACGCTGGCACACCCCCGCTCGCCGCGATGGCTGACACCGACAGCCGTCAGTTGATTGCAGCAGAACTTCGCTCCCTGATCGCGCGCATCGACCTCAGTATGCGTCTGATCGACGCGGCTATGGAGGAAGAAGACGAGGGCGGTGTTACGGGTTCCAGCGAGATTGTGGTGCTCGACGACGTTACGCCCCGTTATGCCACGGCAAGCGCCGCCCTCAACGCCTGCCGGGCTGAACTCGGCCAAGCCTTGCGACAACTAGCGGAATCCGGCAACCCGGCATAGAGCGCGATCGGCGCCGCACGCCGACCGCATCGCATGGCAGCTCCGCGGCTCAGGCGCGGTGCCGTTCCACGATCGCGTCGGTGGCGACACCGCCCCAGGTGTGGATCGCCGGAAGGCCCATCGCGGTCTTGCCGAGATTGGCGAGGCTGATGCGCAAGGCCGCGAGGTCGAGCGGCTTCGGCAGGCTCTGGAGCTCGATCCCCACGGACCGGGCGAAGCTGCGGGCGGCACTGCGGCGCTTGCCGTCCATGCCGCTGATGACGATCACGGCGCCGCCGAACTTCGCCGCCGCCATCTCGCGCAGCACGTCGATGCCGTCGCCATCCTCGAGCACGAGATCGAGCGTCACGCAATCGAAGCGGGCGGCGCGGAGCTTCTCGATCGCGTCCGCCACCGACGGCGCCACGGTGACTTCGTGGCCGGCCTGCTTGGCGGCGACCGTGATCAGGCTGCGCTGCGTGGCGTCGTCATCGACCACCAGGAGCTGAAGCGCGCGTCGCTCAGTGCCATCGGGCAGGTTTGACGGGAGGGGGGAAAGAGAACTTCTGGGCATTACCGTATCCTGAGATTGAGACCGTCAACGGATACACGGTTCGCGCTTAAGCGACGTAAAGCGGCCGGTGCAAATTCGCGCGGATGTTTCAGCAAATATAAAGCAACGTGGCGGACAGCGCGGCGGCTGCCATGCCGATCAGGCCGCCGCGTCGCGACCGCCGGCCGCACCGCGCTTCTTCCGGTTCTTGCCGCGCAGGAACTGGATGTCCATCTCGGCGCCATTGACGCGGACCAGCTCGCAGCGGCGGTAGGCGAGGCCCGTGGACGACAACAGCAGGAAGAACTCTTTCAGGTTCAAGCCCTGGATCGAGCCTTCCACCGTCAGGATGGCGTCGGTGTCGGAGATCGCGTTGAGCTTGCAGTCGCGGCGCCAGGTGCCGTCGATGGCCATGATGCAGACGTCATAGCCGCGACTGAAAGTTACGCGTTCCGTACCCTTGCCATCCTCGGCCATGTCTATCGTCCTGCCATGACCGCCATGCGCGGTGCTGCGCCGGCGAGAACCGGCTTGGCGGCAGCAGCGCGCGGATCGTTCGGCTTGTAGAGGCCGCGCCGCTCCGGAATCGGGCGGAACGTGTCGGTCAGGCCGACCACGGTTTCGGCCGCGCCCAGCACCAGGAAGCCGTCGGGCTCGATCTGGCGCGCCAGCCGGTTGAAGATGTTGATCTTGGTTTCCTGGTCGAAATAGATCAGCACGTTGCGGCAGAAGATGACGTCGAAGGTGCCGAGCTGCGCGAAATCGTGCAGCAGGTTGAGCTGGCGGTGCTGGATCATCGCCCGCAGCTCGGGATTGATCTGCCAGGTCTCGCCGGTCTGCTTGAAATATTTCATCAGCATCTGGATCGGCAGGCCGCGCTGCACCTCGAACTGGCTGTAGATGCCGGCCTTGGCCTTCTCCAGCACCTCCTGCGACAGGTCGGTGGCGATGATCTCGACGCGCCATCCGGTCAGGGCCGCACCCATCTCCTTCAGGCTCATCGCCAGCGAATAGGGCTCCTGCCCGGTCGAGCCGGCGGCGCACCAGATGCGCACGCTGCGGCGGCCGGCACGGGCCTTGATGATCTCCGGCATGATGTGGTCGCGGAAATGATCGAACGGGACCTTGTCGCGGAAGAAGAAGGTCTCGTTGGTGGTCATGGCTTCGACCACGTCGGTGATGAGCTGACGCGCGCCGCCCTGCAGCTTCTGCACGAGCTCGGCGATGCCGGAGAGTCCGGCCTTGCGAGCGAGCGGCAGCAGGCGGCTCTCGATCAGATATTGCTTGTCTGCGGACAGGTCGAGCCCTGAATTGTCCTTCAGGAACTTGCGCAGATACTCATACTCGGTCGGGGTCACGGATGGCCTCTTCGAAGCTGTACTGGAACACTCTGGCCAAAGCACTTCGGCCAGACACACTCAGACCATGGCTTGTCCGACCGGGATCAAACCAACCTCTGCGAACTTATCGGCGATGATGTCCTTGTCGAAGGGCTTCATGATGTACTCGTTGGCGCCGCCGCTGAGCGCCTGGGCGATATGAGCCACGTTGTTCTCGGTGGTGCAGAACACGACCTTGGGCTCGTCGCCGCCGGGCAGGCGGCGCATGTGGCCCATGAATTCGAAGCCGTCCATCACGGGCATGTTCCAGTCGAGCAGCACCGCATCGGGCAGCTTGCGCTGGCAGATCTCCAGCGCCTTCGAGCCGTCCTCGGCCTCGGTGACTTCGAATTCCAGGCCTTCCAGGATCCTGCGCGCGATCTTGCGCACGACGCTGGAATCATCGACCACCAAGCACGTCTTCATTTTAGTTCTCCGGCTTCGATGTTTTCGTTGGCTCAGGCAGCCATTTGCACTTTGGTTTCGAGCTCGAGGACGCGATCGACGTCGAGGACGACCATGAGCTGTCCGTCGAGGCGGTGGACGCCGCCGGCGAGCTTGGCCATGCGGGGATCGAGGTTGACGGGGTTTTCTTCCATGCCGGCTTCGGGCAGGCGCAGCACTTCGCCGATCTGGTCGATGAGCAGGCCGTAGGATTCGCCGCGCAGGTCGACGCCGACCGCCATCGGCACCTTGCCGTCCTCAGGCTGCGGCAGACCGAGACGGGCGCGCATGTCGACCACGGTGACGATGCGGCCGCGCAGGTTCAGAACGCCGGCGATCTCGCGCGAGGACAGCGGCACGCGGGTGACGCGCTCGGGCATGAACACGTCCTGGACGCGGGAGATCGGCAGGCCGAACAGCTGGCCGCCGATCATCGCGGTGACGTATTCGACCATGGCGCCTTCGGCGGACTGGGTCTTGGTGGTGGCCATAAGCGTATCTCCTGATCCTGTCCTGCTCTTACGCCGCTGCCCGGCTCAGCTCGGAGGCGCCGGCGGCGCCCGCGGTCTGCTCCTTCAGCGCCGCGATCAGACCGGGACGGTCGAACTTGGCGACATAGTCGTGGAAGCCGGCCTGACGGCCGCGCTCGATCGCCGCCGGCGACACCAGCGCGGAGAGGCCGATGATCGGCATCGAGCCGAGATTGTTGTCGGAGCGGATCACCTCGGCGAACTCGAACCCGTTCATGTCGGGCATCTCGATGTCGGTCAGCACCACGTCGAAGCTCTGGGCGCGCAGCGCAGCGAGGCCCTCCTGCGCGGTCGGCGCGGTGCGGACGCGGTAGCCGGCGGCCTTGAGCACCGGGGCCAGCATGTTGCGGAAGAACGCGCTGTCGTCGACCAGCAGCACCGACTGCGAGTGCAGCGACGGCTTCATCTCCTTGCGGGTGAACCAGTCGGAGAACGCCATGGGAAGGAAGTGGCCGACGTCGATCACCTCGGTGGCCTGGCCCTTGATCACGGCCGAGCCCAGAATGCCGGAGGAGGAGCCGCCGACCTCGATGTTGAGCCGTTCCTCGACGATGTCGATGATCTCGTCGACGACGAGGCCCATGGAGCGGCCGTCGTCGGCGAACACCAGGATCGGCTGGGCACCCTGGCTCGCGATGGTGACGCTTTCCATGGCGACGAGCGGCATCAGCTGCTCGCGGTACTGCACCATGTAGCGGCCGTTGGAGAACTCGATCTTGTCGGCGGGCAGCTCTTCCAGGCGCGTGACGAGGCCAAGCGGGACCGCCTTGGGCTGCGACGAGCCGGCGCGGAACACCAGCAGCGAGGTGGTCTGCTCGCCGCTTCCGATGTGGTGCGCGCCGTTCTCGTCGCCCATGTCATGGGCCGAGGAGCCGGCGGCGCCGAGCGCCTTGGCAATGCCGTTGGGGTCGATGATCATGATGACCGCGCCATCGCCGAGGATGGTGTTGCCGGAGAACATGTCGATGTGACGCAGCTTGGTCGACATCGGCTTGACCACGATTTCTTCGGTGTGGAACACGCCGTCGACGACGATGCCAAAAGTCTGGCTGCCGACCTGGGTGACCACGATGAAGCCGTTCTCGGGATCGGAGGCCGCGCCGTCGTCGATCTTGAGGAGCTTCTTCAAATGGATCAGCGGCAGCAGCTTGTTGCGCAGGCGGAGCACCGCGGTGTCCTTGATGCGCTCGATGCGGTGCTCTGAGTTGGCGCGGGCACGGACCAGCTCGACCACCGAGAGCTGCGGGATCGCGAAGCGGTCACCGGCGGCCTCGACGATCAGGGCCGAGACGATCGCCAAGGTCAGCGGGATCTTGATGGTGACGGACGAGCCTTCACCGGCGACCGACTTGATGTCGATGGTGCCGCCGATCTGGTCGATATTGGTGCGGACCACGTCCATGCCGACGCCGCGGCCGGAGACCGAGGTGATGGCGGCCGCGGTGGAGAAGCCCGGCGCGAAGATGAACTTGTGGATCTGGGCTTCGCTCATCTTCTCGAGCTCGGCCTCGGTGACGAGACCGGACGAGATCGCCTTGGCCTTGATCTTGTCGGTGTTGAGGCCGCGGCCGTTGTCGGCGATGCAGATGATGATATGGCCGCCCTCGTGATAGGCGGACAGGCGGATGGTGCCCTGCTCGCCCTTGCCGGAGGCGAGGCGCTCGGCGGGGGTCTCCAGGCCATGATCGGCGGAGTTGCGCACCATGTGGGTGAGCGGGTCCTTGATCAAATCGAGCACCTGGCGGTCGAGCTCGGTGTCGGCGCCGTGCATCTCGAGTTCGATCTGCTTGCCGAGTTCGCTCGAGAGGTCGCGGACGATGCGGGGCAGCTTCTGCCAGGCATTGCCGATCGGCTGCATGCGCGTCTTCATGACGCCTTCCTGCAGCTCGGCGGTGACGTTGGAGAGGCGCTGCAGCGGCACCTTGAACTCGGTGTCCTCGTTGCGGCGGGAGATCTCCAGCAGCTGGTTGCGGGTCAGGACCAGCTCGGAGACCATGGTCATCAGATGCTCCAGCGTATCCACGTTGACGCGGATCGACTGGTTGGCGATGCGGTCGCCTTCGGAGGCGCCCTCGTCGGCCATCGACTTCTTCGGCGCGGCCTTCTCCTTGGCGGGCTTTGCTTCCTTCGCAGTCTCCTTGGCGGCGGGCGCCTCGGCGGCCGGCGCAGGTGCAGCTTCAGCAACAGGTGCCGGCGCTTCGATCGGGGTCTCGCGGAAGGCGCGCTCAAGCTCGTCGAGCGACACTTCGCCCGGACGCAAGGGGCGCTCCAGGGTCTGGTCGATCAGCGTGCCCGTGGTCATATCTTTTGCCGGTGCAGCAGCAACAGGCGCTTCCGGCACCAGCGGCGGTGCTTCGGCAACGGGAGCAGCGGCGCCTGCGGCCATCGCCGCTATGCCCCGCTCGACCATCGCTTCCAACTGGTCGATGAGATCGCGGTCGTTGCCCTCGGGCTCGGCTTCGGTGGCCTCGAGACCGGCCAGGATTTCCTTGATCCGGTCGATCGAAGCCAGAATCAGCGACACCGCGTCCGCCGTCACCGGCATGCCGTCGCGGAATTTGCTCATCAGCGTCTCGCCGGCATGCGCCAGCGCTTCGAGCCTGGGCAGTCCGAGGAAGCCGCAGGTGCCCTTGATGGTGTGGACCAGGCGGAAGATGTTATCCAGGATCTTGGCGTTGTTCGGCTCCTGCTCGAACTTCACCAGCTGATTGTCCACGGTGTCCAGGCTCTCGCTGGTCTCCGTCAGAAACTCCCGCAACAGATCATCCATGAGCTACGCCTTACTGACCTGAACACTGACTTGAATCTGGACTGCGACGCCTGAGCCACCCTTGGCACGGACGGAAGTCCCTCTCCTGGATCGTTAGACAACCCCTTTCACAGTCCCGTTAATTTCATCCTCCGTGCTAATACGGATATTGAAGAGAAGTTTGCTTTTCAGCTGCCTGCAGCAGCGCTTTTCGGCAAAGCCGGCTCCGTGCCGTACCGGCGCGAAGGCGCGCGGTAAACAAGCCGACAAGGGCGCCGCGAGGCGCGCGGGAAAGTCCTGCGCGTGAAGGGCGATAGGGCCGGCCGGCGTGACATTGAAACCAGCCGCGCGCGCATTCGGCCCGTTCGTTTGGCGGTGTCGCCGTGCGCCGCGCGCTCCGCAGACGCGGTAAACGAACGGTTACCCCGTCGTCAGAGCGGCTCGGGCCGCGCTAACCCATTCGCGCAGCCGAGGTGATGCCACCGTCGGGACGATGCTCCGCCAGGCAATCGTTGATGGCGGCGAGCAGCGCGTGCGGCGTGAACGGCTTGCGCAGACACCGGGCGGCGCCGAGCTCGAGCGCCATCCGGAGGAAATCGGGTGCGGGCGAATTCAGATTGGCGAAGGCGTAGCCCGACATCGCAATCAGCGGAATGACAGGCGCCCGCTCGTGGAAGATCCGGATCGACTCGAACCCGCGCATGTGCGGCATGAAGATGTCGATGATCATCAGATCGAATTGTTCGTGTTCGAGGGCCCGCAGCCCGGCTTCACCTCCCTCGGCGATCGTCACCCGAAAATCATTGCGCTGGAGATAGATTTCGATGGCCATGCAAACCATCGGGTCGTCGTCGACAACGAGAAGATGGCGCAGACCTTCCCTCCCCGTTTGAGCTTCCCGTTTCGGCAATTCAATCATCGAGCCGTGGGGCACGCCCTTCTCCTCTGGTTTCGATCGAGCAATGGATGGTGATCAATATCGTTGGCGGCGCCGGGAGAACGAAGACGACGGACGCGAAATCTGCGGCCAGGTTGCGCCATGATCGCGAGCAATGTCGGACGACCGTAACCACCGGTCCGACGCAGGAGGAGGCGCGTGTCGACCGGCGTCCGATCGCAGCCCGGATGCAGTGCTTCCGGTTCATGAAAGCCCCCTTGCCGCTTTTTCCTGCGCTCTCTGCAGGACAGGCGCGCAGGCCCCGAAGCGAATCAGCGCGCCACCCATATTTCCGCCGCAAATGTCCGGGGCTGTCTGCCCTCTAACGGGTATATGGACATCACTACAACCAATACTATAAGTCTTTTTCGTCGCGCAACCGGATGACGAACAGGCGCGGCACCCATCGGAATATCAAACGCGTCAGATTGACCTGCATGACTGCGAGCGATCGCCCGCCCAACCAGTTGCTGCAAATGCTCGATGCGGCCGATTTCGATCTGCTGCGCCCTCATCTTGCGAGCGTGGAAATGGTCAGGAGAACTGTCTTGGGCGAGGCGGGGTCCGCGCTCAAGCATGTCTACTTTCCACACAGCGGCTCCGTTTCGATCACGGTCGGGCTGTCCGACGGACAGATGATCGAGGTTGCGATGCTAGGCCGTGACGGCGTCGTGGGCGGCGGCGCAGCGCTGGCCGACGGCATCATGCCGGCGGACGCTATCGTGCTGTTTCCCGGCACGGCTTCCGTGCTTGAAATAACGGGTTTCCGGGCAGTCGCGGCCGCAAGCGCGCCGTTTCGCGAGCTGATGGTCCGCCATGAGCAGGCCCTGCTCGCGCATGCTCAGCAGTCCCTGCTCTGCAATACGCTGCATCCCGTCGAAGCCCGACTGGCGCGCTGGCTGTTGCGTGCCCGCGATCTGTCCGACAGCGAAAGTCTCGCACTGACGCAGGAGGCGCTGGCGCAGATGATGGGCGTGCGGCGCAACGCCATCTCGTTGGTCGCGCATGCGCTTCAGCGTGCCGGCATCATTCACTACGCGCGCGGTCAGATCGAAATCGTCGACTTGCGGGCGCTGGAGGCGACCTCGTGCGGCTGCCATTCGGCGGTGAAGGCTCACCAGCTGCGCCTGATGGGACCCTCACGGTGACGGGAATTCCACACGCCCGCCCGCTCGCAGACGTGCACACCTGCCGGTGGGACGATCGGCCGATCGTGCCGCAGTCGGACATCTTGTCTCAATTGCCAATATATCCCGACGGGAAGATGATGGAACTTACTCGCCCACGGGGCGGTCTCGCCGACCGCTACCGGCTGGTGCAGGAAAGGGGAGGCAACTTTGGAAACGATGGTGCGCCCGTCCAACGGTTTCCTGTCCGCACTCCCCGCGGACGATTATGAATTGATCCGCCCGCATTTGCGGACAGTCGATCTGCCCCATGACGCGGTGCTGGTCGAGACCGGCGAGACGTTGAAGCGCGCTTATTTTCCTCACCGTGGCGTCATCTCGCTGGTGGTGAAGCTCGCCAAGGGCGAGCATGTGCAGGTCGCCATGATCGGCCGCGACAGCGTGCTCGGGGCGCTCTCGACCATGGGCGACGCGTCCGCGTTGAACACCGCCATCGTGCTGGTGCCGGGCCTTGCGTCGGTGATGGATCTCGACCGGCTGCGGATCGCCGCCGACCAGAGCGGCACCCTGCGCACCTTGCTGACGCGCCACGGGCTGGCGGTTTACGCCCAGGTCCAGCAGACCGCGGGCTGCAATGCCGCCCATCCGGTGGAGGCGCGGCTGTCGCGTTGCCTGCTGCACACCCATGATCTGTCGGGCGACTACCGGCTGCTGCTGACCCAGGAGGCCATGGCACAGATGATCGGGGCGCGGCGCAACAGCGTGTCGCTGGTCGCCAACACATTGCAACAGGCCAATTTCATCCACTACAGCCGCGGCCAGATCCAGATCGCCAATCTCGACGGCCTGCGCCAGACGGCATGCGAATGCTACGCCACCGTGAAGGCCCAGTACGACCGGCTGCTCGGCGCGCGCTGAGCGCGGCTCGCGTGGTAAACCGCCGGCTAATGCCGGCCTGCAAACATTTCATGTCCCGCTACCGGAACTGAAATTCGAATGCCGTAGACACGAGAGCATATCCTCGCGCCGGAACGTGCCGCGCGACAACGACCCGTGATCAAGGCAAGGCCATGTTTGACCTCACCGCCGCGCCCGCGCAGAAGGCGCCCGATGCCGAACCCGCGCGCGAGCCGCGCGCTTACGAAGCGCTGGTGCGCGAGATCGGCGAAGACGGCGCCGGCGAAGTGCGCGACGTGTTCTGGAGCGAGACCTGCGCGCGCCTGCGGCTGTTCCGCACGCTCTCGCTCGCGCAAGCTCACGCCAGGATCGCGCGCGAAGCGCATTCGCTGAAGAGCGCGGCCGGGACGTTCGGCTATGTCAGGCTCGCGGCGCTGGCGCTGACGCTGGAGAAGTCCGCAGAAGGGCTCGGCGATGGCGAATTCCGCGATCTCCTGGACCTGATGGATGCCGCCTATGCCGCCGCGCGCGAACAGGAGCCGCCGGGCTGACCACCCGCGCGTGCATTCCCGCCGTACTTCTACGGCTTGGGATTTTTAGAAACGGCTAATCATAGGTGGTGATAGTCGCGGGAAACCAGGAGGGTTTCCATGTTCACCTACGAGACCGCGGACCAGAAGGAGGTTCGCCGCTTCCGTATCGCACAGTTCAACGGCCGGATGGCGACGGTGAAAGCCGGCGGATCGACGGTGACCGGCTTCGTTCGTTCGGTGCTGGAGCAGGAATCAAGCATGCCGCCCCGCTGGACCATCACGATCATTCCGAACGGACCGAAGGAAGAGATCAAGCCGCTGCGCCCCGTCTCGCGCGCGCGTCCCTTCGCCGAAGATTATTTCTGAGCGCGATCGGTTTTCGGCAAAGCCCGCGCCGCCCAAGGCGGCGCCAGCCTCTCAGTCGATTGAATGCAGCAGTGCCGCACGGACGAGATCCGCGGTGTTGCGCGCACCGAGCTTGCGCATCGCCTCGGCACGATGGCTTTCGAACGTGCGCGGACTGATCTGCATCCGAAGCGCGCCCTGCTTGTTCGAGTAACCTTCGCTGATCAGCCTCAGTACCTCGCGCTCGCGCTTGGTCAGCCGTTTCTGGCCCGCCAGGCCGATGAGCTCGGCGCTCGGCACGCGCTGGGCTTGCTGGGCGCGGGCGGCCTTCGATTCTGCGTCCTCGGCGCGGGACGGGATCGGCAAGCCGACCTTGTCGGGGCCGGCAAGCTGCTTGACCAGGCCGCAAACCCGCTCGGTCTGGGCCAGCGCGTTTTCGACCACCCGCTGCAAATAGGCACGGTCGCCGGTCACGGGCGCGAGTTGATCGCTGTGATGCTTGATCTCGCCCATGTAGAGCAGCAGCGCGGTCAGGGGGCCGTTGAGCTCGCGGGCAATGGCAGCGGCCATTTCGTCGGCGGCCTTGGCCCGGGCGGCGCTCAGGCGGACGAAATCGAGCTCTTCACTGGGAGCGGCGCTGCTTTCGTACCATTCCGACGGCCGCGAATCGGTGGCCGTATCATTCTGTGACCCCATGTCACTCATTTAGCGGAACCGGGGGCGATCTGTGGTTAACTTTCTGCTCCGTAAGACTACGGTGATCTCGGCGGTTTTGTGCAAAAATGGCGTCAGCGGCACAATTTGTGCTTGCGTTGCGTGGAACCTGGGCCCGCAGGGGTTGCGGTTCCGGCTGAAATCGCAGGTAAACGGGCCAAAAACATCTTAATCGCCGGCCTTTGGCCGCCGCAGCCCCCCGGTTTTTACGGAATAATTAACGGCGACTTGCTTCTCTTAGCAGGTTGAGAGCGCGCAAATGCCTCCACGCATTGGGCCCGCACGCGCGCGGGAAACGCTGCGAAAGATTGCGTGCCATGGACGAGATCGATCGGCTGTCGGAATTCCTGCAGAGGCTGACGCCGCTGTCGCGCAGCTGTCTGCTCAGTGAGCTGGAGCGGCTGGAGCTGTGCGGTATCGACATGCCGGGCTCGGCCGAGATCCAGGCCCGCTTGCGCGCCGAGTTTCGCAAGGACGGATCGACCCAGGCGCGCGCCACCAGCCCTTCGCGCTATTTCTTCGCGCCGCTCGAGCTGCTGCTGATCGACGGCGCGCCCGAGCACGCCAATATGGGGCGGATCTCGCGCAACACCCTCACCCCGATCTGGGAATGGATCTGCCGCGACCTGCTGCCGACCATGGCACGCGATTACATCAAGGCGATCAGCGACCAGGTTGCCGCCAACAATCCGAAGGAAGTCCTGAAGATCGCATCGACCTTCCAGACCAAGGTCGTCAAGGTCCTCGAGAGCACCTTCGCATCAACGGAGAGCACCGAATTCGCCCGCGCCAAGCTCGCGCAGTACACCGCGTCGCGCACCGCCTTCGACGACGTCAGGAAGATGCAGCATGTGCTGCGCGCCGGCAATGCGCTGCCGAAATTCAACGAAAAACTGCCTGAAAAAATCGCGAGATTCGGCGACAGCCAGGTTGCCCAGATCACCGCGCAGCTCGACGCCTTCAAGAAGGCTCATCCTGACGCGCTGCCCTTTGCGCTGGCGCTGGTGGGGAGGCGCGTGACGCCGTCCTGGCAATTGGTGCGTCTTGCCACCAAGGCCGCCGCGAGCAAGAGCCCCGCCGACGTCGCCGCCACGCCCTATGCCTGCGTCGTTCACATGGTGCTCGACCAGCTCGACGACAAACGCCTCGCGCTTCGCGTCGCGCTCCGCCACAACCGCGTGCTGGTCGCCCGCGACCTGCTCACCGAGATCTACGACACCGAATATGCACTCAAGGTGCGCATCGACGGCATCGAAAACTGCGAATGGGGAATCCGCCTGCAGCAATTGATGGACGCGATCGCGGCGCTGGTGTCTGCCGAGGTGAGCCGCTTCCCTTCCAATGTCGGCCACATCCTCGGCTCCCGCCGGCTGCGCAGCCATGACACGATCGGCGGCAAGCTGACTTATCTGGCCTGGAAGGGGCGCGACGCGATGCAGGACGGCGCGGCGGCGTTTCGCAAATTGATCGGGCAGACCTGATCGCGCGATATACCGCGCGGCGCGCCTTAGGGCGCGCGCGGGAGGCACAGGAAGCGATCGAGAAATCGCCCTGACATCACGACTCTGAACCACCAATACATCAATCGCCGCGTCGTCATTGTCGCAAATCCTCGACAGCCCACCACCGGCTGAGCCGAGCAATAGCGCAAGTGCAGCAACCCGCGTGTGATGCGTTTCACATTCGCGGTCGCGGGCCAGGCCGCGTTGTCGCAGAACTGTCGCGAGCGAATGCGGAACATGCGCGCATCGCGGGAAGAACAAGAGCTTCCAACCTGGCCATCCCTCGCGAACTCCGGTGCACGCAAAGTGCATCGGGAAGACGCGACCGCCGCAACGCCCGGCGCGGTCGTGTTCACCGTGTTCATTGCGCACGGCCGGTCGCGCCTCCCGAAAAAAGTGCCGCCTTTTAATCCTCCGGTGGTCTGCTTGCTGCATCGAAAGGGCACACCACTCAGCCCCCGACTTGCGTCCCTCGGCGAGCAGGACATTCCGACATCGCGCGAGAGGAATTTCGCATGCGCTGACAGTCGTTGCGCGTGTGGTGTTGGGGTATGCGAATTGTTTTCGAACAGACTGTCGAAGAATTAGCTCGAATTGCAGGGTTTAACGTTACTCAAATAATTCAAGAACGATGTGAAGCTCTCCTTATTTGAACCCACGCTCGGCGTTTAAGAAACCGTCACGGAACGGGAGTGGTATACGATGAACGATGGGATGGTTGAGCTCGTCGGACGAAGGCCTGTGACCTTCGGACGACGAAAGGTGACGCCGCGCGCCTGCGTGGCCGACAGCAAGCGGCATCTGCGCGCCTTCCTCAGCGAGGTGCTGGAGGATCTCGGCTTCGTCACCAGCGAATGCGCCAGCGCCGACGAACTGCAAGCCGTGCTCGCCGCTGATTTGCCGGATCTGATCCTGCTCGGCGTCGCCACCGACGGCATCGAGCCGGGACGATTCCTCGAAATATTGGTGCGCGAGGCTTTTGCCGGCAAGGTTCTGGCCGTCGGCGCCCGCGACTCCATCATCGTCAAGGCCGTGCGGCAGGTTGGCGAGGAATACGGCCTTGCCATGCTGCCGCCGCTGACCACGCCGTTTGCCGCGGAGACGCTGCGCGAGCGCGTCGCCATGCTGCTGCCGGAGGAGCCGGCGCCGAGCCCGGCCGTGCATGTCGGCGAGGCCCTGCACGCCGGCTGGCTCGAGCTCTGGTACCAGCCCAAGATCGACGCGCGCACGCTGGTGCGCAGCGGCGCCGAGGCGCTGGTGCGGATGCGGCATCCGACCTGGGGCGTGGTGCCGCCGGCTTACTTCATTCCCGAGGAGCGCGATCCGCATCTGCGCAGCCTCTCCGAATTCGTGATCGAGCGCGCCATGCGCGACTGGCATTATCTGCTGGAGCAGCAGACCCCGGTCGATCTCTCGATCAACCTGCCTGCGTCCTATCTGAAGGAGTCGCAGGCAGTGCGGGACCTCTGTCGCCGCATGCCGACGCATCCGGCCTTCGGCGGGCTCACGGTCGAGATCGACAGCGAGGAGGCGATCCGCGATCTCGACCATTTGACGGAGGTCGCGCGCGAGGTCGGCCTGCACAATATCGGCCTGTCGATCGACAATCTCGGCGCCAACTGGCCGGCGCTGATGGAGCTGGACAAGATTCCCTTCGTGAAGCTGAAGGCCGACCGGCAATTCGTCACCGGAAGCGGCAGCGATCGGCTCAAGCGCACGGTGTGCCGTCACATCGTCGAGCTCGCGCACGGCTTTGGCGCGCGCAGTGTGGCGCAGGGCGTCGAAAGCCGCGCCGATCTCGTCGCCGCCAACGAGCTCGGCTTCGACCTCGTGCAGGGCTTCCTGTTCGGCAAGCCGATGCCGCTGAAGAAGTTCGCAAAGGGTGCGCTGACCAAGACGGTGATGGGACAGGCGTGAGGCGACAGGCCTCACGCAAAGCGGCGCGCGAAGAACACGCAGGCGACCACGACGACGGTCGCGGCGACCATGCTCCAGGCGACGGGCTCGTGCAGCAGTAGGCCGGCGAGCGCGAGGCCGAAGAACGGCTGGAGCTGTTGCAGCTGGCCGACACGCGCGATGCCGCCGAGCGCGAGGCCGCGGTACCAGAAGATGAAGCCGACGAACATGCTGAAGATCGAGACGTAAGCGAGCCCGATCCAGGCGGGCACGCTGACGGCGCTCCAGGCGGACGGCCAGGTCAGGATCGCGACCGGCACCATCAGCGGCAGCGCGAGCAGCAGCGCCCAGGAGATCACCTGCCAGCCGCCGAGCCGGCGCGATAGCGCCGCGCCCTCGGCATAGCCGAGGCCGCACAGCACGATCGCGGCGACCATCAGGAGATCGCCGGCGAGCGAGGCCGATCCGTCGCCGGACAAGGCGAAGCCGGCCACCGTGGCGCTGCCGAGGACAGCGAACAGCCAGAACGGCGGCTGCGGCCGCTCGCCGCCGCGCAGCACGGCGAAGATCGCGGTCGACAATGGCAGCAGGCCGATGAAGACGATCGAACGGGCCGAGGTGATGTGCTGCAGCGCGAGCGCCGTCAGCAAGGGAAAGCCGACCACGACGCCGATGGACACGATCGCAAGCGAGGCAAGATCCCCGCGCTGCGGCCGTGCCTGCCGGAGCACGCCGAGCACGGCAAGACCAATCAGCGCCGCGATGACCGCGCGCGCCGAGGTCAGGAACAGCGCGGAGAACCCGCCGACCGCGACGCGCGTCGCCGGCAACGAGCCGCTGAAGATGATGACGCCGAGAAGCCCGTTGCCCCAGCCGGTGGCGGTAGAGTGCATGGTGGTTCCATCATTCGGAGCGCGGCATCCGGTCCCCCGAACCACCGGCGCTAGTACAGTGGCTCCTCATACACCTTCTCGCCGTCGAGCAGCAGCCGCTTGATGGCGGCGCGGCCGGACGGAAGCACGGCGGCGACGATGCGCAGCTTCTGCTGGTTGCGGGCCTGCTCGAGCTTGCCGCCCTCGCCTTCCGGCACGAAGTAGCTTTCGAGACCGTATTTGATCGGGAGCGTGTCGCAGAAGGTGCGGGCGGTCGATCCGCAGGAATGGCTGACGCGGCCGCGGATCAGCACTTCGGGCGCCGTGACTGGCACCGGCTCGGCATGCACCGAGACAGCCGCGTAAACGCCGTCGGCATTGGGCGCGAGCTTGACGAACACGGTCGGATTGCGCGACTCCGCCGGCTTGCCGGCGAGTGCGCCGGCCGGCACTTGAGAAATGTCGTAGCGCAGCACGACATAGTCGCCGCGTAGCAGGTCGCGCGGGTCGACCGGCTGCGTCTGCAAGGTCACCTCACGGCCCTCGCGCAGGATCTGCATGCGGTCGGCGACCATCAGCACCAGCAGCACGCATTGCAGCAGGATGGCGACAGCAAACAGCACCGCTTTCGGGATGCGCTGCCAGAATTGTGTGACGGCTCCGATCATCGCTCGGCCCTCGGCAGCATGCGATTGAGCGCGGTTGCAAAGACCATTGCGATGAGTCCCGCGCCCGCAAGGAACGCCGAGCGGCCCAGCAGCGAGCCTTTCACCGCCCAGGTGATGCCGGCAATGACGCCGGCGATGCCGAGCCAGCCGGCGACGATCCGCGGACGGACGTCGTCGAGCACGCCCGAGACGACGAGGCACAGCATGGCGCAGAGCAGCGCGGCGTAAGCGAACCAGGGCTCGCCGGCTGTCGAGACCGGCCAGAGCGGCGCGGCGAGCAGCACGAGCCCGATCGCGCAGGCGCTGAGAACTTCGCCGGCGCGCTTGGTGAACACCGCGGAGACGAGGGCGAGGATCACGCCTGCGGCCCCGCACAGGATCGCCCAGATCGGCTGGGCGGAGGCCGCGCCGGTACGGAAGCGGATGATGTCGTCGACCGTCGTCACCTCCAGGATGGCGACAGCGGCCAGCGAAAACGCACCGTAGATCGACAGCACGCTGCCGAGCTGGCGCGCCCTCGGCGAGGGCATGGCTGCGATCGCGAGCCCGGCGCCGAACAGCAGGGCGGCGCCGTTGGCGAGCACGAAGGAGGGCTGGGCGCCTTCGAGCTCGAAGCGGAGCGACGTCGCGATCCACCACGGCAGCACCGCGAGCGCGACCAGATGCGCGGCCGCGCGCGAATTCCACGCGAACGCAAGACCCGCGGCGATCAGCCAGACCGCCGGATAAGGAAGATGCAGCACGTCGGGCGCATCGTAGATGCGCATGCAGGTCCAGATGCCGGCGGCGGCGAGGCCGACCGCGAGCGCACCGCGCGAGCCCGTCAGCATTGCGGCGGCCAATGCGCCGATCGACCACAGCAGCATGCCGCCGGCAAAATCCGCGCCGAGATGGTACATCTGGCCGACCAGCGCGATGCCCGCACCGAAGATGATGGCACCGACACTCGCGCAGAGATCGGCGAGCACGTCGCGGCCGCGCGCGGCGAACCAGGCGCCGAGGGCGCCCGTGACGACCATGCCGGCGAGCAGGATCGCAAAGCGCAGCAGCCGCGCGATCTCGGTCCAGTGCGCGGCGACGAAGGCGAGGAACGCGGCCGCGATCAACAGCCCGCCGACGATGCCGACGACCACGGCGATGTTGATGCCCGCAGGCAGCGGCGGCAGCGCCTGGCGGATTGAGGCGGCCGCCGCCGGCGCAATCACGCCGTCGGCCTCCCATCGCGCCAGATCGGCCTGGAGGCGGTCCCGGTAGGTCTTCTCGAACATTGCGGTGGATTACCTTGGTCCCGCCGGATGGCGGGGCATTGCTGGGTCGGTGTGGGCGGGGTGTGGGTTCAAGCGATCGGCGCCGTGCGGGGCGGTCATATCACCTCGCACAACAAAAAGCGCGAAAACAACCCCATGCACAGTAGCCGGGGCCCGCGAGATCAATGACTTACGGGGGCAGAATTTGTCTGCTCCGTCGGGCAAATTCCAGGGAGCGACGCGCGCGGCGTCATCACTGAGGGCTGCGCATCGATCTTTTCATATTCTGCAAAAGACATGCTCGGATTACGCGAATGGTTGGAGGGCATTCGAGGCTGTAGCGTTCGCTCAACACGGCCACAAACGGCCGGATTGCAGCGAAGGGGGGACTGCAGCCATGGGATCGCTGGCGCAAACCAGTTGCCTGGGATCGACGGTGATGAGAGCGCTGCTGTGTCTCCTCGCCGCGGCGATTCTGGCGCTTCAGGCGGGCACCGCGCGGGCCGAGATGCCCGCGGATTCCTGGCCGAACCGCGCGATCACCTGGGTGGTGCCGTTCGGCGCCGGCGGCGTCACCGACCTCGTCTCGCGCAAGATCGCGGAGCTGCTGCGGACGCGGCTCGGGCAGCCCGTGGTGGTGGAGAACCGGCCCGGCGCCGGCGGCACCATCGGCACGGAGTTCGTCGCCCGGGCTCAGCCCGACGGCTACACCGTGCTCTACGCCTCCGGCGGGCCGATGACGATCCAGCCGAACCTTGGGATGACGAAGCTCAACTACGACCCGCTGAAGAGCTACGTCCACGTCCGCGGCGTGAGCTCGTCGAACCAGATCCTGGTCGCGACCGCGGCTGCGCCCTACAACACGCTGGCCGAGTTCGTCGCCTACGCGAAGGCCAATCCGGGCAAGGTCAATTTCGGCTCGCCCGGCCCCGGCACGGCCCAGCATCTCGCCGGCGAGATGTTCCAGGCGGCCGCCGGCATCAAGCTGACCCACGTGCCCTACAAATCGGGCTCGAGCCAGATGACCGACATGATGTCGGGCATCCTCGACGTCTCCTTCGACTACCTCACCGTGCTGAGGCCCCTGATCGACACCGGCAAGGTCAAGGTGCTCGGCACCACCGGCGCGGCGCGGATGGCCGCGCTGCCCGATGCGCCGACGGTGCTCGAGGCCGGTTATCCCGACGCCGTCAATGCCGGCTCGACCTGGGTCTCGCTCCCGGCCGGGACCGACCCGAAAATCGTGAGCAAGCTCTCCGAGGCGATGGCCGCCGTTCTCGCCGACCCCGGCATCGTCGCCGACCTCACCACCAACGGCCAGGTGTCGATCGCCGATAAGGGCCAGGCTGAGATGGGCCCGTTCATCGTCGAGGAGACCGCACGGTATAAGCGGGTGATCGAGAGCGCGGGGATTGGGGGGCAGTAGCGGGATGGAATCGAACATCAGTCGCAGCAACGCTGCTGTTCGCACGAAAGCGCGTTGACCATGGTCAGTGTACCGACGATCGTCCGGAGTGAATGATAAGAGCCCGTTCAGACCAGAAGAACGGCGACTTAACTGGCTGCTGGCGGAGAGGGAGGGACTCTCCCCCACGCGTGCGAAAAACCCCGGTAAATACAAGTTTAGCTGTGTTTTTGGGCGTTCTTTGAGCCGTCGGTTCTACACCGAGGGTCTCCACCGATGGGAACGACCAGAATGCCGACCCCCTTCCGGCCCACCAAGGCCAGCGGCAACGAGCAGAATGTCTACTGGATCCGGAAGAAGGTACCGAAACGGTACCGCGGCCTGGTCGGCAAGACCGAGGTCTGGCGGTCCCTGAAGACCACCGACCGCCGCACGGCCAACGCCCGGATAGTGGCCGTCTCGGAGGATCTGGAGCGTGAATGGGCACGTCTGGCGCTCGAGGCCACGCGGGGCCCCGACGGTCGGGGCCGGGTGGCGCCCCTCACCCACCAGGACCTTTTCGCGATCCAGCGCGAGACTCACGTCCGGATCCGCGACGCCCACATCGCCGAGCCGGGCACGGGATTCGGCGCCCTGAGGTGGCTCGCCCTCACGGAGGAGGTGGATGATCCGGCAGCCGAAGAGGAGACGCTCGACCGCTGGGCGCGCGACATCCTGACCCGTGAACTCGGAGGGCAGCCGGCGGAAGCGCAGGTCGAAAAACTAAAGCCCCTTCTCGCCGAAGCGAGGAAGGGCGCCTACGGCGACGTCTTCCGCGCGTCGAATGGCGACTACAAGGAGAACAAAAAACTCGGCGAACTGCCCAAGACGAGGACGAAGCCCAAGGTCGACATCATGGAGGCCTTCGAACTCTACTGCGGCCAGCCTCGGATCAAAGGCGGCCTCGACGGGCCGACGGCAAAGCGCTGGCGTCCAGTCATCGAGCGCTTCATCGAATGGATCAAGCACCGGGACCTCGCGCGGGTGACGCCGCAGGACGCGGTGCGCTGGCGCGACTACATGATCTCCCAGGGCATCGCTCCCAAGGCCGTCCGCGACGTCTGGCTGGCGGCGCCCCGGTCGGTGGCCACCCACATGCTCAACGCGCTGCGGCTCGAGATCAACCCGTTCGCCGGGATCA
>Ga0102591_1001901_pt1 | contig 25516 bp, 21 predicted proteins | sample AraplaCol_mCL_r2_2_FD_76860 | JGI IMG/M metagenome (GOLD analysis project Ga0102591, IMG submission 76860) | Arabidopsis root microbial communities from North Carolina, USA - plate scrape MF_Col_mCL_r2 (SPADES assembly) (version 2) | ecosystem: Host-associated > Plants > Roots > Endosphere... | reverse complement strand
CGACACCGCGCCGAAGGTGAACACCGCATCGTTGTGGTACAGCACGTATTCGTCCTGCGCGCCTTCGAAGCCGTGCAGCGGGATGCTGTTCGGCGCGAAGCGCGGCAGGCCCATTTCGATGCGGAAATGCTCGCCATCCAGCCGCGTCACGGCATGCGCGCCGACCGGGCTGTCGAGCACGAATTCATTGCCCAGCGATTCGCCGCGCGCATTGGCGTCGCGTACGACCCACGCGGCGATGCAGCGCGCGCCGTTGCCGCATTGCTGCGAGGACGAACCGTCGGCGTTCCAGATGCGATAGCGCGCCGTCGCATCGCTGTCGGCGGTTTCGACCGTGAGGATCTGGTCGCAGCCCACGCCGGTGTGGCGATCGGCCAGCGAGCGGCACAACGCGGCGCCCGGCTCGGGGGCATCGCCGCGCAGGTCGAGCACGACGAAGTCGTTGCCCGCGCCGTGCATCTTGGTGAACCGGAGCGTCATGGTCGCGGCCCGTTACGGAATGTCGGTGTTTTCCGGAGGATCGGAGTCGCTGTCGTCTTTCAGGTCCGTCTCGGCGTTGGTGTCGCCGGTCTTCGGCGCCTGGTCGAGCGCGTCGCTGGGATCGCCGATCTGCTGCGCATCCTTGGCGGGCGTCACTTCGGACGGCATGACGACCTGCGACACGTTCTTCGGCGGCAGGATCAACGGGCCCTTGTTGCCACAGGCCGTCAGCAGCAACGGCAGGGCGCACAGGAGCGCAATAGCGGAAAGTCGGACAGGATTCATGCCCGAAGTGTAGCCCGCGCGGCGCGGGAAGGGTCGTCAAACGCCGGGCGGGGACGGCGGTTCCGGGCGGCGCCATAGCCAGATCGCGACGATGGTCATGATCGCGGTGCCGGTCGCGGCCATCCACCAGCGCGGCGCGGTGAGGAACATGATCACGGCGCACGCGGCCATCATCGACACGGCCAGCCGCTTGGCGCGACGCGAAACCGCGCCGTGCGCCTGCCAGTCGCGGATCATCGGGCCGAACCGCGGATCCGCCAGCAGGCGGTCGTGGAGTTTCTGCGAACCGCGCGCGGCGGCGAACGCCGACAGCAGCACGAAGGGAACGGTGGGAAGACCGGGAACGACGATGCCGATGATGCCGAGCGCGAGGCTGGCGTAGGCGAGCAGCCACCAGGCCCAGCGGAAGCGGGCCTTGCGAGGGGGCATGGGCGGTGGTGTGAGGTTCACTCGGATTCGGACCCGGACTCGAATCTGGCTCCCTCCCCTGCTTGCAGGGGAGGGTGGGGGAGGTTGAGGGCCGCCGCGCGGCGAGCTCGGCGTCAAGGCGCCTTCGTACCCCCTCCCAACCTCCCCCTGCAAGCAGGGGGAGGAGCAAACCGCCGTTACTTCGCGGCGGTTGGGGCCGACACGCCCGCCAACCCAAGGCGCTCGAGCATGAACGCGTACATCTCCGACAACTCGCGATAGCGGCGGAACCGGCCGGACTTGCCGCCGTGGCCGGCATCCATGTTGGTGCGGAAGACGATCGGCGCCTGGCCCTGGTCGAGGTCGCGCAGGCGTGCGACGTACTTCGCCGGCTCCCAGTACTGGACCTGCGAATCCCACAGGCCGGTGCCGACGAACATCGCCGGATACGCCTGCTTGGACAGGTTGTCGTACGGCGAGTACGACAGCATGTAGTCGTAGTACTCCTTCTTCTCCGGGTTGCCCCACTCGTCGTATTCGTTGGTGGTGAGCGGGATGGTCGGATCGAGCATGGTCGTCACCACGTCCACGAACGGCACCTGCGAGAGGATCACGCGGTACGTCTGCGACGCCATGTTGGCGATGGCGCCCATCAGCAGTCCGCCCGCGCTGCCGCCGTACGCCGCGACGCGATCCTTCGCCGCATAGCCCTGCTTCACCAGATCGTCGGTGACGTCGATGAAATCAGTGAAGGTGTTCTTCTTGTGGAACAGCTTGCCGTCGTCGTACCACTTGCGGCCCATTTCCTGGCCGCCGCGGATGTGCGCGATCGCGTACACCATGCCGCGATCGAGCAGGCTCACCACCGGGCCGTTGAAGCGCGGATCGGTCGAGGAACCATAGCTGCCATACGCGTACTGCAGCATCGCGGCCTTGCCGTCCTTCTCGAAGCCCTTCTTGTAGACCAGCGAAACCGGGATCTTCACGCCATCGCGCGCGGTCGCCCACACGCGTTCGGTGACGTATTTCTCGGGGTCGTAGCCGATCACCGGTTCGCGCTTGAGCAGCTTGCGCTCGCCGGTGAGCACGTTGGTTTCGTACGTCGTGCCCGGCGTGGTGAGCGAGGTGTAGCTGTAGCGCAGCCACGGCGTGTCGTGTTCGGAATTGACCGAAAGCCCCATCGAATACGCGGGTTCATCCGCCTTGACGTATTCCTCGGTGCCATCGGCCTTCAGCACGCGCAGGCGCTCCAGCGCGTCGGAACGCTCGGCGATGGTGGTGAAGCCGTCGAACAGCTCGAAGCCTTCGATGAAGACGTCGTCGCGATGCGGCACCCATTCCTTCCACTGCTTGCGCGAGGTCGCATCGGACGGCGCGGTCATCAGCTTGAAGTTCGCCGCGCCGCCTTCGTTGGTGCGGATGACCCAGCGATCGCCGAGGTGCTCGGCCTGGTATTCCACGTCACGTTCGCGCGGGGCGAGCACGGTGAACTTCTCGGGGTTCGCCGCCGGCGCGCAGCGCATCTCGCTCGACACGGTGCTTTCCACGCCGATGCAGATGAACTTGTCGTCGCGCGAGCGATCGATGCCCATGTAGAAGCTGTCGTCCTTCTCCTCGTACACCAGCACGTCCTTCGATGCGGGCGTGCCGAGCACGTGCTTCTTCACGCGCACCGTGAGCAGCGTTTCCGGGTCGTTCTCGACGTAGAACAGCGTCTTGTTGTCGTCGGCCCAGACGAGGTTGGGCGAGACGCCCTTGATCTCGTCGCTGTAGACCTCGCCCGTCTCGAGGTTCTTGAAGCGGATGACGTACTGGCGGCGGCCGACCGCGTCGTCGGCCCAGGCGAGGATCTTGTTGTCCTGGCTGACTTCCCAGTCGCCGACGCTGAAATAGTCCTTGCCCGCGGCCATCACGTTGACGTCGAGCAGGACCTGCTCGGCGGCGTCCATGGAACCGGCGCGGCGTGCGTAGACGGGATAGTCCTGGCCGGTTTCGAAACGGCTGTAGTACCAGTGGCCGCGCTCGCGGTACGGCACGGAGCTGTCGTCCTGCTTGATGCGGCCGACGATCTCCTCGTACAACTTGTTTTCCAGCGGCTTCAGCGGCGCCATCACGGCGTCGGCGTAGGCGTTCTCGGCATTGAGGTACGCCAGCATGTCGGGATTCTTGCGGTCGTCGTCGCGCAGCCAGTAGTACTCGTCGGAGCGCTGCGCGCCGAACGGCGCCTTGACGACGTGCGGCTTCTTCGTCGCATCGGGCGGGGTTGCGGTGGCGGCGAGGGTCGGGGCGGTCGTGCTCATGATCAGGGCCGAAAGCAGGAGGTGGGTCGGTTTCATGGATGGGGTCCGGTTGTGCGCGGGACAACTACGAACTTGCTCTTTGCCCCTCCCCCTGCTTGCAGGAGGAGGTTGGGAGGGGTTGTGAGGCGCTTCAGCGCCGAGCTCGCCGCTGCGCGGCTTCGCTAATCCCTCCCCAACCCTCCCCTGCACGCAGGGGAGGGAGAACATCATTTGCCGCTTAGTTCATTCCAAAGGAACGTAAACGCCAGCGCGCTCATGTGCGCGGCCTGCGCGTTGTTGGCCGAACCGCCGTGGCCGCCCTCGATGTTCTCGTAGTAGCGCACGTCCTTGCCGGCGTCCAGCATCTTCGCCGCCATCTTGCGGGCGTGGCCCGGATGCACGCGGTCGTCGCGCGTTGAGGTCATGAACAGCGTCGGCGGATACGTGCGCTTCGCATCGAACAGGTGGTACGGCGAGAACGTGCGGATGTAGTCCCAGTCGGCGGTGTCCGGATCGCCGTACTCGGCCATCCACGAGGCGCCGGCCAGCAGATGGCTGTAGCGCTTCATGTCCAGCAGCGGCACCTGCACGACGACGGCACCGAACAGGTCCGGATACTGCGTCAACATGTTGCCGGTGAGCAGGCCGCCGTTGCTGCCGCCCTGGATGCCCAGGTGCGGGGTCGAGGTCACCTTTCGCGCGATGAGGTCCTGCGCGACCGCGGCGAAGTCTTCGTAGGCCTTGTGGCGATTGGCCTTCAGCGCGGCCTGGTGCCAGCGCGGGCCGTACTCGCCGCCGCCGCGGATGTTGGCGACCGCGTACACGCCGCCCTTCTCGAGCCAGCCCTTTCCGACGCTGCCCGAATATGCCGGCGTCAGCGAAATCTCGAAGCCGCCGTAGCCGTACAGCAGCGTCGGCGCAGTGCCGTCGAAGGCGAGGTTCTTCGGGCGGACGAGGAAGTACGGCACGCGCGTGCCGTCCTTCGACGTGGCGAAATGCTGTTCGATGACATTCTTCGATGCATCGAAGAACACCGGCATCGTCTTGAGCACTTCGGGCTTGGCGCCGATCTGCGCGAGCGACAGCGTCGTCGGCGTCAGGTAATCGGTGGCGGTGAGCCACACGGCGTCGCTTTCATCCGGGTCGACGGCCGACACACCGAGCGTGCCGAATGTCGGCGCACCGGTGAACTCGGTGCGCTTCCACTCGCCCGACGCCGCCGGCGTGAGGACGCTCAGGCGGTTCTTCACGTCGTCGAGCACGTTGAGGACGAGGTGCGACTTCGTCCATGTGTAGCTCGACAGCGACGTGCGTTCGGTCGGCGTGAACAGCGCGGTGAACTCGCGCTTGCCGGCCATGAAATCGTCGAAGTTCGCGGCGATGAGACTGCCCGCGGGCCAGGTCTTTCCGCCGGCTTCGTACGGTTCGCGCAGATCGAGCAGCAGCCATTCGCGATGCACGGTCTTGTTGGCAGAGTTGGGCGCGTCGATTTTCGCTAGCGTCCCGTCACTCTTCCTCAGGTACAGCTCGTCGTTGTAGAACGCCAGCGTGCGGCTGACGAAATCACGCTCGAAACCCGGCGTGTGATCGCGCAACGCGGCGATGTACATGTCGGTCGGCTTGCCTTCGTACACCACGCGCGCCTGCTCGAACGGCGTGCCGCGCTTCCATTCCTTGACGATGCGCGGATAGCCGGAGCTGGTCATCGAGCCCACGCCGTCAGAGGCAGTGCCGAAATCGGTATAGACGTACACGGTGTCGCGATCGATCCAGCTCAGCGCACCCTTGGCTTCATCACGAAAGAAGCCGTCCTTGACCCAGGTCTTCGTGGACAGGTCGAATTCGCGCGTGACGTCGGCATCGGCGCCGCCGCGCGAAAGCGCGATCAGGCAGCGCGCGTAGTCCGGGCGCAGGCAATCCACGCCGTGCCACACCCAGTTCTCGCCCTCGGCCTTGTTCAGCGCGTCGAGGTCGATGACGGTTTCCCACTGCGGCTTGTCCTTCCGGTACTCGGCCAGCGTCGTGCGGCGCCACAGGCCGCGCTCGTGCTGCTTGTCCTTCCAGAAGTTGTAGTAGTACTCGCCGATCTTCTCCACGCCGGGGATCTTGGCGTCGGAATCGAGGATGGCGCGGATGTCGGTCTGCAGCTGCGCGAACTGCGGCGAGGTGGCCAATTCGGCCTCGGCCTTCGCGTTGTGCGCCTTGACCCAGTCGAGCGAACGCTCGGCAGTGACGTCTTCGAGCCAGGCGTAGGAATCGGCGGACACGGCGGGGGACTCCTTGGGGGCGGCGCCGGCGATGGACGCGGCCGCCAGGCCAGCGGAGAACAACAGGCTCTGGCAGGCAGTCGACAGCTTCGGCATCGGCGCTCCGGGTGCGTGAAGGGACCCGGAACGCTAGCACAGCGCGCGACGGCCGCCGCCGACGCACGCGGTCCCGGCGCTGTGCCGGAACGGGCGGCCGCCCGGGCCGCCGGCCTAGGGCTGGAGCGGGGAGAGAGTTCAAGGGATCAGGCTGCCTGCGTATGCCGGCGCCGCAGCATCGAAGGACGGCGGCGACGCGCCTGCGCCCCGGCACGGCGGCGCGTGCGGATCAGAGCGGCCTCTTCGGATTCACGTGCCGGCAAGCGGAAACGGTGCAGCGCCCACCACGCACACAGCGGCATCGCCACCAGCCAAAGCGGCATCCAGCCGAAGGTCGGGCTGAAACCGCGCGCGGCCGGCAGCAGCGCGACAACGACCGCGCCGATGGCGACGGCATGGCGCAGCGCGATTTCGAGGCCGGAATGGGTGTCGGGACGGGTCTGCATGGCGGGTCTCCGTTGGATGGAGCCAGCCTGCGGGTGGGTCATCTCATGGGCTGCGACGCCCTGACGTCGGGGATTCGGGATTCTGGATTCGAACGAGCCAACCGCCCGCCTTTCCCGATCACGAATCCCGAATCGCCTTCACCGATCGTAATTGCTCAGCGCCAGCTGCAGCAGCGACCGCGCCTGTTCGCGCAGCACCGGCGGCTCGACGATCTCCGCATCGCTGCCGTAATGCATCACGTCCATCAGCAGTTCGCGGCCGGCGCTGTAGGGCACCTTCAGCTCGTAGCGGCCGTCGGGCAGGAAGCGCCCCTGCTGCTGCGAATGCCAATGTTCGTCCGCGACCCAGCGCGCGGCCTTCGGGGTGAACACGATCGTCGCCCAGCCCTTGGGCGTGCCGGAAAAGATGCCGTAGCTCGACGCCAGGTGCTTGTCGAGCTCCTCGTCGGGGACATCGCGCGCGGCGGTTTCGGACAGTTTCGCCGCGCTGATGCGGTCCACCGCGAAGCTGCGCAGCGCCTCGCGGTTGTGGTCCCAGGCGTCGAGGTACCAGTTCTCGCGGTAATGCGTCAGCCGCTGCGGCGACACGGTGCGGCGCGTCTGCTCGTCGGTGGAACGCGCGCGGTATTCGAAACTCAGCTGCTTGCGATCGAGCACCGCCGTGGCAACGGTGCGGAACGCGGTTTCGTCGAGGCGACGCGTGCGGTGCGGGATCACGCGCACGCGTTCGACCGGCACGCGACGACCGCCGGCGTGTTCGTCCAGCAGCTTCTCGATGCGGTGCTGCAACGGCGCCAGCGCATTCGAGAGCACGCCGCCGCCGCTGCGGATGAGCAACTGCTGCGCGGCCAGCAGCGAATGCAGTTCCTCGGAACTGAGCCACAGGCCGGGCAGTTCGAAGCGCTCGCCTTCGCTGTGGTCGTAACGGAACCCCGCCTCGCCGTTGCCCACAACGGGCGCCATCAGGTAATCGCGCAGGTACGCCAGGTCGCGATAGACCGTGGCGCGCGAGCATTCCAGGTCCTCCTGGAGCCGCTGCACCGTGACCGGATAGCGCGCGGCGCTGAGGATGCGGTGCAGGGCGTGGATGCGTTCGATGCGTTCCATGGCTCGCGGTCGAGGAAGCGGAGGGAAAGGATGGCACCACGCCATGCCGGCCGCCAGCGCAAGGGATAACTACCGTTTAACCGGGCGCCCACGATACTGCGGCGGCGATGTCAGGGGGTGTGATGGAGTCGACGCAGGGATTGCGATGGGACGTCGTGCTGGCGTCCTCGGTGGCGATTGCCACGACGACAGGCATGTTCGTCGGGCTGGCGGTGATGATGCGGCCTGGCATTGTCCCGATACCCACTTCCCGTACCGACATGGAGGTGGTGTGGATTGCGCCTGCCTCTGCGCCTGCGCGTGCGCAGATGCGCGCCCGGCCGCGTGAACCGGCGCGCATGGCGTCTCGGACGCAACCGCGCGTTCCAGTACCGCTGCCAACGAACGTGGTGCACGACGCAGCGCCACCTGCCGAGTCGGGACGCCCTCTTTCCGCGGTTTACCTGAGTCAGGTGCGTACCACCACGGAACCTGCGGTGCCGGCCACGGATCCGCTCGCCGATCGTCGCGCGCGCCTGCCCGGCGAGGGCGGCGGGCGATTCCGCATGCGCAAGGCGACCACCGTCGCAAGTGTCGTGAACGGCATCGGCCGGATGTTCGGCGGACGCGATCCGGACGAACCGTGCCGCGAGAATCGCCGGAACATCGGCGAACTGGCGCTCGACGGCGACAGCGCCGCATTGCAGCAACAGCTGGATTACGAACATCGCCTGTGTCGCCCCTAGCGCCGCGCAGGCACAATGACGGGATGCGCCAGCCCGAGCCCGCCATCGACACCTCGCCCAGCATCGGCGACGAGGTCAAGACCACCACCTGCTACATGTGCGCATGCCGCTGCGGCATCAAGGTGTGGTTGAAGGACGGGCAGATCCGCTACATCCAGGGCAATCCGGACCATCCGGTGAACCAGGGCGTGCTCTGCGCCAAGGGTTCGGCCGGGATCATGCAGCACTACTCGCCCGCGCGACTCGACAAACCCATGGTGCGCGTGGGCGAGCGCGGTTCCGGCGAGTTCCGCGAGATCGAATGGGACGAGGCGCTGGAACTGGCGACCTCGTGGCTGAAGCCGATCCGCGAACGCAATCCCGACGAGCTGGCCTTCTTCACCGGTCGCGACCAGTCGCAGGCGCTCACCGGCTGGTGGGCGCAGCAGTTCGGCACGGTGAACTACGCCGCACACGGCGGATTCTGCTCGGTGAACATGGCCGCCGGCGGGCTGTATTCGGTGGGCGGCAGCTTCTGGGAATTCGGCGAGCCCGACTGGGACCACACGCAATACCTGATGCTGTGGGGCGTGGCCGAAGACCACGACTCCAATCCGATCAAGCTCGGCCTGGGAAAGCTCAAGGCACGCGGCGCGAAGATCGTCGCGATCAATCCGGTGCGCTCGGGCTATGGCGCGATCGCCGACGAGTGGATCGGCATCCGTCCCGGCACCGACGGTCTGTTCGCCTTCGCGCTGATCCACGAACTGCTCAACGCCGACCGCATCGACCTGGATTACCTGGTCCGCTACACGAACGCACACTGGCTGGTGGTGGACGATCCGGGCGGCGCGGAAGACGGCCTGTTCGCGCGCGATATCGATGGCCACCCGCTGTGCGCGATCGACTCGCACCGCTTCGCCAACGCGAACGACACCGGCATCCAGCCGCGCGTCGTCGGCGAGTACACCCTGCGCGACGGTCGCCGCGCGGTGCCGGCGTTCCACCTGGTCGCGCAGCGCTACCTCGATCCGCAGTACTCGCCCGATGCGGTGAGCAAGCGTTGCGGCATTCCGGCCGACACGATCCGCCGCATCGCGCGCGAACTGGCCGAAGCCGCGTTCGATCGCGCATTCACGCTGCCTATCGCGTGGACCGATGCGTGGGGGCGCGAGCACGACTCGATGCAGGGTCGTCCGGTGTCGATGCATGCGATGCGCGGCATCAGCTCGCACAGCAACGGCTTCCACACGTGTCGCGCGCTGCACCTGCTGCAAATGCTGCTGGGCGCGGTGGATGCGCCGGGTTCCTTCCGCTACCAGCCGCCGTTCCCGAAGCCGCTGCCGCCGCCGAACCGGCCGGGCAAGGCGCGCCAGGCCAATGGCGTGCTCGACGCGGCGCCGCTCGGGTTCGTGCACGGGCCGGAAGACCTCGTCGTCGACGAAGCCGGGCATCCGCGCCGCATCGACCATGCGTTCTCGTGGGCGTATCCGCTGTCCGCGCACGGGATGATGCATACCGTCATCCGCAACGCGTGGGCAGGCGACCCCTACCCGATCGACACGCTCATGATGTTCATGGCGAACATGAGCTGGAATTCGTCGATGAACACCGCGCAGACCATCGCGTGGCTCACCGACCGGCGCGAGGACGGCGAGTACCGCATCCCGCGCATCATCTACGCCGATGCGTACGCGTCGGAAATGGTCGCCTATGCCGACCTCGTGCTGCCCGATACGACCTACCTGGAGCGCTTCGACGCGATCAGCCTGCTCGACCGGCCGATTTCGGACGCCGATGGCGCGGCGGACGCGATCCGGCATCCGGTGCTCGATGCGGCGAAACAGCGCGAAGGCCGCGACGTGCGGGGCTTCCAGTCGGTGCTGATCGACCTGGGCGCGCGGCTCGGCCTGCCGGGCCTGACCAACGAGGACGGCACGGCGAAGTATCGCGATTACGCCGATTACATCGTGCGTCACGAACGCGCGCCGGGCGTCGGCCTGCTCGCCGGCTGGCGCGGCGCGCACGGCGAAGTCGAGGCGAAGGGACAGCCGAACCCGCAGCAGCTGCAGCGTTACATCGACAACAGCGGCTTCTGGCGCAGCGAAATTCCTGAAGACGCGCGCTATTTCAAGATGGCCAACCGCGGCTATCTCGACTGGGCGCAGCGCATGGGCTTCCTCGGCCACGCCGATCCGATCGTGCTGCAGGTGTATTCGGAAACGCTGCAGAAGTTTCGCCTCGCCGCGCAGGGACATGGCGCCACGCAACCGCCGGACGAACACCGCGAGCGCGTGGCGACGTATTTCGATCCGCTGCCGATGTGGTACGAGCCGTTCGAAGGCGAACAGACCACGCGCGAGGATTTCCCGCTCAGCGCCGTCACCCAGCGTCCTATGTTCATGTACCACGCGTGGGGTTCGCAGAACGCGTGGCTGCGGCAGATCGCCACGCGCAACTGGCTGTACCTGCATCCGGATACCGCGACGCGTCATGGCATCCGGGACGAGGACTGGATCGAAGTCACCTCGCACCACGGCACGATCACGGTGCAGGCGAAGTTCGCCGCGAACGTGCAGCCCGATACGGTGTGGACGTGGAACGCCATCGGCAAGCGTCGTGGCGCGTGGCGGCTTGGGAAGGATGCGCCGGAAGGCCGCGAGGGCTTCCTGCTGAACCACCTGATTTCCGACATCACGCCGCGCGGCGACTACGCCAACGCCGATCCGGTCACCGGCCAGGCCGCCTGGTTCGACCTGCGCGTGCGCATCACGCGTTCTGCATCCGCGCAAGCGGGTGTGGTGAAAGCAAGTTCGCCGCAGTTCCCACCGCTCGCGATGGGTGAGGCCAGCGACGCCCCGCTTCGCTACGGCGCGCAGTTCCGCGACAAGCGCAAGGCAGGGGGAAGCACGCCATGAAATCCGTCCGCCTCCTCGCCGGCTGGCTGTGCATCGTGCTCGGCTTCGCGGTGATGATCCTGATCAGCTTCGGCGTGTTCGATCCGATCGCGCCGGCCGAAACGTCGAGTTCGATCATCCCGGTGCTCGTCGGCATGCTGCCGAGCGTGAGCTTCGGCATCGCCCTGTTCGCGATCGGCGTCTGGCTGATCAGTTCCCGCAAACGCTAGTCTCACGAAGACCGAAATCCCGAATGACCGACCTGCCACCGCCGTCGAAGAAGAAACTCGGGCTCGTCATCGACCTGGACACCTGCGTGGGCTGCCACGCCTGCGCGGTGAGCTGCAAGGAGTGGAACGCCGGCGGGTTCGCCGCGCCGCTCACCGACGAGCAGCCATACGGCAAGGACCCGTCGGGCGTTTGGTTCAACCGCGTGCACAGTTTCGAGGTCGCCGCGACGGAAGGTTGCGCGTCCAGCGCGACGCCGCAGCCGGCGATGACGCTGCACTTCCCGCGTTCATGCCTGCATTGCGAAACGCCGGCCTGCGTGACCGTGTGTCCCACCGGCGCGAGCTACAAGCGTGCCGAAGACGGCATCGTGCTGGTCGATGAGGACAAGTGCATCGGCTGCAAGCTGTGCTCGTGGGCTTGCCCGTACGGCGCGCGCGAGTACAGCGAGGTCGAGGGCGTGATGAAGAAATGCACGCTGTGCGTCGACCGCATCTACAACGAGAACCTCGCCGAATCCGAGCGCCAGCCCGCCTGCGTGCAGGCGTGTCCGACGCGCGCGCGGCATTTCGGCGATCTTGGCGATCCGGAGTCGAAAGTCTCCAAGCTCGTGGCCGAACGTGGCGGCGTCGATCTGCTTCCGCAGCTGGGCTATCAACCCGTCAACAAGTACCTGCCGCCGCGCCCGCGTCGCACGGGCGAGGCGACCGCCACCGCGCCGCAGGACGAAACCCTCGACACCGCCGCGCTGCCGCCGATGCTGCGCTGGCTCGACCGCATACTCAGCCGCTGAGTCCCATCGCATGCATCCTGCGTTCTCCGTCCTTTTGTTCACCACGCTGTCCGGCGCGGGCTATGGCCTTCTGCTCTGGGCCGGCGGCCTGATCCTGCTGCCCGCGCTCCAGGGCCGCACGCCCGCGAACGGCGCGACGGTCCTGCTGTGGTGCGTGCTGTTGCTGCTCGGGCTGGTGCTGACGACGGTGGGCCTGCTCAGTTCGATGTTCCACCTCGGCAAGCCGATGCGCGCGTGGCGGGCGTTCTCGCAATGGCGCACGTCGTGGCTTTCGCGCGAAGGCGTATTCGCCGTGCTCACCGGGCTGGTCGTGGTCGCGATGCTGGTTCTGCTGGTCACCGGGTCACTGTGGCCCGTGATTCCGGTGCTGGCGGCGCTCATGTTGCTGCTATCGCTGTGCACGATCGCCAGCACCGCGATGATCTACGCCTCGCTCAAGCCCATCCCCGCATGGCGCCATCCGTTGGTGGTGCCGGGCTATTTCGTGTTCGCGATGCTCACCGGCTGGCTGGTGCTGATGGCGCTGGTGAACTGGAGCGCATTGTCAGACCAGGCGCTCGGCGTGATCGTGCTGGTGACTTTCGCGCTGGCGATCGTCACGGCGCTGCTCAAGCTCGTGTACTGGCATCGCATCGACCGCCAGTCGCTCGGCGCGACGCGCGGCGACGCCGTGGGCCTGCCGGGGCGCGACGTCGAGGTCTTCGAACGCCCGAACACGCAGGCGAACTACATCAACCGCGAAATGGGCCATGTGCTGGCGCGCAAGCATGCGCGGCCGCTGCGGGCCATCTCGCTGCTGCTGTTCGCGGTGGTGCCGATGGTGGCGGCCTGGCTGGCGTGGGCGAATCCTCAAATGGCCGGCCCGGTGTTCACGCTCGGCGCGCTGCTGGCGCTGTCCGGCACGCTGGTCGAACGCTGGCTGTTTTTTGCCCAGGCCCGGCATCTGGTCACGCTTTACTACTGAACTTACTCATGAAATCGCCAACTCACTGAACGGATTACGAAAAATCGGACACGTCCGATTTGCCTGTAACCGTTTGCACGGGCAACATGACCCGTCTTTCCTGCCCTATTCACGACGATGCTCGGTGTACTCGGGCTCGCCCTGCTCGGCGGCCCCTTCGTGACATTGCCGATGCCGGTCATCCCCGGCGACCCGACGCTGATGGCCATCGCGAGCGATCCGGCGCAGATGCGGCTGTACTGCTTTTCCACGCGCTGCGGCGACGAGGAATGGCAGGTCGCGATGTCCGCGCCAATGCCGGTGGAGTCGAAGACCGACGCACGCCACAGTCCGCTGCGCCTGCCCGGCAGCCAGAGCTACACCTCGCTGAGCGCGCCGGCCACGCCGCGCGACAGCAAGGCGGCGTACTCCAACGACTTCCGCATCGGCACGCGCTACAGCGTGCAGGCGATGCGCGACGGCCCGACGCAGGTCGGCCTGACGCTCGGCGCAGGTTATCGCCTCGCGCCGCTGTACGACGACGGCATCAACCAGGCCGGCCCTGTGCTGCGTGGCGAACTCAACCTCGGCCAGAAGGTCGGCGAACGCGCGACGTGGACGCAGCGCGTGCAGTTCGAAAGCGGCCGCGGCGAGGCGTTCGTGAAACAGTCGGTGAGCCTGGACGTGAACCTGGCACCGAACTGGACGCTCGAAAGCGACTTCGCCATCCGCCACGACACGCAGAGCGGCGGCGGCAAGGAAACCGCCGAGAGCAGCATCGAGTTGCGTCGCCGCTTCTGACGGCGCGGGCCTTGCTGCCGCGCTAGTGCGACGCGGCGATCAGTTCGCCCGCACCCTGCGCCAGCAACTGCCGGGCAATTTCCTTCCCCAGCGCATCCGGTGCGTCGCCGCGACCGTCGCCCTCGGCGCGAACGATGACGCCATCGTTCGCCGAACCGACCAGTCCCGCCAGATGCAGCTGCCCATCCTGCAGCCGCGCGAACGCCGCCACCGGAACATGGCAGCTGCCGTGCAGCGCGCGGTTCATGGCGCGCTCGGCTTCGGCGCAGGTGCGCGTGGGCGCGTCGTCCAGTCGCGCGCACAACTCGCGTATGGCGAAGTCGTCGTCGCGGCACTCGATCGCCACCGCGCCCTGCGCCGGCGCCGGCAGCCACTGCGGCGCCTGCAGGCGGTTACGGATGCGATCGTCGAAGCCCAGCCGCTGCAACCCCGCGCAGGCCAGGACGATGGCGTCGTATTCGCCCGCATCGAGCTTCGCCAGGCGCGTGTTGACGTTGCCGCGCAGGTCGGCCAGTCGCAGATCCGGGCGCAGCGCGCGCAGTTGCGCCTGCCGGCGCAGCGACGACGTACCCACGCGCGCTCCCTGCGGCAGGGCGTCGATGTTCGCGAAATCGTTGCTGACGAACGCATCGGCATAGTCGGCGCGCGCCAGGATCGCCGGCAACGTGAAGCCCGGCTCCAGTTCCATCGGCACATCCTTCAGCGAATGCACGGCGCAGTCGGCTTCACCGCGCAGCATCGCCAGCTCGAGTTCCTTCAGGAACAGGCCCTTCCCGCCGATCGCCGCCAGCGAGCGGTCCAGCACCTCGTCGCCGCGCGTGCTCATCGGCACCAGTTCCACCGTCAGACCGGGATGCGCCGCGCGCAGGCGGTCGGCGACGTGCTCGCTCTGCCACAGGGCGAGCGGACTTTTGCGGGTGGCGATGCGGAGCGTCTTCATCCCGGCATTATCGCCGGGATTGCCGGGGCGCAGCCCCTCACAGGTGCTTGAGCGTGTCCTTCAACCCCGCGACGCAGCGACGGCTGACTTCCAGCGGCGCCTTGCCGTGACGCAGCACCGCCTGCACGTGGCCGTCGGGCGCGCGGCGCAGTTCGACGATCTCGTGCCGCGCGACCAGGCAGTTGCGGTGGATGCGCACGAAGCGCTCGCCGAACTCGTCTTCCAGCGACTTGAGCGATTCCTCGATGAGGTCCTCGCCGCGCGCGTGGTGCACGACGACGTATTTCTCCTCGGCGTGGAGGTAGTGCACGTCCTCGATCGGGATCAACCGCAGGCTGCCGCGCAGGCGCGCGCACAGGTGGCTGCGGCGCTGCCCCCCGCCGCCGGGACCGACGCCGTTGTCGCCGTTCTTCTCGCGGCCGGCGGCGAAGGTGCGCACGCGTTCCAGCGCGGCGGCAAGGCGCTCGGCGCGCACGGGCTTGACGAGGTAGTCGATGGCCTCCGCCTCGAACGCCGACAGGGCGTGGGCGTCGTATGCGGTGCAGAACACCACCGCGGGGCGTGGATCGAACGCGGCCAGGTGGCGCGCGGCTTCCAGGCCGTCGATGCCGGGCATCGCGATATCCAGCAGCACCAGGTCCGGACGATGTTCGGCGCAGGCATGCAGCGCGTGCTGGCCGTCGGCCGCCTCGGCGACGACCTCGACCCCGCGCTGCTCGGCCAGCAACCCCCGCAGGCGCTCGCGAGCCAGCGGTTCGTCATCGGCGATCACTACCCTCATCGGCGCCTCCATCCCCCAGGCCGGCACAGCCGTATGGGGGGAGGATAGCCCCGGGCGGGGCCGGCTACCAATCGTCGGCCGGACCTAGCCGGCAAAGCGCCGGGAAAGCCAGTCGCCCAGGTCGCGGATCTCCTCGGCGCAAACCTGGTGGGCCATCGGGTATTCGTGCCATTCCAGCTCGAAACCCATGGCCTTCATGGCTTGAGAACTGCGCAAGCCAATGGCCGCCGGGACCACCGGGTCGAACTGCCCGTGCGCCATGAACAAGGGCTGCGACGTCGCCGCGGCCTGCAGCGCGGCGGCGGCCTGCGAAGGCGCCTCGGGCAGGTAGGTCGACAAACCGGCCAGGCCGGCGAGCGGGACGCGCCGCCGCAGGCCCGCGGCCAGCGTGATCGCCCCACCCTGCGAGAAACCGACCAGCACGATGCGTTCGGCCGGAATGCCGCGTTCGATCTCGCGCGCGATCAGCGCCTCGACCTGCGCGACCGACTCGGCGACACCCGCCTCGTCCGCGCGGTTCTTCCCCGCATCGGTGTGCAGCGCGTCGAAGTCGAAATGGACGATGTCGTACCACGCGCGCATGCGCATGCCGTTGTTGATCGTCACCGGTCGCACGGGCGCGTGCGGGAACACGAAGCGCAGCGCCGGCCAGTCGCGACGCACGAGTTCGGGGACGATCGGCGCGAAATCGTGGCCGTCGGCGCCCAGGCCGTGCAGCCAGAGCACGGTCCACGTCGGCGACGGCCCGGTTTCGAATTCGACGGTTTCCAGCAGCGGGGCAATGGTGTTCATGCCCGCATTGTCGCCGCTGCGCGGCGGCGCGCCAATCAGCCCCTGGGATCGTTCTTCGGATCGGGAGGCAACTGGAACGTCAGCGTGCGCGTCGTACTCACGCGCCGCGATGTCGGTTCGAATTGCCAGCGCGCGGCGGCGGCGAGCGCGGCCTGCTCGAACAAGCCTTCCGGTTGCGCGGATACGGTGCGTACGTCGGTGACGCTGCCATCGGGCTGGATGGTGAAGGCGACCTGCACGCGACCCTCGATGCGGCGGTTGCGCGCGGCCAGCGGGTAGCGCGGGGCCGCGTCGCGGAGCAGGCGCGGCAATGCGGGCGGGGCGGGCTCGGAGCGGGCGATCGGGGTGGGCGGCGCCGCTTCATTCGCCGCTGCGGGCTCGGGCGCAGGCGCCGTGGCGACGCTCGCAACCGGAGGCGACGGAGGCAACGGCGCGCTCGGCGGAGCGCCCCGCGCGATCGACGGCAATGGCGATGGCGTCGGAGAAATCGACGGCGCAACCGGTCGCGCCGCTTCGGCGATGCGAGCGCCTTCATCGCGATCCGCACGCTCCTGCGCCACGCGCAGCGATTCGCGCAGGCGCGGCAGTGCCGGCGCATGCGTGTCCATGCGTGCGAGCAGGCCGACCAGCCGCCGCGCTTCGTCCAGCTGCTGCTGTGCGAGTGCCTGCTCGGTGGCGATCAGCACGTACGGCTGCAGTTCGGCCAGCGCGGCGGCGACGCCCGCGTCGGCCTCGCGCTCGCGCAGTGCAAGGTAGTACTCCACCGCGTTGTCGCCGGCCGGCGTGTGCAGGCGCTGTTCGCGCAATGCGGCTTCGGCACGCGCACGCAGCGGCTGCACGGCCAGCTGTTCGAGCACGGGCGCCGGCAGCGCCGCTTCGGCCTGCACCGGCGCGGCCGCCTCATTGTCCGTGCGCGCAACGTCGCAACCGACCAACGCCAACATCAGCAAACCCATACCCATCGGACCGGACCGCATAGCCAACCTCTGCGAAAAAATCGCGCACAGGTTAAGGACCGCATGTGACTGGCGTGCTGCACGATGTGATAGCAGCCATGAAGACCACGAGCTCCCATGGATTGAAGCGTGCAGTCCTTCACGCGAAGGCGGCGAGGGGTGCAGCGCGCCGACGCTTCCATCCGGGGACCGGCGCCATTGCGTTGGCTTTCCAACTCCGCATTGCGGCCTGTCAAGACGAAATTGTGTACGCCATACGGGACACGTACCCTTGGCCGCATGTCCCGCGTGCCCGCCACCTTCGCCCAGGCCTTCCGGCTGCTGCTGCTCGGCATGCTGTTGTGTGGCGTGGTGCTGAAGCCGTCCCTCGCGATCGCGGAGGAAATGCACGAACTCCTTTCGCACGCGACGATCGCTGGCGATGGACACGCGCACCAGGACGGTCATTCGCTCGAAGCAGTAACACCGCCAGCAAACGGCGACTCGCCGCCGCACGACGACAGTCACTTCCACCTCACACACTGCTGCGGGCAGCAGGCAGCCGTGCTGCCGCGCGTGACCCTGGTACTACCGCGCGCGAACGTCGATTCGCCGCTCCCGGTGCAGACGATGGCGTTCTCGCCGGCACCACAACCCACTCCGTTCCGTCCTCCGATCGCGGCCTGACGCCCGTCGCCGGCGGATGCCGGCGTTCCGTCCGCCCTTTCATCGGAGACATTCCATGTCCGTTCGACCCGCGGCTTTCGCCGCGCTGGTCGTCGCGCTCGTTGCGGCCATGCCCGCACGCGCCGACGACCGCCTCACGCTGGACGACGCATTCGCACGCGTCGCCAGCGCCCACCCCGATCTTCGTCTGTACGCTCCGCGCACCGAAGCCGCGCAGGCCGAACGCGACGAGTACGCACAAAGCCCCGCGTTCACCGCGGGCGTCTCGCTCGAGAACGCCTTCGGCACCGGCGCTTACTCTGCCTTCGATTCAGCCGAAGCGACCCTGACGCTCGCCTCCGTGCTCGAACGCGGCGGCAAGCGCGACGCGCGCATGGCGCTGGCGCAGAGCCGCATCGATTCGCTCGCCGTGCAGCGCGAAACCACGCGCCTGGACCTGCTGGCCGATACCGCGCGTCGATACGTCGCCGTCGTCGCGGCGCAGCGAAGCGCCGACATCGCACGCGCCGACATCGAACAACGCCGCCGCGCCGCCAACGCCGCACGCGAACGCATGAACGCCGGCGGCGCGCCGGAGTCGGTCGTGCTCACCGCGCAGGCGGCATTGGCGAGGGCCGAGCTGGACCTGCGTCGCGCCGAACAGACAGCGGTCGCGGCGAAGCAGCATCTCGCCGCGCTGTGGGGCGAACGCGAGCCGCGTTTCGATCTGGCCGCAGGCGACCCGCTGGCATTGCCCGTCATCGCCGATTTCGACGTACTCGTCGGCGAACTGCAGCGGACGCCGGAACTTCGCGCCTTCGCTGATCGCCGGCGCATCGCCGAAGCGCGACTGCGGCTGGCCGAAACGCAGCGCAGCGCCGACGTCGACTGGCAGGTCGGCGCGCGTTGGCTCAATGCCAGCGACGACGTCGCGCTGGTCGCAAGTGCGTCGATCCCGCTTGGCGCCCCGCGTCGTGCGCAGCCCGGCATTCGCGCCGCGCAGGCCGAGCTTTCGGCGACGGAGATCGAACGCGAATCGCAGGACCTGTCGCTGTATTCGACGCTGGTCGAAGCGCACGGCCGTTATCGCGTTGCGCAACTCGAAGTGTTGCGGCTGGGCGACGACGTGCTGCCACGGCTCGCCCGTGCCGAAGCCGCGTCCGAACGCGCGTGGCGCGCCGGCGCGACGACGTACCTGGAATGGTCGCAACTGCAATCCGAACGCACCGCGATGCGACGCCAGCAACTCGACGCCGCGCTGGATGCGCAACGCGCCCTCATCGAAATCCAGCGACTGACCGGCGAAGCCCTCGTGCAGCCGGCCGCCCCGCAAACGGGAGTTTCACCGTGAAGATCCGACTCATTGCTGTATTCGTCGCGCTGGCTCTGGCCGGCTGCGGAAACTCCGGCACCACCGGCGAAGCCGGCCACGCCGCCGAAGGCGCGCACTCCGACGCCGAAGCGCGCGGCGAGCACGGCGGCAGCCTGTTGAAACAGGACAACATCACCGTCGAACTGGCCATCGCCGAAGACGGTACGCCGCCGAAGTACGAAGCCTGGCTGTATCGCGACGGCAAGCCGCTACCGGCGAAGGCCGGCGAAGTCGACGTAGCACTCACGCGCCTCGGCGGCATACGCGAGGCGCATGCCCTGCGCGTGCGCAATGACGGCCGCTTGATGGCCGACACCGTCGTCGCCGAACCGCATTCGTTCGACATCGCCGTGACGGCGCGCATCGATGGCCGCACCTTGCGCTGGAACTACCCCAGCTATGAAGGCCGCACCGTGATCGCCGCCGACGTCGCACAGCAGTCTGGCATCCGCGTCGCGAAGGCGGGCCCAGGCGTGATCGCCGACGAACACGAAGTGCAGGGCCTGCTGACGCCGGTGGAAGGACGCGTCGCCAGCGCGATGGCGCGCTTTCCGGGGCCGATCCGCACGTTGCGCGCCAACGTCGGCGACGCGGTACGCGCGGGCCAGCCGCTGGCCACCATCGAAAGCAACATGAGCCTGACGACGTACACGGTCGCCGCGCCGATCTCCGGCGTGGTGCTGTCGCGCAACGCCGCGCTGGGCGCGGTGGCGGGCGAAGGCGCGCCGCTGTTCGAGATCGCCGACCTGTCGAAGCTCTGGGTCGATCTGCATGTGTTCGGCGCCGATGCCACGCACCTTCGCGCCGGCGTGCCTGTCACGGTCACGCGCATGAGTGACGGCGTGCAGGCGCAGACGACGCTGGAGCGCGTGCTGCCCGGCACCGCCACCGCGAGCCAGAGCACCGTCGCGCGCGCAACGCTCGACAACGCCGACGGCCTGTGGCGCCCGGGCTCCGCCGTGAGCGCGAAGGTGACCGTCGCACGCGAGCCGGTCGCGATGGTCGTGCCGTTGGGCGCGCTGCAGACCTTCCGCGACTGGGATGTCGCGTTCGTCCGCGTCGGCGACACCTACGAGGTGCGACCGCTCGAACTGGGACGCCGCGATGGCACGCAAGTCGAAGTGCTGTCGGGCCTTCGTGCGGGCGACGCGGTCGTCGTCGAACAGAGCTATCTGGTGAAGGCGGACATCGAGAAGTCGGGGGCGTCGCATGACCACTAACGACGCCGGCCTGCTCGAACGGCTCATCCGGTTCGCGATCCGCCACCGCTGGCTGATGATGGCGCTGACCGCGGCGTTGATCGCGGTGGGCGTGTGGAGTTTCCAGCGACTGCCCATCGACGCGACGCCCGACATCACCAACGTGCAGGTGCAGATCAACACCGAATCGCCGGGCTACTCGCCGCTGGAATCGGAACAACGCGTCACCTACCCCATCGAAACCGCGCTGGCCGGGCTGCCGAACCTCGACTACACGCGCTCGCTGTCGCGCTACGGATTGTCGCAGGTGACGGTGGTGCTCAAGGACGGCACCGACCTGTTCTTCGCTAGACAGCAGGTGGCCGAACGCCTGCAGCAGGTGAAATCGCAATTGCCCGCAGGACTGGAGCCGGAACTGGGCCCCATTGCCACCGGGCTGGGCGAGATCTTCATGTACACCGTCGAAGCCGATCCGGCCGCGCGCAAGCGCGACGGAACGCCGTGGACGTCGACCGACCTGCGCACGCTGCAGGACTGGGTCGTGCGCCCGCAGCTGCGCAACACGCCGGGCGTGACCGAGGTGAACACCATCGGCGGTTATGCGCGGCAGGTGCACATCACGCCCGATCCGGCGCGACTGGTCGCGCTCGGATTCGGCCTGCGCGACGTGGTCGCCGCGGTGGCGGCGAACAACCGCAACGTCGGCGCGGGCTACATCGAGCGCAACGGCCAGCAGTTCCTCGTGCGCGTGCCCGGGCAGGTCGCCGACCTGGACGCGATCCGCGACATCGTGCTCGACCGCCGCGACGGCGTGCCGATCCGCGTTCGCGACGTGGCGCAGGTCGAAGAAGGCCCGGAACTTCGCAACGGCGCGGCGACACAGGACGGCCGCGAGGTCGTGCTCGGCACGGTGTTCATGCTGGTCGGAGCGAACAGCCGCGACGTCGCGCAGGCCGCGGCGGCGAAAGTCGAGGCCGCCAACGCGAGCCTTCCCGCCGGCGTGAAGGCGCACGCCGTCTACGACCGCACCGCGCTGGTCGATCGCACCATCGCCACGGTGACGAAGAACCTCGTCGAAGGCGCGTTGCTGGTCGTGGTGGTGCTGTTCCTCCTGCTGGGCAACCTGCGCGCGGCGCTGATCACCGCGGCGGTGATCCCGTTGTCGATGCTTTTCACGATGACCGGCATGGTGCGCGGCGGCGTATCGGGCAACCTGATGAGCCTGGGTGCGCTCGACTTCGGCCTGATCGTCGACGGCGCGGTCATCATCGTGGAGAACTGCCTGCGCCGCTTCGGCGAAGCGCAGCACGCGCTGGCACGCGAACTCACCGACGAGGAACGCTTCGACCTCACCGCGTCCGCGACGGCGGAAGTGATCCGCCCGAGCCTGTTCGGTCTGGGGATCATCACCGCGGTGTACCTGCCGATCTTCGCGCTGACCGGCATCGAGGGAAAGATGTTCCACCCGATGGCCATCACGGTGGTGCTCGCGTTAACGGGCGCGATGCTGCTGTCGTTGACCTTCGTGCCGGCGGCGATCGCGCTGTGCCTGCGCGGCCGCGTGGCGGAGAAGGAAAGCCGCATCATCGCGTGGACGCAGCGCAAGTACCGGCCTGCGCTGGCGTGGACGCTGTCGCATCGCGCGGTGGTGGTCGGCGCCGCGGTGGCGCTGCTCGCAGGCTGCGCGTTGCTGGTCACGCGACTGGGCACGGAGTTCATTCCCGGCCTCGACGAAGGCGACATAACCGTCCATGCGATGCGCATTCCCGGCACGAGCCTGAGCCAGGCGGTGACGATGCAGACGCAGCTTGAGCGCAGCTTCCGCACGTTGCCGGAAGTGCAGCGCGTCTTCAGCAAGATCGGCACGGCGGAAATCGCGAACGACCCGATGCCGCCGTCGGTGACCGACACCTTCGTGATGCTCAAGCCGCGCGACGCCTGGCCCGATCCGCGCAAGCCCAAGGCGCAACTGCTCGCCGAACTCGAAGCCGTGGCGCAGCGATTGCCCGGCAACAACTACGAGTTCACCCAGCCCATCCAGATGCGCATGAACGAGCTCATCTCCGGCGTGCGTGCGGACGTCGCGGTGAAGGTGTACGGCGACGACCTCGACACGCTCGTGCGCGTCGCGGGCGACGTGGAAGCCGTCGTGAACTCGGTACCGGGCGCGGCCGACGTGAAGAGCGAACAGGCGACCGGCCTGCCGCTGCTTTCGATCACGCCTGACCGCCGTGCCCTCGCCGGCTACGGGCTCAATCCGGGCGACGTGCAGGACACCGTGGCGACCGCGATCGGCGGCGAAGTGGCCGGACAGTTGTTCGAAGGCGATCGCCGATTCGACATCGTGGTGCGCCTGCCCGAAGCGCTGCGCTCCGACCCCGCGCGACTGGGCGACCTGCCGATCCCGTTGCGCGAGGACGCCAACGCGGACGAGTCCAGCGGCAGTGCCACGTGGGCGTCGGGCGCGCCGCGCACAGTGCCGCTTCGCGAGGTGGCGAAGATCGAAACCGTGCTCGGTCCGAACCAGGTGAATCGCGAGGACGGCAAGCGTCGCGTGGTGGTCACGGCCAACGTGCGCGGGCGCGATCTGGGCGGCTTCGTCGACGAACTGCAGCAGCGCCTGCAGCGAGAAGTGACGCTGCCGGCGGGCTACTGGCTCGGCTATGGCGGCACGTTCGAGCAGCTGATTTCGGCCAGCCAGCGCCTCGCGGTGGTGGTGCCGGTGACGCTGGTGGTGATCCTCGCGCTGTTGTTCTGGGCGTTCGGTTCGGTGAAGGACGCGACGCTGGTGTTCAGCGGCGTGCCCCTGGCGCTGACCGGCGGCGTCATCGCGCTCGCCTTGCGAGGGATTCCGTTGTCGATCTCCGCCGGCGTCGGCTTCATCGCATTGTCGGGCGTCGCGGTGCTCAACGGACTCGTGCTGGTGAGCTTCATCCGGCGCCTGCGGGAAGACGGCGCGCCTCTGCGCGATGCCATCATCGACGGCGCGCTGGGCCGACTCCGTCCGGTGCTGATGACCGCGCTGGTCGCCTCGCTGGGCTTCGTACCGATGGCGCTGAATGTCGGCGCGGGGTCGGAAGTGCAGCGGCCGCTGGCGACGGTGGTCATCGGCGGCATCGTGTCGTCGACGCTGCTCACGCTGCTGGTGTTGCCGGCGTTGTATGCGTGGGCGCATCGACGGTCGGCGGCGTAGGGCTTTGTGCTGTCATCCCCGCGAAGGGGGGATCCATGCTCGGGAACGTCACCGCCTTCGAAGCGCGGAGTGGTGGACGGATACATGGATTCCCGCCTTCGCGGGAATGGCGGCAAGGTCGTCGCGCGGCGACATCAACCGCGCGCCGGCGCCTCCGGGCACGGCGCGCCGGCGTCCATCCATGTGCGGAACGCGCGCACGAATTCGTCGTGCGGAACCGGCACCGGCACGCGATTTCCGCCCGGCGCCCAGCCCCACAGCACCAGCTTGTCTTCGGCGACGTGCTTGAACATCGCTTCCATGTCGCGATCGCCGTTGCGCTTGCGGTCCTGGATCATCGAACACAGCTCGTGCGACGGAACTCCGATCCACGCCATCTTCTGGTCTGGCGGCGGCAGTGCCCAGTGCGGCGCGCCCGGCGGTGCATTGGGGCCGTAGCTCGCGGGCAGGTTCGCTTCGCCATGGCATGCCGCGCACGGAAGACCGACCGCGCCCTCGCCCTTCGGCCCGCGCACGACGTTCATCATGTGCGGCGTCTGCGAATCGAACTGAAGCGGCGCATCGCCCGGGATGTGGCAGTTGCTGCAACGCGGATGCTGGAAGACCTTCTCCACCGTCGCGAAAGCCGCGAGCGCCTGCGCCTTCTGCGCGGGATCCACCTTCGGCGCGCACGCGGCCAGCAACAGCAGCGAAACGAGTGAAACGGAGCGCAAGACCCGCATGGCGTTCTCCTCAGGCGGCCTGGACGGGCAGGCGCAACGGCAGTTCGCGCAACCGCTGTCCGGTCAACGCGAAGATCGCGTTGGCGACGGCGGGCGCGATCGGCGGCGTGCCGGGCTCGCCGGCGCCGCCCATCTTCTCGGTGCTCGGCACGATGTGCACGTCGACCTGCGGCATCTCGTCCATGCGAAGCACGCGGTAGTCGTGGAAGTTCGATTCCTGCACGCGCCCGTCCTTGAAACTCAATGCGCTGTGCAGCGCCGCGCCCAGGCCGAAGGCGATGCCCGATTCCATCTGCGCGCGCACGCCTTCTGGATTGACCGCGATGCCGCAGTCGATCGCGCACACGACGCGATGCACGCGCACCGGATGACGCAGGCCGGGGTTCGGGTCGATGGAAATTTCCGCCACCTGCGCGATAAAGCTGCCGAAGGATTCGTGCACGGCGACGCCGCGCGCGCGTCCCTGCGCCAACGGTGAACCCCAGCCGGCCTTCTCCGCGGCGAGGTTCAGCGCGGCCAGATGACGCGGGTGCTTCGCGAGCAATGCACGCCGGTAGTCGACCGGATCCTGCTTCGCCGCATGCGCGAGTTCGTCGATGAGGCTTTCCATCACGAAGCCGTTGTAGCTGTGCCCGACCGAGCGCCACCACAGCACGGGAATGCCCGTGCGCGGCGAATGCAGTTCGACGCGATGGTCGGCAAGGTCGGCGATGTACGGCGAATCGACCACGCCTTCGACCGACGTGCCGTCGATGCCGCCCTTCACCATCATCGCCTCGAACGGCGAACCGATCAGGATCGACTGCCCGACCAGCACGTGATGCCATGCGACGGGCTTTCCGGCGTCGTCCAGGGCGACGCGCGCCTGTTGCACGTACATCGGCCGGTAGTAGCCGCCGCGGATGTCGTCCTCGCGCGTCCAGACGGTTTTCACCGGCTTTCCAGCGGCTTTGGCGACTTCGACGGCTTCGCTGACGAAGTCCGACGTCGGCGTCGCGCGACGTCCGAACGCGCCGCCGAGGAAGGTCGTGTGGATGTGAACATTGTCCGGCGCGATGCCGAGGATTTTCGCCGCGACCTGCTGGTCCAGCGTCTGGAACTGCGTGCCGGTCCAGATGTCGCACACGCCGTTCTCGAACTTCACCGTGGCGTTGAGCGGCTCCATCGGCGCGTGCGCGAGAT
>Ga0102591_1001896_pt1 | contig 25543 bp, 19 predicted proteins | sample AraplaCol_mCL_r2_2_FD_76860 | JGI IMG/M metagenome (GOLD analysis project Ga0102591, IMG submission 76860) | Arabidopsis root microbial communities from North Carolina, USA - plate scrape MF_Col_mCL_r2 (SPADES assembly) (version 2) | ecosystem: Host-associated > Plants > Roots > Endosphere... | reverse complement strand
ACGACCACCGATCGTGAAAGGAGCTCTCCCAACAGCTGACCCACTGACCTGATGAACCGCCTACCTCACGGCGGGTTGCCGGTGCTCCTCAGCGCACTGGTGCGAACGTGAGGCACAAAAGGCGACGGCCAGGGTGCGTGAACACCCTGACCGTCTGACCACATGACGTGCAAAACCTTGGAAGGACAGCACACCAAATGGCTAAGCGAATTATGGCCGGGCGTCCCACGCCCCAATCTTCCCGCCGCAGCAGCAGTAACAGCACCACGCGCGGCACCACCACCAAGCCCACGGCGCCCACCCCGACGCCCGACGAGGCAAGGGAACTACTCGAAATCAAACTGGCGCAGCTGAACTCGCTGCTGTGGTGCTGTTATGGCGACGGCAACGGGTGGTTCGAGGAGGCGGGGGAGAAGCATCGGGACAACATGCTCTGGATTGCTGCCGATCTGGCTCGGGAGGCGGAGATGTTGTTGGAGGTTAGTGGGAGGGGGTAGACCGGCGAGAGACTGGCTGACCGACGCGGCGCCTCTTCAAGGCGCTGCGTCCAGCGCACGCGCCCACGGCTGCAAAGACGCGGGCGGTGCAATGCTTCAATTCGATTCCGCTAGCGCTGGCAAGCCCTTGACGATGCGGGCCGTTTCCACGCTCAGGCGAACGATGCGTTTCACCAAGTCCACGATGTAGCGCGGGTCAGTTGACCACTCGTTGGGGTCGTTCTTGATGCCACTAGACTTGTCCACGGACACCGCATAGCGCTCCATGACCCATTCGATGGCGGACTTGCCGTTGACCACGTAGTCATAGGCCTCCAAGGGGATGCCGCGCAGCGTGAGATGCGCGTTGTAGAGGATGATGCTCTTGTCGGGCTTGCCATCCTTCTTGCCGAAGGCCATCTTGTCCACGCGCAGGTCGCCTGGCTCCATCACCAGCCGCTTGGACTCCTCGGTCAATGCATAGGGTTCTATGGTCTCGTAATTCAGGTGCCATTGGCCCAACGCGCGCCCCGCATTGCTGAACGCGCGGAAGTCCTGGGCGTATGGAACGCGTGGCACCATCTTCTTGAGGTCTGTTGCAAAGCGGGCCTTGTATTCGGGCGAGTGCAGGATGCCGTACACATACCAAAAGATGTCTTCCTTGGTAATGCTGGTATCGGCGTAGCGCACACGGAACGCGCCCAGCGCCCAATCGGTGATGGACTCGTGGCGTACGTAGCCATTGGCATCGGCCTGGTCTTTTGCGGAGAACATCGCAGCCTGTGCTGTTGCATCCTCACCTTCCACAGCTTCATACCAATACATCGGAAAACACTGTGCTGAGTCAAGTGTGTGAAGGTTCGGCACGACACTAGTAATCAATGCCGAGAAGGGCTTCGATGCACCAATGCCCGTAGCGGAAATTGACAAATTTTTGTGCTCTGCCGAGGGAAACAAGATGGGCCACTTCCCAGCCCTGTGGTTCATCATTCCGTCCAAGTAGAGGAACTGTTTGTTGTACGGTCGATAGACCCCAGGAACAATCTTAGACGAGTCGTATACCGCCTTCCTCCCTCGGGCCACATTGGGAAGCAAACTGCTCGACCAACTGATTTTTCGCGGATTCATGTCCACAAAATTTTCAACTTTCGGTGGGGTGGGCAGTGATGCCGCTTCGGCTTGGTAGCGGTCAACCTCCCCGTTGTAAAAGGCCACCATACCCTCAACCCGTGTCTCCAGCGCGGCCTTATCAAATCCGTACACCCAAGCATCGCGGTTCGTTCCAACGCCAAGTGAATAGACGCTGAAAAGGCATTCCCTCTCCCCGTCTCTGTCGCAAAGAGGCAGAAAACCCTCAAACGCCGGGTCGCGCTGATTGACCCAGTCGCCTTCGGCATTAGGCTGCACTATGCGCCAGTCCATGCCGTCAATGTCGCCAAAGCGCTCCACGATGTCCAACTTCTCCTGCTGCGTCAGGTAGTCGCCAATGTCGTGGTAGCGCAGTTCGCACAGGCCGGTGTGTGCTGGGTCTTTGACCATGATGGAAATAGCCACAGGTGTGCGGGAACCCGAGCCAAAAATCTTCCCGCCTTCGCGCCGCGACTCTTCACCCGAGGTGCGCTGGTTGCCCCGCAAGTTAAAGATGTAAAGGTGGCTGTAGTCCTGCGTTAGGCACTTGCGCAGCCCGTCCATGTTGTTGGCGTCAAGGAACGAGCCATTAGTAACGAACGCCACGATGCCGCGCTCACCAATGCGGTTTGATGCCCAGCGGATGGCACGAATGTAGGAGTCGTAGAGATTCTTCTTGTTTGCTGCCTCGGAGTGGGTCGCATAAGTTAGTCGAATGCGCTCATCCAGCGTGGGATAGGCGAGATTCTGATTGTTGTCGTTCTGATTTTCTTGCTGTGCTGAATACGGCGGGTTGCCCACGATCACGCGGATGGGCTCGGCCAACTGGCGCTCCACACGTGCGTTGTTCTCAGGCAGCACCACCTTATCAACGAGGTCGTTGTCCTCGGTCATCTGAAAGGTGTCAGTCAATACCATGCCGTCAAACGGCAGGTACTCACCCGTGATGCCGTGGTAGGCCGTCTCGATATTGATAGTGGCGATGTAGTAGGCCAGCAGCACGATTTCGTTGGCGTGCAGTTCGCTCGCAAACTTGCGCGGTAGGTCGCGCCTACTTATCAGCCCCGATTGAATCAAACGCACCGGAAAGGTGCCCGTCCCTGAGAACGGGTCGAGGATATGTACGCCTTCGCTGCCTAGTGATTCGCCGAAATGCTTGCGCAGCGCGGCATTGGCACTTCGCAAGATGAAGTCCACCACCTGCACCGGGGTGTACACAATGCCCAGGCGTTCGGCCATACGCGGAAAGGCGTTGTTGAAAAACGTGTCGTAGAGGTTCCGAATGATGTCCTGCTTGGACTTGTCGCTCTTAGCCAGCGCTACACGCTCGCGCACGTTGTCGTAAAACTTTTGTAGCCCCTCGGTTTCGGAACCCACGGCGACGGCATCCAACTTATCCACGATGCCTTGCAGCGCTCGCCCCACAACGTTGCGCGTGGGGAATTCGGTATCGGCAAACAGCGCCTGGAACACCGGTAGCGTAAGGATGTGCTGGGCCAGCATTTCCACGGCCTCGTCTCGGCCCACGGTTGGATTGAGGGTGTCTTGCAAGCCTTTAAGAAAGCGGGCGAAGTCTTGCGACAGTGCTGGCGATGAATCCACCAAAGCATTGATGCGAGCGATCAGCCGTTCGGCTACCTGACCGATGCCCTTAGCCCATTCAGCCCAGTATTCGCGGTCGCCCAACTTCTTGGGAATAGCGGCATAGACGGCCTCGTTGATAGCGTCGATGGGGAGCGTGGGGAACTCCATCGGCAGATCTGCTTGGTCGCCCTTGCGGTCGTCTCCGCCTTTCTTGTCGGGGTCGGCAATGACCTTAATTTTGCGGCGGAACTCGGCCTCATCCACCAGGCTTTCGTCGTGGGCGCGCAATGCCTTGATGACCTTCCAGATGCCCTTAAATTGCGGGTCGCTGTCGATATAGGTGTTGTAGTCCTTGACGCGCTCGGACGGGATGCATACGGGCAGGATGATGTAGCCGAACTGCTTGCCCTCGGCCTTGCGCATGACCCGGCCCACGGACTGCACGATGTCCACGATGGATTCGCGGGTGTCAAAGAACACCACGGCATCTAGCGCCGGCACGTCGATGCCTTCGGACAGGCAACGTGCATTGGTGAGAATGCGGCATTGCCCTTCGCCTACATCGGCCTTGAGCCAGGCCAATGAGGTCTGCCGCTTGAGGGCATTCATAGTGCCATCAACGTGCTGCAACTGGCAGGCCACCATGCCCTGCAAGGTTTCGTCCTGCCCCTGCGGCTGGTGCGCCTGCTGGTAGGTTTGCACCAATTGCCCAAAGATGTCCTGCATCTGCTTGGAGTCTTTGATGGACTTGGAGAATGCCACGGCGCGGCGCATGGGCGCGGCGTCTTCGGTGATGGCATCCTCTTGCCCGTCATCGTCCACTAGCACCAAGCCCTTCTTGGACAGCCCTTTCCAACTGCCAATAATCTTGGTGGCAAAGTTGATATCAATGGCCTTCTTGTCGTCGATCTTGTAGGCGTTGTTGTAGTTGTTGGCTAGTTTGGCCATCTCCTCTTCTTTGACCGCAACAATCAACACCTTGTATTCAGAGAGCAGGTTTCTATCAACGGCCTTGCCGAAGCCTAGGCGATAGAACTCCTGGCCGTAGGTCTCTGCATCGTCCATGGAGAACAGGACGGCATCGGCTTCGTTGGCCTTGGTCTTGGACTTGTCAGCAAAGATGCGCGGCGTGGCCGTCATGTAGAGGCGCTTCTTGGCCTTCACTATGGCGTTTTCATGCACTTTGACGAACTCAGAAGGGTCTTCGCTGGGCAACGTCAGGCCGGTGGTGCGGTGGGCTTCGTCGCACACAATCAGGTCGAATTCTCCAAAGCCTAATTTCTGCGCATCGGCCACCACCTGAATGGATTGGTAGGTTGAGAACACAACGGTGCGCCGCCCCTTGGGCAGTGCTGCTGCGGCCTTACTCAATCGCTTGGCATCGGTGGTGGCGGGATATGCCAAGTCGTGAGTGCTGATGTCTTCCTCGTCCCTGCCTACCTTGGAATCGGAGCACACCACAAAGGCATGGAATGGCTCCACGCTTTCGGCTGTCCACTCCCGCAGGGACTGCGCCACCAGCGAAATCGACGGTGCTAGAAACAACACGCGGCCATCAGCGGGCACTTCGTTTTCCATCATGCGCAGCGCGGTAAAGGTCTTGCCGGTGCCGCAGGCCATGATGAGTTTGCCCCGGTCGGCTTCGGCAAAACCTGCAGCCACCGACGCAATGGCTTCCTGCTGGTGCTCGCGTGGTTCTTTCTTCTCCTTGAGCTTGATGTCCTTGATGTTGGACAGGCTGAACTGGCTCCAATCAATGGGGCTTTCCGCCAGTTCTTTGAACCACAGCCGGGAGACTGAAATCACCTGATTGGCTAGGGCATCGTCGGCGTGCTTGCTCCACTTGTCAGTGGTGGAGACAACGATGCGATGGGCAAAACTGCGTTCGCCTTCCTTGGTTGTGAACTTTTTACCCGAGGCCGTGAAAAACGAGTCGATGTCGGCCTTTTGCAAGGAATAGCCTGGTTCAAAGAACTTGCACTGGATGGCCCAGTAGTCACCCGTCCCACGCTCGCGGGCTACCAAGTCAATGCCTACGTCTGCGCTCCAACGGTCAGGCCATTTTTCCCACAACCAGACATCAGCCAAGCGCTCGGCATACTGCGGGTCGATCAACAGGTAGTTGGCTATCAGCTTCTCGAACTGAGTGCCCTTGTCTCGGTTGCTGCGGGCGGCCTCGGCCAGTTCGTCCAATAGTTCCTGAAATGTCATGCGCTCACTCCTCTCGAAGCTTGGAATGGTGGCACAGAATTTCAGGTATACGCTGACATATGGCAGAACAGCGCTCAATCTGCCTGCGTGCCTATCGAGCGCATGCCCCTATTGCCCAGCACCCGGCCTGAATTCCTGCTGCTCCACGCAGCCCCTACGCCATCTCAGCGATCTCATCGAATTTCCCAGTGAGCGTGTGTTACGACAACGGGCGGAACTCCAGCCCGGCCTCGGCCCATTTGGCTACTTTTCGGTTTGCCGCACTCCAGGCAGCAGATTGCCAGCTGCTACTTTTCTTCTCTGCTTTACGTCTGCACCATTTATGCTTGGACCCCACGATTCGTGAGCGCTCGACCATCAATATGGCAATTTTTCAGTCTCCGCCGATCTGGCAGATGGGGAACCCCGCATCTGGAATAACTGACTCGGAGCGCTACCTCGGGGTTCTTGCCCGCAAGGCATTTCTGAGCTTTTGGAGCTTCCAGAACCCTTTCACCGACGAGAGCGGTGGCCGCGAACTTTGCGATCTATTGGTCGTGTTCGGCAATGATGTCATCGTCTTTTCCGACAAGCATTGCAATTTCTCCAATGCGCGGGCCGTCGAGGTGTCTTGGCCGAGGTGGTTTAAGAGCGCGATCGAAAAATCCACTAGGCAGTTGGCTGGAGCGAAGTCTTTCATAGAGCAACATCCCAGCCGCATTTTTCTTGATTCAGCTTGTGAGCATCCTTTGCCCGTTCCGCTGCCTCCTACGGAACACCTACGGTTGCATTTGGTCGCCGTAACCCGGGGTGGTGTGCAAGCGGGCGAACGATACTGGGGCAACGGCAGCTCTGGTAGTTTGGTGATTAACACCCAGCTACATGCGGAAGACCATAAAACGCACCCTTTCATGGTGGGGTGGCCCCTAGAAAAGCGTCTGTTCATCCACGTGGTAGACGAACTCACCTTGGATGTCCTACTCGGTGAGCTGGATACAGCGCCAGACCTGATCGAATATCTTTGCAAGAAGGAGGACTACTTGTGCAAGCCTGGCGTGGATTTCTTCATTAGCGGCGAAGAAGACCTACTCGCCTCATACCTACTGAATCACAACAATGATGCAGCCAATGGTTTTGCTTTTCCTGTCGTTCCAGATGGCAGGAAATTAGTCATGTTTGAAGAGGGCGGATGGTCACGCTTTCGGGCGAGCGATGCCTATATCGAATGGAAAAAGCTAATTGCGAGCAGCTATCTTTGGGATGAGCTTATCGAGCATCAGACAAGTCATATCCAGAACTCCACGGCCCAGGTGCTCAGACGGTTTGAAAACGCGTCGGGTGATGTGCATGCACACGAACAGGTCCTCCGCGCAATGGCCCAAGAGGGGCGCATTGGAAGAAAGCTGCTGTCCGAGGCACTCGAAGACGTTCTGACCCGCAGTTTCGAAGAAGACAGATTCAGCAAGACCATGGTTCTGCCGACCCGGCCGGGGCGCGCCTATGTGCTCATGGTGTTGCGACGCGATGGGTCATCGAGCGAAGAGGACTACCGTGCAGTTCGCAGGTCATCCCTGGTCGGTTACTGTCGAGCGGCCCGCTTGAGAGTTTGACCTGCCCCCTCCCGGCCGTACCAGCGTAATGGCAGCGAAGTCCGTCAACTTGGAGAATGACGGACATGAGAAAGAGCAGATACACCGAGGAGCAGATCATCGGTTTCATCAAGCAGGCCGAGGCCGGCCTGCCGATCAAGGAGCTGTGCCGCAAGGGCGGCTTCAGCGACGCCACCTTCTACAAGTGGCGAGCCAAGTACGGTGGCATGGAGGTGCCCGATGCGAGGCGACTGCGTGAACTGGAGGCGGAGAACAACAAGCTCAAAAAGCTGTTGGCCGAAGCCCACCTGGACATCCACGCGCTGAACACCGCCTTCGGGGTAAAGCGTTAGCCCCACAGGCCAAGCGTGCCGCCATCGCCACCATGATCGAGCAATGCGATCTGAGCGAGCGACGGGCGTGCAGGCTTGTGGGGCTCTCACGCGACAGTTGGCGCAACCCACCTGAGATCGATGCCATGACCCAGGAGCTCAGCAGCAAGATCGTCGAGATCGCGCATGTGCGCCGGCGCTTCGGCTATCGGCGCATCCACGACATGCTGCGCCCGCATTTCCCCGGCGTGAACCACAAGAAGGTCTACCGGCTCTACAGCGCGGCCAACCTGGCCGTGCGCAAGCGCAAGAAGGCCAAGCGGCCCGTCAGCGAGCGCGTGCCGCTGCAACTGGCCAGGACGGTCAATGAGGTCTGGAGCATGGACTTCGTCAGCGACAGCCTGAGCACCGGGCGGCGCATCAAGTGCCTGACGGTGGCCGACGACTTCAGCCGCGAGTGCGTGAGCATCTCGGTGGACTGGGGCATCTCTGGGCAGTACGTGACGCGGCTGCTGGACCAGGCGGCGGTCTTCAGAGGCTATCCGCTGGCCGTGCGCACGGACAACGGCCCCGAGTTCACCAGTCGCGCCTTCATGGGTTGGGCCCAGACCCATGGCATCCGCCACATCCTTATCGAGCCCGGGCGACCCATGCAGAACGGCTACATCGAGAGCTTCAACGGCAAATTCAGGGACGAGTGCCTGAACGAGCAGTGGTTCGAGACGCTGGTGCAGGCCAGGTCGGCCATCACCGCCTGGCGGCAGGACTACAACGAGGTCAGGCCGCACAGCAGTTGCAATCGCATGCCGCCAGCCAAGTTCGCCGAGCTGCATCGCCAGCGCGCTGGCGATGCAGCTCGGCCCAGCTCAAACACCACCGAGATCAATTAATCTTGCAACCCCGGACTTCCTCGTTATGAATGGCATGGCAAGAGGGGGCAGGTCAGCCGAAAGCCGCCAGTTCGGGACAGAATTCCCTGCACTGAAGTGTGAGATCGATTGAACAACTGGGCAATCTGATGGAGCGTCCAGCCTTGCTTCCATCGCTCCCACATCAATGCCTTCTGGGCATCCGTGTAGTAAGTTCGCGTCCGGTACTTCATCTGCAACACTCCTTCTGCTCACGCAGTTTTTAGTGTGTTGCATCGACCGGTTGAATCCGCCGCCCATTTGAGTCGTTCGCCAACGATGGTAAGAAGACGTTCTGAGACATTCGCTCGACAGCCTGCACGTCAAGGACAACCGAGCCTACTTGCAGAGCTTCGCGCCAGCACCGATGGCATCGAAGCCATCGGGCCACTTCGTATTTGCCAAGAAGCAGGTGTCCCGAACAATGACACCCTCAAGGTTTGCCTGACTCATATCGGCGCGGTCAAGACGGGCACCGCTGAGATCAGCTCCGGCAAGGGAGGCGCCCTTGAAGTCGACGCCGATCACCAGAGCATTCTTCAGGATTGCTCCATCGAATCGGGTGCCACCGTAAGTGCCACCCTGGATGTCGGCGTTCGTAAGGTTTGCACCTCGAAGATCGCTTCCGTCGAGGTTGGTCCTCCAGAAGCCAAATCCAGATAAATCCCGCTTTGCGAGCTGCGAGCCCTTCGCGTCCACGCTTTGCAGCCTCGGCCCACGCTGGCGCTCATAGCCCGCCGGCAAAGCCGTCACGGGCGGCTCACCGTCGCAATCGTGCCACAGCGGCAGCAAGGGGAGTGTCTCGACCTTGAGGTGTGATGGAAACTTCGTGCGGCAATCGATCATGATCGCGCTCCACTTGACGTTCGTCAGATCCGCCGTCGAGAGGTCCACTCCCCGCCAGTCTCCGATTTCAGACATTGGATAGAAGCCTACTTGAGCGCTCCTGAGCGATACCCGCCGCAGCGCCGCGCCGTTCAGCTTCGCGCTGCGTAGGTCGACTCCAGACAGGTCTTCGCCGTGGAAATTCACTTCTGTGAGGTCGGAAAGAAGCATCGACGCTCCCTTGAAGTTGGCCCCTCGAATTGCAGCACCCCTCATGGATGTGCTCTCAAGCTTGGCGCCCTCGAAGTCGGCCTTGACGAGCACGGCGTCCTCGAAACTCACGTGAAAGAGGTTTGCTTTCCTGAAGCTCGCCAATTGTGCTGTCGCACCTCTGAAAGTAGATTTGTAGGAGCCTTTCAAGCCGTCGAACTTTGCGCGCTCCAATTTGGCGTCGTTGAAGTTGACGGTGTGAAAATTGGCATCGCTGAAATCGGCGCCGCGCAAATCGGCGCCGGTGAAGTCGACGCTGTTGAGTTTGGCCCCCTTGAAGGACGCGCCTCGCAAATCCAACCCGGCAAAGGAGTAGCGCTTTGCGTAGCCGCTATCAAAACCCGTGAAGTCCCTATCCTTCGAGCCCAGTTGCTGCGGCTTGCCCATCTTGACCAGAGTCAGCGTGCGACCACGCTGCGCCTGCGCATCGCCCGGCTTGAGCGAGAGTGCGAGATCGAAGTCAGCCAGCGCCCCCTCGAACTGCTCATTCTGGTAGCGCGCATTGGCCCGGCCCACGATCGCCGACACGTCGCGAGGGACGATTGCCATGAGTTTGCCGAAGGCCTCATCGGCATCCGCGAAGTCCCTATACCGAACGAATAGCTGCGCCCTCTCTGCCAGTGCCTCGCGATCGACGGGATTCTTGAGAAGTCGCTGATCCAGACCATCCAGTCTCGCGCGATATGCCGTCAGCGCGTCCGTATAGCGCGTGTCGCCCTGCCTCGTGTAAGAGGCGAATGGGATCATCATGCACATGCTGGTGCTATAGACACCGGACACCGAACTGCTCGCAAAGACGGTGACCTCTTGGCCCACCTTGAAGCTCCAGCCACAGTTGGCGCCGTCGCTCTCAACGTATGAGACGTCAACCTCGTCAGGCGCAGAGCCCTTCCAAAGCTTTTCGATGTGGAATCTCGCTTGCATGCTGGACTGAGGACCACGGATGGATACCCCGGCGGCACCCGCCGGGAGCGCTCGTTGAGCCGCATCGCCAGCGTCCACGCTGAGGACCCTGCCCTTGAACACAAGCCTCGCGGAAGAAAGGTACTCGTCCGGGTCTGGATGCCAGCAGCTACAAGCGAGCACCTGAAGAGGCAGAAGCGCCAGCATTGCGAGCAGCGCAACGTAAATGGCTCGGAGGTTTCGCATGTGATGGACGCTAACGTCGCCAGAATGGTCGTGGCCGCATTGTTGCCGCCCGGCCCGCGGTGTGCACACGCTCCGTAAAGCCCGGAGTTGCCGGTTCTTGAACCGCTGACATTAGCGTTGCCGCCATAGCGGTCATCCGGTCAATAGCGTGCGAATGACTTCAACTGGCCGACTGTAGCCGATGGCCCCTGCCTTCGCGAAAGGGCCATACCTGTCGCTGAGTTCCCTTTCATGCAGCTACTCAAAACAAGGAACCTCTCCCGATTTCACTCTGCATCGAGGGCAAATCCTGTTAGGACTCTCTGTGCCAATGAACATAAAGGATGCTCGCCGCGGAAGTTATGAGAAGCACATGTCCTGTGCACGAATCGCAAGCATTCTCGACGGAGAAGCATGCATCAATTTGCTCCGGAAAAGTGACTGCATTCAGGCGTCCCACGCGCTTCAAGTCTTTTCGGATGACGTTGAGAATTTCGGGCCATCGGGACGGATCGGTAGGCTCAATCCTTCCCTGCAATGGCTCAATGAAAGTATCGTCCCGAATACAGGACTCCCAATAGTGGTTGGCTTCACTCTCGGATGAAAACTTTTCGTGCCCGACGCGCACAAAGCCGATGGGGACGAAAGTGGAAGACGTGTCTACTAAAGTCACTTCCACCGAGTGCGTTCTATCGGATGGAGGAGGCTCAGATGCACGCAGAAGAGCTTGATAGACGCGGCTGATATCACTCATGAGCTAGACGGGAAGAGGGGCGTTCATGGCCAACGACTGCACTTGGCCGAATCGTGCCGGCAAAAAATGAATGGTTGTTGGCCCCTGATGGCTCAATTGATCTGAGTCACATAGCCTGAGGTCCAGTTGTCCTTATCAAGGCGGTACTCGCTGATGTGGAAACCTTGGTCTGTGCCTACGCCGGCATAGGATGGATCGACGACGTTGGGATGATCTCGGAATCCGGGGGCACTCGCCATCCGCTTAACGGCCGCATGTGCGCTTTGGAGCGACCTATAGACTCCGATCAGTTTTACGTCCTCCTCTTCCTGCGGCATAAGCAGGTGGACGTGCTGAACGATAAAGACGGTATTCATTGGACTCAGGGTGTGTATGTCTGACTCTGGCCGACATTGGCCGGTCGCCTGGCAGTCTCGATGCAAGCATCTCAGATGTTGGCTTCAGCGGTAAACGTAGTAGCTCGGAATCATTCAGGTGTCCTGCTCTTCAAATGATCCACGTTCCATAGGTGGATCAATTTTCCGTTGGTCGCATAAGAAGATGAATGGCACTGAGCCGAGCCGCTCCCTGCTCTTGAGTTTGAGCCAGGAGCCTATCACCGCCTATCGCTCGTTCGAAAGAGTGATGATGGTTCGACAAGACATTCCTGCGTTTCACAGCCGCTGCCTATACTGCTCGCAGGAGGGGACATGCTGTCATTCATTCGCGGCCTTTTCGACCGCAAACCTGGCAACGAACAGGTCGCCAAGCTGCTCCTGCAGGAGCTCCAGAAACTGCTTCCTGGCGAGCAGCTCGTCCTCGATCTCGATAAGTTCCTGATTCGCCGTGCTGATGGCGGCGTGATCTATCTGAACAACCTCTACACCGACTGTTGCCAGGCATTGCCTGCGAAGCGAAAAGAGGAGATCACGCGTTTCGCCCTCGCGGTCGCAAGTACCGGCGGGGATAAACCCGCAACCGTTGACGAGATCCAGCCGCGGTTGCTGCCGATCCTGCGCCGCCTCGGAGGCGTCGACCTGGCGCGAATTGAGCGCGGTGATCTCTCGAAAAAGCTCGAAGACACCATGGTGTGGACTCCTTTCTCTCCTACCCTGGGTGCGGCCGTCGCCATCGACAGCGACCATGCCATCGCGCAGGTGGCCCCCGGTGATCTGGAGCGCTGGGGTATTGGCTTCGAGCAGGCTTTTGAGATCGCGACGGACAACTTGCGTCACAAGGCGGCACCGACCTTCTTTGAGTTCAGCCCCGGACTCTACGTCTCCAACTACCGAGATTTCTACGATGCCAGCCGCATCTTCCTGCCCGAACTCGCCTGGCAATTGCCATTGAGTGGCGATCCAGTCGCCATGGTTCCCAATCGCACCTCGCTGTTGGTTTGCGGCGCTAGCGATGTTGCCGCGCTTGAGCAGATGATCACCACGGCGCGCCGGGTGCTGCGCGAGCAGTCGCGCCCGCTCAGCGCCGACATGTTCAGGCTGCACGACAAGGCGTGGGCGCTGTGGACGCCGCCTGGGCAGGCCGGGGCGCTGCTGGCGACATTGCAGCGCGAAGAGAAGGCGGTCGATTACAACGACCAGCAGGAGGCCTTGATCAAGGCCCATGAGCAGGCGGGCATCGACGTCTTCGTCGCCAAGCACAACCTGCTCCAGCGAGGCTTCGACGGCTCGCTGGTCAGCTTCGCCGTGCTGCCCAAGGGCCTGGACACCTGGCTGCCGGAGGCCGACCTCGTGTTTCTGCTCGAAGCCGAGGGCGCGACACCAATCATTGTCCGATGGGCTGACCTCATGCAGCATGCGGGCCATCTGCTCGAACGGCTGCCGCTGATCGTACCTCGATGGAAAGTCCTGGGCTACCCAGAGGGCGCCTGCCTGCAACAACTGCGCGATCTGGCTACGACTGTGGAGACCGTTCAACTCCAATGATCACCATGATTGCCGCGCAGCCACCAGCGCCTTGGGTGCGATCACCGATGTCCTCTCTTGGTGAGTGACCTGTTCATCGATATCGTGCTGGCTTGGTGAACAATATTCTTCCGAATCCCAGAGAACACCGATACCCCATGAGAACCGTTACCGGAGATCTGCTGCAGCTTGCCCTGAATGGGGAATTCGACGTCATCATTCACGGGTGCAATTGCCAATGCCAGATGGGCAAGGGCATTGCCCTTTCGATCAAGCAACAGTTCCCGGAGGCCTACGCGGCGGATTGCCTGACCGTGAAAGGTGACGAGAAGAAGCTCGGAACGTTTTCCGAAGCGGAGATCATCCGTGGACCGAGGTCTTTCCACGTCGTCAATGCATACACCCAGTTCCACTGGCGGGGAGCCGGCATCAAAGCTGACTACGACGCGATCCGCAAGGTCATGCGTGCGGTGAAGTCCCGTTTTTCTGGGAAGCGGATCGGCTACCCGAAGATCGGAGCTGGCCTGGCCGGCGGTGACTGGGAGATCATTCACCCCATCCTCGATGAGGAACTGGCTGGTGAGGACCACACATACGTCGAGTTCAGCGCGTAAATCCCCGAACACTCGCGGTTGAGTCGGAACCACCTCCCCAAAGCGATGGCCAGAAAATGCGGAAAAGCAGCTCTATGCAGCGAGGCGCTCCGGAATCTCACGCGCACCAAGACCTCGCACCGCTGCAAGGCTTTCGAGTTGCGCCGATCGCGGGCGAGCCTTGCCTTGTTCTTCCCAGTGGTAGATCGTCTGCCCGGAGACACCCAGCAGCTGTCCATAGCTTGCTGCGGACAGGCCGAGCTTCGAGCGGTGCGCCATAAGGCTCCAGCGGCACAAGTCACCGTACAGCAGCGCTCCGAACATCCTTCAGCAATTTGTCCATGAGCAAGACGATCGGGATATGAGGTTCGCTCTGGCACGTCTTGTCCAGCCAAGCTGAAATCCCGGCCACCGATGGCAACGCTGTCGCCTTCTTCAGGTCAATGAACATGCTTTCCATGTTCGCACCTGACAGGTAGCCTTGTACCCAGCTGGTGATCAGGTATTGATCGGCCTTGTGCGCATGGCCTTGCGGCGCGACTCTCGCGGCGATCCACGATTCGCAGCTATCGTCATACGTCCCGACGCCCACCACGACCTCGTCTCCAGGATTGATCGCGTTCGCCGCCGTCGAGGTCGCGAAGGCGGCTGCGGCGAAGATGGCTGCGGCAAATTGATGTTTGATGCTCATGAGCGGATTCTCTGTCAAGGATTGCTGCCAGAGTCGATCGAGAGACGGTCGTCACTGCTGTCGAAAACGGCGCACCGAACACGGCACAATCACTCGCATGACCATGAAGGAGATGTTGTCCGACGAGGAACTGGAGGCTCAGGCGAATCAATGGCGCAGGAGAGCGCTGCAAGGTGAGCTCCACGCGCGCGGTATCGCGCACGAGCTGGAAAGGGAGATGCGCCGGCGCTACGGTGGCCCCAGCACGAACTACGACATCCTGGACCTGCGCCCGCTCGATCTGCGTGCGGCAACGCAGCGCCGGTGGTGGCGGTTCTGGCGAGGCTCGCAATCGTGAGGCGGGTCTTGCTTCGGCCCTTTCTCGGATCGGCGCTTCTTGGCTCTGTGCTCGCAACCACACCAGTTCTTGCTGCTTCGCGGGACCTACCGCAGGCCATCGCGCCGGACAAGAGCGCGACCCTGACGGTAGCGGACTTCCTGCGCAGCATGGAGGTGCTGAGCAGGATCGGGCCCGTGCGTGCGGAGCAAGACCCGGACTATGTCTCGGCCCTTCACGGCTTGACCCGTATCGGTGAGTCCTATCGGGTGGACTACGAGAGCGCCAAGAATGCGGGCAAGACGCTCGACAGCTGCCCGGTCGGTGGCGTGAAGATGACCACCGATACGCTGATTCCCTTTCTGCTGCGCCTGCCGCCCGAGCAGCGCTCGATGTCGATGGACAAGGCATTTCGTCTGCACATGCGCCAACGCTATCCATGCCCCGTCAAGGGTGAAATTCCGTAGGGCCGCCCAAATGCCACGGGTGGCTACAGACATCGAAGAACCGCTCCGTCAGTTCGAAGAAGCCCGATCTATCGCAATGAGGGGGCGCGGCGCCAAGCGGCGGACGTGAGAGAAGAAGGGATTTGGAGTCGTCGTAACGTCCAGCATCTGGCTCATCGCCGGAGCCCTGCATCTCAACGAAGGACCACTGAAGTCATGATTTCATTGAATGCTTCCCCGCTTCGCTCTGACCTTCTGCGCCAGGCTCGCGACACGGTGACTGTGACGGCATTCTGTTGCCTGATCGCGACGGCTCTCGCGCTCAGTGGTCGAGGTGCATGGACGGCGCAACTCGTCTATTCGCTGGCGATCGGGTGGACGAGCTTTGCGTTTATCAGTGGTGTCTGGTCGCTGCTTGCACGACGCGACAGCAAGTTCTGGACGCACCGTTGGCGAATCTGTGCGCTGGTGCTTGTAGGCAGCGGTGTGGGCTTTGTCGTCGGATATGCAATCGGCGATGTGTACCTTGGCGAGAAATCCATCTGGAACCTGTGGTCATCGTCCCCAATACGGTTCACTTCGCTGATCTGCGTCTCGCTCATCGCGACAGTGGCCATCTCGTACTTCTTTTTCAGTCGCGGCAATGCAGAGGCACTCGACCAGCGGATCGCCGTCATTGAACAGGCCAGTGCCGAGAAGACGCGCTTCCTTGCCACCGCCAGCCACGACCTGCGCCAGCCGATGCATGCCATCGCTCTGTTCAGTGCTGCGATGGAACGCACCCTTCGCGATCACCCGGAAGGCCGCAACGCCGAGCGGTTGATGCGCGCAGTCGACGCTTTGGGTGCCTCGCTCGACGCCATGCTCGATGTATCACGCCTGGATGCCGGCGCGGTCAGTGCATCGCCGCACGCCGTGCAACTTGACACCCTGCTGCTTTCTCTCAACCAGGTATTCCTGCCCCAGGCGGAGCAAAAGTCCCTGCAGCTGCGCGTGCGCGCCAGCAGCCTGTGGGTACACAGCGACCCCAGTCTGCTGTACCGAATGCTATCGAACTTGCTGGACAACGCGCTGAAGTACACCAGACAAGGCGGCGTCACGATCATCGCGCGCCCACGTGGTGAGCAGGTCTGGCTGGAGGTGCGCGACACGGGCATCGGCATTGCGTCCCAGCAGTTCCAACACATCTTCGAGGAGTTCTATCAGATCGACAATCCGGGGCGCGACCGTGCGCGCGGGCTGGGCATCGGACTTTCGATCGTGCAGCGGTTGGCGAGGCTGCTAGGACACACAGTGCACGTGCATTCACGTCTAGGACGCGGTACTTTTTTTCGATTGGTACTGCAACGAGCGGAGCCCGCGGGGGCTAGCGAGCCGCCGAAGCTGGAAACGCCACCGGAATTGCGTTCGGCGCCAGTACTGCACGGTGGGGTGCTGCTGGTTGATGACGAAGCCGAAGTACGCAACGGTGTAGTGCAACTGCTCGGTGCGCACGGCATCGTGGTGGAAGCGGTGGCCAGCGAGGCCGAGGCTCGCGCTGCGCTCGTACGGCGCCGGGCACGGGATCCTGTCGTCCTGCTCATGTGTGACTATCGACTGGCTGGAGAAGATGGCCTGGATGTAGGACAACGGCTGCGCGAACGTTTTGCGCCCGCGGCTCAATTGCTGATCGTTACAGGCGAAACCTCTCCTGAGCGCCTGCAACGTGTGCGCGCCTCAGGCGTGCCTGTGCTGTTCAAGCCCGTGCGTGCGCAGACGCTGCTGCACACCCTGGCCGAACTCTCGCCGGCCACCGATGCCTGAGGTCGAGGTATGGGCCTGATGCACAAGAGTGCGAGCGCTTGCCGCAGCGGGCATACGGTGATCATCAAGGCCATGTGATCTCGACGCGTTCGTCGAGGCAGTTTTGTCACCTGATACCGCTGTTGCTCAAGGCCGTCTCGAACCCGAAAAAGCGACAGCGGCCGGCATCGAGGCGATTCCCCCAAGCATTCTTCTCCCTGGCCTCTACCACCGCCGAACCGCTGTCGGAATGCAGTGTGCTCGATGTGATCGAAGCCCAGGTGAAGTCTGTGCGGGAGTCGCGCGAAGCGATACCCACCGTCCCGCGGAATGCGACCTCCAAGTCCTGGCCGGGACTCTCGCGCCATCAAAGTAATCCTTTCGATGAGCAATCACAGAAACCAGAAAAGGCCATTGGATTGCTTCTTCGAACATGTCGTTACGCTCATTCCGAGCATTGCTTTTAATGCAATGCATCCGAGGCAAAAGAACGAACGAGGGTCACACATGCATTCCGACGCAACCACCGGGCATGGCTGCTCCAGCTATCGCCTGATGAAGCGACTCGCCCTGCAGGGCGCCATGGCACTCACGCTGCTGGGCATCTCTGCCGGCGTCCAAGCCGCCTGCTCGCTGAACTTCACATCGCCGAGCAAGGGTGCGAAGGTCACCTCACCCAACATCACGGTGTACGGCACCGGCGGCGGCGATGCCAACACCGGTGACGCCGGCACGGTGACCGCCACCCTCAACGGATCGCCGTTCTTCAACTACTCGGGCTCGTTCACCGCGGTCGTCTCGTTCCTCGAGGGACGCGGTGTTCCCGTCACGCTGCGCCCGGGTCCGAACTACCTGGCCGTCTCGGGCAGTGTCGGCGGATGCAGTGCGTCGGACTACATGACGGTGTACTACGACACCTCCGACGTCATCCCCCGCAAGAACAAGGGCGATGGCACCGAGCGCAACGGTCCGCAGTCATGCACCGGCAACCCCATCAACTTCGCGATGGGCAACAAGGTGCAGGAAGAAGAGGACTACCGCAGCGCCTCTGCGCACTATCCGCTGAAGTTCTCGCGCATCTTCAACAGCGCCGACGGCTACTGGCGCTATTCCTACGCCATGCGCCTGAGGATCAGCACCGCCGAGGTGGTGCTGCTGCATGCCAATGGCCGTGAGTCTCCGTTTGCGCGCAGCGGCTCCACCATCACGGCCGATGCGGACGAACTCGGCGCGCTCACTCAGACCAGTACGGGCTGGCTCTATGTCGATGCGGACAACACCCGCTACGAGTTCAACACGACCGGACGCCTGACCAAACAGACACACCCTGACGGGTGGTATCACAGCCTGTCCTACGGCACCAACGGTGCCGTGACCGTGACCGACGGCTTCGGCAACAGCATCGGCTACACGGAAGATGCGCACTTCCAGCCGCGCACGCTGACCACGCCCAACTTCAGCGTTGCCTACAACTACGACACCGCCAACCGGCTCACCTCGGTCACGAAGACCGCTGGCTCGGCCGTGACGAGCCGCACCTACCACTACGAGAACACGTCCAACCCGCGTTTCCTCACGGGCGTGACCGACGAGCTGGGTGTGCGCTTCGCCACCTACGCCTACGACTCGCTCGGCCGCGCGACGAGCACCACGCATGCTGGCAACGCTGGACTCACGCAGGTGGCCTACAACACCAACGGCACAACGACTGTGACCGATTCGGTGGGACGCGCCACGACCTACCACTACACCGTCGTCAACGGCGTCAAGCGAATCTCGCAGATCCAGGGCGAGCCGGCACCCGGCTGCCCGGCCAGCAACTCCTCGTTCACCTACGACACCCGGGGCCTGTTGGCGAGCCAGACCAACGCGACCGGCAGCGTCACCAGCTTCACATACAACACCCGCGGCCTGGAAGCCTCGCGCACGGAAGCGCTCGGCGCGCCCGAGCAGAGGACCGTCGCCACAACCTGGGACACGGCACTGCCCGTGCCCACGCTGGTCAGCCAGACGGGCAGGGACACCGCGTACACCTACAACACGAGCGGGCGACTGCTCACCAAGACGATCACCGACACCGGTGGCACGGCGGGCGCCGCGCGCACGAGTCAACAGACCTACAACACTGAAGGCCTGCTGCACACGTACACGGAGCCCAACGGCGCCGTCACCACCTATGCGTACGACACCCGCGGCAACGTGCTGAGCACCATCAATGCGCTCGGCCATGTCACGGCCTACACCTACGACACCGCCAACCGTCTCACGAGCCAGACCGATCCGAACGGACTGGTCACGACTTTCACGTGGGATGCATTCGACCGGATGCTGTCGCGCACCGTGGGCAGCAGCCCTGGCCAAACCACCACGCTGACCTACCACCCCACCGGCACGGTTGCCACAGTGTCGCTGCCCAGCGGGCTGGTCACCAGCTACACCTACGACGCTGCCCAGCGCTTGACAGGCTGGAGCAACAACCGTGGCGAGAGCGGCACCTACACGCTCGACGCCGCGGGCAACCGGCTGACGGAGCAGACGCTCAACACCTCCGGCTCGGTCGCATGGATTGCGGCGCGCACCATCAACAAGCTCAACCGCGTCGCCACCGAAACTCAAGGGGCCAACCAGAACCAAAGCTTCGGCTACGACGCCAGCGGTGACCGCATCACCCAGACGAACGGGTTGAACCAGACCACGAGTTGGACGCTGGATGCGCTGGCGCGCGTCAAGACCGTCACCGATGCAGCCAATGCCAGTGCCGGCCTGGGCTACAACGCCCTGGACGCCATCACGCAGGCCAGCGATTTCAACGCAATCGCCACCAGCTACAGCCGCGACGCCCTGGGCAATGCCACCTCGGAGACCAGCGCCGACAGCGGCCCCCGCAGCGGCCAATTCGATGCGCTGGGCCTGCCCAGCCAGGTTACCGACGCGCTCGGCCAGGCCACCAGCATCACCCGCGATGCACTGGGGCGCCCGACCGGCCTTGTCTTCGCCGACGGGAAGACCACGACCCTGCGCTATGACCTGAGCGCCAACAGCAAGGGCTACCTGAGTGAGATCGTCGACCGCGCCGGCATCACCGAGTACACCCGCGACGACCAGGGCCGCGTCACCCTCAAGAAGCAGACCCTGGTCAACGGGAGCGTCCAGCAGGTCAGCTATGCCTACAACCCCAATGGCACCCTGGCGAGCATCGGCTACCCCAACGGCGGTACGTTGAGCCACACTTACGACACCACAGGCCGCCTCACGGGCCTGACCTGGAACGGCACCCCGCTGGTCTCCGGCATCACATGGAACGCGCTGGGCCAGCCCACCGGGTGGAACTGGGCGTTCACCAGCACCAGCCCGGCGCTTGCGGCCAGCCGCAGCTACGACAGCGCGGCGCGCCTGACCCAGACCGAGTTCAGCAGCTACGTCTACGACGCCGCCGGGCGCATCGGCAGCCTCACCCAGAACCTGTGGGGACCCGCCGACAGCAATCCCGGCAACAGCACCATCGTCGCGGCCGACACGACCTGGAGCGTGGGCTACAGCACTACGGGCCGCATCGTCAGCTTCGCCGCAGCGGCGGGTGCCAGCGACAGCGCGAGCTTCAGTTACGACGCCAACGGCAACCGCACGGCCAGCACGCGCGTCCTGGCGGGCCAGACCACCAGCCGCGGCTACACCCTGCAGGCTGGCTCGAACCGCCTGGCCGGCTTCAGCCAGATCATCAACGGTGCGAGCAGCACGAGCGTCGCCTATGGCTACAACGCCAATGGCGACCTGACGAGCGATGGTCTCAGGAGCTACGGCTACGACGCGGAAGGCCGGCTGGCCACCGCCACCACAGGTGCGACGGATGTCAGTCCGACGACGCGCTACGCGCACAATGCACTTGGCCAGCGCGTGTTCAAGACCGAGCCGCTGTATCCGCCGACCCAGGGCGACGAAACCGATCCGGGTTTCTGGAACAGCCTCGTGGCGTTCTTCACCAAGCTGTGGAGCCCGGCCACGACGCCAGCCGAACAGCTTGGCCACGCCTACCTCTACGACGAGCAGGGTAGCCTGATCGCCGAACTCGGCAGCGGCGGCACGCACAGCACCGGTGAGACGCGCTACATCTATCTACCGACGGTCAACGGACCGATGCCGGTCGTGGCGGTGATCAACGGCGCCACATATGCGGTGCACAGCGATCACCTGAACACGCCCAGAAGGCTCAGCAACGCTGATGGTCAGGCGGTCTGGCAATGGAGCTACAGCGCGTTCGGCGAAGACAAGCCGACGCTGGCGAAGAACCGATTCGCCAATCTCGAAGTGACACCGAATCCGGGCACGACCGGCATCTCGGAGGTGAAGTTCAACCTCCGGTATCCGGGGCAGTACGCGGACGAGGAGTCGGGGCTGTTCTACAACTACTTCCGCAGCTATGACGCGAGGACGGGGCGCTACAGCCAGCCCGATCCGATCGGGCTGGATGGCGGGTGGAACCGGTTCGGGTATGTGGATGCCAATCCGCTGAGCTTCAGCGATCCGCTCGGGCTTTGGGAGGTGTCCATCGAGTTCTATCGCGGCCTCGGCGGCGGCATTTCATTTGGTCGAGATCCCAATACAGGCCAAGGCTTTCTGAGCTGCAAATGGGGCGTTGGCTTGGGCGGCGGTGTTGCGTACGATCCGCTCGCCGGACGCCCGGGCGGTACAAAGGCCGCTCCTGGGCCAGGCGGTGCGACGCTTGGGATATCGGCCACAGCGGGTGGCACCTTGGGCATCGCAGGGGCAGGCATCAGCGGACAGGCCGACGGCAGCCGTGGGTATGATTTTGGTAGAGGGTCACAGTACAACGATCCAAGCTTGAAGGGCAACATTGGCTATGAGCCAGGTGGACGCACAGGAGCGTCGGTCGGGGGCTCCATCGGTATTCAAGGCTCCATCTATCAATCGAGTGGACGCAAATGAAGGGACGACTGAAATGGCCAATGCTCGCCGTGGTGCTGCTGGGCATTGGAGGCTTTGCGTTTGCTTGGCATGCGGCGGCAACCTCGCGTGAGGCAGAGCTGGCGCGTGCGTACCTGATGGCCGCCCCAGCCATGCAGACCAAGTACAAGTCGATCAATGAAGCGATGCTTACCGGTTTTCGAATGACGGGCGCAAAGTCGTATTTCACCTACTGGGCCAACACTGGTGATGGACGCAAATTCATCAAGGTGGTTGTTGACACGGATGTGGAGCCGTGGACCGTATCGGAACTCCGGTAGAGACGCCTCTGCCTGAAAGCTATCCGACGTGTCGACTCGTGCATGCGAATCGGGCAGAAAAACTGATCGCCGCCCGCAAGGCGTACAAGGACGTCTGCTCTATCTGGCTTTCGATCTGTATCAAGTGCTCGCAGACAACGGCCACGTCGAAAGTCAGGTGTTCGTCGCCTGGATGCTGTCACAGGGGGTTGGCTGCGAAAAGGACGAAAGCCGTGCCGTGGCCTACTATGAGCGTGCTGCTGCCCACGGGCATCCACTGGGCTGCTTCTATTTCGGCCGCTGGTTGACGAGCGCCGACGAACATGAGAGGGCGTACCGCTTCTATGCGTTGGGCGCAGAACAAGAGCATCTTCCCTCGATGTTCCGGGTCGGCCATTCGCTGGCACATGGAAAGGGTGTCTCGCTTGATCTCACGCGCTCCTACGAGATGCTGAAAGATGCGGCGCTGCATGGGCACGCCTTTGCGCTGCGTGAGTTGGGTCTTCAGGACCTGCGGGGCAAACGCGGAGTCGCATGGCTGCCGATCGGCGTCTTGGAAGTTCTGGCCGCGGTCTGCTGGGGCTTCATGGTCTCGATGGTCAACGACGATTCAGACTTGTTGATCTCCTAGAAGCCGTGGAAGAACGTGGAAACATGACGGGACGGTCAGTGCTTCCAGTGCGCTGGGCAAGCTTTGCCTGTGCATCCCTTCTCACATGGATTGCCTACACGACTCTTTGGGCAACCGAGTGGTATCAGGCCTGGCTTTCTCTTCTCTGCGTGTTGAACGTCTGTCTTGCCACCTGGGTTCTTCGGCGAACAGGAGTAAACCTCCTGTCTATGACCGGCGTGATCGCTGGCTTGCTGTTGGGGCAGTGGTGGCTCGTGCAGTTTGTGATCCTGCAATTCTTCTGGCGTGCAGGCGGGTTTGCGCCATAGTCCATTCCCACGCCGCATATAGGACAAGAAGGGGGCGCGCTGAGACTCGAACTCGGTATTGGGATCGCTGGCGGCGCTCGACCAAGAGGGTGGCAGCTTCAGCCACAGGTGGCCGGTGTGCGGCTGTGCCGAGAACTCAAGCTCACCCAGCAGCCGCTGCGCGATCGCCACGCGCACCGGTGGCATGGCTTTTTCGCTTGCTGAGCGCCCCCTGATAAGCCACCCAGTTTGCATATCCGGCGGGACTGGCATCTTCCCGGTCTTTCCTGTAGCGCACCCTCCTCTCGAACTTTTTCTGGAGCGCCATGAAACTTGCTGAAAGCCCCTCTACCTCGCTCACCAATCGACCGAACTCCGCAAGGGAAATGGTGAGTTCAGGCTTCGTTTCGTCGGCGTCCGTCTCGAAGGTCAGCTCGACGAACTGGACGACATCCGCACTCGTTCGAGGATCTCCCCAGCGCCCGTGAGCGAAGTTGTTGCGTTGCTTCTGAATCCGTTCGACCGCCGCGAACCACTCCCGGAACTCATTGGCAACAGCCTGGTCGGTGTGACCCCACGTCTCGATTGCGAGCCTCTTCAGCCGGCGGAGCCGCATGTCGAAGGGAATGGTCTTGCGAAGAAGTTGCTCGACGGGCTGCGCGCGGTAGTCGCCAAGCCATTTGAGCTGAAGGCCGACGTAATGGTCGAGCCGCGCGTAGGCGTGAACTAGTCGACCCAACAGTCGATGCATTGCATCCGACGCCGATTCATCGGCTCGCCTGCCTTGGTCACCCTCGGCGCGACCCTTTTGACTATTCATTTTTTGTTCGTCCGACACAGCCATGCCGTCACTCGTAGACTCCGGACTCAATCAGGCTTGACTCGCCCGGAGTGCTGCCAACGCTCGCTCGACGTAGCTCATGACTTTACCCCGCTCGGCTTCGAGTAACGCTCGATACTTGTCATCGACCATGAATACCGGGCAGTCAGGCACATTGCATTGACAAGGCCGAATGCCTTTCGTTCGGATCCCGTCGTCGAAAGCAACGCGCAGCTTGTTAAGACTGGCGACGCACTTTTCGAAGTTGTCCACGACTCGCCTGTCCGAGAAGGTCATGATTGATGGCACACGCGAGATGACGGCACCTTCTCGGTCGCGCCAGATCCCTGTGTTGAGCGCGCCAATGGTATCTCCTATGGCTTGCCGAAATGCAGGCAAGGAGCTCTCTTGCTGGATCGGAGTTTCGAATGCCGGCCGGCGGAAGAGCCTCGCCAACATTTCGGCGGCTTCCGCGGCCGTGGCGGGATCGAGCTTGTGGACGAAGTCTTTCAAGGATTGCTCTTCGTCCGGCAGTTCGATGCCATGGAAGAAGCGATCCAAGACTGATGCCGCATGAAAGCGCAGATGCTCCTCAAACTCTGCGCCTGACCATGTCTGTGTCGCGTGGACACCCTTGGAGCGCGCGTGCTTGTCGATCTTATCCTTCGTGTCAGCGCCGACCGAGCCTCCTGCCACGATGACGATCTCGTTCGGGAGAGAGCTGAGCGTCTGGGTGAAGTTATCGATGTCGCTTTTCGCTTTTCCCAGCGTGAATGCTTGCCAGTTCGCGCACGCGACAACGACGGTGGAGCGGTGCCCGTATTGATCATCGCAGAGACCGATGATGTCGCGGCCGCCGTCGCCTCCCGTCTGGCCATGCCAGTTCAGCGAGTGCCAGGCTCTCATGCGCAAGAGCGTGGCGAAGACCAATCGCTCGAACTCGTGGCCTGAAAGGGCCGAGAAGTCGATGGGATGGACGGTTCTGGTGAACGCGATGGGCATTGCTCTTCCCCGGAAAGGCCTAGTCTGCCATGTGTCTCAGGAGGCGTATCGAAATGCACGTGATAACGGTCACTTGCCAGTGACTGACCATGGTGCATTTCGATCATTCCTGCGGCGTTCCAGCAGTCTCAACTTCCGTGTGCTCTGTGCATCGACCGGCGTGTAGACGACAAGCCGCATGTCTGGCGATTCCTCGACCATGAAGGAGCTTTGCTCCAGTTCCATCCGGCCAACGCCGCGCACCTCGAAGCGCTTGGTCCGATCGATGCGCATGCTGACATCATGGTCGGGCCACCACTGCCTGAACTCCGGGCTGACGGCCTCCAGGCGCTCGATCAATGCGAGGAAGGCCGGGTCGTCGCGATGCCGCCCGAACTCGACGCGAAAGCGCGCGAGCATCGCGCGCGCATCGGTTTCCCACTGCGGTATCGCCGCGCGGTGCGCCGGGCTCGCGAACACCAGCCACAGCATGTTTCGGTCTTCAGGTGCGATGGTCGTGAGGTCGCCGAACACGGCCGAGAGTGCGTCGTTCCATGCAATCACGTGCATCGATGCCGTGGCAAGGTAGGCAGGCCCGGTGACCGCATCGAGCATGCGGCGCAGGTGCGGCGTGACCGCCAGCGAGGGACCAGGGACGATCGGCGGCGGACGGTTATGTGCCAGCGTGA
>Ga0102591_1001895_pt1 | contig 25549 bp, 18 predicted proteins | sample AraplaCol_mCL_r2_2_FD_76860 | JGI IMG/M metagenome (GOLD analysis project Ga0102591, IMG submission 76860) | Arabidopsis root microbial communities from North Carolina, USA - plate scrape MF_Col_mCL_r2 (SPADES assembly) (version 2) | ecosystem: Host-associated > Plants > Roots > Endosphere... | reverse complement strand
CCTTGAGCTCCTTGAAGGGTCGTTCGAGACCAGGACGTTGATAGGTCAGGTGTGGAAGTGCAGTAATGCATTAAGCTAACTGATACTAATTGCCCGTACGGCTTGTCCCTATAACCTTGACGGTTATGTAGCACTTACAGTGTTTGAGAACACTACCCAACTTTACTTCTTCCCAGATTGCGCAGTGCGCCAGGCGCGCTGCACACAAGTCATGCTTGATGACCATAGCCAGTCGGTCCCACCCCTTCCCATCCCGAACAGGACCGTGAAACGACTTGGCGCCGATGATAGTGCTGCAACCAGTGTGAAAGTAGGTTATCGTCAAGCTAATAATTCCTGGTGACGCGCCAAGCGCGAACCAAGTACCGGTCAGTCTGATGACCATAGCAAGTCAGTCCCACCCCTTCCCATCCCGAACAGGACCGTGAAATGACTCTGCGCCGATGATAGTGCTGCAACCAGTGTGAAAGTAGGTTATCGTCAGACTAAGTAATAAGCCAAAAAGGCCCGCTGAATAGCGGGCCTTTTTGCTTTTGTGTCATCAGCAGGTCACTTCCTCTCGTTAAGCTGCGCCTTTTAATCTCCAGAGGCCAGCATGAAATCCCTGTCGCTCCTTCCCTTTGCTATCGTACTTGCCGCCTGCGGCGGCGGCGGCAGCAATGAACCCGTCAAACTCTCGGTCAACGGCGCCTTCGTCGACGGTGCCGTGGAAGGCGCGGACTATGTGGCTGGCACGGCTGCCAAGGCTGCAACCGGCGCCAAGGGCGAGTTCACCTGCAAGGAAGGCGACACCGTCAGCTTCAGCGTAGGCGGCCTTGCACTGGGCAGCGCCGCATGCGCACCGATCATCACCCCGCTGCAACTGGCTGGCGCGACCGATGTCAAGGACGCCAAGGTCGTGAACCGCCTGCTGGCACTGCAGCTGCTGGATGAAGACAATGATCCCTCAAACGGCATCAGGATCACGGCCGATGTGAAGGCTGCGCTGGCCGGCAAGTCGGCCGATTTCGGCGCCGCGGCAGCAGACTTCAACAAGGCCATGGCCGCCAACCTGGTTGCCGCCGGCACTGCCTATGCTGCGCGCGGCGTCGATGATGACCGCCGCCAACTGGTGCGCGAGCACTTCGAAGACACGCTGGCATCCAGGGTTGGCACGCCGGTGCAGGAAACCTTTACCCAGGCGGCCGCCTCGGTCACCGTAACGCGCTACCAGGTGCAGGCTGCAAACAGCTTCTACATTCCATATGAAGGCAGCAATGCCAAGGTGAAGGCCGATTTTCCATTGGGCTTCCTGCCGTCCTACGGTTCTGCACTGGCGTTCAAAGGCACGACCGCCAACGGCGACCTGGAATTCTATGGACTGACCGACCGCGGTCCGAACGGCGACGGTCCGAATGTTCCTAATCCAGGCGGCAGCGGCACCATGGGCGCCAAGATCTTCCCGTCGCCAAGCTTCACGCCATCGATCGGCATCATCACGGTCGGCAAAGGCGGCGCCGTGCTGAACTCCACGTTGCCGATCAAGGTCTCGGCAAATACCAACAGCTCCGGCCTGGCCATCCCGGCCGGCACGCTGGGCAACTCCGCTGAAGTGCCGGTCTTCGATGCGATGAAATACGATGCCACGACCAAGGCGGTGTATAGCGTGAATGGCCTCGATACCGAAGCCATCGCCTTCGACAAGAAGCGCAATGCGCTGTGGGTGTCCGATGAATACGGCCCCTTCATCGTGAAGATCGATGCCACGAGTGGCGTAATCCAGTCGCGTTATGCTCCAGGAAGCGGCCTGCCTGCCATCTTCGCCAAGCGCCGCGCCAACCGCGGCATGGAAGGCATGGCGCTCGATACTGCAACCGACAAGCTGCACGGCTTCCTGCAAAGCCCCCTGACCGACGGCAGCGCGCTGTACTCGGTGACCGGCAAGAACGAGCAGGTGGAACGCTTTGCACGCTTCACCCGCTGGATCGAATTCGACCCGGCGACGGGCAGCACTGGCCGCATGTTTGCATACCCATTGAACGGCGCCGATTACGCGGATGGCCGCACCGGCAACGCCAAGCTGGGCGACATGGTCGCACTTGGCAATGGCAAGTTCATCGTGATCGAGCAAGGCGCCGCACCGGGCGGCAAGGTATTCAACAAATTGATGCTGGTGGAAATCGGCGGCGCGACCGACATCAACACCGCTGCATACAACCCGGCTACCTCCGACCTGGAAAAGAGTTCGATGGGTGCAGTGGCAGTCAATGGCGCCGACTGGTCCAAGGTGGTCACGCTGAAGAAAACCCTGCTGCTGGACCTGAACGCTATCGGCTGGCTGGCGGAAAAGGCGGAAGGCCTGACCATCGTTGACGGCAACACGCTGGCTCTGGCCAACGACAATGACTTCGGCCTCAAGACCAAGATCTTCACGCCATCCGGCGACGCCGTGGCTGATGCCGACGTCACCAAGTGCAATGTCGATGCGAACGGCACCATCATCACCAGCAATGCAGCCGGTTGCAACGCCGCCAACACCATCCGTGTTGCGCGTGGCGATGACCGTGAGCGTCCAAGCCGCTTGTGGTTGATTAAGTTCTCGAAGGCACTGAACACTTACTGATGTTCGTGCGCCACCTCCCTGCCGGCGGCAGCATAATGCCGACAGGGAGGTGCGCGATGATTGAACTGGACGGTTCGACGGGCGAAGGTGGCGGGCAGATCCTGCGTACATCGCTGACGCTGTCGATGATTACCGGCCAGGCCTTCCGCATCCGGAATATCCGCGCCAATCGCCAGCCGCCCGGCTTGCGCCGCCAGCACCTTTCGGCAGCACGCGCAGCAGCTATCGTTTGCAATGCCACTGTCAGCCACGCCGAAGTCGGCTCAACTTCATTGGAATTTACGCCCGGCCGTGTGACCGGGGGCGTGTACGACTTCGATATCGGCACTGCCGGCAGCACAACGCTGGTGCTGCAAACCCTGGTTCCCGCCTTGCTGTTCGCTGAACAGCCGACCGTCGTGACGGTCACGGGCGGCACGCATAATCCAAAGGCGCCGCCGGCCGAATTCCTGCAACGGGCATACTGCCGCGTGCTCGCAGCCATGGGCGCGGACATCGAGATCGATATCGAACGTTATGGCTTCTATCCGGCCGGAGGCGGCAGCATCTCGGCCAACGTCTGGCCCTGCAAGCAGTTGCGCCGGCTCGACCTGCTCGACCGGGGCGGCTTGCAGCAGGCTTACGCGCAAGCGATTGCAGCGCGCCTGCCGGCCCAGGTGGCGCACCGCCAATACGCGACTGTGCGTAACCTGCTGGGATGGGAGGGCGAGCAACTGCGTGAAGTTCTTGCACCCGTTTCGGCCAGCCCGGGCAATGCGGTCTTGCTGACCGTAGAGAGCGAAACGGTGACGGAGGTGTTCTCCGCCATCGGCGATCGCGGCGTGCGTGCGGAAGCGGTGGCGCGCGAGGCGGCGCTGGAGGCCCGCCGCTATCTCGCTTCCGGCGCAGCGGTGGGCGAACACCTGGGCGACCAGCTGATGCTGCCGATGGCGTTGGCGGGAGGCGGTTCCTACACGCTGGACCACGTGTCGCAACACGCCATCACGAATGCAGAAGTGATTACGCATTTCCTGCCCGTGACAATCAGTTTCGAGCAGGGCGAACGATTCAACACCTGCCACGTGCGCGCCAAGATCTAGCTGACCTGTTCCCACTCCAGGCCAAAGCGGGCCAGGTATTTTTTCAAGCGATCCGCGTCGTTCGGCTTCGCCTTGCCGAGGCGCGAGGCGGCGAACAGCTTGCGGCCGGCGTCGGACATGGACTTCGACTGGCGGCAAATGGTGATCACGGATTCCAGTTGCATGCGGTCGAACAGGTCGATCTGCTCAAGCGCCTCTCCGTCGAACAGTCCGTCGAGCGTGACGGTGGCCTTCACGCCTTCCGCCAGCGGCTTCCATTGGCGCTGAAGGCGAGCGACTTCCGCCGTGACGATCGGCGCCGTGATGCGTCCTGCATCGGCCAGCGTGGCCATGCGCGTGACAGAGGCCGACAGGTCGCGGAAGTTGCCGTTCCAAAGCGCGTCCGGCGACGCCGCAAAGCGCATGTACTGCTGGCGCGCCTCGGTATTGAAGCGCACCAGCGAGCCGTTCTCCGCGCCGAACTGCGCCAGCAGGTAGTCCAGGTTGGGTTCGATGTCCTCCTGCCGTTCGCTCAGGCCGGGCAGGGAGTAAGTCCACAGGTTGATTCGGGCGAACAGGTCTTCGCGGAAGCGACCTGCCGCTACTTCGCGCGCCAGGTCGCGGTTGGTGCCGGCGATCAGCTGGAAATCGCTGCGCACTTCATGGTCGCCGCCCATTGGCAGGAAGCGCTTCTCCTCGACTGCCTTCAGCAGCATGGCCTGTTCGTCCAGCCCCAGTTCGCCGATCTCGTCGAGGAACAGCAAGCCTTTATGTGCGGTGCGCAGCAAGCCGGGGCGGTCCGATGCAGCGCCGGTGAAAGCTCCCTTCACGTGGCCGAACAGGGTCGAGCCGGCGCCGTCTCCATGCAACGTGGCGCAGTTGATCTCGACGAAGGCGCCGTCGAGCTGGTGGCGCGCCTTCTTCAGTTCATACACGCGGCGCGCCAGGAAGGACTTGCCCGCACCGGTTGGCCCCATCAGCAGCATGGGGGCGCGCGAACGCGCAGCCACGTGTTCGATCTCGTCGATGAGCAGGTTGAAATGCGGGTTGCGGGTGGCGATGCCTGACTTCAGGAACTCCACGCCCTCGCGCTGCGCGTTGGAGAAGCGCTGCGCGATCTGGTCGTAGCGGGACAGGTCCAGGTCGATCAGGACGTAGTCGCCGGTCTTGCCGGGCGCCACGCGGCGCGGCGGGGAAGTCTGCAGCAGGCGGCCGGGAAAATAGCGCGCTTCCGTCATCAGGAACAGGCAGATCTGCGCAACGTGGGTGCCGGTCGTGATGTGCACCCAGTATTCCTCGTTCTCGGTATCGAAGCGGTAATTGCGGGCGAAATCGAACAGCTGGCTGTAGACGTCCTCGAAATCCCACCAGTCGCTGATCGGCAGCGTGTGGCGCTGCACGACGGTCTCGGGCGAAATGGCGTGCATGTCTTCCTCGATCTGGCGCGCCAGGCTGTCGTGGTGGGCGCTGGCCAACAGTTCAAAGCGGTCGACCACCAGGTCTTCGTGCTGCAGGAGGGAGATGCTCGGACGCCATTTCTCCCAGCGCGCCGGCGTGCGCGGGCCGCCGTCCAGCTGAGTGCCGAGGAAACCCAGGATGACGATCTTCTTTTTCATTGCATATAAACCTTTATCTTTTCAGATAATTTACCACAATCATTGATTTCCATGAATCTATATTTATCAATGACTTAGCAAGCTGGCACACCCTTTGCAATAGAAGAGATACGCAAAGACGAAAGGAGATCAAAATGGCGGAATCACAAATCAAGGCTTGGACAATCAGCGCCGGCGCAGTCGGCAAGAAACCCGTAAAACGCAGCTATGGCGGCGTGCACGCGGCGATGAATATTTCCACCAGCCGCCGCCACACCACCGTCAGCTGGCATGCCGAGCCTCTCCCCGGCAAAGGCCGCACGGTGTGGAATGGCGTGGTCTCCACCCTTGTCGGCGCAGATTAATCGTTAGAAGATGAGAACTATGATGAAAGATAAAGAATTCGAAGTGATGGAAGTGTCGGGTGGTAGCCCGGTGAAGATGTGGACCAAGGGTGTGCCGGTTGAATCGGAGGCGCGCCAGCAGCTGGCCAATACCGCCAAGATGCCGTTCATCTACAAGCATATTGCCGTGATGCCGGACGTCCACTTGGGTAAAGGTTCGACCATCGGTAGCGTGATCCCGACCCTCGGTGCGATTATCCCGGCGGCGGTCGGCGTGGATATCGGCTGCGGAATGATGGCCGCCAAGACCACGCTGAATGCGCGTGACCTGCCGGATAACCTGGGACCCCTGCGTAGCGCGATCGAAAAAGCGATCCCGCACGGCTTGACCCCGAAATTCCGTGGCCGCGACCGCGGTTCGTGGGAGAACCCGCCTTCGGCAGTGGACGTCGCGTGGGGGCAGTTGAAGGATGAATTCGACGTGATCTGCGAGAAGACGCCGAAGCTGAAAAACACCAACAACTACCGCCACCTGGGAACCCTGGGTTCGGGTAACCACTTCGTGGAAGTGTGCCTGGATGAAGAAGGTTCGGTGTGGTTCATGCTGCACTCCGGTTCGCGCGGCGTGGGTAATGCCATCGGCTCCCACTTCATCGAACTGGCGCAGAAGGATATGCGCACCCATATCGCCAACCTGCCGGACAAGGACCTGGCCTACCTGGAAGAAGGTACCCAGCACTATGACGACTACGTTGAAGCGGTGGGGTGGGCGCAGAAGTTCGCCCGCATGAATCGCGAAGTGATGATGCAGAACCTGATTGCCTCGGTGCGCACCGTCGTCACCAAGCCGTTCCAGACGCACGTGGAAGCAGTGAACTGCCACCACAACTATGTGCAGAAGGAGCGCCACTTCGGCAAGGACGTGCTAGTGACCCGTAAGGGCGCAGTGTCGGCGCGCGAAGGCGAACTGGGGATCATTCCGGGGTCGATGGGGGCGAAGAGCTTCATCGTGCGCGGTAAAGGCAACCCGGAGAGCTTCAACAGCTGCAGCCACGGCGCCGGCCGCACCATGAGCCGTAACGAGGCGAAGCGCCGCTTCTCGCTGGAAGACCAGGTAAAGGCGACCGAAGGTGTCGAATGCCGCAAGGACGAAGGCGTGATCGACGAAATCCCGATGGCCTACAAGGACATCGAGGCCGTCATGAAGGCGCAGGAAGAGCTGGTTGAAGTTGTGCATACCCTGAAGCAGGTGGTGTGCGTTAAAGGGTAAGAACAAGGATAAGAACAAGAATGATTGAAATTGATGGATCCCAAGGGGAGGGCGGCGGCCAGGTGCTGCGCACCGCGCTGACGCTCTCGATGATTACCGGCCAGCCGTTCCGCATCTCGAACATCCGCGCCAACCGCTCGAAACCGGGCTTGATGCGGCAGCACCTTGCTTCGGTCAAGGCGGCTGCGGAAATCTCGGGTGCGAAAGTTGAAGGGGACGCGCTGGGCTCCACCAGCCTTTCGTTCGCACCTGGTGCGATCAAGGCCGGTGTGTACGAATTCCAGATCGGCACGGCGGGTAGTTCGACCCTAGTGCTGCAAACCGTGGTGCCCGCGCTGCTGTATGCGCCCGGTGAATCGGTGGTGCGCGTCAGCGGTGGTACCCATAACTCCAAGGCGCCGCCGGCTGAATTCCTGCAGCGCGCCTATGGCCGCGCCATGGCCGACATGGGTGCGCAGGTTGAATTCCACCTGGAGCGGACGGGCTTTTATCCTGCCGGCGGCGGCGCAGCGCGGGCAACCGTGAAGCCGCTGGCCGCCTGGCGCCATTTGGCGCTGGAGGCACGCGGTGAACGGCGCGAAGCATATGCCGAAAGCCTCGTGGCCGCAGTACCGCCGGGTGTTGCGAAGCGTGAACTGGACTGCATAGCCAGCGCCATGGGATGGTCTGGCGACCAGTTGCGTTTCAAGACGCTGCCGGACAACTGGGGCCCCGGCAACGCGTTGCTGATCACGCTGGACCACGAGCACGTAACGGAAGTCTTCGTCGCCTTCGGCGAAAAAGCCCGGCGCGCTGAAGAAGTGGCGCGCGACGCCGTGGCACAGGCGCGCCGCTTCATCGCATCGGGCGCTGCGGTCAGCGAGCATCTGGCCGACCAGTTGCTGGTTCCAATGGCGCTGGCCGGCGGCGGCAGCTTCACCATGGACGTGCTGTCGCAGCACACACGCACCAATGCAGAAGTCATCGCGCGCTTCCTGCCGGTGTCGATCACGTTCGAGAAGCGCGATGCGTGCAGCTATTGCGAAGTCAAACGTGGATAAGCTGGTTCCGCACCCGCGATTTCGCGGGATGCCGCCTCGCCCGCAACTCCAGCTCACGGAGCAGGAGGTCCGGCAGTCATACTGGCGCTACGGGGATGCCCATATCTTTCCGCAGACGGCTCTGCGCGCGGATTTGAGCGTCCAGCGTTACGCGGTCTTTCCGAGGACCTATTACGTGGACATGTTGAAGACTTGCGTCGATTGCGCGCGCGCCTTCATCTTTTATGCGCGGGAACAGCGTTACTGGTATGAGACGCTGGGTTTCTATATCGATGTCGACTGCGTGCGCTGCGTCGAGTGCCGCCGCAAGCAGCACGCGGCGAAGCGCCATATGGATCGCTACGCGGAGCTGCAAGCGCGCGACGTGCTGTCACGTAAGGACATGATGTATTTCGTGGATGACTGCATTTTCCTGTACCAGCATGGGAAACTGAGAAACCTGTCGCACCTGGGAAGAATCAAGAACGAGGCCTTGCGGCGAATTCCTGAATACGCGGGCACCCGAACACTCCAGGTTTTGCTGCAACCTTCCCGCACAATTGCGAAATTAACTAGCTAATTTGGTTACTCCGTGGCAAAATTCGGCGTCGTTGTATTTAATATAACTTTGCCGGACCCGCCATGAACAAAAAGACTTTGGCCAAGATCGCCGCGGCAGTTGTTGTCGTTGCCGGCGGCGTTTTCGCCTACCGGGCTTTTGGCTGGGGCGCCATGACTGGCCCTGTCAACAGCCTGAAGATCGACCTGTCCAAGCCGGACGCCCTGGTCGTCACCAAAAGCCTTTCCAGCCTGCCGCGCGATCTGCTGACCGTGCCGCTGGCGCGCGACGTGCTGCGCGAGGACTTCCTGTTCTATTACGAGCAGACCGAAGACCGCCTGGGCCTGAAGGGCAGCCTGCGCCGCATCGCCTACGAGCATGAGTTGGGATGGGGCGACCAGTTGATCCGCATGGTGCTGGACGAACCGGCGGAAGTGGCCATGTGGCGCGATGCCGATGGCTCGCTGAAACACTACGTGATCTCCGTTTCGCGCGGCAAGCTGGCGCGCGTGCTGGAAGAAGCGGGCAAGGTGGCGCTGAAGGACACCCAGCTCACCATCGCAGGCGACTTGCGCGTCGATGGCGACAAGGTGCCGGTGTATGCACTGAATTACGCTTATCAGCGCAACCTGCTGTTCGCGGCGCACGGCGACCGCATGGTGATCCTGTCCCACCCTGGCATGCTGTATGGCGCCGACCGCAAGGTAAGCGATGACAAGGCGCAAACCACGATCGCCAAGCTGCTGGGGAAGGATGCCGCACAGCAGAAAGTCTTCCACGACCAGTTCCACTTCGAGAAAACGGCACAGGACGGCCATAGCATCGCCATCAAGGCCGATTTCCTGTCCTTCGGCTACCAGCCGTTCTTCAGCGGACTGGAAGCGCTGCGCTTCGATTTCAGCAAGGGCGCGTGGCGCTCGCAGGTGCTGCTCGATGCGGCCAAGCTGCCGAAAGATGGCTATGACAGCAGCGCCCTGTGGAGCGCGCTGCCCTACAACCCAAGCAGCTGCTTCACGCTGCCGGTGGATTGGAACAGCCTGCAGCCTGTGCTGAAAAGCATCAGCGGCAATACCAGCCAGCCGGTGCTGCCGCTGGCGACCGAGCTGAGTGGCCCGGCCGCAGCCTGCTGGTACGGCAACTCACGCCTGCATACGCCGGTGTTCGTCGCCAATCGAGCCGGCGGCAATGAGGCGCTGTTCGAAAGCCTGTTCCAGGCCGCGATCCGCGACGGCAAAGGCGTCCAGAAACAGCAAGGCAAGAAAGGCGAATTGCGCTGGAGTGGCGCGGTTTCCACGGCGCAGGGAGATACCACGCCGACGCTGGCGATCAGCGGCAACACCGTGGTGTTCTCGGCGGACGGCAAGCTGGTCGACCAGGTGATGGCTGTGAAGCGCAAGGAAATGCCTGCCGCTTCGGACTTGCTGCCGGACGCCAAGCACACTGTCGGCCTGATTGCGCCGGCTTCGCTGGCCAAGCTGATCGAAGAAGAAAGCTTCAATACCCTGCCAAGCCAGCGCGAGCCTGTGCTGCGTGGCGCAGTTGACGCACACCTGGTGCCGCGACTGCAGGCGCTGAAGAAGTATCCGCCTTACCGCATGGTTCTCAAATCTGTGCCAGGCAAAGGCGTTTCGTGGCAGCCGCTGGAATGGCAGGCAGCGGGCAAATGAAGCGTCGCAGTACGCTGCGCCTGCTGGCCGGATGCGCCGCTGCTGTAGCGGCGCCACGGGCGCTGGCGCTGACCAGTGCCAATGACGCGCAGGTGCGCCTGTCGCAGGCACAGTCGCGCGCCTTCCAGGCGTGGATGCTGCGCATTATCAGCGCCCAGGTCGAACAAGGGCCCTCGCCGCGCTGGCATCACCGCGATTGCGCGGGCCTGGTGCGTTTCGCCGTCAACGAAGCCTTGTCCGTGCACGATGCCAAATGGATGCGTGCCAATGGCATTGCCAGTGACCGGCGCCTGCCGCCGGAACTGGACCTGACGCCGCAGCAGGCGGCCCTGCGCAATCGCTGGGTGCAAGGCGAGGGCAAGGTAGGCCCCTTCGTCACGGCGCTGGCGCTGGTACAGCACAACAGCCGCTTCGTGGCGCGTGAAATCAGCCAAGCCCTCCCGGGCGACCTGCTGTTCTACGACCAGGGCGACGAACAACATTTGATGGTGTGGATGGGGGCGCATATCGCTTACCACACGGGCACCGTCACCCCAACAGATAACGGTCTCCGTACCGTCGATATTCAACAACTAACGACATGGAAGGACACGCGGTGGCAACCAGCGGTCAACAATCCCAACTTCGCCGGCGTGTTCCGGCTGTCATTTCTGTCCTGAAGCTGTGCCTGGCAGGCTTGCTGGCGCTGACCGCGCTGGCAGGTGCGTCGGCACAGGAGACGCCGTCCAGCGGTTACACGCTGTTCAAGGGCGAGCCGTTCTTCCTGCTGTCCGATGCCAGCTATGGCAGCACGGACGAGGCGCGCGTGCGCCTGGAAGTGCCGGGCCGCGACTTCGGCCGCTCGCAGCTCGAGCAGTATTCCGGCGCTGACATCGTGGTCTACCGCGTGCCGCAACCGCTGGAGTTCCTGAAGAAGCAGCGCAACCTGCACCGGGTCCAGGTGGAAGGCAATTACCAGGGCGAGGGCCTGGCCAATGCCCTGAGCTTCCTGTGGGACAGTTGGTGGAAGCAATCGCGCCTGGCATGGCGCCGGATCTTCTCGTCCGAGGCTCGCCACGCGGTGACGACCAACCAGCCCAAGCTGGCGACGAACGGCGAAGCGATGAAGCGTGCCACCGTGTTTGCCAACAACCCGCAGTACAAGCCGATCAAGGGCTTCGAGATGGTGGACAGCTTCCGCTATCCGATCTGGCAGGCGAAGGCGATCGAGCCGCCGAAGGGCGTCAAGATGGACGGTTCCAGCAGCGAGTTCATTGCCGGCAATAGCGGCAATGTGATGATCCCGGTCGGCAAGCGCAAGCCGGGCCTGTACCTGGTGGAAGCCATCATCGGCGAGCATCGCGCGACTACGCTGGTATTCGTTTCCGACACCATGGCGGTGACCAAGGTATCTTCCGGCCAGATGCTGGTATGGGCTGCGCGCCGCGACAACAGCGCCGCTGTGGCCGATGCCAACGTGATGTGGACCGACGGCACCGGCGTTCTGCAATCCGGCACAACCGCCAGGGACGGCGTGGTGTCGATGGAGCGCAGCAGCCCTGAACACACCTATGTGATCGGCGAAGACCGCAATGGCGGTGTATTCGTGTCGGAGAACTTCTACTACGACAGCGAGATCTATAACACCAAGATGTATGCGGTAACGGATCGTCCGCTGTACCGTCCTGGTGACGAAGTGAACGTCAAGTTCCTTGGCCGCGAATTCAAGTCGGCGCGCCTGTCGCAGGCCGCTGCAGCGGCGCCAATCGGCCTGACCGTGTTCGATCCGAACGGCACCCCGGTGCTGACGCAGACCCTGCAACTGTCGCCTGAAACGGGCACGGAGACCCGCTTCCGCCTGCCGGAGCAGGCCACCGCCGGCGGCTATGAGTTGCGCTTCAGCTACAAGGACGGCCTGTATGGCGCCGCATTCCGCGTGGCTGAGTATGTGAAGCCGCATTTCGAAATCAACGTCCAGCCGGCCAAGCCTGAATTCAAGACCGGGGAAAAGGTCAGCGGCACCATTTCCCTGCGCTATCCGGACGGCAAGCCGGTGAAGAATGCCAAGCTGTCGTTGTCCCTGCGCGGCCAGCAGAACACCATGGTGGAAGGCGAGTTGCGTTACAGCGGCTTGTTCCCGTTGCAGCTGAAGACCGAGGAAGCGGAAACCGACCGCAGCGGCGACTATTCGTTCACGCTGCCGCCGGCCGCCGACCCGTCGCGTTACGTGCTGACCGTGATGGCGACCGACGGCGCGGCCTACCGCGTCAAGGCGACGCGTGAGCTGATGATCGAACGCTCCATCAGCAGCTATCAATTGAAGGCGGCGCGCTCCTTCTCCGAACCGGGCCAGCAGGTGCACTTCGACCTGGTGGCTGACGGCCAGGGCGCGGCACGTCCTGTGCGCTGGGAGATGGTGCAGCTTGAAAAGCAGGAAAAGACCGAAGGCAAATTCGATCCGGCCGCCAAGGGCTGGGATGTGAACTTCGCCAAGCCGGGTTCCTACCAGCTCTCGCTGCGCGACGAGCGCGGCAACCTGCTGGCGGGCGCCAGCCACTGGGTCAGCGGGGAAGGCCTGCAGGCGGCGCCGGGCAGCATCGAAATCGTGATGGATAAAGTGCGCTATCGCCCAGGTGAAACTGCCGAAGCCCTGGTGACCTTCTCCGACCCGGTCGACCAGGCCCTGCTGACCATGGAGCGCGACAAGGTGGAGCAGTATGGCCTGATGAACGGCAGCGCCGATTGGTACCAGGCCAAGCGCGTGGCAAAGAACCAGTGGCGCGTGCGCATTCCGGTCAAGGAAGAGCATGGCCCGAACATGACGTTCTCGGTGGCCTATACCCGCAACGGCGACTTCGTGTTCCAGAACGCCGGCCTGCAGGTGATCGAGCCGCGCATTGCGCTGACCTTCAAGACCGACAAGGAGGTCTACCAGCCGGGCGAAAAAGTCACGCTGGACGTGACGGCGCAACTGGATGGCAAGCCGCTGTCCACCCTGGTGGCGCTGGGCGTGGTGGATGAGATGATCTATGTGCTGCAGCCTGAAATTGCACCGGATATCGGGGACTTCTTCTATCACCCGCGCCGCAACAACGTGCGCACCACGGCCAGCTTGTCCTTCATCAGCTACGACATGGCGCAAGGCCGCCGCGAGAACGTGCCGGCACGCCACAACTACAACGAGCGTGGCGTGAAGGTGCTGGAACGTCCACGCCGCGACAATGTCGATACCGCTTTCTGGGCGCCATCGCTGAAAACCGATGCAGACGGCAAGGCCCGCGTCACCTTCACCATGCCGGATGCGCTGACCCGCTGGCGCATCACGGGCCGTGCCATGGATGCGCAGGGCCGCGTCGGCCAGCGTACCGGTTACCTGCGCTCCGACAAGGCGTTCTACTCCAAGTGGACTGCTCCGGACTGGCTGCGCACCGGCGATGCGCCGCGCGCTTCCGTCGCCATCTTCAACCAGACCAGCGATACGAAATCCCTGGAGGTGACGCTGTCCGGCGGTCCGCAGCCTAAGGTGGAGAAGCTGTCGGCCAAGCCGGGCGTGAACTATGTCGAATTCCCGGTTGCCGTCGGCACCGCACCGTTGCGCCTGGAAGTGAAGCAGGACGGCAAGCTGGTTGATGCGCTGGATACCAAGGTGCAGGAGCAGCCTGCAGCCTGGAGCAGCCCGCGCAGCATGAGCGTCGCGCTGACCGGCACCGACAACGCGCTGAAACTGCCGGCTGACGCACGCAATATCCGCGTCTCCTTCGCGCAAGGTGCTGCGAGCCACTTCGCCCGCATCGCCGATGACCTGATCGATTACCCGTATGGCTGCGTGGAGCAGACGGCCAGCCGCCTGATCCCGCTGACCATGGCAACGCAAAGCATGCCGGCGGACGCCGGCCCGGTACGCGAGCGCCTGATGGCGATCATGCAGGCGCAGCGCCTGCGCCTGGTTTCCATGGCCGGCCCGAACGCCGTCTTCAGTTGGTGGGGCCCGGCAACCCAGGGCGACGCGCTGATGACGTCCTACGCCTACTACGCTGACTGGTATGCCTCGCGCGCCCTGCGCCTGGAACTGCCGGGCGAGCACTGGAACAACCTGGTCAGCGTCTACACCGAGCATGGCAAGAACAACGCCCCGCTGGAGCGCGCCATGAGCCTGTGGATGATGCATGAAATGGGCTTGCCGACGAAGACACTGGCGGAAAGCCTGGTGGCGGATGCCGCGAGCCTGGAAGTCGGCTCCGCGCCGCGCAAGCAGGGCGTCACCAGCAGCGTGCTGCTGGCTGATGGCCAGGACAGCGTGACCCGCTCCATGGCGATCGGGCTGACGTCCGTCGTCGCCGCGCAGAACGGCATTGCCCTGCCGGCGCAGTTGCAGCAGCAATTGCCGCAAGCATGGGCAGCACTGCGCGCCTCGCCGGCGCCGGTGGCCCAGGCCCTGCTGATGCTGGCCGGCGAGTTGCCGGCAACGCAGGCCGACGCAGTGCTGTCGTCTGTGCGTGCCGACATGCCAACCATGGATCGCGCCCTGACCCTGGTCTGGGTGCAGAAGAAACTGGGAGGATCGCCTGCCGCAAGGCCGCCAGTGGCAGCGTTGGAAGGCGCATGGCAGCAGATGGATAGCCGCAGCGGCCAGCCGGTATGGCGCTGGACCGACGCCAAGGCCCTGCCGGAGCAACTGAAGCTGGCGCAGGCCGCGCCGGCCGGTACCGTCGCCATCGTGCAATATGACAGCCGCGCCGTCGAAGCGCATTCGCTGGACGTCGGCATCGAGCGCCGCATCCTGCGCATGAAAGCCGGCTCCAAGGGCTACACCATGGAACTGGTGAAGCCGGGTGAAGCGCTGCGCACGGACGAACTGTACATGGACGAGATCAAGCTCAAAGCCGGCAGCGCGACGCACCGCTTTGGCTTGCTGGAAGTGGCGCTGCCGCCGGGTGCAATGGTTGAATCGACCACCTGGGGCATGAAGCTGGCGGGCGACGAGCCTGTGCAACTGGAACGTGCACGCCACGTCGAGCGCCGCGACGGCTATGCCGTGCCGATCGAGCCGCTGAGCGGCGAAGTGGTGGTGCGCCACCTGCTGCGCTTCGGCCAGAAGGGCAGCTACACCCTGCCGCCAAGCCGCTTCCATCGCATGTACCAACCGGAGCAAAAAGCCTTTGAAGGCGGCGGCAAGAACATGCGTACGCTGAAAGTCGAGTAATGCTGCCACGCCTGCTGCCTGCCTTGTTGTTGGCCTGCGCCGCGCCTGTTGCGGCGGCGGCCTCGCTCGACCTGGCATGGTGGCGCGACGGCAAGGTACAGGCAGTGCAGCTGCAGCAGCGCAGCGCATCGGCGGCGCAGCCGATGGCGGCCAACACCGAGCTCCCGCTTGGCAGCCTGTGGAAGCTGTTTGTCTACGTGTACGCGGTGGACAGCAAGCTGCCCACTCCCGACTACAACTGCGGCGGCCGCAAGCAGGAGGAAGTATATTGCTGCGAAGCCGGCGGCAGCATCGGCCGCGATGCCGCGCTGGCGCAATCCTGCGGCCTGTTCTTCGCGCCGGAACGCCTGGGAATCGCACAGCGTCCATGGCAGGAATACTGGACGCGCCGGCTTGGCAGCGCGCCCGCCGGCGAATTCGCCTGGCTGGCCGATCCTGCGCGCCTGGAGCCCGCCCGCCTTGTGACGCTCGGCAGCCTGTTGCGCGTGCTGGGCAGCATTCCGCCTGCGAGCCGCGCGGAAGCGGAAGCGGCCCTGCTGCGCGTGGTGCTGGACGGCCGCGGCGCGGGCAGCGTGCGCTGGTTCGGCAGCCAGCTCCGGGTGAAGACCTATTCCTGGCACCATCCCAAGCGCGAGGATGCGCGGCTGGGTGGTGCGGCCGGTTGGCTTGCCGACGGCACGCCGGTATGGTTTGGCGGCAGCGACAGCAGCACTGGCATCTTCCAGAAATGGGCGCCGCAGATTGCCGCGGCCTTGCCGCCAGTGCGGGCGGCGGAAGACAGCGGCTGCGTGGTGGTCGACTACTTCACCCGCTATCCGGTGCGCTCCGTGCGCACGTCGGACGGCGTGGCAATGCCTGGTGCGCTGAATGGCCGCTACGTGGTGCAGTTTGAAAACGGCAAGAGCCTGCCGATCCGCAGCAGCGGTGAGCTGACTCTGGCTACCGGTGCGAACGGCAAGCCGCAGATTCGCGGCCGCATGGGCGTGAACGAATACGTTGCGCGCGTGATTGACCGCGAGGCCAGCACCACCGAGCCGGAAGCTGCGCGAGCCTTCGCGATAGCAGCCCGGACATACTTGCAGCAGAACGCGCGTCGCGCTGAATCCTGCCAGCACATCGCAGACAGCAGCGCCACCCAGCGCGTCAGTCCCAATCCGGCCAGCGCCGCCGCTCTGGAAGTCGCACGCTGGACCGACCAGCTGGTGCTCGATGGCGCGCAGGTCCAGTATCACAGCACAAAGGGCCGCGCCAACGTCCTGGCCTGGAGCGATGCGCAGGAGCAGGCGCGTGCCGGAAAAGGCTTTGACGACATCCTGGCCGCGGCCTACCCCCGCACGACCCTCGCCATTGCGGGAAATACCGGAAGCACCTGTGCGCGCCTCACAAAGAACGAACAGTGGCTGGCCTATGCGCTGCCGCGCTGGGAGCGCATGCTGCGCCGCGAGGATGGCTACGAAGCACCGGCACAGCTGCCGGCCGTGTGCGCACTGACGGCCGGTTCGCCGTATTCCGAACAGTCGCGCAACCGCATCTTCATGCGGCCGCTTGCGACGCGCGAAGACCGCATCACGCTGGCGCACGAATACCTGCACATCGGGCTGCGCCGCCACCCGCGCGGACAGGACGAAGACTACGTGGAGCGCCTGGCGCGCCGCCTGAACGACCTCTCACAGGAGGCAATGTGAAAACACGCATCCAATTATGCTCCGCGCTGATGCTGGCGCTGGCCGCCGCGCCTTTGCTGGCGCAGGACAAGACGCTGACGGGACCCGTCGGCGGCTGGAATCGTGCCGGCATGACCGACAAATCCGGCGAGCTGGCTGTCAGCTATCCGTATTCGCTGATCGACCGTGGCGCGCAGAAAAACCGCACCATGATTCGCGGCCAGTTGGCCAAAGTCAGCACCAAGCGCCCCTTCCACCAGCTGATCGTGAACGGCAATCCGACGCCGCTGTATACGGACGAGGAAGGGCGCTATGCGCGCGGCTATGCGTTTGGTTCCGGTTCCAACAGCGTCGAAATCCGTTCGCCGGACGGCAAGTCGCTGAAGCGCATGCAGTTCTACGAGGCGGACACCAGCCGCCCGCAGCCGCGCCTGCGCATTATCGGTGCCTGGGACGATAACCAGGCCGAGATCGACCTGCACATCATTACGCCGGATGGCCAGCACGCCTTCTTTGCGCACCCATTCCTCACCAATGGCGGTGGACTGGATGCGGACAGCGTGGACGGCCCTGGTCCGGAAATGTTCACCATGACCTCGCCGTTGCACGGCACCTACCAGGTGTGGGTGAATTACTGGGGCAATTTTGGCAGCTCGGGCTACCACTTTGACGAAGCCACGCGCCAGCGCCCCATCATCACGACGCGCATCACCCTGGTATTCAACGAAAACACCGCTAGCGAGAAGCGGCAGGATTTCGTTGTCCCCCTGCGCAAGATCGGCGACCTGACCCTTGTTAAATCCTTTGTATATTGAGCACATGAAGAAACTCTGCCTCCCGCTGTTGCTGTTGCCCGCCTGCGCCATGGCGCAAGTGAGCATTGAATCGCCCAAGAGCGGCTGGCGCCATTCGGGCGGCAGCGAGGAGCAGTACACCCAGACCGTGAATTACCCGGCATCGGTCGTGAACATGCAGCCAGGGCAGGCCGAAACGGCGCAGATCCGCGGCAAGATCGCGGGCGCCGGCCGGAACAAACCGGCCAAGCTGATTGTCAACGGCGTGGCCATGCCGGTCGAGTTGCAGGAAGACGGCAGCTTTGCGCGCCCTTACATCTTCGGCCCCGGCTCGAACGGCGTCGAGGTGCGTTCGCCGGACGGCAAGAGCCGCGCGCGCAGCCAGTTCTACGACAGCTACAGCGGCAAGACCAAGTCGCGCCTGCGGGTTGTGCTGTCCTGGGACAGTCCTGGCACCGATGTCGACCTGCACGTGATCACGCCGAATGGCGGCCACTCCTGGTTCGGCCAGCGCATGCTGCCCGACGGCAGCGGGCTGGATGTCGACGTCACCGGCGGCTATGGCCCGGAGATCTATTCCAGCCCGGCGCCGGCCAAGGGCAACTACCACGTCTATGTGAATTATTTCGGCGGCAACTCCGAGAAGCAGGTCATCACCGTGGCCACCGTCTCGATCATCACCAATGAGAATACGCCGAGCGAAAAGCAGCAGACCTTCATGGTGCCGCTGCGCGCTCCGGGTGAGCTGACGCTGGTGAAGTCCTTCGTTTACCCTTGATGTGACACTTCCCTGTGACAGGTGTTCCAATCTGGAGCACCTGTCCTGCCGCTACGGGCGGAAAACCATGGCACGCCGTTTGCTCCTGCATGGGTATTACAACCACACCTTGCAGGAGACATCCATGAAACGCCTGATCCTTGCCGTTGCCGCAGCGGCCGCAGTCACCACCTCATTGTTCGCCGTCGCACACGGCAATGTGACGCCGCAGGGCGTCGACACCACCGGCCTGCCAGTCCTCGGCGATAAGTGGCGCGATGAAAACCCTTACAAAGACAACAAGCTGGCGCTGAAGATCGGCTCTTCCGCCTATAACCAGAACTGCGCCCGCTGCCACGGCCTGGAAGCAGTTTCCGGCGGCATTGCCCCCGACCTGCGCATGCTGGATCGCGACTGCGTCGGCATGCGCAACGAGACCAAGAAGCAGGCGTGCTACAAAGAGATCGACCGTTACTTCCTGACCTCGATCCGCGGCGGCAAGGTACGTAACGGCGCCGTGTACATGCCGCCGTTCGAAGGGGTCTTCAACCAGGAAGCCATGTGGGCCATCAAGACCTACCTGGAAACCCGTCGCGTTACCAACTGATGCGAGGCCGCCATGCTTACCCTGCGCCTGCGCGGCCTCCGCGCCATGCTGCTGATCTGCTGCGCCTTGCTGGTCGCCGCACTGCCGGTACATGCTGAAACAGGCATCCTGAAGGTCGCCGTCTACCAGGAGTTCGCCCCATTCTCCGACAAGGGCCAGGGCGTCGATGTCGACCTGGCTGCGGCCCTGGCGCGCAAGCTGTCGCTGAAACTGAGCCTGCTGCCTTTTCCTGCGGGTGAAAACCTGAACGACGACTTGCGCAATATGGTATGGAAGGGACACTACCTGGGCTACGGACCGGCGGACGTCATGCTGCACGTGCCGGTGGACCGCGCGCTGATGGCGTCCAACGACAAGGTGGAGATCTTCGCGCCATACCACGTTGAGGCAGTGCGCCTGGTGCGCAGTGCACGCAGCATTCCCGTGTTCGACGGCATGGCTTCCCTCGCGGGCAAGCGCATCGGGGTCGAGCAGGTCTCGCTGGCGGGCATGGTGATGCTGGGGGAGGGGAATGGACGGTTCCGCGACCAGGTGCATCTGTTCCACACTGCGGCAGAGGCGTTGCAAAAGCTGAAGTCCGGGAAGCTGGATGCGGTGCTGGCGACGCGCTCGGAGATCGAGTCCGAATTGCGGGGCGACCCTGCTTTCCCGGTGGAGCAGGTCAGTTTCCAGCGCCTGCCGCGCGCTGGGTGGGCGGTTGGCATGGCGGTGCGCAAGGACAATACGGAGGCGGCGCGCAAACTGCAGGCGGCCTTGAATGAACTGGCTGCCAGCGGTGAGCTGAAGGAGATCTTTGCGCGCCATGGCGTGCAACTGGCAAAGCCATGAAGCGGAGCGCCTTGGGCGGGCTGCTGGCGCTCCTTGCGGCGGCGGCGCGTGGCGAAGGTGGTGGCACGGGCGGCGGAATTCCGTCGGTGGAGATCGTCGGCATTGCACCTGTTGGCGCCCTCGTCACCGACCGCCGCCTGCTGCCGTATGCCGTGCAGCTTGGCGCTGCGCCGCTGCAGGGCGAGACCCTGGCGGAAACCATGGCGCGCACGCTGGCGGGCGTCAACCTGAATGAGGTTTCCGGCAGTCCCTACCAGCATGACGTGACGTACCGGGGCTTCCGGGCGTCGCCGCTGCTTGGCACTGCGCAGGGCCTGTCGGTCTATCTCGATGGCGTGCGGGTGAACGAGCCGTTCGGCGATGTCGTGAATTGGGACATGCTGCCGGAAGAGGCAATCGGGCAAGTGCTGCTGGCGCCGGGATCGAACCCGCTGTATGGATTGAATACGCTGGGCGGGGCGCTGGTGCTGGTGACTCGTAATGGACGGGATGATCCGGGTGGCAGCATCAGCGTCACTGGCGCCAGCTATGGACGTCGGCAAGTGGAGCTGTCGCACGGAGCGCATGGCGATGGCGGATGGCACAGCTATGTGGCGGCCACCTTGTTCCACGACCGCGGCTGGCGGGCGGACTCGCCGGGGCAGTTGGCCAGGCTGTTCGCCAAGGCAGGGCGCAGCGCGGGGCCCTTCGAATGGGAAATATCGGTACTGGCAGGCGGCAGTCGGCTGGTGGGGAACGGCCTGCTGCCGGACGGCTTGTACCAAGCCGACCGGCGGGCGGTGTACACCAGTCCTGACCGCAGCCGCAACCAGTTGCGCCAGGTGCAGGCCAGCCTGCTCAGGCATCTCGATGGGGGAGCGCAGCTATCCTTGTCTGCTTACGCCCGCAGCAGCCGGCGCGATGGCGTGAATGGCGATGTCGGCGACGACGCAGAAGATGGCAGTAGCGGCGATCCGGTACCCGCCAGCTTCAACACGGCCGTGACACGGCAGCGCGGCCAGGGTGCGAATGCAAGCTGGCAGCGTACCTTGGGCGCACACCGGCTGGCGCTGGGGACGACATTCGACCGCAGCAGCGTATCCTTCTCCCAATATAGCCAGGCTGGCGAGTTCGGCGCACGGCGCGAAGTGCTGGCGCTGTCCGGCAGCGAGCCGGAACTGGAAGCTGCGGTCGATGGTACCGCCCGCAGCGCTTCCCTGTTCGCCAGCGATACCTGGACGCTTGGCAGGGACTGGTCCCTGACCGCCTCCGCGCGTTACGCCTGGTCGCGCCTGTCAAACACCCTCCGGCATGATGACGGCGATAGCCAGCACGAACGCTTCACTTACCGTAAGCTGAATCCAGCCCTCGGGGTGACCTACCAGGCTGCCCCGGAGCTCACGCTGTTCGCCAATGCCTCCCAAAGCAACCGCGTGCCGACCGTAATCGAGCTGGGATGCGCGGACCCCGGGCAACCGTGCCGCCTGCCAGTCGGCCTGCAATCGGACCCATACCTGAAGCAGGTCGTGTCACGCACCGTGGAAGCAGGCGCGCGCTGGAAACAGGATGGCCAGCAAGCCTCGCTGGCCATCTATCGCACGCAAAACAGGGACGACATCCTGTTCCGCACTGCCGGCGTTTTCCAGCACGGCTACTTTGCCAATTTTCCCCGCACACGGCATCAAGGGGCCGACCTCACGGCCAGCCTGCGCTCTGCCAGCATGCAGGTGACGATTGCCTACAGCTTCCTCGATGCCGTGTACGGCGCCGATGGCAGCCTGTTTACCGGCACCCGCGACGTGCCCGTGCAAAAAGGGACACGGATGGCCGGCCTGCCGCGCCACACTTTCAAGTTTGGCGCAGACTGGCACGCGACGGAAGCGCTGACCTTGGGCGCCACACTGAACGTTAGTTCCCACATCGCCATCCTGGGCAACGAGGACGACGCGCGGCCGGGTTGGCGCGTCGGTGGTCATGCACTGCTTGGCCTGCAAGCCAGCTACCGTCCGAACGAAAAATGGGAATGGCAGGTGCGCATCAATAACGTCACCAATCGCCGCTATGAAACCTTCGGCGCGATGGCTGCCGACTTCTTCTCCACAGGCCAGGCGCAAGAGGCCCGCTTCGTGGCGCCCGGCGCACCACGTACGGTGACAGCCGGGCTGCGCATCAATTTCTAGAACTGGTACTGGGCGCTGATGCCCATCACCCAATTGCGGCCGGGGGCGGCTTCGTAATAGCGCTTGTTGCTGTCGCCGACAATCACGGAACCGATATAACGGCGGTCGGCCAGGTTGTTCAGGCGCGCGAATTCACTGATGCGCCATCCGCCGATAGACTGCTTTGCGACCAAGCGCGCATTCAGGATGCTGTAGCCAGGCGCCGGCTTGTCGGCATTGGCATCTTCGGCATACACGCTGGCCACCGAGAGCGATTCCAGCGCTGCAGTGAAGTGCTCTCCGCTGGACTTCCATGCCAGTTCGGCAAACAGGCTGGCGCGCGGCACGCCAGGCAAGCGGGCGCCTTCACGCACGCTGCCAAATGCCTTCTCGTAGGTCGCCTTCAGGAGGGTGGCTGCCACGCGTGTGCTGAAGCCGGCGCCCAGCTTGCTGTCCAACGATACTTCTGCGCCCTGGCGCAGGGTTTCGCTGGCGTTGCGGTAGCTGGTGCGGCCGCCGCTCGAAGCATCGACCACCAGCTCGTCGCGCGTGCGCACCTGGAACAAGGCGGCATCGATCCGGGTATCGTCGGCACGTGCCTTGATGCCTGCTTCGATGTGGGTACTGCGCGCCGGCCGCAACTGGAAGTTGAAGCCGGCGCCGGTGCCGGAATAGAACAACTCATTCAGGGTTGGCGCCTCGAAGCCGCGTGCCGCCGTCGCATACAGGTTCACCGCCGGCGACAGCTTGTACAACACGCCGAGCAGGGGCGTGCTGCGGCTGTAGCGCAGCGCGCCGCTGTCATTGCCATTGCCGAGGAAATGGTCGTCCACCGATACCCGCATGCGGCTATGGCGCAGGCCGGCGGTGAACTGCCAGCGTTCGCCCTGCCATTCCGTTTGCAGGTAAGGATCGGTGCTCGACACCGCATCCTGCTCGTCGCGCCGCAGCTTGCCCTGCACGCCGAACGTATTGCCGATGAAATTCTCATACCCCTTGCGGTCATCGCTTGAACGGCCGTACTCGATGCCCACCGTGGTCGTCAGCCTGCCGCCAGCCAGTTCGCGCATGTCCTGCCAGTTGATGTCGGTGCCGTAGAAATCGCGGTCGAAGTCGACCACGCCGCCAGAATGGCTGGCCGGCGCCTGGAAGCTTTTGGAAAACGCCTGGAACTGCGTCACGCGGCGGTTGCCGCCCCACAGGCTGACGTGCAGCCGGCCGGACTCGAAGCGCTGGTCCCAGCTGGCGCCACCCTGCTGGTGGTCGATGCTCTTGCGGGTGTTATAGCGCTCGGCCAGCGTGCGCTTGGGTACTTGCGTGTCGGTGGCATCGATCTCGCCGGCGCGCGGATCGCGTTGCCAGGTGGCCCAGGTTACCCCCAGGGGATCTTGCGTGTCGTCCTGGCGCAGGCCGTTGGCGACCAGGACCAGCTTCGCACCGGGCAGCGGCTGCATGGTCAGCTTGGCCATCGCCTGCTCACGCCGGGCGGCGCTGTGGTCGCGGTAACCGTCGGTATCGAAGCGCGACGCATCCAGCACATAGCCGATGCCGGCAGCGCTGCCTTGCGCGTTCAGGTCGGTCTTGCGCAGGCCGTCGCTGCCCGCGGCAAAGCCGGCTTCCACCGTCGGCGCGCCTTCGCCGTCGCGGGTGAAGAGCTGTATCACGCCGCCGGCATGGTTGCCGTAGATGGCGGAGTAGGGCCCGCGCAGTACTTCAATGCGTTCGGCCATGTCCAGGTTGAAGGTGGCGGCCTGGCCCTGGCCGTCCGGCATGCTGGCCGGGATGCCATCGGTGACCAGGCGCACGCCGCGAACGCCGAAAGCCGACCGGGCGCCAAACCCGCGCGAAGAAATCTGCAGGTCCTGAGCGTAGTTCTGGCGGTTCTGTACCACCACGCCTGGAACGGCGGCCAGGGACTCCGAGGCATTCACGCGCAATTGCCCATCGCGGATGTGCTGCACATCGAGCACGTTGACCGCGGCTGGCAGGTCGAAGCTGGAATGCTCGGCACGGCTGCCGCTGATCACGACGACGTCGGCGATCGCAGCGCCCTCCGGGGCAGCTTCGGCCGGCGCAGCATGCGCCAGCATGGGGGAAAACAGGCTGGCCAGCAGGGCTGCCATGGCGTTCAAGCGGATGGGGTGCATTTCAGTCTCCTCGGATCGGTTCAGCGTGCCCGCTGCGCGGGTCTCCCGATCACATAAGCAATATGCCTGCCAAGGCGGCGGCAGGCCGCACGTTTGCTGGCATATCGCTTGCATTACTAACGGGCACACACCATACCAAAGGAGACATCATGAAGGCAAACCTGTTCGCAGCATTGTGTGCTGCAGGCGCCGCCAGTATTGCCATTGCCGCGCCATTCGCCTATGTGCCGAACGAGAAGTCCGGCACCATCAGCGTCATCGATACCGCCACCGATAGCGTGGTGCGTCAGCTCAATGCCGGAAAACGGCCGCGCGGCATAGGCAGTGACCCGGCTGGCCGCCAGTTGTTTGTCAGCGATGCCTCCAGCGGCAGCCTGCTGGCCATCGACAGCACGGCAGGCAGCAGCGTAACGCTGGCGCTGGGGCGCTCGCCGGAGGGCGTCAGCGTTTCCCCGGACGGCAAGCTGGTAGCCGTCGCTGTGGAAGAGGGCAATAGCGTGGCGCTGTTCGATGCTGCCACCCACGCGCGGCTGGCGGATATCCCGGTGCAAGGCCGCAATCCGGAGCACGCAGTCTTCAGCCCTGACAGCCGCTACCTCTATGTCAGCGCCGAGGAGGCGGAGCAGGTCGACGTGATCGACGTGGCGCAGCGCCGCCAGGCTGGCTCTGTCGCGGTTGGACTGCGCCCGCGTGGAATCGGCTTCGCGCCGGATTCCAGCCGGGTATACGTGGCGTGCGAGATGGCGAATGCCGTCTACGTCATCGACGCGGCCACGCTGCGCACGCTTGCCACCATTCCCGCCGGACGCAATGCAAATGGCATCGCCGTCCATCCTGACGGGCGTAGCGTGTACGTCTCCAACGGGATGGACGGCAGCGTGATGCGCATCGATACAGCCCGCAATGAAGTGACCGCCACGATTGCAGTCGGCAAGCGTCCCTGGAATATGGCTATCACTCCGGACGGCAGCAAGCTCTATGTTGCCAACGGCCGCTCCAACAATGTCTCGGTGATCGATACCGCCAGCGTACGCAAGGTGGCCGATATCCCCGTCGGGGAGCTGCCCTGGGGCGTGGTGATCCGTTGAATTGCGCAACAGTTGTTCAAGTTTGGAGCAGTTGTTGTTGCACGGCGCTTCGGCCGAGGAGCAAAACCCGCTGGCACGGCAATTGCGAATAAGGCAGTACCCGCAACCACTCAATATAGAGGACGACATGAATCTCGCCGACATCAGCAAACTGGGCGTCGCCAATCCCTTCAAGACCCGTTACGACAACTTCATCGGCGGCAAATTCGTCCCGCCGGTCAAAGGCGAGT
>Ga0102591_1001894_pt1 | contig 25561 bp, 18 predicted proteins | sample AraplaCol_mCL_r2_2_FD_76860 | JGI IMG/M metagenome (GOLD analysis project Ga0102591, IMG submission 76860) | Arabidopsis root microbial communities from North Carolina, USA - plate scrape MF_Col_mCL_r2 (SPADES assembly) (version 2) | ecosystem: Host-associated > Plants > Roots > Endosphere... | reverse complement strand
CCGAGGGCACGCAGCACGGCAAGACCTTCCGCCTGCGCGGCAAGGGCATCAAGGGCGTGCGCTCGAGCTATCCGGGCGACCTGTACTGCCACATCAGCATCGAGACGCCGGTCAAGCTGACCGAGCATCAGCGCAAGCTGCTCAAGGAGCTCGACAAGAGCCTGCGCGACGGCGGCGAGCGCCACTCGCCGAACGCGAAGTCCTGGACCGACCGGGTCAAGGACCTCTTCAAGTAAGCCCCCAACAGCCGCGCGCAAATCGCGGCCACGGTTGAGGAATCCGGCCGGGCGACCCCACGCAAACACGGGGGCCCGGCCCTTGTCGCCAGGCGGACAATCCGTCCGTGGTTGACGACATTCGCACACGTCGTTGGGGTACCGCCAGCCCGCTCTCTCCGGAGGCGGGCTGTTTCATTTGGGGGCGGCGGTCATGACCCTGGCCAGCCCGCTCGCGAAGACCCAGGCGCTGGTGATCGACGGCAACGCGACCTCGCGCAGCCTGATGACGGCGCAGCTGCGCGAGCTGGGCGTGGGCCATGTGCGCCAGGCCACGCGGGTGCGCGACGCGCGGGTGATCCTCGAGACCCAGCCCTACGACATCGTCCTGTGCGACTACTACTTCGACGGCTCCGAGCTCTCGGGTCAGGACCTGCTCGACGAGCTGCGCCGCGAGCAACTGCTGCCCTACTCCACCGTCTTCGTGATGGTCACCGGCGAGGCCTCGTACGCGAAGGTCGCGGAGGCGGCCGAGGCCGCGCTCGACGCCTACCTGGTCAAGCCCTACACCAGCGCGGCGCTGGCCGACCGGCTCGCCAACGCGCGGCACCGCAAGCTGGAGCTGAAGGCGATCTTCGAGGCCATCGACACAAAGGCGTTCGACCGGGCGGCCGACCTGTGCCTGGCGCGCTTCCAGCAGCGCGCGACCTACTGGCTCTACGCGGCGCGCATCGGCGCCGAGCTGCTGCTGCGGCTGGAGCGCCATGCCCAGGCGCGCGAGCTGTACGAGGCCATCATCGCCGCGCGCACCGTGCCCTGGGCGCGGCTGGGCGTGGCGCGGACCGAGGTCGCCAGCGGCAACCTGAGCGCCGCGCGCCGCACGCTGGAGACGCTGATCGGCGAGATGCCGGACCAGGCCGACAGCTACGACCTGATGGGCCGCGTGCAGATGGAGCAGGGCGAGATCGGCGCCGCGCTGGCCACCTACCGGACGGCCGCGACGCTGACGCCGGGCTGCCTGCTGCGCCAGCAGCATTGCGGCACGCTGGCCTTCTACGCCGGCGAGCGCGAGGAGTCGGCCCGGATGCTCGAACGCAGCCTGGCGCAGGGACTGCGCTCCAAGCTCTTCGACTGGCACAGCGTGGCGCTGCTGGCGCTGATGCGCTTCGATGCCAAGGACGGCAAGGGCCTGAAGTACGCCACCGATGCGCTGATGCAGGGCATTGATCGCGCGCCGCGCGATGCGCGGCTGCAGCGCTTCGACCAGTTGATGCAGGGCCTGCGGCTGCTGATGGAGCGGCGCCTGGCGGATGCGCTGGAGATCGCGCGCCGCTTCGCGCGCCAGGCGGCCGAGGAGGATTTCGACCTCGAGTCGGCCAGCCTGCTGATCGCGCTGTGGGTGCGCATGGCGCGGCAGGACATCGAGCTCGGCGAGATGGAGACGCTGATGACGCAGCTCGGGCTGCGCTTCTGCAGCTCCAAGTCGGCCGCCGAGGTGCTGACCTGCATGGCCGAGGGCCACGAGCCCAGCACGCAATTGCTGCGCGACGCCAATGGACGGGTGTTCGCGATCTCCGAGACGGCGATGCGGCACGCGATGCGCGGCGATCCGCAGACCGGCGTGCAACTGCTGCTCGAGCAGGGCGCGCTGACGCTCAATGCCAAGCTGATCGACATGGCCGCGCTGGTGCTCAAGCGCTACCGCGAGCGCATGACCGACCCGGAGGCGTTGGCACCCCGCATCGAAGCGCTACAGCGCCGCTACGTCCAAGCCAGTGGGCAGGGCCTCAAGGCCGCTCGTGCGGCCGGCGGAATGGCGTTAAGAAGCTGAAGCCCCTCTCGGATAAGCTGGGCGACTACTCAAACAGGCTTCAGGGCCGCTTCAGCCGCGCGCTCTACAAGAGCCGGCTTCTTGCCTGCCCGCCCTCAGAACGATGCCGCTTTCCGATTCCTCGACCCTGTCTCCGCGCGGCGCTGGCGCCGCGCGCGCCCGTTCCCCGCTGACCCTGGCCTGGCTGACTGCGCTTTGGGTGGGCGTGCTCGGCAACTGGCCGCTGTGGCAGCGGATGTGGGGCATGCCGGACTACGCCGGCGCCTCGGGCAAGCTCTTCGTGATCGTCTTTGCGGGCATCGTGATCATGGTGCTGGCGGCCTTCTTCAGCCTGATGGCGTGGCGGGTCGCGGTCAAGCCGCTGCTCAGCCTGATGCTGCTGCTGACGGCGCCGCTGGCCTACTTCATCGGCAGCTACGGCGTGATCATCGACAGCACGATGGTCACCAACGCGCTGCAGACCGATGTGCGCGAGACCCGTGACCTGATGGGCTGGGGCCTGGCGGCGCATGTGCTGGTGATCGCGCTGATCCCGATGGCGTGGATCTGGCGGCAGCGGCTGAGCGACCTGCGCTGGTTCAAGCGGCTGGGCTGGAACCTGGCCAGCGCAGCGCTGGCGCTGGCGCTGGGCTTCGGCCTGGCGGCGGCGCGCACGGCGGACCTGGCCTCGACGCTGCGCAACAACAAGGCGCTGACCAAGATGGTCAGCCCGGTGAATGCGATCTGGGCCACGGCCGCGCTGGCGGCGGAGAAGCACAAGAAGCCCAAGGGGCCGCCCGAGGTGGTCGCGGCCGATGCGAAGCTGACGCCGCGCGCGGCCGGCGCCCGGCCGCCGCTGGTGCTGCTGGTGGTCGGCGAGACGGCGCGCTCGGTCAACTTCCAGCTCAACGGCTATGACCGGCCGACCAATCCCGAGCTTTCGGCCAAGCCGGTGCTGAGCTATCGCGAAGTCGCGTCCTGCGGCACGTCGACGGCGGCCTCGCTGCCTTGCATGTTCTCGCAGCTCGGGCGCGAAGCCTTCGTCGATCACCCGGGCAACCAGGAGACGCTGCTGGACGTGCTGCAGCGCGCGGGGCTGGCGGTGCTGTGGCTGGACAACCAGTCAGGCTGCAAGGGCATCTGCGATCGCGTGCCCAACGCGCAGGCGATCAATCCGATCCGGCCGGACCATCCGATTCCGGCGGGCCTGTGCCGCTCGGATGGCGAGTGCTTCGACGAAGTGATGCTGCACGACCTGGACGCGCGCCTCGCGGCGCTGGATCCGCAGCGGGTCGCGCGCGGCGTGGTGCTGGTGCTGCACCAGATGGGCAGCCACGGCCCGGCCTACTACCTGCGCGCGCCGGAGGACCGCAAGCCCTTCCAGCCGGAGTGCCGCAGCAACGCGCTGCAGCAGTGCCCGGTCGAGCAGGTCCGCAACGCCTACGACAACACGATCGCGTACACCGATCACGTGCTGGCGAAGGCGATCGACTGGCTGGGAACGCAGGAGAAGCGCTTCGATCCGAGCCTGCTGTACGTGTCGGATCACGGCGAGTCGCTGGGGGAGAACCAGCTCTTCCTGCACGGCATGCCCTATGCGCTGGCGCCCAAGCAGCAGAAGCATGTGCCGCTGATCCTGTGGCTGCCGGAGCAGACCAGACAGTCGCAGAAGCTCGATGGTGCCTGCCTGCAGCAGCGGCGGGACACGCCGATGTCGCACGACGGGCTGTATCACACGGTGCTGAGCCTCACCGGCGTGCAAACGGCGGTCTATCGCAAGGACTGGGATTGGGTGGCGGCGTGCCGCCGTCCGTGACCGCGATGGACGGCGGCGGCATGAAACGGCGCTAGCCGCCGCGCACGGACGGCAGGACGGAATGGAGCGCGCCGCAACCTTTGCGGCCTGGATCGGTACCCATGACATCGATCCGCTTGCCCGCCCCCGTCCATGACCCTCCGCGCCGCAGCCGCGACGCCTTCGTCTGCCCCCCTCGCGCTGGTGCTGCATGACGCCGGCGCGGGGCCGCCGTTGCGGCTCGCCGGCGGGTGGATCGTCGCGGCCAGCGCGCCCGGCCCGGCGGGACCGGTCATCGCGCTACGCGGCGACCGGCTGCTGCCGGGCCTCATCAACGCGCACGATCACCTCCACCGCAACTCGCTGCCGCGCCTGCGGTACCGCGCGCATCACCGCAACATCGCCGACTGGATCGCGGACCTGACGCCGCGCCGCGCCACGGATCCCGTCCTGCTCGCCGACAGCGCTCGTCCGCGCGAGCAGCGCTTCTGGCATGGCGCGATCAAGAACCTGCTGAGCGGCGTGACGACCGTTGCTCACCACGACCCGCCCGATCCGGCCCTCGATGCCGCCGACTTCCCGGTGCGCGTGCTGGCCCACCCCGCCTGGCGCGACGCGCTGGGCCTGGACGGAGAAGAGGCTGTGCGTCGCTCGCATCGCGAGACGCCGCCGACCGCGCCCTGGATCGTCCATGCCGCCGAGGGCCTCGACGCCGCGGCCGAGGCGGAGTTCGACACGCTCGAGCGTCTGGGCTGCATCACGCCGAACACGCGCCTGGTCCACGGCGTCGGACTGACCGGCGCACAGCGGCAGCGTCTGGCCGCGAGGGGCGCGGCGCTGATCTGGTGCCCGGCCTCCAACCTGCACCTGTTCGGCCGCACCGCGGAGACCGGCGCGCTGCTGGCGATCGGGCGCGTGGCGCTGGGCAGCGATTCGCGCGCGAGCGGCTCGCGGGACCTGCTCGCCGAACTCGCGCTCGCCCGCGAATGCCAGCCGCTGAGCGACGCGCAGGCGCAGGCGCTGGTGACCTCAAGGGCCGCGGCCTGGCTGGGCCTGCCGGATCGCGGGCGGCTCACCGCCGGCGCGCGTGCCGATCTCGTGGCGCTGCCAGCCGGCCTCCCCTTGGCCCGGGCGACCCGCGCGGACCTCCGTCTGGTCATGCTCGGGGGCGAGCCGCTGCTCGCCGATCCCGATGTCGCCGAGGCCCTCGGCCCGCTGGCCGATCTGGTCCCGGTTCGCGTCGACGGCCGGCCCAAGCGCCTCGCGCGGCGCGTGGTCCGGCGACTGTGGTCGCTCGGTGTCGAAGAAGCCGGCCTGGCGCTGCCGCCTCGCCCTGCGGATGACGAGGCAAGCGGATGAGCAGCGGCACGGGGCTTCGCGTCGTCCAGGTCTGCCTGCTGCGCGATCCGGCCGGGCGGCAGCCCGCGGAATTGCTGCGCGCCTGGCCGACGACCGCGCTCGTCGCCGAGTCAGCGGCCAGCGCTGGCTGCACGGTGTCGCTGCTCATGGCGAGCGCGCATCGCGAGACCCTGGCGCGCGCGGGTGTCGAGCATCACTTCGGTCCCTGGGACCGCGATGCCGGCCCCGAGGCCGACAGGGCGCTCGCGGCAGTCCTGCGCAAGCTGCGCCCGGACGTGCTGCACCTGCATGGGCTGGACTTCGCCGAGGAAGCGCTGCGGCTGCGCCGCCTGATGCCGGACGTGCCGCTGCTGATCCAGGATCACGCCGACCGCCCGCCTCCCGTCTGGCGATGGGAGCGCTGGTGGCGCCAGCGGCTCGCGCTGGCGGGCGCCGCGGGCGTGCTCTTCTGCGCGGCGGAACAGGCCCGCCCGTGGCGCCGCCGCGGACTGATCCCGCGCAGCCTGCCGGTGATCGAGCTCGCCGAGTCGAGCACCGACGTCACTCCGGTGGCGCGCGAGGCCGCACGGGCGCGCCTGCGCGTGCGGGGCGCGCCAGCGGTGCTCTGGGTCGCGCACCTCGATGCCAACAAGGATCCGCTCACGGTGCTCGACGGTGTCGCGAGCGCGAGCGCCGTTCTGCCCGAGCTGCAGCTGTGGTGCTGCTTCCGCGACGCGCCGCTGCTCGAGGCGGTGCGCGCGCGCATCCGCCGCGATCCCCGTCTGGCCGCGCGCGTCCACCTCGTCGGCGCGGTCCCGCATGCGGAGATCGCGGGCTGGTTGTCGGCGGCCGACCTCTTCGTCGCCGGCAGCCACCGCGAGGGCTCGGGCTATGCGCTCATCGAGGCGCTTGCCTGCGGCCTGCCGCCGGTGGTGACCGGCATCCCGTCGCATCGGATGCTCACGGGCCGCGGCGCCATCGGTCAGGTCTGGCCCGCCGGCAATGCCCAGGCGCTGGCACGGGCGCTCGTGGACGCCTGGCCGGCCGACCCACGGGAACGCGCCCGGCAGCGCGAGGCCACGCGGGCTCATTTCGACCGGCATCTGTCGCGCGAAGCGCTCGGCCGCGCACTGGCGGCGGCTTATGCGGCCGCTCACGGCGCAGCGCAGTCCACCGTCCCTGCCGCCGCCCCGGCAACCTCTGCAACCTCTGCAGCCGCTGCAGCCTCTCATGCCGCCGCGCGCCGGAGCCGCTGATGCAGCGCCGCGCCTCGTGGATCCACGCCGGCTCCCTCGCATCGACGCAGGCGATGCAGTTCGGCGTCGCGCTGATCCTGGCGCGGCTGCTCACGCCGCACGAACTCGGCCTCTTCGCGATCGCCTCGGCGCTGACGGGGCTGCTGCACGGCGCCCGCGATCTCGGCGTGTCGGCCTACCTGCAGCGCGCGCCGTCGCTCGACGCGGCCCAGGTCCGCGCGGCGCTCGGCCTGTCGTGCGCCGCCAGCGCGCTGCTGGCGGGCGGACTGCTCGGGCTGGCCCCGGGCATCGCGGCCGTCTTGAACGAAGCTGCGCTCGCCGCACCGCTGCGCGTGCTCGCGCTGGGCCTGGCGGCGGTCCCTGTCGGGGCCGTCATGACGGCGCTTGCGCTGCGTGATGGCGATGCGCGCCAGCTCGCGCGCACCACGGCCTGGGGCAATGCCAGCCAGGCAATCGTCGCCATCGCGCTGGCCAGCGCCGGCGCGGGCGCCCAGGCGCCGGCCTGGGGACAGGCCGTCAACCTGGCCGTGTGCAGCCTGGTGGTGTGGCCGCTGCGGCCGCGCGCGCTGTGGGGCTGGCCTCGCCTGCGCGGCTGGGCACCGATCCTGCGCATCGGCCGCGGCACGGTCGCCGGCGGCGCGTTGACGGCGGCCCAGGGTGCCGCGCCGGCCCTGCTGCTGGGCCATTGGGCCGGCGCCGCGCAGGTCGGGTGGCTGGGCCGCGCCCAGTCGCTGACGGCGCTGGTGCCCGGGCTGGCCGGCATGGCGCTGAACTTCGGCGCGCTCGGACGCTGGGCGCGGCTGCACCATCGGGGCCGGGCGCTCGCGCCGGCGGTCGCTGCCTCGGCGGGGCAGTTGGCGGCCATCGCCTGGCCCTTGCTCGCCATCGTCACGGCGCTGGCCGAGCCGCTCGTGACGACGCTGTTCGGCCCCGCGTGGCGCCAGGCCGCCGCCGCCGTCGGGCCGCTCGCCTGGCTGGCCGCGGCGACCATCGTGTTCAACGGGCTGGGGCCGGCGCTGGCGGCCGTCGGACGGCCGGGCTGGGCCGCGCTGCCGCAGGGCGTGACGCTGATCGCCTGGGCGGCCTTCGCCATGGTCCTCGCGGCGACCTTCGGCGAGCCGGACGGCCTGCTCCGCGCCAACCTGAACGACGCGGCCACGGTGCGCTGGTTCGCCGTCTGCTGGCTGATCGCCGGCCTCGCGGCCCTGCCCTGCCAGTTGTGGCTCTGCCGGCGCTGGCTGGGCCTGCGGCCTGCCGTCCTGCGGCGCGCCCTGCTGCCCGGCGCGATCGCGGCGGGAATGGCCGGCGTCGCGGCCCGGCTCGGCGCCGGCGCGGTCCCGGCCGGCGCGCCCGAGTGGCTCACCGTCCTTGCCGGCTTCGCCGCGGCCACGCCCGCGTGGTGGCTGACCGTCCGCAGCGCCCGCGGCGCGCGCCCGGCGCGCCCGGCTCAGCCGGCCTCGGCCTCGGACCGCTTGCGCATCACGATCAGGAAATGATCGCCAAGCTGCCGCAGGCCGGGCCAGCCCGCCACTCGCCGATCGAGCCGCCACAGCCGCTCGTGCCAGCCCGGATGCCGCTCCTTGAAGTCGACCAGGTAAGGCGGCGGCGCGAACACGCACACGCCGCGCACCTGCACGAGCTCGAACTCCGGCGCGAAGTCGCGATGGAACTCGCCCGGCGTGAAGTAGCGCGTCCAGATGGTCTGGCGGTTCATGCCCACCGGCACGGTGCCGCGCTCGTGGCGGACCAGCGCGCGCGCCCAGCGGCCCTGGCGCGCGTAGTGCAGCACTTCCCACGGGCAATGGCGGCCGATGACGGTGAAGACCAGCGCGCCGCCGGGACGCAGCAGCCGGGCGCATTCACGCGAGACGGCGCGCAGGTCCGGAACGCAGTTCAACGGGCCCAGGTTCGAGTAGGCGCCATCGAAGCCGGACGCGGCGGCGGCGTCCGGCTCGCCGGGCTCATCGAGACCATCGAGCTCATCGAGCTCGCGGCCCGAGAGCCGGTGCAGTTCATGCGCCCCGACCGCCAGCGCCCGCACCCGATCGGCGACGCCGGCGAGCGCGGCCCGGTCGCCGGTGCGCTCGACCATGCGCGGCGACCAGTCGGTGGCCAGCACGCGATGGCCGGCCTCGGCGAGATGGACCGCATCCAGGCCCGTGCCGCAGCCCAGGTCGATCAGCCGGCTGCCCGGCGCGAAGGTGGCATCGAGCCAGCGCCACATCTCGGCGCGCATGTCCTGGATCGCGGCGTTGTTGCCGCGCGGGCCGTCGTAGTCGGCGGCCACGCTGTCGAAGGCGGCCTGCGTCTGGCGCAGCTGGGTCTGGAGATCGGGAAGGGTGTTCATGGCAAGGGGCTGGGCGTGAGGGATGACGAAATGAGGAAAGCGCAAGGGGAATGCATGACGAAGGCAATGACGCCGGGAACGCCGATGACGTGCGCGCCCGCGCAGGAGCGCGCGGCATGACGAAGCTGGCGCTGGTGGTCCCGGGCGGGGTGCATGGCTCGGGCACGCAGGACGTGATTCCGGCGGTGCTCGCGCTGGTGGAGCGGCTCGCGGCCCGGCACGAGCTGCATGTGTTCGCGCTGTTCCAGCAGCCCGAGCCGGCACGCTGGGCCTTGCGCGGCGCGCAGGTGCATGCGGTCGGCGGCCGCGCCCGCGCGGCCCCGTGGCGGGCGCTGGCGGCGATCGCGGCCGAGCATCGGCGCGCGCCGTTCGAGCTGGTGCAGTCGCTGTGGGCGGGGCCCTGCGGCATGACGGCCGTGCTGGCGGCGCGGCTGCTGTCGCTGCCCGCCGCGGTCCATGTCGCGGGGGGTGAATTGGCCGCGCTGCGCGACATCGGCTACGGCGGCCTGCTGACCTGGCGCGGCCGCCTGCGCGAGCGCTGGGTGCTGCGCCGCGCCGATGCGGTCACCGCAGCCAGCGCGATGATCCTGACGCAGATCGCCACGCAGGGCGTGACGGGGCGGCGCCTGCCGCTGGGCGTCGACCTGCGCGCCTGGCCGCCGCGTGCGCCCCGGCCGCGCCGCGCCGGCGAACCGCTGCGGCTGCTGCACCTGGCCAGCCTGAATCGCGTCAAGGACCAGGCGACGCTGCTGCGCGCGGTCGCTCGCGCGGCCGCCGCGGGCCTGCCGCTGCGGCTGGACGTGATCGGCATCGACACGCTCGGCGGCGCCGTCCAGGCGCAGGCCCGGGCGCTGAGCCTGGACGACGGACTGGTGCGCTTCCACGGTTTCCTGCCTCAGGCCGGCTGCCGTTCCTGGATGGTGCAAGCGGACCTGCTGGTGATGGCCTCGCGGCACGAGGCCGGTCCGCTGGCGCTGCTGGAAGCGGCCGTCGCCGGCGTGCCGGGCGTGGGCACGGCCGTCGGCCATTTCGCCGAATGGGCGGAGCAAGGCGCCGCCCTCGCGGTGCCGGCCGGCGATGACGAGGCGCTCGCGCGGGGCATCCTGCGCCTCGGCGCGGATGAGCCGCTGCGGCTCGCGCTCGCGCGGCGCGCGCAGGCCCTGGCCTGCGCCGAGGACGCCGATCACACCGCGGCGGCCTTCGAGGCGCTGCATGCAGAGCTCCTGGCGGGCCGGAGCCGGTGATGACATCGGGCCGCCGCTCATCGCCACTCGTAGGCCATCGCCTGCTCGACCGAGAAACGTGCCGCCGGCAGGCCGTCGATGCGCCAGCGCCTGACGCGCGCCCAGCGCGGCAGCGATGCCGTCGGGTTGTCCCGTATCCAGGCCTCGGCGCCGCGCGCCGCGCGCGATTGCTCCTTCGCGGCGCGAGACGGCCACAGGCGCGCGCGCACCAGCCGCAGCGCCTCCACGGGATCGCGCGCCCACACCAGGCCGGGGAGCCAGGGACAGAACAGCCGCGAGGTCGACAGGTCGGTCAGCGAGGCCTCACGGGCATGCCGCCGCAGCCAGGGCGGGCAGCCCGGCTCGAAGGCCCGCAGGCGGTGCTCGTCGATGCCGCACGACGGGAAATGGCGCAGGGCCATGCGCAGCGGCGGCAGCGCCCACCAGGCCGGCGCGTGTCCACCCTCCCCCGCGGCCAGCGACGTCCAGTCGGACTCGGTCAGGCGATCGGCCATCAGCGCCAGGTCGTGCAACTGGATCAGCCGCAGCGACCGGGTGCGCATGTTGCCGGCCGCGTGCAGCAGCAGATGCCGCATCAGCGCCGCCCGGCCGGGGTACGGCCGCAGCCCTGGCCGGGCCGATGCGGGCAGGATGCGCGCGGTGATGTCGACCTCGCGCGCGGGCAGCGGCTCGGCCACGCGGGTGTGGAGTTCCAGCTTCACCGCGTGATCGGCGTGCTCGCCGAGATGGACCGGCGCGTGCGGGGCCGACGACGCCGGCAGCAGCGTCAGGTGACGGCCGCTGTCCACGCCGGGCCGGTAACCGAGCCGCGCGAGCATCCGCAGCGCGGTCAGCCGGTCCTCGGGACGCACGAGCAGGTCGATGTCGGCCATCGGACGGCGGCCCGGCGCGTACAGGTTCATGCTCAGCAGCGCCGAGCCCTTGAGCCCGACCACCGGCAGACCGTCGCGGCGCGCCTCAAGGTCGATGCGTTGCAGTGTGTCGCGGATGCGCTGCTCGCGCTGCCGCATCTGATGCCGCTGATCGGCCAGGAAGGCCTGCCAGAGCGGTGGTCCTTCCCAGCGCAGCCGATCCGCGAGCAGGCCGGCGACGCCATGGATGGTCGCCGCGGCCATCGCCACGCGCCAACCGGCCTCGTGCCAGGCCGGCGCCTCGTCCGAGGGCTGCGCCAGTTCGCGGGCCAGGCGCTCGGTGCTCTCGCGCAGCATCGCCGCGAGTTCCGCGGCCGGCGGCAGCGCCGGACGGCCGCCGCTGCGCGTTTCCTGGCGCCCGGCGGCGCGCGTGGCGTCCTTCGCGGCGTCGTTCGCGGCGTCCCTCGCGCCCTCAGCGCGCGCCATGCCGTTCATGCTTGTTGACATTGAATTCCTTCCATCGATGACTGCCATGCGAATGACTCCCCTGGGCGATCCGGTCGACCCCTTTGACGAACAGACCTCCCCGCGCTGGCGCCGCCAGGCGCATCTGCTGGGCGCGTCCTTTGAATTCCTGGCCGACGACGAGGCGCTGCTCGCGCTGGCCGACGCGGCTTACGCGGGCTTGCCGCCCCAGCGGCTCGGCAACGCCGCGCCGCTGCAGGTGCGGCTGCGGCGCGGCGACGCGGCCGGCTGGCCGCCGGACCTCGAGCGCCCGCCCGCCGCGCGTCATCTCAGCGGCGCGGGCGTGGTCGGCGTCGCGCTCGATGCGGTCAACATGGCGCTGGTGATGCCGGAACTCGGCCGGGCGCTGGTGACGGTCTCGCCCGAGCTGCTCGCACGGCCGCGCGACGCGCGGATCGAACTGGTGGAATGCGCCGTCTACCAGCTCGCCGCCCGCGCGCAGGGGCTGCACGCGCTGCATGCGGGCGCGGTGGCGCTGGACGACCGCGCCGCGCTGCTGATCGGTCACAGCGGCGCCGGCAAGTCGACGCTGACGCTGCAGGCGATGCGTCAGGGCCTGGCCGGCGTGACCGAGGACGGCGCCTTCCTCGACCCGGTCTCGCTGCGGGTGCTGGGCGTGCCGGGCTTCCTGCACCTGCGCACCGACAGCCTCGATCGCATCGACGATCCCGCGCTGCGCGCGCGGCTGGCGGCCTCGCCGGTGATCCGGCGGCGCAGCGGCGCGGAGAAGGCGGTGCTCGACCTGCGCGGCACCGGGCTCGCGCTGGCGGGGGATCCGCCGGCGCTCGCGCTGCTGGTATTCCTGTCGCCGGAGCCCGCCGCCGGCCCCGATCCCTGGCGGCCGCTGGCGCCGCACGAGGTCGCGGCCAGACTGGCCGCGACGCAGCCCTACGCCGCCTGGCGTCCCGGCTGGGCGGACACGGTCGAGCGCTGTGCGCATCTGCCGGCCTTCGAGCTAGGTCGCGGCCGCGACCCCGGCGACAACGCCGCGCGGCTGCGACTCCTGCTCGGCGCCGGCGCGGCCTGACACCGGCGTGCGATGGCGGTGCTCGCGGCCGAGCAGCACCTGCCACTGGCGCCGCAGCCGCGTGCGCTCCTGGCGCAGCCGCGCGGCCTCGGCATCGCTAGTCGCGTTCGAGTTCGCGAGCTTCACCTGCCGGTGCAGCAGGTCGCGGAAGGCGCGGTAGAAGCCGCTCGTGTAGCGGCCCTGGAACATCATGGCCAGGTCGCCGCTGTCCTCCCAATGGGTCTTGGCGCCGAGCTGGGCCTTGACCTGTTCATGGAAGGGCGTGCCCGGCAGCGGATAGGACACGCTGACGCCGATGTCGTCCGGGCGCGTGGCCTCGATCAGCGCGCGGGTGGCGCGCAGGTCCTCGATCTCCTCGCCGAGGTAGCCCAGCTGGATGAAGAAGCCGACGCGGATGCCGCGCTCGCCGAGCCGGCGGCGCGCGACATGCAGCTCCTCGACGGTCGTGCCCTTGTGCATCGCGTCGAGCACGCGCTGGCTGCCGCTTTCCGCGCCGATCCAGGCCTCCTGGCAGCCGGCGTCACGCAGCGCGTCGGCCATCGCCTCGGTGATGAGGTCGGCCCGGGTCTGGATCGTGAATGGCAGACCGCCGCCGCCGGCCGCCAGCGCCGCGGCGAAGCGGCGCACCCAGTCGGCGCGGAAGCCGAAGATGTCATCGGCGAACCAGACATGGTCCGGCGCCAGGCGTTGCCGGAGCCAGAGCATCTCGGCGGCGACCGCCTGCGGGTCGCGCGGCTGATAGCGGTTGCCCCAGATGGGCTTGGCGCACCAGGCGCAGCGGAAGGAGCATCCCTTGGAGCCGGCCATGTTCAGGCTGAAGCGGCCATGCGCCCCGCGCCACACGGCGCGATAGCGATCGACGTCGACCAGGTCCCAGGCGACGTCGTCGATGGGCGTGCGCGGTGGCGCCGAGGGCGGCGATTCGCCCGCCCCGAGCCAGAGCACCTGGCGGCCGGCGGAGACGTCCGCCACGGAGGCGGGCACGGGCGCGGGCGCGGGCGCTGCGGCCGCCTCGTCATGGCGGCGGACGGTCTGCCCGCCGACGCGCGTGGCGATGCCGGACAGGCCCATGCAGAGCTGCTCGACGGGCGCGTGGAGATCTCGATCCAGCCGCGCCAGCAATTGGCGCAAGGGCTCGAGTCCTTCACCGATGAGCACGACCTCGGCGCCGGCATCGAGGTAGGGATCGGGGTCATCGCTGGGGTCGGAGCCGGCGACGAGCACCCGCGCGCCGCGGCGCCGGGCGGCGGCGGTCATCTCGCAGGCGGCGGCCCGCATGCGGGCCAGGCACATCTTGCTCAGGTAGTTGTAGTTGTCCTCGTAGAGCAGCACGACCTGCGGCAGCTGCGCGCGCAACTGGGCCTCGAAGTCGGCGGTGCCGTCGGCCAGCATCGCGTCGAACAACGCGACCTCATGGCCGGCACGGCGCACCTGCGCGGCGACTTGCAGCGTGGCCAGCGGGGGATAGGGCTTGGCGCGCTCGAACTGCTTGGGATCGAAGCGAAGGAAATAGGAATGGCCGATCAGGATGGACAGCATCGCGCTCCCGCGAAAGAGAACCCTCTGGACCTTCGCGATGGAGCGATGGCGCCGATGCGGCGGGCGATTTCCGGGAAGGGGCCGCTGGCCGCTTCATGGGTGCTCGTTCGGTGCGCAGAAGGTTGCGGGAGCGGGAGGGGATACGTTTTTTTACTTGTGCCGCGTCGGCACTACTTTCGGGCGGGGAGCGGCAAGTCACAGCGCGCAAGAAACTTGCGCTGCGTCGAGAAGCTCTTGGGCAGAGACTGGCATGCGGTCTCCGATGGTCACTGGCCGGCTGAAACCGTCGTGGCCTCGCCGGGCTCGACGAACATGAACAGGAAGTTCGGCTTGGCCAGATCCACGTAGGCCAAGTCGTCCCAGAATTCCGTTGTCCAACGCTGCGCTTGCTGCCAACTCGCATGCACCGGCATGTCGTAGCGGACGATCAGGGAGTCCCCTTCGTCGAACAGGGAAAGCACGGCAGAGCCCGCGCGGCGCATTTCCTTCCTCAAGGCGAAGTGGGCCGCGAGATGCAGCAGATGCCGGATGTAGGTGACCGAGATGCCGCCACGCTCCAGATGCTCGAGCGGCCGAGACAAGAGATCCCAGGTCGTGTACTTGCAGACGGCATCCGAAAGCCCCTGCCCGTCGGGCGGACCGAAGAGCAGCCCTGGCGACTTCAGAAGGTCGATCACCGCCTCCAGTTCGGACACGTCATGCGCTACCGGCAAGGGCCGCACCATCACAGCGACCAGCCGGCTACTTGCGCTGCTCGACGTCACCACCCGCTCATCCGTCATCGACCCATTCATGATCATCGCCACACCCTCTGCCAAGCGAGTCCACGACTCGAAGGCCACCAGTGTCTGCGTGCCGTTCACAAAAGAGAGCCCCTCCGAAGGGCGTTTCGACGGGGGATGCTGATCTCGGTGGGTCACTCCCCCTGCGCATACTGAGGAAGGTCATTGCAGCTTGAGCCGTGATGGGGTCAGGCCTTGCGCCCCTGCTCCGGACTGCTTTCAGAACAGCGACTGCTGCCCCTCCACCTTCGATGGCGGACGGAACTCGCTGAAGTCGAACTGATGCCGTTCGCGCCCCAGTCCCAGCCGCTGCGCCGCCTTGCGCAGCCGCTGCTGCAGCAGCTCCGCCCAGATGCCCTCGCCCGTGAAGCGCGTGCCGAAGCGCGGATCGTTGTCCTTGCCGCCTCGCATGTCGCGCAGCCGCGCCATGATGCGCGCCGCCTTGTCCGGTTGATGCAGCCGCAGCCAGTCGTGGAACAAGGGCGCCACCTCCCACGGCAGCCGCAGCGGGATGCTGAAGGCCTTGGTCGCGCCTGCCTGCGCCGCGGCCTCGAGGATGCGCTCCAGCTCCGGCTCGTTGAGGAAGGGAATCACCGGCGACACGCTCACCCCGACCGGCACGCCCGCCTCGGCCAGCGCCTTGATCGTGCGCAGCCGCCGCTGCGGCGAGGCCGCGCGCGGCTCCAGGATGCGCGACAGCTCCGGATCCAGCGAGGTCACCGACAAATACACCGACACCTGCCGCCGCTGCCCCATCGGCGCGATCAGGTCCAGATCGCGCTCGATGCCGCTGGACTTGGTCACCACCGAGAACGGATGCCTCGCCTCGGTCAGCACCTCCACCACCGCGCGCGTGAGGCCGAGCTTGCGCTCGATCGGCTGATACGCGTCGGTCGCCGTTCCCAGCACCAGCGGCGCCGGCCGGTACGCCGGCGAGGCCAGCGTCTCGCGCAGCCGCTCCGCGGCGTTGACCTTGGCGATGATCTTGGTCTCGAAGTCCAGGCCCGGCGAGAGGTTCAGGTAGCTGTGCGTCGGGCGCGCGAAGCAGTAGATGCAGCCGTGCTCGCAGCCGCGGTACGGGTTGATCGACAGATCGAAACCGATGTCCGGCGACTGGTTGCCGCTGACGATCTTCTTGGCGTGCTCCTCGATGATCTCGGTCCGCGGCGCGACGTGTTCCTCGACGGCCTCCTGATCCAGCGTGCCCCAGCCGTCGTCGTACTGCTCCCGCTCCACCGATTCGAAACGGTGCGGCATCGCCCAGGCGCTGCCCCGCCCCTTGAGGGCGTCGGCCTGGATGAACAGCGGTGGAGCGGCGATCTTGGGGGGCTGCGGCATACTGTCAATTTATACAGTATCGGCGCCGATTGCCAGTGCCTCTCGGGATGTGCGTCCTGGGCGCGGGCGATCCCGCACACAATGGCCGACTCCTTCACGACCCCGGACATGCCGACGATGGACCCGCTCCAGGACCTGCTGCGCGCCGCGCTCGCAGAGATGACCCGCGGCCGCCATGACCGGGCCGTCGCGCTGCTCGAGCCGCACGCCCAGGTGGCCTCCAACGAGCTGCAGCGCTATCTGGGCGAGTCGCTGCGCCGCGCCGGCCGCGTGCAGGACGCGATCGGCCCGCTGATGCAGGCGCTGTCGCTCAAGATCGATGACGTCGACGCCTACCTGCAGCTCGCCTTCGCGCTGCAGTCGCTGCAGATGAAGGCGGAGGCCGCCGAGTGCTTTCGCACCGTCGCCACGCTGCAGCCCGCCAGCGTCATGGCCCAGGCCTATCAGGCTCATGGCGACCAGCAATGCGCGCGCTGGCAGGACTTCGAGGCCAATCTCCAGGCGCTGCGCGCGGCGCTGAGCGCCAAGCCGGACGACGCCGGCGACGAATTCGGCGTCCCCTTCGCACTGGCCGCCCTGCCCCATGCGCCGGCGGAGCTGCTCAAGATCGGCCGGCTGAGCGCGCGCTTCCTCAGCCGCAGCCTCCGCGCGCTGCCGCCGGTGCAGGCGATCGCGAAGCCGCGGCTGCGCATCGGCTATCTGTCCTCGGACTTCCACGCCCACGCCACCGCCGCGCTGATGGTCGAGGTGCTCGAGCAGCGCGACCGCGAGCGCTTCGAGGTGCTGCTGTTCTCGCACGGGCCCGACGACGGCTCCGCGCTCCAGCGCCGCATCCGCGCCGCCTGCGAGCGCGTCGTCGAGGTCGGCGATCTCGATCCGTCAGGCATCGCCGCGCGGATGCGCGCCGAAGGCGTCGACATCGCCGTGGACCTGAAGGGGCACACCGCCGGCAGCCGCTTCGCCGCGCTGGCCGCGCGGCCGGCGCTGGTGCAGGCCGCCTGGCTCGGCTTCCCCGGCACCTGCGGCGCGGACTTCATCGACTACGTCATCGGCGACGCCATCGTCACGCCGCTCGAGGACGCGCCCTTCTATTCGGAACGGATCGCCCAGTTGCCGCGCTGCTACCAGCCCGGCGACGCGGCGCGGACCATCCACCCGGTGCCGCGCGCGGAGCTCGGCCTGCCCGAGGACGCGATCGTGCTGCTGTCGGCGAATGCGGTCTACAAGATCACGCCGCCGCTGTTCGATGCCTGGATGGCGATCCTGCATCGCCTGCCCGGCGCGCTGCTCTGGCAGCTCAGCGGGGGCGAGCAGGCGGACGCGCAGTTGCGCCTGGAGGCGCAGCAGCGCGGCATCGCGCCTGAACGGCTGGTGTTCATGCCGCCCACGGGCATGGAGAAGCACTGGAATCGCCTCGCGGCGGCGGACGTGGCGCTCGACACCTGGCCGTGCAACGGCCACACGACGACCAGCGACGCCCTCGCCGCGGGCGTGCCCGTGGTGACGCTGCGCGGGGATGGCTTCGCCTCGCGCGTCGCGGAAAGCCTGCTGACGCAGGCCGGCTTGTCCGGACTGGTCTGCGACTCGCTGCAGGCGTATGTCGAGCAGGTCTGCGCGCTCGCCACCGGACCGAAGCCGGCGATCCGGCCTTGGATCGACTCCGCCGGTTTCGCGCGCGATCTGGAGGCGCTCTATGAGCGGATGTGGGCCCGCGCGGTCGCAGGCCTGCCGCCAGCGGAGCTGCCAGCCCAGCCGCTCGCTGGAGGCGGCGCCGGCAGCGCTGCAGTTCAGAAGGTGTAACCCGCCGCGATGTAGGCCACCGGCGTCGTCTTGCGGCGCGTCAGCGGGCTCTTCGCGGCATCGCCGACCAGGTGCTGCGCGCCGACCGAGCCCAGCACGCTCCAGTTCTTCGAGAACTTGTGCTGCCAGCTCGCGCTGGCCTCGACCTGGTAGAAGCCGGACTTGGGCGTGAACGCCGCGTAGCCGGTGCGCGCGGCCTGCGCGGCCGTCACGCCGTGATAGGTCTGCAGGTACTTGGCGTCGCCCGCGTTGGCGCCCGCGCTCAGCACCCAGGTGTCCTTGCCGTCGTCCAGCAGCTTGGCCGACACGCCCAGGCCGTAGACCGCGCCGTTCTCGCGCTTGGTCAGCGGCTGCTCGGTGTGGACCTGCAGGTCCAGCCACGGCAGCACTGAATAGCCCACCGAGAAGTGGCCGGTGACGCTGCCCTTCACGTCGCCCATGCCGTTCAGGTATTTGCTGCCGCTGCCAAAGCCGGCGCCATCCTTCTTCTTCTCGTAGCGCGGGCCGCGATAGCTGATCGCGGCGCTGTAGCTCACCGGGCCCAGCCCGCCGCCGTAACCGGCACCGCGCAGCGTGCCGATGAAGAAGCCGCTGGGGTGGGTGTATTCGGCCGCAACCAGCGGGGCCACGAGCGTCTCGTCGGAGCCGGCATAGCGCGTCGTCACCGCGGCGCCGCCGCCAATGGTGAAGGTCGATTCCGCCGGGGGCGCCTTGGGCGGCGTGGCGGCCGGCGCGGCGGTGGAGGCCGCGGTCTGCGCCCGCACGGCGCAGGAGAACAGGCTCAGGCAGGTCAGCGCGGCGGCCAGCGCGGCGGCGCGCGGCAGGACGTGGCGGAGGAACAGCTCGGAGTTCAGGGATTCAGTCATGTCGACAACTCGGTAAAGGAACGGGACCTGAGGGAAACGGCAAGGGCCGGATTGCGGATGCAGTGTCGAAAGCGCCCATGAAGTGAACCTTTGGGCTGCATGAAGAAAGCATGAAGGCGCGGCGCGCATCGCCCATGGCCGGGCCGGCGCGCTGGTCCAATGCGCGGCATGAAGATCCTTCTCATCGAGGACGACCTGGACCTGGGCAACGGCGTGCGCATCGCGCTGGCGGATCAGGGCATGGACGTCGTCTGGACCCGCCAGCTCGCCGCCGCCCAGCGTCAGCTGGACGAGCAGCCCTGCGACCTGGTGCTGCTGGACCTGGGCCTGCCCGACGGCGATGGCCTGCATCTGCTGGCCAAGCTGCGGCGCGAGCACGGCACGCTGCCCGTGCTGATCCTGAGCGCGCGCGACGCGCTGCAGGACCGGCTCACCGGGCTGGATTCCGGCGCCGACGACTACCTGGTCAAGCCTTTCGAGCTGGCCGAGCTGCTGTCGCGCATCCGCGCGCTGGCGCGCCGCAGCTACGGCTTCGACGGCGAATCGCTGTCGCTGCGCGGCGTGCTGCTGCACGTGCCGACGCGGCGCGTCAGCGTCGACGGCCGGCCCGTGGACCTGACCGTCAGCGAATACGAGTTGCTGCGCCAGTTGATGATGCGCGCGGGCCGCATCGTCACGCGTCGCACGCTCGAGGAGCAGGTGCTGCCCGGCGGCGCCGGTAACGCGAGCAACGCGCTGGACGTGCACATGGCCAACCTGCGCCGCAAGGTCGGCGACGGCCTGGTGCGCACCGTCCGCGGCGTCGGCTACGTGATCGACCAGGAGGCCCCATGAACCCGGAGGCTCCATGAGCGCGCTCGTCCCGCCGATCGGCGAGCCCCACCCGCGCGGCCTGCTGCACCGGCTCGCACGGCTGCCGCGGCGCGTGGTGCTGTCGGTGCTGCGGCCCAGCCTGGTGCGGCGGCTGCTGGTGGCGCAGATGGCGCTGCTCACGCTGGCCTGGGTCTGCGGCCTGGCCTACCTGCTGAGCGCTGGCGGCCGCGCGATCCTGCTGCTCGAGTCCACGCAGATCTATCCCACCATCATGGCCATCGCCGACGACCGCGGCGGCACGCCCGAGCGGCGCCAGCGCCAGCTGGACCTGCTGCACTCGGCCATCGTCGAGGACTACCGCACCACGCCGGACCGGCAGCCCTCCTTCACCGTGACGCGCGGCGCGCAGTTGCTCTATCGCTCGCCCAATGCGCCGGACCTCCAGCCGCCCGCGGACACCGGCCGCCTGGTGCGGATGCAGGCGAACGGACGCGGACTCGGCGCCCGCAGCGAGGCCGGGCCGGACGGCATGCGGGTGACCTTCTTCGCGCCCGATGATGGCTGGAACGTGCTGCGCACCGTGTACTCGGACGGCTTCTACCTGTGGCCGCTGCTCACCTGCCTGCCCTTCCTGGTGATGCCCGCCTGGCTGTCGATCGTGATGGCGATGCGGCCCTGGACCGCCGTCGCGCGCGAGGTCGCGCGGCGCGGGCCGCAGGACCTCGCGCCGCTGAACTACCGCGATGGCCACCGCGAGCTGGCGATCATGGTTGACGCGATCAATGGCTGGATGCGGCGTGTCGAGAGCAGCGCGCAGCGCGAGCGCACCTTCATCGCCGACGCGGCGCATGAGCTGCGCACGCCGCTGGCGGCGATGCTGGTGAACGTCGAGGCGCTGCGCGCGGCCACGCATGACGAGCGCGAGCGCCAGCTGATGACCGGCGTGCTGAGCAGCGGCCATCGCGCGACGCGGCTGGTGAACCAGTTGCTCTCGCTGATGCGCAGCGACGCGGCGGCGACGGAGCCGGTGGCGGACGTGGAGCTCGAAGGCCTGCTGCAGGACCGGCTGGCCGCCTTGGGCGGGCTGGCCTCGGCGCGCCGGGTGGAACTGGAGCTCGCCACCGAGCCGGGCCTGGCCGTGCGCGGTCAGCGCGGCGCGCTGGAATCGCTGGCCGACAACCTGGTCGAGAACGCGATCAAGTACGGCCCGCCCGGTGGCCTGGTGCGCGTGGCGCTGCGTCGCGATGGCAGCGAGGCCGTGCTCGCCGTCGAGGACCAGGGCCCCGGCATTCCGGAGGTGCTGCGCGAGCGCGTCTTCGACCGCTTCTTCCGCGATCCGGCGCAGCGCGAGCCCGGCAGCGGGCTCGGCCTGGCGATCGTGCGGGCGGTGGTCACGCGGCACGGCGGCCGCATCGCGCTGGCCGGCGGCACGGGCCGCGGCCTGCGCGTGACGGTGCGGCTGCCGCTGTCCGCGTCAGGATGAGCGCCGGCGCGCGGTGAGCCACTTGTCCGAGCCCAGCGGCTCGCTGCACAGGCGGATCTCGCCGATGCTGCCGAGGAAGCCGTTGGACGGCGCGCCGCCGTAGACACCGCCGCCCACGATCATCCGATCGGTGGCGCTGGTGACGGCGACGCCGTTCGTGTTCGACGCGTTGCGCAGGATGGGCGCGCCCTCGACGTACATGATGGTGCTGTTCTGCGCCGGGTCATTGACGATCGCCACATGGATCCAGCGCTCGGTGATGATCTCGCCGGAGAAATTGGCGGCCGGCGAACGGGTGCCCGGCGTGCTCGGCGTCACCTCCCATTGCACCTCGCGCAGGCTGGAGATCGCGAAGATCAGCGCGCTTTCATCGCCGTCGGCATCGGGATCGATGCCGGCGATGTCGCCCCGACGGCCCTCGCGCTCCATGATGTTCATCCACGCGTTGTTCGAGGCCGTCCAGCCCGCGGGAATCTTCAGGAAGGCCTCGACGGTGTAGCCGGCATCGAAGCTCACGCCATTCAAGGGCGCGTTGACATCGGTCGCGAAGGCACTCATCCGCAGCGGCGAGTTCACCGAGTTGGCGAAGCGCACGCTGCCAGGCGCGGCGGACAGGTAGTGATGGTCGCTCGACCAGGTGAGGTCGCCGTCCTGCGCCGCGCCGCCCTGGGCGAGCGCCTGGCGCGCGATCGGATTGCGCCCCGTCTCGTCGTTGATGACCTGGCCCACCGGCACCACGGCGCCGTCGGCGCCGCCGAAGAAGCGCCAATGCGCGACGGTGCTGGCCACGAGCGGGTAGTCGGACGTGCTCGAGGCCGGCGTCTTGGCGCTCGCGGCCGGCTCGGTGAAGTGGGACAGCAGCGCCGCCTTGGCGCGGTCGTTGATCGGCGCATTCGCGGCCGCCGGCGTGGTGAAGCCCGGATTGAAGCGGGCAAAGCGCTTCTTGAAGTCGATGGCGATCTCGAACTGATGGTTGGGCTCGGTCAGCACGGCCACATCGAACTCGTTGAGCGTGTCGGCCGGCTTCTGCGTCACCCACGGCGAGAACGACAGCACCTTGATCTTGTTGTTCGTGAGGTCGAACTCGTAGAGCCGCATCAGCCCGTTGCCGCCCATGTAGGCCATCTGGTAGTCGACCACCATCTCCTCGACGGCATTGCCGAAGTCGTTGGTCTTGGTCAGGTGCGCGCCGCCGTGGTAATGACCGTTCAAGGTCATGAAGATCTGGTCGTTGTCGCGGATCAGCTTCTCCCACAGCATCAGGCCGTAGGGCACTTCCAGCGGGCTCACGCCGTCGGCCGCGATGTTGAGCAACTGGTGGGTCGACAGGATGACCGGCAGCGTCGGATGCTGGGCGAGCACGCCGCGCGCCCAGGCGATCGCGGCGTCGGAGGCGCGCCAGGACATCGACAGCACCATGAAGGCGTTCCCGTCGACGTTGAAGACGTGGTATTCGTGGAAGCCCGACGGATCGCGGCCGCCGAAGGTGGCCTGCTGCTGCGCCCGCGTGGTGGGGAAGGCCTGCAGGTAGGGCTCCTTGGCGAGGTTGCGCTGCGCATCGGTGTTGGCCGACTGGCTGCTCGCGTCGACGTAGTCGACATCGGAGATGACGTCGTGGTTGCCGGCCAGGATGGCGTACGGCATCTTGGCGGCCTCGAGCACCTTCATCGCCGAGTCCGCCACCTGCCATTGCAGCGGCTTGCCCTGCTGGTCCACGACGTCACCCAGGTGGATGGTGAAAGGGATGCGCAGCGCCGCGGCGTTGTCGGCGATCCACTTGGTCTGGGCGACGAAGGGCGTCGAGCCGTACTTGCGCTGGAACTGCAGGTTCTCGTCGGTCGTCGCGTAGCGCGAGTAGAACTGCGTGTCGGGCAGCACGGCCAGCGCGAAGCTGTTGACTTGCGCCGTGCCGGGACCCTGCCCGGGATTGCCGCTGGCATCGCCGCCGTTGTCGCTGCCGTTGTCGCCACCGCCCCCGCAGGCCGACAGGACGGCCGAGCCGCCCAGGGACAGACCCAGGCCGGCGCGCAGCAGCAGCCGGCGCTGGCGATCGGGCAGGCCCTCCAGTTCACGCAGGGACGACAAGGAAAGCGGCGTGGCGCTCGAGGGCTTTGAAGACATGGCCGAGGGGGTCGGGAGTGCGAAAGCCCGCGACCCTATCCAGGCGGGATGTCATCGGCATGGCGTTCCCGTGAAACGGGATGCGGGCGCCGTTAAGGCGGGCTCGGGCCCGCGCGAACTACCGCCTCCCCGCGCCCGCCCCGGCGCCGCCTGATGGCGACGGCGACGCTGCCGGGCCCTGCTGCTGTTGCTGCCCCTTGATGAAGGCGTCCGCATCCTCCAGGCCGGCGCTGAGTTCGACCTTCTGCAACACCCTGCGCTTGTCGAAGGTCCATTCCTTGAGCGGCCCGTCCGGTGACCGCGCCGCCTGGGCGGCCTGCGCCAGCACGGTGTCCCCCGCCGCGCGCGTGAGCGGGCGGAAGCTGACCTGCACCGCGGGCATGGACGGGAGCACGCCTCGCACGACCTCCAGGCCGCGCTGGCCGTAGCGCCACATCACGCGGCCAAGATCCGCGCTGCTCACACCGAAAGCGCGTTCGAACGCCGCGGTCGGCGACGCGCCGTCACCGACCCGCTGGAGATAGCGGCTCAGCCGCTTGCGCCGCTCGTCCGACGAGAACGCGTAATGCGTCAGCAGCCACGACTTCGCCTCGAACTCCAGACGCATGCCGTCCTCGCCGCCATGGCCGTGCGCCAGTGGCAGCCGGTGCTCGAGCACGTCTTCCCATTCGAGGTGGTATTTGCGCCCCGCATTCAGGAATCTCAGGTAGCCGGCGACGTCCCTGGGCGCCCGTCCCACGACCGTCTGCTGCGCCGAGAACCGCACGCTGGAGAAGTACTGCGCGAAGCCCTCGATGAACCACGCGGGCGCGCGGATGTCGGTATGGCGGTGGAGGAAGTGCCGCGCATAGGCCTCGAAGACATAGGTCAGCGAGTCGTTCAGCGGCGCCTTCTCGAGTTGCTCGTCACCCAGCGTGGCGATGCGCTCCAGATGAACGCCGAATCCCTGCGCGGCGCCCGCGTCGCCGCTGTACAGGCCGATGGCGTCGGCCGGCGTGCTGCCCGCGACCGCCCGCAGGCCCGAGAGGCTGGCGTGGTAGTACAGCGTCAGCTTCGGCGCCTGAGGGTCGCCGGACGCGCCTGCGCGCGGGGATTGCTCAGGCTGGGATTGCGGGAGCTGGGATTGCGGGAGCTGGGATTGCGGAAGCTGGGTATAGGCACGCAGCAGCCGATCCAGCTTCTCCAGGTTGTCCAGCAGCGGCGCGACGTCCTCTTCCCGGGTGTCCGAGTACACGACGAAATGCGGGCTCTCGGCGCGGAACCAGGGCGAGACTTCCGTCTTCCGTCCCGCCACCTCGACGCGCTCCAGGTTGGCCGTGCCGGCATCCTGGGCACAGGCGGCGCCGGCAGGGCATAGGCAGAGCAGCGAGAACAGGGAGAACGGGACAAGGGCCGCGGCGAGCGCGGCCCGGAATGAATGGGACATGAGTATCGGAATCCAGGCAGGGGCCCGCCGTGTCCGGGCGGGCCCCGATCCGCATCGGCGGTCGTTCAGAGCTCGTAGCGGCCCGTCAGGTAGTAGCTGCGTCCCGGGAAGTTCCAGCTCGAGCCCATGAAACCAGGGGTCTGCTGGAAGGTGCGGCGAACCGTCACGTTGTTCAGGTTGGTCACGCTGAGCGACAGCCCGAACTTCTCGGTGAAGTTGTACGACACGCCGCCATCCCACTGCCCGAAGGCCTCCTGGTACTGCGGCAGACCCCACCACGTGTCCTGCGCGCCGGCGCGCGCCGGATCCGCGCTCGTGCCGTTCTGGCCATTGAAGTCGACGCCGACATTCCTCAGCACGCGGCTGGTCCAGTTGTAGGCCAGGCGGGCGGAGAAGCCGTAGCGGTCATAGCGCAGCGCGAAGTTGGCCGCGTTCTTCACCAGGCCGGGCACCGGCAGCGCGCCGAAGGGCCTGCCGTTGGTGTCGCAGCCGTACACCTTCAGCGCGTCGCTCGTGATCGTGCCGCTGGGCGGGCAGAACTGCACCTGGGCGTCGCGGTAGAAGCGCTGGCTGCTGCCGAGGTAGGTGTAGTCCGCCGAGACGCCGAAGCCCTTGACCCAGTCAGGCAGCCGGTCCTTCAGGAAATCGAAGTGGTCCAGATAGGTCTCGGCCTTGAGCTCGATGCCATGCACCCAGGCGCGGGCGGCGTTGCGCGGTCCCTTGATCAGGAAGGTCTGCGGGTTGCCGGCCAGGCTGTTGTAGTCGCGCGTGTAGGTCGAGTCGTAGATCACGTCCTTCACGTCCTTGTAGAAGGCCGTGACCGAGACCATCTGGCCGCTGCGCGGGTACCACTCGAGCCCCAGGTCGAAGTTGTCGGACGTCAGCGGCTTGAGCTTGGCGTTGCCGGTGTTCTCGCCCGTGTAGGTGATGCGGTTGTTGGCCGTGTCGATGTTCTGCTTGAGCGACACCGATTCCTGCAGCTGGT
>Ga0102591_1001892_pt1 | contig 25569 bp, 20 predicted proteins | sample AraplaCol_mCL_r2_2_FD_76860 | JGI IMG/M metagenome (GOLD analysis project Ga0102591, IMG submission 76860) | Arabidopsis root microbial communities from North Carolina, USA - plate scrape MF_Col_mCL_r2 (SPADES assembly) (version 2) | ecosystem: Host-associated > Plants > Roots > Endosphere... | reverse complement strand
AGCAGCGCGGAGGACGGAGTGAGCGGCAGGCGCTTCATGGCGCGTGACGGTTGAAGGTATGCAACTGGTCCTTGCGCAGGTAGTGCAGGCCGTACAGCAAACCGCCGGTCGGGCCCGAATGCGAAGGGTCGCCTGTCACGCGCAGCACGATGTGGTCGGCGCCTTCGTCCACCACGGCGGCATTGCGCGCCAGCATCAGCTTGGGCGACAGCACGCCGGAAATGGTGGAACAGGCCAGGTGGTAGCTGCCGACATCGGCGCGGTACAGGACCTGGTTCAATTCGCCGCGCGCGTCGCGTTCGAGCATGGCGCGCAGCAGCCGCGCCGCTTGCGCCATGTCCTGCTGCAGCGTAGCGGCCAGGGCGCCCTGGTCGCTTTGCAGGGCGGCGCGCGGCAGCTTGACCGGCAAGTGCGTCATGTAGCGCCCCATCCAGCCCGGCGTGTCGATACGTGCCACCAGCGCCATGCGGTATTGCGCGTCGCTGCAATCGACCAGGTAGGCCAGCGGCCGCAGGGCCACGCCCTTGCCGTCGGCGCTCAGGAGCGCGCTGCCGTCCATTGCCTGCTGCAGGCTGCGGTAGGGGTCCAGGCCGTGCAGCACAGCGCCCAGCGCGCGCGCATTCTGCTTGTGCACGGCCGCCAGCACGGCATCCGCCACGAAGGGCACCGGTACCAGCACGCCGGCCGCGCTGTCGGTCGAGATCAGCACCACCTGGCTGCCGGGGAAGGGCGCGCTTTCGGCCGGCAGTTCGGCCGGCAGCGAGCGCTCCAGGATCACGCCGTGCTCCAAGACGTGCGGCGGCGGAGCGGTGTTGGGGCGCATGCTGCTGCACGCGCTCAGCAGCGCCAATGCGGCCAGGGCGCCCAGGTGCGCGCGGCGGCTCATTGCACGTCCACTTGCAACTGGTAGTCGGCCACGGCGTTGCGGCGTGCCGCATGGCGCATCAGGTAGACGGTGATCGTGTAGCTGCCGTCGGCGGCCGCGGTGCCGCGGTAATGGGTACCCTTGATCGAACCAATGAATTCCGCTGCGCTGGCATGCTCGGCCTGGACGTTGAAGTAGGCCGACCGGTTGCCGGACTTGAGCACGACGTCCAGCCGTTGCCCGGCCCTGGCTGGCACCACGTACCGCGCCACCTGCTCGCCTTGCAGCCGCCCTTTGTGCAGTTCGGCCGCAGCCGCGCTCACGCACAGCAGCAAGCCGCCCAGCGCCACCACCAATTTTGCCAGCATAGCTGAACCCATCTCAATGAATCGTCACATTTCAATATTACCAACTGCACATCGCTAGAGTTAGGGGAACTGAACATCATCGATAAAACAACAAGTTGCAGAGCGTCCGCCTAACGCGCGCGGGGATAAATTTCGTCAAAGTAAGGCGGAATATGGTTACTGTTGCCTCATCTAGTTCCTGGCCCCATTATCCCCTTCTGTGGAGTGTAAATTTGCAGCCGCCGGAGGCTTCCTTACGTACAAGTGACGCCGGTTCAAATCCTTTTATAGCTCTTCCGTTGGTTGGCGACGTCTATAGTTGAATCAAGAAGGACTTCACATGACTCAGCAGCCTGATTCCTGCGGAAAGTGAATCAGTTTTCAGTGCAACTTAACAGTAGTGACAAAGGGAGAGTTTTTTAATGTAGCGTTGGACTATATTACTTAGCATCTATACCTGAGGCAATGGGGCAGCCATGTCACGTCATTCTCGCATTTCTTGGATGGCAGTTTTACTACTTATGTGCAATTGGTCTGTATCGGCGCAACCGGCAACACATGTGGATGTGCGTGCGTCGGCCACGATACAATTCGGTGGAGAATTTGATCCTAAACGAAACCCCGCTGTGGATCTGAATTCAATTTTGCAAATCTCGAGAAAGAGTGGAAAGGCAATCGTTCTCGATGTTGGCGGGAGTTGGTGTACATGGTGCTACAAACTCGATCAAGCTATCAGAGAAGACATAAATACAAGACGATTTCTCAATGATAACTTTTTATGGCTTAAGGTTAATTACAGTCCAGAAAACAGGAACGAAGAGTTTCTTTCTGCCTACCCTCGAACGAAGGTCTTTCCCTATCTGATCGTCCTAGACAAGAATGGAACGCATCTTATTACGCAAGATGCGAGCATTTTCGAAAACCGCGAACGATATGATCCAGAAAAGCTTCTGAGCTTTTTTCAGAGAATTCGTGCTCAGAAGTACGGGCATCTGGAGAACTAGGTTCATTAATCATAGGAGGAGCAAAATGAAACTGAAAAATTTCCTTTCCGTTATGCTAGTGATGATTGCAGGGGTTTCATCAACTCAAATTGTACTTGCGGGATGTGAAGAAGAAAATTCGGCTACCCCAGAGCTCTATTCATTTTTTGGTCCTGGACCAGATGCGTTAAAAAAGGCAGGAAATTTTGACGCGGGCTTGGCAAGTCATAAGACATATTTCACGCTAGTTGAAGGCCCCAAATCAGCCGAAGTAGTACTCTTCGAAAGATCTCAATCAGACGGCCGTGTGAACATATCGAAATGGGAGGGTTCATCAGCCGTAGAACTCCGTAAGTCAATTGAGGGCGAGATTGTTTCCAATCGTGGGGTACATTGCGTCGGCGAGCAGTCCAAAGCGATCTTTAAGACGTTTGCCGGCAAGAACTTGAAGATGGAGGACAATGTTGAGGCACCGAAAACTTTCAGTGCTGCTGTACGCCACGCAGCACAACGGCACGGAAATGAGTTCGTTCGTATCACTGCAATTTTGATGTGCTAGGGTTCCAAATCTTCTCATTTAAAGGCATGCATTCGAAGTCACTCCTAACCTAAGTGAGATCAGGGGCGCTCTAGGGGGATCAATTTATTCACGCGCGAATCGATCCCCCTTTCATTGGAACATCCACACAGCAGCGGGGCCGTTGGAGCAAAATTGGGTCAAATTTGTTGATTTGCAGCGAAAACTGACCCACTTTGCTGCATAAATTGCAAACGAATCTGACCCACGTATAAGACACAATCCCGCTCTCGACATTCAGCGGGGAATTAGAGTGATCGACGTGGCATTACTAGGCATTCGACGATGGCACATTCGAGACCAGGTCCCGCTGAGAGAGATATCCAGGCGCTTGGGCATCTTGCGTAACTCCGTCCGCCGCTACGGGGTGCATTTTGTCGAGGTTAGGCCGAAATTGTCGATAAGTTAGCTTGGCCACGCTGGGTTCATTATCCCAAGATTTCAATTGCTTGAGTTTGCAATTACGTATTGCGCAAAAATCAATTTCCGTGGCGATGCCGTCAAAGAAGGTTGAATTGGGTCTGCAGCGCAGGTGATCCAGAACGATAACAACTTAAAGGGTGCGAAGGTTGAGTCTGAAAAATATCTGCTCTGTTAACCGAAAGGAGATACAGCCATGGTTGTACGCCCACATTGTCAGCCTCTTAACAACCCTTCGAATCTGTGAGCCGATTTCGAAAGGCTCGGCATAGAAATTGGGGCCCTCTTGCGATGTGTCGTGAGTTGGGAGATTGTATGAGTGCATTCTATCCTTCGCTTTCTCGCTGCGTAGGAGGCAGCGCATGAACGAAGCATAGTCCTCTCAAGTGTCTGGCCGAATCGAGCTGGCGAAGTCACCGCCATTGAGCTGCGAAATGCGCACTAGCGCATTTCGCAGTTATATTTGAATTATGCGCCAGTTGTGCTTTAAGGGGAAAATTCTTTGAGGCGATCAGAGATCATGCACAGAACATCTGCCTTCAGATCAGGGTCATCGAGAGATTGTGCAATGTCGTTCAATGCGCGAAGACGAGCAGCATCAGATGGAAAGCGTCGCCGTCCTTGTCTTATGCGATCTATTTCAATGGACAGCTGCTCAACCTCTTGTTGATCGCTGATACTCATGAGGTACCGTGACGATGCCGCCTTGTGAATAGTTAGAGCAGTGGTGCCACGAGCAGCAGACTCTCGGACTCGCGTCGCTTCAACGTCAATCTTAATCCCTGCTGTTACAGTTGCAGTCAATACCCTTCTTGTGGCACTCAAGCTGCGAGTAGGCCAACCAATGATGACTAGATTATGGATGTATTCCACTGGAATATCCACGAATGCGTCGGCAAATCTATGTGCTAGTCCTAAGATGAACGCGCGGACACAGGGGTCCCCCGAATTACTCGATGGTGCATTGGCAGGCCGCGTCCATTGGCACAAGGAATCAAGGCCAGTTCGGAATTCAACTGTATTCGCAGGTGCTGGCAAATACTGCTGCGCCGGCAGGACAGCACGCATCGATTTAGCCTGATCTCGAACTTTTACAACGACGCGCGGGTTGATTACGTCTACCTCGGTTTGCATCCCTAAGTTCGCGTATGCGTCGGCAGCGATCTGACAAGCCAACAGACGTGACATCATATTTTCCCGCCCGCCTTTGAAGAAAACTCTAGCAGACGGAGCCGTCGTGCACATTGAGTACCACGTGGTATCAACCCATGCTTTGCGAGGAGTATTGGTAAACGTATTTAAGGCACTCACTACCTCCTGGGGGATTGAAGTAGGTCCCCATGTAACCGCTTGGACGTTCTCAGTTGTCGCCGTCTCGATGTCCATTGTCAGGATCGTCCGCTCTAATATACACAGTCTGAAAGTTGAAATTGCAAAGTTGGCTATTTGCAATGGCCAGAGTATACACCAGGCTGTATGAGCATACAGTGATCTAGTCGAGGATTTATACTTGCGGAAAATGCATCGAACATTGGGTATCAGTTAGTTAGCGGGAGAGGAGTTCCGAGGCTTGTCGGCATTGGTTACCCTCTGCGTACAAGGAAGTGTTGGCATTGAATAGCTCAGCAAAAGTGGGGGCGCCTTCAATTATTGAAAGGTGGTTATGTTTATTCGCTTAGAATTGTGGGAAGAGGAAAATCGTGAGGACGGAAAGGTTCCTTCATTTGGACGGGCTGTGGACTCGAGGCTGGATATGAAGGCACTACGATATCGTATATTGCCAGTGAACGTGAATTCAATTACGTCGTTTGAAGACGTTCGCATTTGGACGAATGGGCGGCCAGGAACAAGTGATAACCGTGAGGATACGCTTCAAGGCGTTCGAGTTCTTTTCCCCGATGGATCAACTCGCGTGGTGATTAACGACAAAGATCCGACGTTCCTGAATCTGCTAGAAACGGCAAAAAGATCTTCGAGTCTGGTCGTCGATGGTGGTCGCTCAGCGTATCTGCAGCAATTCCTGCCAAGAGGTTAAGCATCAGTCGGGGTGAGTTACAGTTCGCGACGCGCGGCCCTTGGGTCACCCCACTATATTCTAAATCTGGTTCATTAAACGCATGAGGTGAACCAGGGCTGCAGCTTTAGCAACCGGGTCGTTGGTATTCAGGTACGCGGTCATTGCGTCTCGCATCGCGGCATCGTCCACAAGCGGCAGTTCCCAGCCAAATTGCCTGAGATGGCGGTTAAGAACACAAGCGCCAATAGTAAAATGGCCCTTAGGAGTCTTATCGACGAAATACTTTCCTACTTTTTGAATATGGTCATCCCACTGATCGAAATGTGGGTGCACAATCAAGAACGCTGATGTAGTGCGGGGATATCGCTTCCGAGGCTTTCCGATATCAAGAACTGTTTCTGGTTCTTGCGCCAACGCTTCTTGATCGCGTTTGATTGTGTTGCAATCCGCGCAGATCACGCATAAATTCTTGGGGTCAAACATGAAGTCTAAGTACTTGGACTTTGGTGCGATATGTTCGAGGTGACAGTTCAGGGCTCCTCGAATGGAGACTGGGCCTCGACAATAAGCACAAATACCGCGCTGTTCCCGCCTATAATATTCACGTATGGTTGCTCGTACTGGCTCAAGATCTTCGCTAGACCACGAAACATGAGTAAAGTCGGCACGTGCCTTTACGGCCTCGATGATCGACAATTCGGCTCGTCCAAGTGTCACTGCATTAGCAATCTCGGCCATGTAATCCTTTCAGAGCCTCAAGTGCAATGATCAAGTCATGAAGGGGGTCATTGGCGTGTATGTGCTCGCGCAGCTCGGTTAGCATCGCTAACGAGTTGCAGTCCTCGCGTGAAAACTCCTTTCGTTGCGATACCCTTGAAAATAAGTTCAAGGCAGTTCGGTTCAGGAATTCGTTGTGTCGCCCAGGGGTCTTGAAAACTTGCGCCAGCTGAAAATCGACTGACCGTCGAGAGAGCGCACTGGCATCTACAGCTATTCCGTCGTCCATATTCATTACAAAACATGCGGAACTGGGGAGCTCTGCGACCACTTGGGGCGAATGTGTAGCGATCAAGAATTGGCAGTTTCGACGATTGCTAAAGGTGTCGACTAAAAGGTGCACATAGCGCTCTTGCCACTCTGGGTGCAGGCATACTTCCGGCTCGTCGATGCATATCAGGGAATGGTCTTCAATTTGACTCGCGATTCCTAGTAGGCCCATAATTACTGATTGTTCGCCCGAGCTCGCTTCACTTATCCGAAATATTTCAGGCTCCATCAGGCCCCGCGACTTTTGCAACGAAACATCTCGTAGGCGAGCAAACCCAGTTCCCACGAGAAGCAGCAAGTCTTCGATTTCAGGCCCGCCGCCATAAATTCCGGTTGAGTCTAGGACTAAGTCAATGCGAGGTCTTCTACCGGATTTCTTGTAAAGCCGAAATAGCTCGACTGCTCTCATGAGCATTTCTGGATCAGCATCTTTCAGTTGTCGCAGCTGATATGAAGTTTCAATCGGCGTCAACGGATACGATTGATGAAGATCAGCGATTGCCTTTAACGGATTTCGGGCATCTAATATTTCTTCTTGGATGCGTGAAGGCAACCCAACAGTAAAAGTGCAGTGGATGATTCCATCGTAACCAAGGTAATGAAGCACATCGATAACTCCTCGAGTCTTCCTATGTGACCTTGCCACTGCTGTGACAAGTGAGGCCATAATTCGGGCCATATAGGCAGTACTTAAATTGCCACTTGGGAGTCCCCGTAAACCAAGATAGCTGTAGATGCTAACCGGAGCGATCCGTCGTAATAATGGAAACTTGTCGAAAGGACTAGTGGAAACGCAGATCACCTTCCTGGGCAAGTCGTCGAATTCAATAGAACGAAATTGCGACCGGATACGCCCAACCCTCTCTTCGCGTTCGAACTGTTGTGTACCTAGATGCCGAGTTAGAATTTCTGAAACCACACCCTGCAGTAGTCGACTCTTGCCAGTGCCGTTTTTGCCGACTATAACTGTGAAGTTATTTTCTCGGTTGTCCCGATAATAGCTCGGGGGCATAAGTTGGAAGATCTTATCTTGGCTTTGATAATTTCGGATCATCAACGTTCTCAATAGTAAATGGGGTGAAGTGTCTAAGTCTGCAGGAAAAATGCAGAGATCGATGCGGCCGACAGGAAGTCGAGAGCACAATCCATCCGGCGCCTAATGGGATAGTTGCAAAAGTGAATTCAGGACAATTAGGCCACGCATTAGTGCGATCAATATTCGAGAAGCCCTACTTTCATGGGACTGATTTAAAACGGTGAGCTTGCTATGTCCGGTTTGGGAGGGCAGAGAATATGCTTCACAACAGCATGTAGGCTTGGGTAAGCCGCAGTCTCGTGCACGGCGGCCTCATACACCTCTGCCTGGTGATCAGGCATAAGCTGCAATTTTTGTGTCGCTAATGCGGCGAGGAATTCGAGGGCGGCTTCACCATCATTGTCTGTAGAGCGATGCAACGCGCGGATGATCAGCGACTTAATAAAGTCTGATGATGCGAGGTCAGTACGATAGTCAAGTTCTGACGAAAACGCGCATCGCAGCAGTGCTGCTTGAAGTATTCCATCGTTAAATCGCGCAAAATTCTCGGGATCCAGAACCACATGGCGAAACGTTCGGCTGCCTAAACTATGTTCTTCCGGGATACTCTTCACTTCCTCACGCGCGCGTTGAAGTAGGACGGCCATCGTCCCGCATACTTCAGCGTGGTAAGAACCTGCTGTGTAGCGTGACCCAGCCCAGAACGCCCAACCTTCTCGGATTTGCAGATGTTGGCTCACGTCGGGACCATGGGGTAGGAGTGCCTGCGAGCCTATAGGCAAGGTCTCGCCGAGGCACTCAAATCGTTGAGTCAATGTACGAGGTAACCCGTGAAGATTCGGCCCCGACTTTAGCAGCGCCCTTCTTTCCGAGTAGAAGCTTGCTAAGAGCTGAGTTCCAATTGCTGCTTCACCAAACTTACAAACCTCATGCGGCAAAACTCCGTCGTGCCGCAAGTTTGCTGGCAGGCTGGATAATTCACTTCGCGTCTCAGTGACTTGGTATCCAATAATGTATAGACGCGATCCCTTATGAATATCGCGAAGGTTACGACTGATTTCTAACAGCTGCGAACCTTTCCCAACAACCGCAGCGCAAATGATTAGATTGTCAGTTGTCGTACCTCCAATGCTGGTCAAGGAAGCTGCATCTATAACGCCTGGCGCAGGCTCCAACCGCAGTGAAGTAGCACAATATCGCGCGGCGTGTTCCGCCATTGCGCGCGAGGCTGGATCGGATTGATACACAATATGCGTCGTCGCGGCCCTTACTCGACGTGATAACTGCAACTCAAACCATTCTTGAAATCGTTTGTGTTGCAACAGCAGAACGCCATCAATAAAGAGGGCACGCATCTTCGAGTGTGCAGCCTTTGGCCGGCGCCACAAGTCGAAGATACCTTGTCCAGCAAGTTCGCGGAACAAATTGATCTCTTTGGGGGCCCCGTGCACTTGTTCACGCAATAGGACTTTTTTGTCTGGCTCTTGCGTCGCTTGGAACGTTTCTCCTGCGATGCGAATAACTAGCTGAGGTGGCCCTTCAGAAGCGGTGTCCCCCGGTCGAGGTATTGCGAGCAATGCTCCGGCCGGCCTTTGACTTGCCTCATCTTCGAAGGTCAGGATTGTTACGACGTCGGTATGATCAACAAGCTTTTCGTTGATCCAGCGCTGATGCAGCGCCATTGATGAGGACGCTGAAATGAGGCAAATTGATGTTCCTCGCAAAGGCCGAGCAATCTTTTCGAAACCTTCATACGAATGAAAGCTTTCAATTGATGCGTTAACTTTGTGACCGCATAGTGAAACCAATTCCCGAATTCCGTAGGCGAGCGTTGCGATCGCCATTGTGTCGACGTAAATCGTCCTAAGGTCTGCCAAGCGTCCGAGTTGCCCAACGAAGAAGGCTTTGAACAGATGAAGTGCCACAAAGCTCACTGCAGCAGATGTCGTTAGTCCCATTTCAGGCTTGAGGAACGTGTTGTACCTTGCTCCGGAAGGTTTCTGATACGCGTAGCCTGGCGGTGCAGAGAGTAATACACGCTCAATGGGAAAAGCCGAGCGCAGCCCAGCGTCGAGAATTGCCGCGAAGTTTCTTCTGACTTGCTCTGTCAGCGTATGACACGAGCGCTCCCCAAATCCTTCGTTGATTACCTCGGCTACAACCTCTCCAGTCTCTAACGAGAAGGTAGTGCAGATCAAAGGAATGCGGTGTGACAACCTGGCTCGCGCAGCTTGCCCACCTCCACCACGCAACACCTGGGGAAGGGAACTTGATTTGTCCTCTAACAAACTCACAAACACAACTGCATCGGGGACTAAGGGGCCTGCACATGCGTCGATAACCAAGTCTTCGAGCACATCACTTCGAACTAGCCCTGGAGGTTTGTAGATGACAATAAGGCGCTGATCACCGGCCGAAGTCGCGGCAGGATATTGAAACTGAAAGTAGCCAGCATTTCCAAGCATACTATTTCACCCTAAACCAAATGGTGTAAGTCGCACCCGCCATCTCGCCTAATTCTTTTCCCTGAAAGCGCTGATGCGGAGTGAAGTCGCTCGTCTTAGAGTGCGAAAAATCTTGGTACAAGCTCAAGCGTCCAGTCCTGATCGTCATAAATGCCTTGAGCTTTTGTAAGGCGCGCAATGCCACAGGTAACCCTTGCCCGAAGAGATTGCCCGCTTTTGTCGACGTGTGTTTTTGGAAGCAAGTTTGGACGGCCTCTAGTTCCTCTTCAAGCGTAAAGTCGGAATAGCCGGTCGCTCCGTTCTTGTCAGCAAGCCATCGAAGCGCTAGGCCCGGACCAGTATCAAAAACTGAAATCTCCAAGATTTGAACGCTTGAATGGGAAAGAACTGATTTCTTCGCGCTTGGAGCCGGTGACGATACGTTAGATGCAGCACGTGTAAGGTAGGAGCGTAAGTGCGTGTCGTCGCCGGCACTAGCGACAATGCTGGGGAGGTCGGAGAACGAATTCAATCTGGCTGTAACCCCTCTTACACCCTTCCGATATCGATTTCCGTCAAGTTCGTAGGCACCATGTTGGTCAGCATTCAGGAAGAGCTGGTAGACCATAGCACTCAGGTAATCCAACTGGCCTTCATTAATGGCGAAAGGCTTTCCACTGTTAAGAGATTCAAGCATTCTCGGGATCAGGATCCGAAAAACTGACTCCGAGTTCACACCATTTGGCGCCGGCACAGCATAGAGCGGTTTCAGAAACTCATTTCTGGCACCAGCAAAGCAACATAACGCCGCGCCAACACCACGAAGGGTATTTGCGTAATCCTCTTTTTGCATCGCTTCAACGTACGGGGCCACCGAAGACAGAGCTTGAAACCTGCTCAGGTTGAGTTGATCGCATGAAATCGAGTCAGCGAAATACAGTGCGGTCATACCCGGGAGAGTGGAGGCAAAACGATCTTGAGTAGCTACGTTTTCCGCGTAGGCTTTGTTGAGACTAAGTTTTACGCCGTCGGTTCTCGTTTGCGCCCATGTCGAGACAATTTGGGCAGCCAAGCTAGCTATGCCGAACGCTCCGCCCATATCCAATTTGATTGGCAAGCGTAGTGGTGCTTGCTGATCCGAGCGCAGTTCGTTGAGAAAATCCTCGAGGGTTACCTGATTGGTCTTGCTTGGAAATCGCAACATTTGATAAGTGGATTCGAAGTCGGGAGCGACCTGGTTCAGGTGGATAATGGCAATATTACATACTTCTAGTTAATTGTGCATTCATCTACAAAAACAGTCAAAACGTTTCACCCAAACACTTTGGCATGGTGGGTTGCGGTCAGTTCATTTTTCGGTAATGCGAATGTTGTATTTGCAAGTGCTCGGGCGAACTTTCTCAGCAGTGCAGCCCAACGCCTGAAATAGATCCATAGGCCAACAAAGATATTTGATGCCAAATTTGGCGAACTTTTCGTTGTTTCGATCGAGCGTTGCATGCACCAGTGCTGTGACATACCGACTCGTCTTTACCTCGATTACGTAGTGTTCGCCGTTAGTGCAACTTACCAGGTAGTCCGGAACGATTTGATAGCCAAATTCATCCAACGATGTTCTGAATGGTTGCTGTTTGAATCGCGCGATATAGCCGGCGATCCCAAGATAATCTAGCAGCATGACCGCACAAGCCTCTGTCCGACCTTGGCTTTAGTGCTAGCCAGCCGGAGCTGACCCCGACTTTCAAAAACTTGTTGACTAGGTTGTCTATACAACTTAAGCTGTGAATATGCACGGGCCGGTGCAGGCCCGTTCTCACCAACTTGAGGAGATGACATGAGCACCCAGCACCTGGACCACGATCCCCGCTACGACGCTAGCCGCGACATCCGCGCCCCGCGCGGCCCGGAAATGAGCTGCAAGACCTGGGGCGCCGAGGCGGCTTACCGCATGATCCAGAACAACCTGGACAAGGAAGTGGCGGAGAACCCGAAACACCTGGTGGTGTACGGCGGCATCGGCCGCGCGGCCCGCAACTGGGAGTGCTTCGACCAGATCCTCGCTTCCCTGAAACAGCTGGAAGCCAATGAAACCCTCCTGATCCAGTCCGGCAAGCCGGTCGGCGTGTTCCAGACCCACGAGGACGCGCCGCGCGTCTTGCTGGCCAACTCCAACCTGGTGCCGAAATGGGCCAACTGGGAGCACTTCAATGAACTGGACCGCCAGGGCCTGTTCATGTACGGCCAGATGACGGCCGGTTCCTGGATCTATATCGGCACCCAGGGCATCGTGCAGGGCACCTACGAAACCTTCGCCGAAGCGGGCCGCCAGCACTTCGGCGGCGACCTGAAAGGGCGCTGGGTGCTGACCGCCGGCCTGGGCGGCATGGGCGGCGCGCAGCCGCTGGCGGCCACCTTCGCCGGCGCCGTCTCGCTCAACATCGAATGCCAGCAATCGTCCATCGACTTCCGCCTGCGCACCCGCTACCTGGACAAGCAGGCCGCCAGCATCGATGAAGCGCTCGAGATGATCAAGCAGCACAAGGCCAATGGCGACGCGATTTCCATCGGCCTCTTGGGCAACGCGGCCGACGTGCTGCCGGAACTGGTGCGCCGCGCCAAGGCCGGCGGCCTGGTGCCGGACCTGGTGACCGACCAGACTTCGGCCCACGACCTGGTCAACGGCTACCTGCCGCAAGGCTGGAGCGTCGAGCAGTGGAAGGCGGCCCAGGCCGACGCGGCGCAGCATGCGCGCCTGGTCGACGCGGCAGCCGCTTCCTGCGCCGTGCACGTGCAAGCCATGCTGGAGTTCCAGGCGCTGGGCGCCAAGGTGGTCGACTACGGCAATAATATCCGCCAGGTCGCGCTGGACAAGGGCGTCAAGAACGCCTTCGATTTCCCGGGCTTCGTACCGGCCTACATCCGCCCGCAGTTCTGCGAAGGCCGCGGCCCGTTCCGCTGGGTGGCCCTGTCCGGCGATCCGGAAGACATCTACAAGACCGACGCCAAGATCAAGGAACTGTTCCCGCACCACGCCAACGTGCACCGCTGGCTGGACATGGCGCGCGAGCGCATCGCCTTCCAGGGCCTGCCGGCGCGCATTTGCTGGCTGGGCCTGGGCGAGCGCCACATTGCCGGCCTGGCCTTCAATGAAATGGTGAAGAACGGCGAACTGAAGGCGCCGATCGTGATCGGCCGCGACCACCTCGATACCGGCTCGGTCGCTTCGCCCAACCGCGAAACCGAAGGCATGCGCGACGGCACCGACGCGGTGTCCGACTGGCCGCTCTTGAACGCCATGCTGAACACCGCCGGCGGCGCGACCTGGGTCTCGCTGCACCACGGCGGCGGCGTCGGCATGGGCTACTCGCAGCACTCCGGCGTGGTGATCGTGGCCGACGGCACGGAAGCCGCCGCCAAGCGCCTGGGCCGCGTGCTGGTCAACGACTGCGGTTCGGGCGTGATGCGCCACGCCGACGCCGGCTACGAATCCGCCATCGAATGCGCCAAGCGTAATAAACTGAACCTGCCGATGATCAAGTAAGACCGGTAAGGCACCTTGCCACGCGACCGCCGCGTATCCGGTGTCTGACCCTGCGGGTCAGACACCGGTTTACCGGTTGAAGAGCAAACGAACACGAGACACAAAAATGACCCACCTGACCCTGAATCCCGGCAAACTGACCCTGTCCGACCTGCGCACCGTCTGGAGCGCCCCCACCCCGATCGCCCTGGCGAAAGAAGCCTACAGCGCCATCGACGCCTCCTGCAAAGCGGTGCAGGACATCGTCGCCAAGGGCGACGCCGCCTACGGCATCAACACCGGTTTCGGCCTGCTGGCGAAAACCCGCATCCCCGACGACAAGCTGGAACAGCTGCAGCGCAACCTGATCCTGTCGCACTCGGTGGGCACCGGCGAACTGATGTCCGACGAAGTGGTGCGCCTGCTGATGCTGACCAAGATCAGCAGCCTGTCGCGCGGCTTCTCCGGCATCCGCCCGATCGTGATCGACACCCTGATCGCCCTGTACAACAAGGGCATCATGCCCGCCATCCCGGCCAAGGGCTCGGTCGGCGCCTCCGGCGACCTGGCGCCGCTGTCGCACATGACCCTGGCCATCCTGGGCGTGGGCGAAGTGCGCGTGAAGGGCGAGCTGGTGCAGGCGGCCGACGCGCTGAAAGCCGCCGGCATCGCGCCGGTGGTGCTGGCCGCCAAGGAAGGCCTGGCCCTGATCAACGGCACCCAGGCTTCCACCGCGCTGGCGCTGCACGGCCTGTTCATGGCCGAACGCCTGCTGGAAGCGGGCATGGTGACCGGCTCCATGTCGCTCGACGCCGCCAAGGGTTCCGACTCGCCGTTCGACGCCCGCATCCACGAAGTGCGCGGCCAGCCGGGCCAGATCGCCGCCGCCGGCATCTACCGCGAACTGGTGAGCGGCAGCGCGATCCGCGCTTCGCACCTTGTGGGCGACGAACGCGTGCAGGACCCGTACTGCCTGCGCTGCCAGCCGCAAGTGATGGGCGCCTGCTGGGACCTGATCGCCAACGCCGGCCGCACCCTCCTGATCGAATCGAACGCCGTGACCGACAACCCGCTGATTTTCCAGAACGACGACGGCCCGGTGGTGGTCTCGGGCGGCAACTTCCACGCCGAGCCGGTGGCCTTTGCCGCCGACACGCTGGCGCTGGCGATTGCCGAAATCGGCTCCATCTCCGAGCGCCGCGTTTCGCTGCTGATCGACGCCACCCTGTCCGGCCTGCCGCCGTTCCTGGTGCGCGACCCGGGCGTGAACTCGGGCTTCATGATCGCCCACGTGACCGCCGCCGCGCTGGCCTCGGAAAACAAGTCGATCGCGCATCCGGCCTCGGTGGACACCATCCCGACTTCCGCCAACCAGGAAGACCACGTGTCGATGGCCACCTACGGCGCGCGCCGCCTGCACGATATGGCGCACAATACCGCGACCATCCTCGGCATCGAGCTGCTGGCGGCGGCGCAGGGCATCGACTTCCACCGTCCGCTGAAAACCTCGGCGCAACTGGAACATGTACACGCCCAGCTGCGTTCCAAGGTACCATTCTTCGACGCCGACCGCTTCTTCGCGCCGGACATCGAGGCAGCCAAGCAGATGGTGGTGAACGGCGACCTGAGCGCAACTTGCAAGAGCCTGTTCAGCGCCCTGCATCCGTAAGGAGGTTTCATGGATTACCGCTTCCAAGCAGGCAGTATTCCCTTGCTGGTGTCGATGCCCCACGTGGGCACCGACATCCCTGACGATATCGCCGCGGCGATGACGCCGGCGGCGAGCGGCAAGGCCGACACCGACTGGCACCTGGTGCAGCTGTACGACTTCCTGGGCGCGCTCGGCGCGTCCACCCTGTCGGCCCGCTGGTCGCGCTATGTAATCGACCTGAACCGCCCGCCGGAAAACACCAACCTGTATCCCGGCCAGGACACCACCGGCCTGTGCCCGGTCGACACCTTCCACCGCGAGCCGCTCTACCTGCCGGGACGCCAGCCCTCGCAGGCCGAGGTCGAGCGCCGCCTGGCCGCCTACTGGCAGCCTTACCACACCCAGTTGCGTGAAGAACTCGAGCGCCTGCTGGCGATCCACGGCAAGGTGGTGCTGTGGGACGCCCACTCGATCGCCTCCGTAGTGCCGCGCTTCTTCGACGGCAAGCTGCCGGACCTGAATTTCGGCACCGCCGACGGCGCGAGCTGCGATGCCGCCATGACCGAAGCCATCGCCGGCGTGGCGCGCCGCGACGAGCGCTTTACCGTGGCCGTCAACGGCCGCTTCAAAGGCGGCCACATCACCCGCTGTTACGGCAAGCCGGAGCAGGGCGTGCACGCGATCCAGCTCGAGATGTGCCAGTCCACCTATATGGACGAAACGGCGCCGTTCGGCTACCGCGCCGACCGTGCGGCCGAGATCCAGCCGCTGCTGCGCCAGCTGGTGCAAACCGCCGCAGACTGGGTGCGCGGGGGGCGCCAATGAAGGCCCTGTTCGCGCACCACGCGCTGCTGGCCGACGGCTGGCGCAAGAACGTCCTGCTGCAGTGGGACGATCGCGGCAACTTCACCGCCGTGCAGGCCGATGCCGTGGCGGCGCCCGGCATCCCGAGCGCGCGCCTGGTGATGCCGGGCATGGTCAACCTGCACTCGCACGCCTTCCAGCGCGCGCTGGGCGGGCTGACCGAAGTCGCGGGCGACGCGCAGGACAGCTTCTGGACCTGGCGCGACCTGATGTACCGCTTCGCGCGCTACATCACGCCGGAGCAGATGGAGGCCATTGCCGCCCAGCTGTACTCCGAGTGCCTGCGCCACGGCTACACCTCGATGTGCGAATTCCACTACGTGCAGCGCGCGCCGGACGGCAGCATGTACCCGCAGGCGTCGGAAACGGCGCAGCGCGTGATTGCCGCCGCGCGCCAGGCCGGCATCGGCATCACCATGCTGCCGGTGCTGTATTCGTATGCCGGCTTCGGCGAACAGCCCCTGAAGCCGGAGCAGGCGCGCTTCCGCACCGATGCGCGCGACGTGTTGAAGATCATCGGCGAGCTGGAACCGCTGCGCGATGCGCAGGTGGAAGTGGGCGTGGCGCCGCACTCGCTGCGCGCCGCCTCGGTGGCGCAGATCCGCGAAGTGCTGGACCACTTGCCGAAGGCGCGCCCAGTGCACATCCATATCGCCGAGCAGCAGGGCGAGGTGCAGCAGTCGCTCGACTACTCGGGCAAGCGCCCGGTGCAGTACCTGGTCGACAACCTGGCGGTCGACGCGCGCTGGTGCCTGGTGCACGCCACCCACCTGACCGATGACGAAGTGGCCGCCATCGCGCAAAGCGGCGCCGTGGCGGGCCTGTGCCCGACCACCGAAGCGAACCTGGGCGACGGCCTGTTCCCGCTAGAGAGCTTCCTGGCGCAGGGCGGCCGCTTCGGCGTCGGCAGCGACAGCCACGTCTCGCAAAGCGCGGTGGAAGAGCTGCGCTGGCTCGAATACGGCCAGCGCCTGCAGCAGCAGCGCCGCAATATCGCGGTGTCCGGAAGCGAGCGCCGCGTCGGCGACTTCCTGTGGCAAGCTGCCTTGCGCGGCGGGGCCCAGGCGGCGGGACGCCCGGTGGGCGCACTGGCGGTGGGCAAGCGTGCCGACCTGATAGTGTTGGACGACGACCACCCGAATCTTGACGGAATCGACGCTGCCGACATTCTGGGATGCTTCGTTTTCAGCGGAAATGATAATCTAGTCAGGGATGTGATGGTCGGCGGCCACTGGGTGGTGCGCAACCAGGAGCACGTGGCGCAACCGGCCATCACCACGCGCTTCAAAAAGACGCTGGCCGAATTGCGCGAGCTACGAGCATGACTCAAATCATCCAGTATGCAAGCCTGCACGCCACGCCCTGGAAAAACGGCGGCGGCAGCACCACGGAACTGTGCGTGATGCCACCGGGCGCCGGCTTCGACGAGTTCGAATGGCGCCTGTCGCTGGCCACCATCGCGCAGAGCGGGCCGTTCTCGGTGTTTCCCGGCATCGACCGCACCCTGACCCTGGTCGAGGGCGGCGGCGTGGTGCTGGACGTGGGCAACGAGCGGCGCGTGGCGCTGTCCGAGCGCGAGCCGGTGATCGCCTTCCCGGGCGAGAACGCGGTCACCGCCACGGTGGAAGGCGCGCCGACCACCGACTTCAACGTCATGACGCGGCGCTCGGTTTGCAACCACCAGCTGGAACGGCGCACCATCCGCGACTTCTCCACGCTGGAGCGGCGCAGCCCGACCACCGTGGTGTTCCTGGCCGAAGGCGAGAGCCTGAACCTGGCCAGCGCCAGCGAGCGCATCTCGCTGGTGCGCTATGATGCGGTGGTGCTGGACAAGGACGATGTGTGGACGCTTGAAGCGGGCCACGCCACCGTGTTCATTGTCGATATTTTCCCGAACGAAGAGTAAAAACACATGGCAGTAGAGTGGGACCTGTTGATCACCAACGTGCACCTGGCCACCATGGCGGGCGAGGGCTATGGCGAAGTCCGCGATGCCGCGATTGCGGTCGATAACGGCCGCATCGCCTGGATCGGCCGCCGCCAGGACGCCGCCGCTGCGGGCAGCGCGGAGCTGGAGCACGATGCCGGCGGCTGCTGGCTGACACCTGGCCTGATCGACTGCCATACCCACATCGTCCACGCCGGCAACCGCAGCGACGAATTCGAGGCGCGCCTGAACGGTGCCACCTACGAGGACATTGCCCGCGCCGGCGGCGGCATCATGTCCACCGTGCGCGCCACCCGCGCCGCTTCCGACGACGAGCTGCTGCGCCAGTCCTTGCCGCGCATCGCGGCGCTGCTGGCCGAAGGCGTGACCACGCTGGAGATCAAGTCCGGCTACGGCCTGGACCTGGCCTCCGAATCCAAGATGCTGCGCGTGGCGCGCCGCGTCGAGCAGGTGATGCCGGTGTCGGTGCGCACCACCTTCCTCGGCGCCCACGCGCTGCCGCCTGAATTCAAGGACCGGCCGGACGATTACGTCGACGCGGTGATCGGCATGATCCCGACGCTGGCGGCCGACGGCCTGGCAGACGCGGTGGACGCCTTCTGCGAGCGCATAGGCTTCACTGCCGCGCAAACGGAGCGCATCTTCGCCGCAGCGCGCGCGCATGGCCTGCCGGTCAAGCTGCATGCCGAGCAGTTGTCCGACCAGGGCGGCGCGGCGCTGGTGGCGCGCTACGGCGGCCTGTCCGCCGACCACCTGGAACACCTGTCCGCCGAGGGCATTGCCGCCATGGATGCCGCCGGCACCGTGGCCGTGCTGCTGCCGGGCGCCTACTACTTCCTGCGCGACACCACGCCGCCGCCGGTGGCCGCCCTGCGCGCTGCCGGCGTGCCAATGGCAGTCGCCACCGACAACAATCCCGGCACTTCGCCGATGACGTCCCTGCTGCTGGCGATGAACATGGTGTGCACGCTGTGGCGCCTGACGCCGCTGGAGGCGCTGGCCGGCTGCACCATCCACGCCGCGCGCGCGCTGGGCCTGGACGGCGAGGTCGGCACGCTGGAAGTGGGCAAGCGCGCCGACTTCGCGCTGTGGCAGATTGCCCGCCCGGCCGACATGTCCTACGCCTTCGGCTTCAACCCCTGCGTCGCAGTGGTGAACCGCGGCGTCTGGCGCGACCCGATTGTCGGCATTCCTGCCGTGCTCCCCGCCGCGGGCGCCTGACTTGCTGCGCCGGGCCGCCATTGTCCTCCTGGCCCTGGCGGCCGGCGCGGCGTCCGCCGCATCCAGCGCGTCAGCTCCTGCGCCGAATGCCGCCAGCAGCGCCGCTACGCTGCGCATCGGCTCCAAGCGCTTCACCGAGTCCTACATCCTCGGCGAACTGCTGGCGCAAACCGCTGCACCGCACGTTCGGGTCGAGCACAAGCAGGGCCTTGGCAATACGGCCATCGTGCTTGCGGCACTGAAGTCCGGCAGCATCGACGTCTACCCTGAATACACTGGCACCATCGGCCTGGAAATCCTCAAGCACGCGCAACCGGCCACGCTGGAGCAGATGCAGCGCGACCTGGCCGCGCAAGGCCTGGGCGTCGCGGTCCCGCTGGGCTTCAACAACACCTACGCGCTGGCGGTGCGCGGCGACGCCGGCGCCCCGCGTACCTTGAGCGAGCTGGCCGCACGCGGCGAGTTGCGCTACGGCCTGTCGCACGAATTCATCGGCCGCGCCGACGGCTGGCCGGGGCTGGCAAAGCAATACGGCATTGGCGCCACGCCGCGCGGCCTCGACCACGGCATCGCCTACGAAGCCCTGGCGCAGAAACAGGTCGACGTCATCGACATCTACGCCACCGACGCCAAGATCAGCCAATACGGCCTGCGCGTGCTGCAGGACGACCGGGCCTATTTCCCGCGCTACGACGCGGTCCTGCTGTACCGCCTCGATGCCGCGCAACGTTTTCCTGCCGCCTGGCAGGCGCTGCGCGCGCTGGAAGGCCGCATCAGCGCCGCCGACATGATCGCCATGAACGCCGCCGCCGAATTGCACGGCCAGCCTTTCAGCGCTATCGCCCGCGACTGGCTTGCGCGCCACTCCGACAAGCCCGCCGCTGCCGCCACGACGGCTCCGGCGACCGCCACTGGGGCCGCCACGACGACCGTACCAGCGCGCCCGGCCACGCTCTGGCAGCGCCTGTTTGCCGACGACTTCTGGCCGCTGACCCGCCAGCACATCCTGCTGGTGGCCCTGTCGGTCGCCATGGCCAGCGCCGTTGGCATCCCGCTCGGCATTCTCGCCGCCTACCGCCCGAAGCTGCGCGAACCGGTGATGGCCGCCGCAGGCATCCTGCAAACCATCCCTTCGCTGGCCCTGCTGGCCATGTTGATCCCCCTGTTAGGCACGATCGGTACCGTGCCCGCATTGTGTGCGCTGTTCGTCTACGCGCTGCTGCCGATCATCCGCAACACCTGCACCGGCATCAGCGGCGTGCCGCAAGGCCTGAAGCAGGCCGCCGAGGCGCTGGGGCTGCGCACAGCGCAGCGCCTGAAAGAAATTGAGCTTCCGCTGGCCGCGCCGGTGATCCTGGCCGGTGTCAAGACGGCCGCCGTGATGAGCGTCGGCACCGCCACCATCGCCGCCTTTATCGGCGCCGGTGGCTACGGTGAACGCATCACCACCGGCCTGGCCCTGAACGACAATACCCTGATGCTGGCCGGCGCGCTGCCGGCTGCCGTCCTGGCCCTGCTCACGCAAGGGCTATTCGAATGGATGGAAAGGGGATTTAAAGCATCAGCAGCCGCGCGCGCACCTGCTCGGCTTCGTGCGTAAGAACTTGCTCAGCTAACGCATCATTGGCACGCTGCGCCGCCAGCACCTGCAATTCCCGCGTGTAGCGGTTCAGCAGGAAGCGCAGGTAAGCCCGATAAACAGCCTTGAACATCGTCAGTCTCCACCGAGGGCGGGACTATCCATTCTGCGAGTTTCCCCAAAGAATGTATTGAGCTAGATCAAATGTAAGCCAGGTAAGAATTTGTAAGTGACAAAGCGTGGTCGGGGCAGGGCGACTATATTGAAACCGTCGATTCATCTCCCCTCCCAACTGACACCTGGGTTTAGTATCCCTCGCCCGACCACACACGAGCCGCGAGGGATTTTTTTTGACTCATCCCCACATCAGCTGAAGCGCCGTCTCGCCGCAATCGAGGTGCGCGAACGGACTTTGCAGTCGCACGCTCCGGTGAGAATTCGATAGAAATATTCAGAAGTGAACATGTTACTCTTAAGCATCTTTTTATTATTGCTTTAAGGGAAGTGTTCATGATGATGCGATGGCTAATTGCTTCGCTTGCCGCATTGCTGCTATGTGCGAATGCCAATGCCGATTTTGAGCCCGTCTGACGGGAACACTGTAACTTGGTACGGAAATTATGTAACGGGCGAGGCGCTCTTTGCTGCGTGTAACAGCCTTGCATCCGAACTTGGCCACGATCCAGTGAGCATCTGCGGTTCCAAGCCACCCTCACCCCCAACCAACTACGCTACCGGTTATCATTCCCGATGGGGAAGCACAGGAAGCCCAAGTTCCGTCTACTTCAACGCCTCGGCCTGCGGCACCGACGGGCGTTTCGCGTATATAGTGGAACATCATTGGTGTGCGTATGTTAGACCGGTCAGCGAACCAGTGCCGTCATCTCCCAAGGGGAATGGCCCGACTTGTCCAATGTGCGGCAATCCGATCGCGCCGGCTACCGGTAATAAAGTGCAGATCGAAGCAGATTTTGTTCCTCCCAACCCCGGGTTCAAGCTCGAACTGATCCGTACATACAACGGCGGCCAATTCTCCGGTGACGTCAACGCCAAAGGTGTATTCGGCAGCCACTGGACTTCTGCGCTCGACCGCAAAGTCTGGCTGCGCAACAGCACGAAGCCGATGGCGTGCTACACCCGTTCCGAAGGCATCACTTTCTGTACCTTCCCGCAATCCGACTCAAGTGGGCAGTCGGCCGTGGTGACCCGCCCCGACGGAAGGCTCCATATTTTTAATCGCGCTGGCAGCCAATGGATTGGCGACGCCGATGTCAACGAGCGTCTTAGCGCCCAGTACGCAGCCGACGGTGTAACGCCGACCGGTTGGACTTACACGACCGCGAGCCAGGATGTCGAGCAATACGACGCTAATGGCCGTTTGCTGTCCATCACATCGGCCACTGGCGCATGGCAGCGCTACACCTACAGCATCGGCGACAGTAATAACACGTCGGTTTCGCGCTCACCCGTAGATGCGCCCGCTTGCTCGAATGTGCAAGCAGGGCCGGTCATAGCTGCTGGACTCCCCGTCTGTGTCACCGACAACTGGGGACGCCAGATGCAATTCGAATTCGACGCGAAACAGCGAGTGACCAAGGCCATTGACGCTGCTGGCCAGGCATATTTGTATGAGTATGACGGTGTCACCGGCGGCTGCCCTTCCGATAACAAGAATCCTGAAACTTGCCGCGCAGGGAATTTAACAGCAGTCACATACCCGGGGAACCAGACAAAAAAATATCACTATAACGAGAGGAGCCTGATCAATGGTGGGAACAGTTGCTATGACGCCACCTCCTTTGGCCCGGGATCTGGTCACCTGCCCAACGCCCTGACCGGCATCACGGATGAAAATGGCGCGCGCTATGCGACCTGGAACTGGAACTGCTACAACCAAGCCACTTCATCCGAACACGCCGGAGGCGTAGAAAAGGTGAGCCTCGCGTACACCGGTTTTGCTGCCGACGGCACCAAGACAGTCACAGTGACCTCGTATGTAGGCAATGCCGCGGCGCCGCAACCGATTACCCGGAAGTACCACTACAAGCTCGCTCTTGGCGTAGCAATCAATGATGCCATCGACCAGCCATGCGAAGGCTGCCAGGACATGATGGAGCGAACATACGACACCAACAACAACGTGTCGACCAGCAAGGACTGGCAAGGAAACAAGAAGGTCTTCACCTACGACCTGACCCGTAATCTGGAAACCAGCCGGGTTGAAGGTTACGGCACTCCGCTTGCTCGCACCATCACCACCGAATGGCACCCGACCATGCGCTTGCGGGCAAGGGTCGCAGAGCCGCTGCGTATCACCGGCTACACCTACGACGCCAGCGGCAACATGCTGTCCGAATCAGTGCAAGCCACGAAGGATGCCAATGGTGCTAGCGGCTTCTCTGCCGCGCTCGACGGTGCGCGCAAGACTTGGAACTTCACCTATAACGCTGCTGGCCAGTTGCTCACCAAGACAGGGCCGGGAGTCAACACGACGCTTACATACGACAATCAGGGCAATCTCGAAACGATGACCAACGCGGCCGGCCACGTCACGCGCTATGGCAATTACGACGTCAACGGACGCGTTGGCCAGATCACCGATTCAAACGGCCTGGTTACCACCTTTGCATACGGCCCGCGTGGCTGGCTCGACTCGGTATCGAGCAGGGGCGAGGTCACGAGCTATGCCTATGATGCAGTCGGCAACCTGAAAACCGTCACCATGCCGGACGGTACCACCACAACCTATAGTTACGACGACGCCCATCGGCTGACCTCCATTGCCGATAGCCTGGGTAACAAGATCAGCTACACCCTCGACCTTACCGGCAACCGGATTGCCGAAGACCGCAACGACGCTGCCGGCCAACTGACCAGCAGGATCAGCCGCGTATTCGATACCTTCAACCGTTTGAAGCAAGTCACCGGAGCAGTCCAATGATCCGCGCCACCATTTTTTCCATTGGCGCTGCCTTGTGCTGCGTCGCTAGCGCCCAAGTCCAGGACACGACGACAAGCTACGAGTACAATACCGCCGGCTTGCTCACCAAGCTTACCGACCCGCTGAACCGCATCACGACGCATGATTACGATGTGCTTGGCCGGCGTATCGCAACAACAGATCCGCGCGCGGGTGTCACTTCATTTGGTTATGACGGGCTTGACCGCGTGGTCAAAGTGACTGATGCTCGCAACCTGGCTACGACCTACTCAATCGACGGCCTGGGCAACCTGCTTCAGACCAGCAGCCCTGATACCGGCAACACCGTCAACACCTATGACGATGCCGGTAACATCAAGACGCGCACCGATGCGAAGAACCAGACCACGACGTACCAGTACGATGTGCTGAACCGCGTCACCTCCGCCAGCTTCAGCGACGGAACCAGCGTTACCTACGTCTACGACCAGGGCGCGTATGCGCTTGGCCGCCTGAGCCAGGTGACCGATGTCAGCGGCAGCATCCAATACGGCTATGACCAGCATGGACGAGTAGTCAGCGAAATCCGCAGCATCGGCGGCCAGGCTTACAGCACCGCCTATCGCTACGACCAGTACGGCCGCCTGGCCGGCCTCACGTACCCAAGTGGCCGCAGCATCGATTACGCACGCGACGACATGGGCCGCATCAAGGAGATCCGCACCATCAAGGACGGCGCTTCGCAGCTTCTCGTCAGCCAGGTAGCCTACCAACCCTTCGGCCCGCTTCAATCGCTGGTGTTCGGCAACGGACAGACATACTCGCGCAGCTACGACCTCAATGGCCGCATGATGAGCTACACGCTTAATGGCCAGGTGCAAACGCTGGCCTATGACGCAGCGAGCCGTATCACAGGCGTGACCGACGGCGGCAATGCCGCCAACAACCGCACTTACGGCTACGACGAACTCGATCATCTCACCAGCGAACAGCGCCCCCAGCGGAGCTTGGGCTACAGCTACGACGCCGTCGGCAACCGCACGCAATACGTGAGCGGCGCGGCATCCACCGCGTACACCTACGGCGCCAGCAGCAACCGCCTGGCACAGATCACCGGCAGCCAGAACGCCAGCATCGCCACCGACGCCAACGGCAGTATCATCAGCAACGGCAGCACTACCTTCAACTATGACGCACGCGGCCGCATGGTGTCGGCCAACACAGCCATCGGTCTGGTGAGCTACAAGATCAATGCCCTCGGCCAGCATGTGCAAAAGGTTACGCCAACATCGACCACGGTTTACCACTACGACGGCAGCGGCAAGCTGATCGCTGAAAGCACCGCCGATGCGCTGACTGAATACGTCTACCTGGGCGACATGCCGGTCGCAGTACTGAAATAAGACATGGAGAATCACGTGTTCAAGAAACTCTTCACAGCGGCTTGGCTGGCGTTGCTGTTCACCTTCGGCCAATTGGCAGCTGCCGCAACGAACGTCAGCGTTACAGCGACCCCGAGTAATCCAACGGCCCCAGCGACCGTTACACTGGCAGTGAGCGGGGATTCGGATGGCAATCCGATCATGGTCACCAAAGTGGAATACTTTAATGGCACGATATCGATGGGTGTCAGCGTGCAGTCGCCATTTACGCTGACGCTCAACAACCTTGCTGCAGGCACCTATCAGATAAGCGTCAAGGTCACCACGACCGACCCTGCAAACCCTGTTCTGCAATCGGCCCCGCTGGCAGTCACGGTCGGCACCGCGCCAAGTGCGGCGACGGCCTATTTCATCCACACCGACCAGCTCAACACTCCTCGCGCGATCACTGACAGCAGCGGCAATCTGGTGTGGCAATGGGACAGCGATCCGTTTGGCAAGGACGCGGCCAATGAGCAGCCAGTTGGGCAGCCAGCTTTCACATTTAATCAGCGCTTCCCTGGGCAGCAATTTGACCGCGAAACCAATCTGCATTACAACTATTATCGCGACTACGATCCGGCGCTGGGGCGCTATGTCGAAAGTGATCCTATTGGACTCGGAGGCGGGATCAATACATACGGATACGTGCTTGGAAACCCTGTTTCACTGAGTGATCAAGATGGGTTGGCGGCCGGCGTCCGAGTTT
>Ga0102591_1001890_pt1 | contig 25611 bp, 24 predicted proteins | sample AraplaCol_mCL_r2_2_FD_76860 | JGI IMG/M metagenome (GOLD analysis project Ga0102591, IMG submission 76860) | Arabidopsis root microbial communities from North Carolina, USA - plate scrape MF_Col_mCL_r2 (SPADES assembly) (version 2) | ecosystem: Host-associated > Plants > Roots > Endosphere... | reverse complement strand
CGGACGGCGTTATCGTTCCTCGGAAAAGATGGTTAGGCGGCCTTGCCGGTGCCGGTGTACTGGCCGTGCGGACGATAGTGCACCAGGTAGGAGCCAAGCACCGATGCCACCATGGTGGGCGTAATACCGAGGCCCTTCAGCGTGCGGCCTTCCGCCTCGGCTTCCGGGGAGACGACATTGTCGCGCTTCAGCAGGCGCACCTGGTCCGGCGTGATCGGCGGCGTTATGAAGGGGACCAGCGAAGCGATGCTGCCGATCATCGAAGCGATGCCGAAGGGCAGGGATACCAGCGGGTTCTTGCGGCACGTTACCTTCAGCATCGTCTCGAGACATTCGCGGAAGCTCAGCACCTCTGGCCCGCCAAGCTCATAGACCTTGCCGCCGGCGACCTTGCCGTCGACGGCGCGGGCGACGGCCTCGGCGACATCCTCGACATAGACAGGCTGGAATTTCGTCTTGCCGCCGCCGACGAGCGGCAGGATCGGCGACATGCGCGCCATCTCGGCGAATTTGTTGAAGAAGCTGTCCTCCGGTCCGAAGACGATCGACGGACGGAAGATCACCGCATCGGGCTTGACCGAGAGGATGGCCGTTTCGGCGCGACCCTTGGTGCGGCCATAGTCCGAATCGGATTTCGCGTCGGCGCCGATCGCCGAAATATGCGTCAGCGTCGCGCCTGCCCCGCGCGCCGCCTCAGCAATCGCACGACCGCCGAATTCCTGCACGGCGTCGAAAGTGTTGCGGCCGACCTCGTGCAGAATGCCGACGCAGTTGACGACGTGGCTCGCACCGTCGACGGCGCGATCGATCGAGCTGCGGTAGCGCAGGTTCGCCTGGACGAAGGAGATCTGACCGACATTGCCGAGCGGCTGCAGAAAGCCGGCGAGATCGGGACGGCGCACGGCGACGCGGATGTTATAGCCGCGCTTGGCCAGCGCCCGAACCACGTGCCTGCCCACGAAGCCGGACCCTCCGAACACGGTGACGAGCGGCGGCAGGTTGGCAAGGGTCATGGCAGGCTCCTCGAAAGGCTTTGCGGAATGCTTGATTGGCTTCGTCTTAGCCGAATCCCGGCGCGACGGGAAGGCCTATCGTACCGTCAGTTTTGCGGGATGCGAGACCGCTCTAGACCCCTTCGACGACGACCATTTCCGCATCCGCGACTTCCTGGCGGATTTTCGCGGCGATCTGGTATTCCGGCGAATTATAGCAGTCGACCGCATGCTGCATCGACGGGAATTCGATCACCACGTTGCGGACGCGCGCCTTGCCCTCGAGTTCGGTGAAGGCGCCGCCGCGCGCCAGGAAATTCGCGCCATACTTTTCGAAGGCCGGCTTGGCGGCCGCCACATAATCCTTGTAGCGCTCGGCATCGCGAACGTCGACACGGGCGATCCAATATCCCTTGGCCATGGTCTTCTCCCTTTTGTCGTTGAAATTATTAGCGGTTTGCCGGCCAGAGCGCCGACACCATCTCGCTGAGGATGGCACGGGCGGCATCTCGGGGCTCCGGCGCCTTGACGACAGGCCGGCCGACGACGAGATGCGTCGCTCCCGCCTTCAGCGCGTCGAAAGGCGTCATCACCCGCTTCTGGTCGCCCTTGTCGCTACCATCAGGGCGAATGCCGGGGGTGACGATCGCCATCTCGGGTCCGACGATTTCGCGTACCTCAGCCGCTTCCGCCGCCGAGCAGACCACGCCGCCCATGCCGGCCGCGCGCGCCTGTTCGGCGCGGCGCAGCACCAGGCTGTGCGGATCCTGGCTGTAGCCGGCATCGGCAAGGTCATCGGCATCCATCGAGGTCAGCACGGTCACGCCGAGCAGGCAGAGGCCGGAGCCGGCCGCGGCCTCGACCGCCGCCTTCATCGTTTTCGGATAGGCGTGCAGCGTCAGCATCGACATGCCCATCTTGGCGATGTTCTCGACGCCGGAGGCAACGGTGTTGTCGATGTCGAGCAGCTTCATGTCGAGAAAGATCTTCTTGCCGCTGGCGGCAAGATCGCGGGCGAATTCCAGGCCGCCGGCAAAGACCAGCTGATAGCCGATCTTGTAGAAGAGAATGTCGTCGCCGAGCGCGGAAACCAGTCTTTCCGCCTCGCCGATCGTTGGAACATCCAGGCCGACGATCAACCGCTCGCGTGCGTCCATCTGAAGTCACCCCTGCCAGTCTTCGATGGGTGTCCAGTCGCATGATAAGCGGCGGTCCGCAAGACCGAAAGCATAGAGATTGCCGCCACCGCCCGGCTGGTCACGGTCGCGGGAGATCGGCCTGCCCGCCAGATGGCATTTGAGCAGCGTGCCGACGCCGCCATGGCCGACAAAGGCGATCGGCGCCGTCGCATCATGCGTGGCAAGAACGGCGTTAACAGACTCGACGATGCGGGCTTGCGCGTCGACGGCGCGCTCCCAGCCCTTGAAGCTTTGTTCCGGATGGGCAAAGAACCAGTCGGCGGCTTCTTCGAATTGCGGCGGCGGCAGGAAGCCGGTGGCCGAGCGGTCGTTCTCGTGCATGGCGGGGACGATCTCGACGGTCACGCCGGAAGCCTCCGCCAGAATTTCGGCCGTCTCGATCGCCTTCGTCTCGTCGCTGGAGACGATGCGCTGCAACTGCCTGGCCCAGCCGCTCTCTGCCGCTTTGCGGGCACGTGCCGCGCCGACATCGGAAAGCCCCCATTTCGGCACCGGCACGTTGGCGTCGATCTTGACCTGCGGATGAGTGATGTAGATCCCGAACATCTCAGCCGCGCTTGTAGATCCAGAGCTGCGCCGGCGGAATGTTGCGCATGACGAAGTCGAAATGCTGGATATGGTAGCGGTCGGGATTGGCGGCGATCGGCGAGATCGCCCCATAGGAAATCTGCACCATCGGCCGGCCGGCCGGCAGTCGATCGAGCAGGCTTTCGAGCAGCGAGATGCGCTTCGCCATCGGGAAATTCAGAAGCGGAATGCCCGAGACGACGGAATCGAAGGTGAGACCGCCGAAATTGCCAAGAGTGGTCTGAAGATCGAAAGCGTCGCCGTTGATGAAGTGCACGCCGGGATAGGTCCGCAGCAGATGTTTGTGGAAATCCGTCGAATATTCGATCGCAACGAGATTTTCCGGACGAACGCCGCGGCCGAGGATGGCCTTGGTGATGGCGCCCGTGCCCGGCCCGAGTTCAAGCACCGGCAGCCCGGAATGGATATCGACGACGCTTGCCATGCGCTTCGCCGTGATCGAGGAGGTCGGCACGATCGAGCCTACCGTCTTCGGCCCCTGCATCATGCCTCGGAAGAAGCGGATCTCGTCGTCGAACCTCTTCCCGAACCGTTCCTTCACCTTGACCCGTAAGCTCATTCTCCACCCATCCGCATGTTGATCGAATGCCTTAATATGCCGCTTGTCGCTTAAGGGACAAGGATTTTCGCAACAAGGACATCGGCATCAACAGTTCATGCGGCTTTCGGCGCGGAACCGGGCATGAAATCGGCAAGCCTTTCGGCCAAGTGATCGGCGTCGACAGGCGCGCGCAGCTTCACGTCGGTATTGTCGAAGTAGAGATAAACGTCGCGGCCCTTGGTGCGCGCCGGTACGGGGGGCAGTACCCGTGTCGCGTTCTCAGGTTCTCCGCCCGTGGCCCAGGCGCGGATGCGTTGCGCCCATATGTCGAGTGCTTCGTCCTCGTAGCCGCTGACATAGAGCTTTTCGGAGCCATGCAGGCGGCAATAGACGAAATCGGCGGTGATATCCATCAGCAGCGGCCATTTCACCGTATCGGCGCAGACGAGAGCGACCTTGTGACGCCTCAGCATGTCGATGAAGATGGGTGAGCGGAAGCTCTCGTGGCGGATTTCGAGCGCATGGCGGATCGGTTGGTGTCCGTCGCTTTTAAGCCAGGCCGGTCCCTTGATATGCCAGTCGTGACGCTTCGCAAGCGCTATCGCCGCGTCGCGGTCATGCGGCAGCAGCGACAAAAAGCTTTCGAAAAGGGATGGATCGAAGGCCATGTTCGGCGGCAATTGCCAGAGGATCGGCCCGAGCTTGGGACCAAGCCGCAAAAGGCCGGAGGCGAGGAAATTGGCGAGCGCCGTCTCGATATTCTGCAGCCGCAGCATATGGGTGATGAAGCGCGGTCCCTTGACCGCGAAGATGAAATCATCCGGCGTCTCGTCGCGCCAGCGGCCGAAACTTTCGGGCCGCTGCAATCCGTAGAAGGTGCCGTTGATCTCGATCGACCGGAAGTGGCGCGCGGCGTAGGAAAGCTCCTGCTTCTGCGGCAGGTCCTTCGGGTAGAATTGGCCGCGCCAGGGCGCATAGGTCCAGCCGGATATGCCGATGCGCACCGTTCCCGTCTTTTTGCTCATGGGATCCTCCGTTTTGACAGGAGGAAAAACGGCAAGCGGTCGCCTTCGTTCCCCTCAGACGCGCATCGGCATCAGCACGTAGAGCGCATCGTCGCCCGCCGTGTCGCGGATCAGCGTCGGCGAGCCGGCATCGGCAAGCAGGAAGATCGCTTCCTCGCCGGAAAGCTGGGCGGTGATGTCGAGCAGGTATTTGGCGTTGAAGCCGATTTCCATCGCATCCGTGTCGTAGCCGACGGCGACTTCCTCAGTCGCGCTGCCGGAATCGGGATTGTTGACGGTCAGCATCAGCTGCCCCTCGGAAAGCGCCAGCTTCACGGCGCGTCCGCGCTCGGAGGAGATGGTCGAGACGCGGTCGACCGCCTGTGCGAAGGTCGTGCAGTCGACACGCATTTCCTTGTCGTTGCCTGTGGGGATGACGCGCTGATAATCGGGGAAGGTGCCGTCGATCAGTTTCGAGGTCATGACGATCGAGCCGATCGTCAACCGGATCTTGGCGTCGGAGACCTCGACGGTCACCGTCGTTTCGGGATTGTCGACCAGCTTCTGCAGTTCGCCGACCGTCTTGCGCGGAATGATGATGCCCGGCATGCCCTCGGAGCCGGAGGGCGCATCGACATCGGCGCGCGCCAGCCTGTGGCCGTCGGTCGCAACCGCCCTGAGTTTCAGCTCGCCATTGCTCTCGATCGTGTGGAAGAAGATGCCGTTGAGATAATAACGCGTCTCTTCCGTCGAAATCGCGAACTGCGTGCGGTCGATCAGCATCTTCAGATCGGTCGCCTTCAGCTTGAAGGAATGTGTGAATGTGCCGGCTGTGAGATCAGGGAAGTCCGACTCCGGCAGGCACTGCAGCGAGAATTTCGAGCGGCCGGACTGCACGGTCATCGCGCCGCCATCGGTGCTGGTGGCAAGCAGCACTTCCGAGCCGTCGGGAAGCTTGCGCACGATATCGTAGAGAAGATGTGCGGGAACGGTAGTGGCGCCGGGCTGCTCGACGCTAGCAGGTGTCGCCTCGGTGATTTCGAGGTCGAGGTCGGTCGCCTTCATATCGAGCTTCTGGCCGTCGGCCTTGAGCAGTACGTTGGACAGGATCGGGATCGTGTTGCGACGTTCGACCACGCGGTGGACGTGGTTCAGCGATTTCAACAGGTTTGACCGCTCAATAGTAATACGCATGGGATGCTACCGCTTTCGACCGTGACTGTCCGGGCGCATCGAGCACCCGAAGAATGCTGTCCCGGCTTGAGGCCGGGGGAGTGGACGGGCAAAATGGCAGACTTCAGCATTGGTTTGCAAGAGGCATGGACGCACGCGCGCCTGCATTTGCGGTTTTCCGGAGCAATGCTCACAGAAATCCGAACCCTTGCCGAAGCGGTGCGGCTCGCCCATAAAGGCTTCGATGCCGGCGACGAGCCGGCGGGACGAAAGCAAATGGCATGAATGAGGAAACGACAGCGGACGCCGCCAGCCGGCGAAGCTTCCGCCTGCACAATGCAACGGTGCCGGCGCGGCCGCTGGAGCCGGCGCTCTATCTGGTCGCCACCCCCATCGGCAATCTCGGCGACATCACGCTGCGGGCGCTCGAAACGCTGGCCGGCGCCGACGTGCTCGCCTGCGAAGATACGCGCGTCACCCGCGTGCTGCTCGACCGCTACGGCATCCAGAACCGCCCCTTCGCCTATCATGAGCACAATGCCGACGAGGCCGGTCCCAGGCTGCTGCAGGCGCTCGAAGCCGGGCGCTCGGTGGCGCTGGTTTCCGATGCCGGCACGCCGCTGGTTTCCGATCCCGGTTACCGGCTGGCCCAACAGGCGATCGCGGCAGGGTACCGCGTCATTCCCATTCCCGGCGCCTCCGCGCCGCTCGCAGCCCTTGTCGGTTCCGGCCTGCCGAACGATGCCTTCCTTTTCGCTGGCTTCCTGCCGGCCAAGGACAAGGCCCGCCGCGACCGTCTCGGTGAACTTGCCGCCGCACCCGCGACGCTGATCTTCTTTGAATCGCCGCACCGCATCGGTGCAACGCTTCTGGCCGCCGCCGATGTGCTCGGGGCCACGCGGCCCGCCTCCGTCTGCCGCGAGCTGACCAAGACCTATGAGGAGTTCCGTCGCGGCACGCTTGCCGACCTCGCGGCGCATTATCAGCAGGTGGAAAACGTCAAGGGCGAGATCGTCCTCGTGATCGGTCCGCCAGAGCCGGTCGAGACTGATGAGGCCGACGTCGAAGCCATGCTGGCCGACCTGTCGAAATCAATGCCGACGGCAGGCGCCGCGACCGAGGCCGCCCGCCTGACCGGCCTGCCGCGCAAGGTGCTCTACCAGCGCCTGCTGGAGATCAAGAACGCCGATGGGCGATAATGATCTCACCGCCATCAGGAGGAAGGCGCTGCGCCGGGGCCGCATGTCGGAATATGTCGCGGCCGCCTTCCTGATGCTGAAAGGCTACCGCATCCTGGCTCTGCGCCACCGCACCCGGCTCGGCGAGATCGATATTATTGCCCGCAAGGGCGATCTCGCCGTCTTCGTCGAGGTCAAGGCCCGCCATGGCGAGGCTGCGGCGGTCGATGCCGTCTCTATCGCCGCGCAGAAGCGCATACGGGCGGCAAGCGATCTCTGGCTCGCCCGCCAGGCGGACCAGGCTCGCCTTTCCCAGCGCTATGATATCGTGGCGATCATGCCCGGCCGCCTGCCGCGGCACTTTCCGGATGCGTTTTAGCGCCTTTATGGTCCAATCCGTTTTCGAATCGTTAAACTTTTAGTTCCCGCGTGAACGAGGTTCTTACGACTCTCTGCTACCCCAAATCTCGGTAGGGATAACAATTGGGGATTGTTTCATGGCCTGGAAGCTGATGCTTGCAAGTGCGGTCGCCATGGCCGCGCGCTCCGCGCCTTATGCCGTGGCGAAGCCGGCCGGGAAATCCTTCGTCGCGCATGCGAGCGATCTGCTGCCATTGAAGCCGACGCCGATCAATCCGGACTGGATCGTCAGCGGCAATCCGCAGGCCCGCACCGCCGAACATTCGCGCGGCCATGACGAAGCGTCGCTGACGGCGATCTGGGATTGCACGGCGGGTGAATTCCGCTGGCGCTTCGGCTGGGACGAGACCGTGATGATCCTCGAAGGCGAGGTCCATATCACTGCCGAGGATGGCACCGAACGCACCTTGCGCGCCGGCGACGTCGCCTTTTTCGCCGGCGGAACCTGGGCGAGCTGGCGGGTCGACAATTATGTCCGCAAGGTCGCCTTCCTGCGCAAACCCTTCCCGAAGCCCTTGGCGATCGCCTACCGCCTCCGCAATATGCTGCGCAATAGCGGCAACCAGGGCATCGCCGCCTGACGATCGATTTCGATGTTCGGACCTATGCGCTAATCAGGCTGAGGCGGGGCGGTTGTTTCGCCCTTCAAGATCTCGCAAGCGAATAGGATCGGATTGTCGAGCTCGGGCGCGGTTTGCTTGTTCAACAGAACAGCCACCGCAGCTGCGGCTATGTCTTGAATGGGCTGTTTCACAGTCGTCAGGCGTGGCGTTGTCATGCTTGCGAGCGGGATGCCGTCGAAGCCGAGGATCGAAAGGGCTGCAGGTATCGGGATTCCCAGATCATGCGCTGCCCGCATGCAGCCGATTGCCTGCTGGTCCGAACTTGCAAAGATCGCCGTCGGCCGCTCGTTTCGCGCGCGGGCCAGAAGATAATTTCCGGCGGAACGGCCGCTCTCGTAGTCGAAGGCCGCCTCGGCAATCAGCGGTGGTCCTGCCATTCGTGTGCCGTCTGCCTGCTCCCCCGCCTGCTCGATTGCATCGAGATAGCCCCTGAGTCGATCGTTGGCGGGGACGGAGTGGCCGGGCCCCGAAATGAAGCCGATGCGGCGATGGCCGAGCTGCAAAAGATGCTCGACGCCAAGACGAACGCCATTGCGGTGATCGGCGGCAATGCCGGAATATCCTGGCATAAGGCGGTCGACGACGACGATCGGCAATCCCTTCGGCAGCTTGAGTGTGTGGAAATCATTGCTGGGAACCAGCATGATGCCGTCGACCTTTCGGCTTGTCAGCTGTTTTATGCGGTCAGCCTCCTTGGCCGCATGATCAAACGACGTCATGACGATGATATTATAGCCGTGATTTGCCGCCGCTTGTTCCGCCGATTGGACAAGTTCCGCGAAGAAGGGATTGGTCAGATCTGGAATGACGATGCCGATGAGCCGGCTGACCTTACCGCGCATGCTTCTCGCCGACGGGTCGGGCGTATAGCCGAGGTCTTTGATGATCGCTGTGACGCGCGCCCGCAACTCCTTCGTCACCGAGGGATGATCGTTCAAAATTCGCGAAACGGTCCCGGTGGAAACTCCCGCAAGCTTGGCAACCTCTCGAATCCCGACCTTTGACATAACGGAAACAGTGGCCCTTTCTCTGCGCCTTCGGAAGACACCGAAGGGCGCCTGATCGAAGCTTCCAGCTAATGGTCTTTACCGCCCTCGTCAAAGGGCTACATTTCAATATTGACCGCCAGTCTCCATAGCATGAGCGTGGGCCAGCGCTCAATGGAAACGGTTCATCACATGCGCACCGATATGGGCCAAACATAGGAGCAAAAGCGGGCGATTGGCTTCATTTCCACTGCTTGACAATTTTTAACGGCGTGCTACCCAGATATCGTTGGAAACGGTTCATTGCCGCAGGCAACTCAGGTGGAGCTGAGCCCAGGGCCGTTCGGAGGAAAAAATGTCCAATTCTATGAAGCGTGAATCCGTCTTGATCAATGCGCCGCGCCGTGCGGCATTGAAGCTCGGACTTGCCGGCACCTTGGTGCTTGCGCTGTCCTGCGGCGTGTCGCCCGCCTTTGCGGCCGGCAAGCCGAAGGTCGGCCTGATCATGAAATCCTTGTCCAATGAGTTCTTCAAGCAGATGAAGGCCGGCGCCGACAAATATGCGGCCGAGAACAAGGACAAGTTCGACTTCAAGGCCGTCGGCATGAAGGACGAGCGTGATTTCGCTTCCCAGGTCGATGCCGTCGAAAACTTCGTGACGCAGAAATACGATATCATCGTTGTCGCGCCGGCCGATTCAAAGGCCATGGCAACCCCGCTGGCAAAGGCGGTCAAGGCTGGCGTCAAGGTCATCAACATCGACGTGCCGCTCGATGCCGATGCGAAGAAGAAAGCCGGTATCGATCTCGCTTTCTTCGGGCCGGACAATAAGGGCGGGGCGACGCTTGCGGGCGATGCGCTTGCCAAGGATCTGGGACCCGGCGCCAAGGTCGTGATCCTCGAGGGTAACCCTGAGGCCGACAATGCCAAGGAGCGCAAGGAAGGCTTCATGGACTCCGTCAAGACGGGCAAGCTCGAGCTTCTCGACAGCAAGACGGCTCATTGGGAGACGGAAGAAGCCAATACCGTCATGACGAATTTCCTGACGAAATATAAGGATATTCAGGGCGTTATGGCAGCCAACGACTCGATGGCCCTCGGCGTCGTCAAGGCGCTCGATGCGACCGGCCAAAGCGGCAAGATCAAGGTTGTCGGCTTCGATAACATTCCGCCGGTCCAGCCGCTGATCAAGGATGGCAAGATGCTTGCCACCGTCGAACAGTATGGTGCGCAGATGGCGGTCCTCGGCATCCAGTATGGCATGCGCGAACTTGCCGGCGAGAAATTCACCGGTTGGGTCAAGACCGACATCAAGCTGGTCACCGCAGCGGATCTCAAATAGTCGGGATCGCCCGCATCGCGCGTCTGAAAAATGACGCGCAGCAGTGTACAGGAAGCGCCGGCTAAGGCCGGCGCTCACCGCTAGCAACCGATTGACGCGTTGATCGCTTCAGGTGAGGCTCGCTTCCGAGCCCCTGGGATGCGTGCTGCGTGGAGTTCGAACAGAGCGTGCATGAGGTCGACGTGTCAGACGCAGCAGATGACGAGATTTTGAGGCTGGAAGGGATCGGCAAGCGCTTCCCGGGCGTCGTGGCGCTCAAGGATGTCTCCATGCGGATCGGCCGCGGCAAGGGGCACGTTCTTCTGGGCGAGAACGGTGCTGGAAAGTCGACCCTGATCAACCTGCTCGGCGGCGTTTTCAGGCCGGATGACGGTCACATCCTGTTTGACGGCAAGCCATACCATCCGGCCTCGCCGCTGGAGGCGTTCAAGGCGGGCATCCGGGTCATTCACCAGGAACTGCATCCGCTTTCTAACCTCACGGTGGCAGAAAACCTGCTGTTTGAGCATCTGCCGCGCCGATATGGCCTGGTGAACTATAAGGCGATGAACAGCAGAGCGGCGGAACTCCTGGAAGAGGTCGGCCTCGACGTGGCTCCGACGACACTGGCGAGCCGCCTCAGCGTTGCCCAGCTTCAATTGGTCGAGATCGCCAAGGCGCTTTGCTACGAAAGCAAGCTTCTCGTTCTCGACGAACCGACGGCAACCTTGACCTCCAAGGAGGTCGATCGCCTTTTTGAAATTCTCAAGCGCCTGAAGCGGCGTGGCGTGACCACGCTCTACATCTCTCACAGGCTGGAGGAGATCTTTGACGTCGGCGACGATGTGACGGTGCTGCGCGACGGCCAGCATGTGATCACGCGTCCGCTGTCCGGACTTGCTATTCCTGACATCGTCGAACTCATGGTCGGGCGGAAGCTTTCGGATCATGGCATTTTTCGCAGCGACAGCACCGTGTCCGGCGAGGCGCTCGGCATTTCCGGCCTGAAGGTGACGCGAAACAGTCCGGAACTGTCATTTTCCGTGGCAAAGGGGGAAATCGTCGGCATTGCCGGCCTTGTCGGCAGCGGCCGGACGGAAGCGGTTCGCGCCATATTCGGCGCCGATGCCAAAGCGGCCGGCGAAATTCGCGTGAATGGCGAGCCGGTTGAGATCCATTCCCCGAAGGATGCCGTTGCTGCCGGGCTCTGTCTGGCAACCGAAGACCGCAAGATGCAGGGCTTGATGCTCGATATGAGCTGCGCCGAAAATGCCACCATAACCGATCTCGCCAAGATCTCCCGCAACGGCTTGATCATGCGAAGGACGCAGGATGATCATTCGCAGCGCCTCGTGCGCGAACTGCGCATCAAGACCCCGTCCATCCATCAGGCCGTCAGGACGTTTTCCGGCGGCAACCAGCAAAAGGTCGTCATTGCAAAATGGCTGTTCCGCGGTCCCAAAGTGCTGATTTTCGATGAGCCGACCCGTGGAATCGACGTCGGTGCAAAGGCCGAGATTTATGAGCTTCTGTGGAAGTTTGCGGCTCAGGGAAAAGGCGTTCTGGTCGTCTCTTCGGATCTGCCGGAGCTCATGGGCATTTGCCATCGCATCATCGTCTTCTCCGACGGCAAGATATCGGGCGAAATAGTTCGGGAACAATTTGACGAGAGCAGGATCCTTTCGCTCGCCTACAAGGAGTACAGTCGTGTCCGCCAACATTGAAAAACAGACCGAGGCGAAAGAGGTGAGCGTCTGGGACAAGCTTATCCGGATCTCGCTGAAGGAGGCGGGCGTCGCCATTGCCCTCATTCTGATCCTGGCGTTTTTCTCGGCGACGGCGCCCTATTTCGCAACGCCGGAGAACTTCCTGAAGATCTTCGTGCAGATTGCCATCAACACCGTGCTTGCTGCGGGCATGACCTTCGTCATCCTCGTTGGCGGCATCGATCTCTCGGTCGGGTCGCTGCTTGCCCTTTGCACGGTGATCGGTGCGACGATCATGATCAATCCGGCGTTTTCGCCATGGCAGGCGATTGTTCTCGCATGTCTTGCGTCGATGGGCACGGGTGCCATCCTTGGCGCCGTCAACGGGTGGATTTGCGAGAAGTGGAAGCTTCCTTCCTTTATCGTCACCCTTGGCATGCTGAACGTCGCGAGCGGCCTGGCGCGCGTGGTCAGCGACAATTCGACGATCACCGGTCTGCCTCAGCCTTTCGTCGATTTCGGCAACCTGATCTTCTGGGGCATATTTCCTTCGATCTTTCTGATTGCGATCGTCGTCGTCCTGATCGGCTGGTTCGTGCTGCGCTACACCGTCTTCGGGCGCTTCGTCTTCGCGATCGGCACCAATGAAGAGGCTGTCCGGCTATCGGGGCATGAGCCCAAACGGTACAAGATTGCGGTCTTCACGATCTCAGGGCTGACGGCCGGCATTGCGGCCATGGTCTATCTGCTCCGTCTCAATGTCGGCAGCCCGGTTGCGGGCATCGGCTACGAGTTGAATGCGATCGCCGCCGTCATCATCGGCGGAACCAGCCTTTCGGGCGGCAAAGGTTCGATTGTCGGCACGCTGGTCGGCGCCTGCATTCTGCAGGTGCTGTCGACGGGATTGCAGCTCTTGGGCGCCGACGACAATATCAAGCCGATCGTCATCGGCGCCGTCATCGTGCTCGCCGTCATTCTCGATAGCTATCGCGGCCGTTTGATGCGGAAACTCGAAACGCGGTGAAAAGCAATTCCAGCAAAACTGCGCAGCGGTTTTGTGTCCGGAATTGCGCAAAAAACAAAAATGCTCCAGTGCCGAAGCCCTTGATTGGCCGTTGCGTTTGATATCTGGCCGACCTACATCTGTCCGGCATTCAGCGAGGGATGGAAATGGCCAAGATCACCAATGTAGCGGTCCAGATGGATCATGTCGCAGGCATCAATATCGCGGGTGATTCCACCTTCGCCATGAGCCTGGAAGCGCAGGCGCGCGGCTACAGGCTCTTCCATTACACCCCCGACCGCCTGAGCTTCCGTGACAACCGGCTTTATGCCAGCGTCGAGCCGATGGTGCTGCGCGACCTCAAGGGCGATCACTACGAGCTTGGCGCGCCGGAGCGCGTCGATCTCGCGACCATGGATGTCGTGCTGCTGCGCCAGGATCCGCCGTTCGATATGGCCTATATCACCTCGACGCATCTGCTCGAGCGCATCCACCCTAAGACGCTCGTCGTCAACGATCCGGCCTGGGTGCGCAATTCGCCGGAGAAGATCTTCGTCACCGAATTCTCCGATCTGATGCCGAAGACGCTGATCACCAAGGATGCCGCCGAGATCCGCCGCTTCCGCGACGAGATGGGCGATATTATCCTGAAGCCGCTCTACGGCAATGGCGGCGCCGGTGTCTTCCATTCGACCCGCGACGACCGCAACCTCTCTTCGCTGCTCGAAATGTTCGGCCAGCTTTTCCGCGAACCCTTCATTGCCCAGCAATATCTGCCCGACGTGCGCAAGGGCGACAAACGCATCATCCTGGTCGATGGCGAATTCGCCGGCGCCATCAACCGCGTGCCGGCCGAACACGACAGCCGCTCCAACATGCATGTCGGCGGCCGCGCCGAGGCGACCGAGCTGACGCCGCGCGAACAGGAAATCTGCACCCGCATCGGCCCGGCGCTGAGGGAGCGCGGCTTCCTGCTCGTCGGCATCGATGTGATCGGCGATTACATGACCGAGATCAACGTCACGTCGCCCACAGGCATTCGCGAGGTGAAGAAGTTCGGCGGTGCCGATATAGCAGCCCTGCTTTGGGATGCGATCGAGCGCAAGCGCGGCTGAGCCTGCTGCCATGACCGTTCTGGTCCCGCGACCGAGCGCAACCAAGGTCACAGCGGATGCCTGATTCCGTTCTTTGATTGTTCTTGTTTTATTCCAGTTTCCATGCCAGATTGCAACCGCTAGCCTTAATGCATGTCGCCCAAGGGACCACGACATGCATCGAAAATGGCTGCAGGGCGGTATATAAAAGTTTGCGGCAAGGGGATGGGCTTATGGTCGCGCGTGTCAGTACGGTTGCATTTCATGGTATCGAAGGTGTGCCGGTCGAGGTCCAGGTCATGGTCGCTCCCGGAAAGGTCGGGATGCAGATCGTCGGCCTGCCTGACAAGGCGGTTGCCGAAAGCCGCGAGCGCGTGCAGGCCGCCCTCCACGCCTCCGGCCTGGCGCTGCCGGCCAAGCGGGTGACCGTCAATCTGGCGCCTGCTGACCTGCCGAAAGAGGGCTCGCATTTCGATCTGCCGATCGCCCTTGCCCTGATGGCCGCCCTCGGCGCCATTCCCGCCGATGCGCTTTCGGATTTTGTCGTCGTCGGCGAGCTCAACCTCGACGGCACGATCGCCGCCATATCGGGCGCGCTACCGGCTGCGATCGGCGCCAATGCGCTCGGCAAGGGGCTGATCTGCCCGGCCGAAAGCGGTGCCGAAGCCGCCTGGGCAGGCTCGGACGTCGATATCCTCGCACCCCGCAGCCTGATTGCCCTTGCCAATCACTTCCGCGGCACGCAGGTCCTATCCAGGCCGGAAGCGTCGATCCGCGCCAATGCCGCAAACCTGCCGGATCTTGCCGAAATCAAGGGCCAGGAAAGCGCTAAGCGGGCGCTCGAGGTCGCGGCGGCCGGCGGCCATAATCTGCTGATGGTCGGTCCTCCGGGCTCCGGCAAGTCGATGCTGGCGGCCAGGCTGCCGTCGATCCTGCCGCCGCTTTCGGCCGCCGAGCTGCTTGAAGTCTCGATGGTCCATTCGATCGCCGGCCAGCTATCAGGCGGCAAGCTTTCCGATCGTCGGCCCTTCCGCACCCCGCATCATTCCGCCACCATGGCAGCCCTCGTCGGCGGCGGTCTGCGCGCCCGTCCGGGCGAAGCCTCGCTTGCCCATCACGGCGTGCTGTTTCTCGACGAGTTTCCGGAGTTCACGCCGCAGGCGCTGGATGCGCTGCGCCAACCGCTCGAAGGCGGCGAATGCGTCATTGCGCGCGCCAATCACCGCGTTTCCTATCCGGCGAAATTCCAGCTGATCGCGGCGATGAACCCCTGCCGCTGCGGCATGGCCGGCGAACCCGGCCATACCTGCGCCCGCGGACCGCGCTGCATGAGCGATTACCAGGCCCGCATCTCCGGCCCGCTGATGGATCGCATCGATATCCGCATCGATGTGCCGGCCGTCTCCGCCGCCGACCTCATCCGGCCAATGGCGGCCGAAACCAGCGCCGATGTCGCCCGCCGCGTCGCCCGCGCCCGCGCAATCCAGCAGGAGCGCTTCGAAAGCGCTGGCGCCAAGGGCATCGGCACCAATGCCCGCTGCTCCACCGCGATGATCGAGAAACTGGCCGAACCCGACGCAAGCGGCCTGCAACTGCTGCGCGACGCCGCTGAAAAGATGAAATTCTCCGCCCGCGGTTACCACCGCGTGCTCAAGGTCGCCCGCACCCTGGCCGATCTCGACGGCAAGCCAACGGTCGGCCGCATCCATCTCGCCGAAGCTATCTCCTACAGGATCGCGGGTGAGAGGTTGACGGCGGCGGCGTAAGAGGTGCAGGCGCCGATACTAAAAATTAGTGATCGGGGAGGCTCCCGATGCGTGCATCAGTGCCGAGGCCTTGGAACAGCGCTGCGGTAATACTATGGCCTTGGGGCCACTGTCGTAGGTGTTGTCTCGCCGGAGCCAGCAATCTGCGCCAATGCCGCAAACCTGCCGGATCTCGCAGCCCGGCTCCTGATCAAACGTCGACGTTCTGGCATATCCGATTGTTGCACGGTTCGGTGTTGCTAGCCCAAGATCTACTGAGACAACAACACACGCAACTTATGCGTGGAAACACGACGTTAGAAGAGGTAAGAGGCTTTCATAGATATATGGGCGATCGGACCGTACAACTGCTGCTGCTGGGTAACGCATCGCTTCTAAGAAGGTTTTTTCGAGTGATCAATGCAGTTCGTGCTTTTTTAGCTCAAGAAGATACCGTTCTATTCATCGGTTCTGGCATTTCCCTATGGTCTGGGTTGCCAACCTGGAGGAGCTTCATAACGCAGCTAGCTACCTTTCTGGATGAGAACGGAATCGAGTCTAGCTTGGTAAAATCAGAACTCGCAGCGAGTGACTTGCTACAAGCCGCCAGTTATGGTTTCGACACGCTCACTAAACAGCAAATCGCTGCATTTGTCCGGAATGCTGTGAAGCTTGGTGTCGCGAAGCCGTCGGCCATTCATGAGGCTATTGTGGCCCTTGGGCCGACATGTTTCGTAACCACGAACTATGACAACCTTCTTGAGCAGGCGCTAAGGCGTTGGAAACCAGATGAGTTTTACAGGCCCGCTATTATCAATACGCAACTGGCTGAAATAGCAGAAGTATTAGCGGCGCGCTCGTCCCACTTCATTTTCAAACCGCACGGAGATGCATCTGACAGTGGAAGCATCATTTTAACGAGGGAACAATACCGGCTGCTTTTGCCGGGTGGTGAACGCCAAGGCGCGTTGGAGGCCCTCAAAACTCTGCTTGTTACGCGGCCGGTATTATATCTGGGATTCGGTCTAAAGGATCCAGATTTCTTACTGCTTAGGGATACACTCTCGAACATATACAAGGGTGCGGTGAGAGATCACTATGCCATCATGGCGGATGTGACACAAAGCGAGATTGATTACTGGCGCCGAAATTATGGAATTCGCCTAATTGGTTACGAGACTTCGAGGAGCGCAGACGGTTCGCCAGATCACGGGGCACTGCTTTCTATGTTGCGCGATCTGTCGAAAGACGCAGTTTGTGGCATTTCAGCGCCTCAACCCATTGATTTTCGAAGTGCTGAGGTAACCTTAGCGGTTACCCGATATGCTGCTGGCTTAGCCCGGTTGATGCCTATGGATGCTCCTCTGGAAATCACCGTGGCTTCACTGCAGCGTTCGGCCACCTCACACTACGATCCACAGCCTTATGACAGATGGACCGCTGAACGTTTTTTATCCGAAGGGCCAGAAAGAGCAGTTCTCACTGGGCTTCCCGGTTCAGGGAAGTCGTTTGCTTTACGGGGCAGCGCAGCGAAGCATGCCCAAGACTTGCAACAACGCTGCATTGATGATGCGTTGGTGGAAGGTCACAATGTCTTTCCAATATTTGTCGATCTGAAACTCTATAATGGGAACCTGCGCGAACAGATTGAGGGCAATCTTCCACCAGGACTGGAGTTGGCAGCCATCGCTAGCTATTTCCGGGTAAAACTCCTCCTGGATGCGTTCAACGAAATACCCGGAAAATTCTACGATGACGGCTCATTTACGGATGAGCTTGAAAAGCTGACACAAGAGTTTGTCGGTATTAGGTATGTCGTTTCGTCTCGCACTGCAGATGGGCTTGCTGCTCTCGGTGTGCAACAATATGAGCTTGCTCAGTTCGAACCAGATCATGTCTCTAGTGCACTGCGAGCTCACAATGTCGAGCTTGGCGGGATGTTAAGCCACGAAATGCTCGACCTGCTTAGACGTCCATTTTTCTTTAGGTTGGTGACGGAGCGAAGGGTGGTTTTGCCGTCGCGGCCAACGCCCAAGGATATTTATTCGTCTTATCTTGGTCAGCTTGCGGGACAGTTTGATGCACGTTTTGGCGCAAAATTAGATTTGGTAAAGTCCCTGTCGAATGTCGCATTTAGAGCTTTAAGCAATGGGGAAGAGGCTTTCCCGCTCCAGTGGCTCGCAGACGAACTGGTGTCGAAAATTGGTTTTTCTCACACCTCCTCAGACGAAGTAATAAACTGGCTGATAGCTAGGGAGACGCTAATTCCCTACAGGAAAGGACGACTCTCGTTCGTACATCAATCTGTGACCGAGTATCTTGCGGCATTAGAGCTTGCGCGTAATCTGGAGCTTGATGACTCATGGATACGAGAAACAGCGTCACTTAAGAAGTGGGATCAATGCCTTTTCCTCGCTTTAGGCATGCTAGGACAGGACAAATCGCACGTAGCGCTGGACTATTTAGTTGGGGCAGATCTAGGTCTGGCGCTAAGCGGGGTTCGATATGTCGAGCATGCCCAAGAGGAACGAATCTCGGACCTCCTCCGGTTGATTGTTCAAAAGCATAACAAGCTTGCAGATACCGAAGTGGGCTTCGGTATCTCTCGTCTGAGATTCGCAGCGAAGCACGAGAATCTTTTGATGGAACTCGTCGCTTGCGGAGGTTCAATCGGGGGCGAGGCTGCACACGCCATAGCGAATCTTAAAGGGCCAGATATCAAGCCAGCTCTCTTAGGATGGCTGTGGGATCGGCGCGACGATTTCAATTTTGTGTGCAACGGGCTGGTACCTGCTCTCAAGCCGTTCATGCGCGAAGAAGATGTCCCCGCCATTTTAAATATGGTTGTAGATGCTAGCCGGGATTTTATTCGCGCTCACGATGATGACGAATGCGCGATTGTATATGCTGTAGGAGACCTCCTTTCTGAACTAGAATATCGAAAAGTCGCGGATGTTATTTTGGTAGATGGCAGTTCCAAGGACGTGCCAGTTCCACTCTTAAAAGTGCTATGTGGCGCGCTCGAGGATTCCAAATGCCAGGAATCGCTTCAATTGCTCGGTGATCTATTGCTTGAGAATGTTTCGCAAGCAACATATTCAACATACATACGCCTTAGGTATAAGAGCTCGATAGGAGCCACTTCTATCTTCGATAAAAGGCACGTCGAAGCCGTTTGGCAAAGTCGAACCGCTGACAATTTCTGGAGTAGCCTCTTGCAGGAGTTGTGCTCGCTAAGTGATGACCTTGCCGCTGAGGTCGAGATACTAGCTAAATCATCGAACATATTGGAGGAGGTAGCGCTCCTATCGTGCTTAAAAGACCGATCGAATGACATCTTTGTGCGACTTGAGCACCTTTTGCGTATGACGAACGCTGATCTGGACGCGCAACCATTCGACATCTATCAACTTGGGGAACTCGATTGGACCGGCCATTCAGAATTGTTTTTTCGCCTTCTTAGCCGCCGAAACCGCAAGTTGACATCGTCGATGTGTGGTTCAGGATTTCCTGTTACCGTGGAAGGCCTTAAGCAATTTTCTTTTGTTAACATACTACCTTTTGTCGATTGGTTGTCGACGTTGGACTCTGATGGGGGCTGGTGGCTGTGCCGTCAAATTGGCAGCATCGTCGGCCGATATTGTGATCAAGGCACACGATCATCAATCCTTGAGCTTTTGGATCGCGGCGGTATCGAGGCAAGAATCGCCATAAAGGAGTTCATTCTTCCCTACCTAAATGAGGTGTCGACAGACGATCTTTCGGAAAGGGCAATATCTTTGCTCCTTGCCGACTTGCCTCAACCCGGATCGGTTGATCGGTACTTTCACAATACTCTCGGCGCCATCGCAACAGAGAAGTTTGTAACTGATCAACTAATTCCGTTAGCGAGGGGTCAGTCAGAAGATTTTCTCACTAACCTGAAGAATGTGTTGAAAGTCGCTGGAGACAGGCACGGACGCCGCTACCTAATTTCAATCACTTAGTAGATCAATGGGCGCGTGACGCATAATTTCTATGAACTTGGAGGCTCTTGAGCTTTTGAGTGCTTTCGATATGAACAGTGGCAGGGTCACCGATGTTGACAGCGAGACGCTCGAAAAAGACACCAGGGCTGTCCGTTAGTTCCACTACGGAAGCTGACTGTCGGCATCAATTGGGCTTTTCCTCTAGCTTCGTAAACTGCATCGCCCGTGAAAGGCTGGCGGTTGCGGCGTGAGAAGAAGGGACGCGAAGCGCCGAGACAGTTTGCTGACGAACCTCGCTCTTTACTCGGCGTCTCCTCGGGCTTGCCGAGGATCTGTTGCCTATCAATCCAGCTACAGATGCTCGGACCAAGCCCGAGCATGATCAAAGAGGGCTACTTTATCTCAGTCTGAGACGGGCACCGAAGCCCGATATCCTTGGAATATGACTGACCGCCAAAGCCAGCCTCAGCTCCCAAGCCCTTCAAACAGCGCCGTCGACAGGTAACGCTCCGCAAAGGACGGGATGATGATGACGATGTTCTTGCCGGCATTCTCGGGACGGATGCCGACCTTGATTGCGGCGGTCAGTGCAGCACCCGAGGAGATGCCGACCGGCACGCCTTCGAGCCGGGCGACCAGGCGCGCCTGTTCGAAGGCCTCGTCGTTGGTCACGGTGACGACCTCGTCATAGATGCCGGTATCGAGGATCTTCGGCGCGAAGCCGGCGCCGATGCCCTGGATCTTGTGCGGTCCGGGGTTGCCGCCGGACAGGATCGGCGAATCCGCCGGTTCGACGGCGATGATCTTGATCTCGGGCTTGCGGCTCTTCAGCACCTGTCCGACGCCGGTAATCGTGCCGCCGGTGCCGATGCCCGAGACGACGATATCGACCGTGCCGTCGGTGTCGTTCCAGATTTCTTCGGCCGTCGTCTTCCGGTGGATCTCGGGATTGGCGGGGTTTTCGAACTGCTGCGGAATGACGGCATCGGGAAGGGAGGACGCCAGTTCCTCGGCCTTGGCGATGGCGCCCTTCATGCCCTTTGGTCCCTCGGTCAGCACCAGCTCGGCGCCGAGCAGCGCCAGCATCTTGCGGCGCTCGACCGACATCGTCTCCGGCATGGTGAGGATCAGCCGATAGCCTTTGGCGGCGGCGGCAAAGGCGAGCGCGATGCCGGTATTGCCGGAGGTCGGCTCGATCAGCACCGTCTTGCCGGGGGTGATCTTGCCTTGCGCTTCGAGGCCCTCGATCATCGCGACGCCGATACGGTCCTTCACGGATGCGATCGGGTTGAAGAATTCGAGCTTGCCGATCAGGTTCGCCACGACGCCCTTCTCCCGCGCCAGCTTGTCGAAGCGCACGAGCGGCGTGTCCCCGATGGTCTCGGTGATCGAGGAATAGATGCGGCCGCGGCCGGGCTTGTGCGACATGGGTGCTCTCCCTTTGAAATCCTGCTCCTGAAATCGAGGGGGAGAATAGGGTCAAAGGCCCGTCTAGGCCAGACCGCGTTCGACCTGGAGAGGCGATCAGGAGAGAAAAAAACCTTTGAAAACCGTTTCTTGCCGAATGTTTATTTCAGGCCGCCCGCGTGGCGATGAAGGCTGCCGTGCCCGCAAGGATGCCGGCCGCAACCCGGTTCAGCGCCTGCAAGGCCCGCGGCTGCTTCAGCATCGTGCGGGCCCGCGAGGCAAGCAGCATATAGGGCACGAGCACGACGATCAGCACCACGAAGGTGGCGGTGAGCAGGAGCGCATAGTCGCGTAGCCCGATATTGCCGATGTCGATCAGCGTCGGCACCAGGGCGACATAGAAGAGCATGGTCTTCGGATTGCCGAGCGTCACCAGCAGGCCGGAGACGAAAGACATGCCGATATTGGTGGATTTCCTCGCCGCGATATCCTGCGGCAGCAGCCCCGCCGTCCAGAGTTTCCAGGCGATGTAGCCGAGATAGAGGACGCCGGCGATCTTGATTGTTATGAACACCTCGGTAAAGGTCTGCGCCACGAAGGCAAGGCCGAGAATGACCGCTGTGAGATAGGTCATGTCGCCGATCACCAGGCCGAGACCCATGAAGAAGGTCTCGCGGAAATTCGAGCCGAGCGCACGCGCGACGATTGCGGTAATCCCGGGTCCCGGAATGGCCGCGGCGATGAACAGCGCTCCGGCATAGGTCAGCAAGGCGGTAAGGCTCATCTTCTTAACCCTCAGGGCTTCCACCGCCATCTATAGGCAAGCGCCGCTTCCTCATCAATGCTTTGGCGCTGATCGGTCCATAACCATAAGGAATAGGTCCGCTAGACCATGATCCACTTGGAAAGCGACCCGGCCTTGCTATTTCTCTCTCTGCAAATGCGCGATCAGCGCGGCCCGCCGCGGTTGTCCTGGCCGGTGGCGCTAGAGATTTTCATCACCAAGGAGAGATTAAATGTCCCATACGCCAGCCGAAACCCGCAGGCTTTCGCCACTCAAGACGCCGTCCAGCCTGCCGACCAACGCCATTACCGATATTTCGGCGGCGCTGACCGCGCTGCTCGCCGATGTCTTTACGCTTTATATCAAGACCAAGAATTTCCATTGGCACATGTCCGGCCCGCATTTTCGCGACTATCATCTGCTGCTCGACGAACAGGCGGAACAGATCTTCGCGATGACCGACGACATTGCCGAGCGTGCCCGCAAGATCGGCGGCACGACGCTCCGCTCCATCGGCCAGATCGCACGTCAGCAGCGCCTTTTGGACAATGACGCGGATTTCGTCACGCCCGAAGACATGTTGTCGGAACTGCGCGAGGACAACGCTCAGCTCGTTTCGCTGCTGCGCGAGGTGCATGGCCTTTGCGACGAGCACAATGATGTCGCAACCGCCAGCCTGATCGAGAACTGGATCGACGAGGGCGAGCGCCGCACCTGGTTCCTGTTCGAAACGACGCGCCCGCAGAGGTAATGTCGGCAACCGGGCGTCTCGGCCATCCCGATCGAACGCCCGGTTCAGCTCTCTACCGCCCGCGGCCGCAGCCAGCGCGGCGTCCAGCCGAGATTCATGCCGGCGGCGGCAAGGAGAATGATCGCGGCGCCTGCGATCTGCATCGGCTGCAGGGCGTGGCCGAAGGCCAACCGATCGACGAGGATTGCCGCGATCGGATAGATGAAGGACAGAGCGCCTGTGAGATGCGTCGGCAGCCTCTGGATTGCGCCGTAGAGCAGCACATACATCAGTCCGGTATGGACGACGCCGACGGTCACCAGGATCGCCCAGGATCCGACATCGCCGGGCGGATGAGAAAAATCGGTCATCGGCGCCAGCATCAGCATGCCGGTTGCGACCTGGATCAGCGCGATCAGATGCGGCGGCGTGCCTTTCAGCCATTTCGCGGCAAGGGCGGCGAGCGCGTAGAAGAAGGCGGCACCGAGCGCCATCAGGATGCCGAGGCCGTAACCGTCAGATGCCGCCCCGCCTGTCCCCGGTTTTGCCTCGACGATGGCAATCATCCCAGCGAAGGCGAGTGTCAGCCAGAACAGCTTGGTGGCCGTGATCTTCTCGCCGAGAAAAAGCGCGCCGAGCACGAGCAGCATGAAAGGCTGGGTGTTGTAAACCGTCGTCGCGATCGAGATCGTCGCATGCGAGTAGGAGGCAAACAGCAGCAGCCAGTTCAAGACGATGGCGATACCGCCTGATATGGCGATGCCGAAGGCGCGCAGCGTGATGATGCCTGGCCGCAGCAGCCCGAGAGCACCGCAGATGACAAGCAAAGTGAGCGCGCCGAACAGGCAGCGCCAGAAGACCACGCCGCTGACAGGCTGGCCCGACATGACGACGAACCAGCCGATCGTGCCTGAGATCAGCATCGCTGCCGTCATTTCCACCGTGCCTCTTTTGATGTCACTGCCCATGATTGCCTCCATTTCGGTGGCATAAGAATATTGCGGCGATAGGCGATTTTATATAAGGATAAGAAGGAAGATGATCGACGTTGCCTAATCATAAGAGGAGAATATCTCGCCGTGGCTAATGATGTGCAATCGCTCGACGAAATCGATCAGGCCATTCTGGAGGCGCTGGCCGGGAATGCGCGGATCTCGCTGAAGGAACTGGCCCAGCAGGTCGGCCTCTCTTCGCCGAGTGCGGCCGAGCGCCTGCGGCGGTTGGAGGAGCGTGGCGTCATCAAGGCCTTCACCATTGATCTCGATCCCGCCGCTGTCGGTTATCCCCTGCAGGCGATCGTGCGCGTGCGTCCGCTGCCGGGGCAGTTGCACATCGTCGAGCGCATCATCGAGGAAATTCCCGAAATCATCGAATGCGACAAGGTGACGGGTGATGATTGTTTTATCGCCCGCCTGGTCATCCGCTCGATGGCCGATCTCGACGGCATCCTCGACCGGGTTGCCGAAAGGGCGGAGACCAACACCGCGATGATCAAAGCCTCGCCCGTCAAACGCCGCCTGCCACCGCTTTCCCGGCGGAAATAGGGGGGCGGTGAAACGCCTTTTTGTCTTTGCGCATTCCGGTCGCAAAATCGCTGCGCAGTTTTGCTGGAACTGCTCTAGAATTCCGCCATCGGCGACAACATCGCCGGAAAATCCGGGGTGGCGTGGCCGAGCCCGCGCAGCATCAACCTCGTGCCGCTCTCCAACGGTTGCGGAACACCGTCCCAGCCGAGCTTGTCGGGACGGAAAAGCACTTCGACAGAGGCGGGGGCGATCTCCAGTCCGCCAAGGATCGCTGCAAGCGACGGTATGTCAGCCGCCACGACGTCGAGGAGGCTGAAGCGGCCTGCCTCATCCATCTTCCATGCGATCGCCGCCTGCCGGTCTTCCAGGAAGCTGATGCGGATATCGGGATCGAGCCGGGTGTTGATCAGAAACATCGCCGCATTGACTGTGACCGCCAGCGAGGTCGAAACCGGGCGTCGTCTTTTCAGCAGCGATTGCAGCAGGGCAAGATCATCCGCGTTTGTCGGCAAAAGCGGCCGGGCGCGGGCGACGGAAGACGAAAGGTCGGGCGCCGCTCCCTCGTATCGGTGCAGCGCTATCGCGCGGAAACCGTAGGCTTCGTAGAGCGACGGTTTGTCGGTATAGAGGATGACGGCTTCAAAGCCCTGCTTCTCGCACCAGTCGAGCGCTTTCACCGTGACGTCGCGATAGAGCCCGCGGCCGCGCCATGGCGGCCGCACGGCGCCGGATTGCAGGCCGGCGGCATGGACGATCCTGCCGTTAAGGACGAAGGGCAGCGCAAAGGCCGAGATATTCGCCGCAAGTTCCCCTTCGGCGTCGAACCAGCCGAAGGGCATGCTGGTGGGATCAGGGCCGCCGAGCTGTAGCAGCGGTCCGATATCGATGCCGAAAATATCCCTGAGCAGGCAGACCAGCGCCGCCCAGCCGGCGGGGTCGCCGAAATAATCCTGCCGGAAGGTCAGGCCCGCGCTGTCGAGGCGCTGTGCCATCAGACGCCGGTGGAGCCGAAACCGCCTGCGCCGCGCACCGTTTCGCTTGCCTCGGTGATCTCCACCACCCGTGCCTGGGTCACCGGCGCGATCACCATCTGGGCGATGCGCATGCCGCGCGAAATGACGAAGGCTTCCTCGCCGAGATTGACGAGCAGCACCTTCACTTCGCCGCGATAGTCGCTGTCGACGGTACCAGGCGAATTCAGGCAGGTGATGCCGTTTTTGAAGGCAAGGCCGGAACGCGGCCGCACCTGTCCCTCGAAATGCTCGGGGATCTCGAAGATGAAGCCGGTCGGCACCAGCGCCCGTTTGCCGGGCAGAAGCGTCAGTGGTGCTGCCTCGTCAACGGCAGCGCGCAGGTCCATGCCGGCCGCCCCCTTGCTTTCATAGGCGGGCAGATCGAGGCCTTCGCCATTCGGCAGGCGGATGAGGTTCAGCCTCGGGCTGACGTCGTGATGAATGTTCATGGGCCATTACTTTGCGCGCGCGACGCCGAGGTCAATTGCAAAGTCGGCCTTTAGTCGCTAGATACGCGGCAATTCCACAGGATTCACAAGTATGGCCGAAAGTCTCGCCGAGGCGGTCTCCCGCCGCCGCACATTCGCTATTATCGCCCACCCGGACGCGG
>Ga0102591_1001883_pt1 | contig 25668 bp, 19 predicted proteins | sample AraplaCol_mCL_r2_2_FD_76860 | JGI IMG/M metagenome (GOLD analysis project Ga0102591, IMG submission 76860) | Arabidopsis root microbial communities from North Carolina, USA - plate scrape MF_Col_mCL_r2 (SPADES assembly) (version 2) | ecosystem: Host-associated > Plants > Roots > Endosphere... | reverse complement strand
CGAACCATCTGTTCGAGCATCGCATTAGGAGGGGTTGCGGTCTGGCTCGCAATGGAGGTTTTTGATGAAGCTTTCTGCACCAATATTCCAGCTCAAACGTCGGGCCAAGCTGATGGCTCGCAGTAACAGCGTCCCCCTGAACGAGGCACTAGACCAGATCGCACGCGAAGAGGGGTTTGGGAAATGGAGCCTGCTTTCCGCAAGCATGTCTTCTGGCCCGCTATCCGAAACAGTCCTGTCGCGTCTTGACGACGGCGACATGCTACTACTTGCGGGCCGACCCGGCCACGGCAAGACCAAGCTGGGTCTTCAGCTTCTAATAGACGCCGCTCGCGATGGCCGCAAAGCCTTGCTGTTTACCTTAGAGTTTACCGAGCAACAGGCATGGAAGCGTCTCAAATCATTGGAGGCACCGGGAGGCAACATTGCGGACGCCGTGCAGATTTTTACATCTGATCAGATCAGCGCAGAATATATCATCCAACACATGTCTGGATTAGAATCCGGCGCAATCGCGGTCATTGATTACTTGCAACTGCTTGACCAGCAGCGGAGCAAACCGGTGCTTTCCGAACAACTGCAAACTCTGGGAGAGTTCGCACAACGCACTGGCGTTGTCCTCGGTTTTATTTCCCAGATAGACAGGTCATTTGAAACGGAGGGCAAACGGCTTCCTGACATTGGAGACGTTCGCTTACCAAACTTCGTCGATCTGGGTCTCTTTTCCAAAGCATGCTTCCTCCACAATGGAGAGGCCCAGCTACAAGACGTTGCATGACTGCCTGCCGCGACCTCGATGGTCGCGGCTCCTTCTCTCATGACCGCTGATGGCGCTGTCCTGCCTTAGTGAAAGCTCCCCGATGATTGGTGGGCTCGGCATGACATCGCGGCCCTCACCGCGATGTCATGGTCTCCGCCAAGGACAAAGTTGTCGAGAAACGAGGAATAGTCATGCATATCTCCGCTACGTTGCAGTTGCGGAGACAGACTATTATGCCGAGCTTTCGTTCTTGGATTACCGGAAATCTCGGGCTTTAGGGAATGGGCTCGGCATAGTATCGGGCTCGGGATAAATTCCTTTATGCCGAATTCGGCATAACGGAATGAAAATATCCCGCGACTTCATTCCTTGGCCTGCAGGCTCTCGCGAATCCGGCCTGCCGGGGGTGCCGTGGCCGAACTCATCGCCCCTCCCCGTCGGCAAGCGAAATTCCAGGTCGCGATCTGCCAGACCGGTGAGGCTTCCCGACAGGTCAAACAACTGCTGCGCCACAAGATGAACGACATCGCCCTCCCGCTGAATGCGTCCGTTGATCGCCATCATCGAAGCACCGAGCGCAATCCGTCGAGACCGCTCGAATAGCTGCGGCCAGATGACGACGTTGGCGACGCCTGTCTCATCTTCCAGCGTCAAAAAGATGACGCCTTTTGCCGAACCCGGCCGCTGGCGCACGAGAACCAGCCCAGCTGCCATCAGCCAACGACCGTCACGGGCCGACATCGCCTCCGTGCAGGTGACGATCCGGCGTTCCGCGAGTTCTCGACGAAGGAAGCTGACCGGGTGTTCGCGCAACGTCAGACCGGTATGCCCATAGTCCAGGACGACGTTGTGCCCCTGTGTCATCTGTCGCAGTTCGACCGCTGGCTCCTGCTGCTCCGCAATCGTTCTTGCCTCCCGCTCGGCAGCCGCCGCAAATAGCGGCAAAGGCTCGTCTCGCAAGGCCTTGATCGCCCAAAGAGCGTCACGACGTTCCAGCCCTAGAGACGGCCGAAAGGCATCGGCCTCGGCCAGCTCCACCAGGGATGCAGCCGGAATGCCAGAACGACGCCACATGTCATCGACGCTGTCGAAAGGCTGATCGGCCCGGGCAGCAACGATCCGAGCAACGTCCGCAGTGGAAAGACCGCGCACCATCCGCATCCCAAGCCGGACAGTATGTCGGTCGGAGCCCTCGATTGGTTCCAGCGTGCAATCCCAACGGGACTGGTTGACGCACACCGGGCGAACCTCGACGCCATGTTCCCGGGCATCGCGCACGATTTGGGCGGGAGCGTAAAATCCCATTGGCTGGCTATTGAGGAGTGCCGCGCAGAAGACATCAGGAAAATGGCATTTGATATAGCTCGACGCATAAGCGATCAGGGCGAACGATGCTGCGTGGCTCTCCGGAAAGCCGTAGCTGCCGAAGCCTTCGAGCTGGCTGAAGGTCTTCTCCGCGAACTCCGACGTGTATCCGTTTCGCACCATGCCCGAGACAAGCTTATCCTTGAAGCGGCTCACGCCTCCGGTGAACTTGAAGGTCGCCATGCTCTTTCTGAGCTGGTCCGCTTCCCCGCCTGTGAACCCGGCACAGACCATGGCGACTTTCATCGCAGATTCCTGAAACAATGGCACGCCGAGTGTCTTGCTGAGGACCGCCTCCAGTTCGGGTGTCGGGTATTCGACCTTTTCCTTACCCTCTCGGCGACGGAGATAGGGATGCACCATGTCGCCCTGGATCGGACCGGGGCGCACGATGGCCACCTGGATAACGAGGTCGTAGAAGGTTCGAGGTTTCAGGCGCGGCAACATCGACATCTGAGCCCGGCTCTCGATCTGGAAGGTGCCCAAGGTGTCGGCCCTGCGGATCATCGCGTAGGTTTGGGGCTCCTCCTGCGGGATCGTTGCGAGATCGAGATCGATGTCCTTCTCATGGGCGAGGAGAGTAAAGCTCTTGGCCATGCAGGTCAGCATACCGAGCGCCAACACGTCCACCTTCATGAACTTCAGGGCTTCGACATCGTCTTTGTCCCATTCGATGACCTGGCGATCCACCATGGACGCGGGTTCGATTGGCACCAGGTCATCGAGACGCTCATGCGTCAAAACAAAGCCGCCGGGGTGCTGACCCAGGTGACGAGGTGCACCCATCAGCTGCTGCGCTAACTGAAGCGTCAACGCGAGACGCCGGTCTTCGGGATTGAGATTGAGGTCCCTGACTTGCTTCTCGCCGACGGCTTCTGACCATGCCCAGACACCAGAAGACAGAGCCTTGATCAGGTCCTCGGGCAGGCCCAGCGCCTTGCCGACATCCCGTATCGCACCCTTGCTCCTATATCGTGTAACCGTAGCGCAGAGCGCTGCCTTGTCATGGCCGTAGGTTCGGTAAATCCATTGGATGACCTCCTCCCGCCGCTCGTGCTCGAAATCGACATCGATGTCCGGCGGTTCATCGCGCTCCTGGCTGACAAAGCGCTCGAACAGGAGGTCATTAGTCTCTGGATCAATTGATGTGATGCCCAGCACGAAGCAGACGGCCGAATTCGCAGCGGAGCCACGGCCTTGGCAAAGGATGCCCTGAGATCGGGCGAACCGAACGATGGAAAAAACCGTCAAAAAATAGGGGGCGTATCGCATCGTCTTGATGAGAGCGAATTCATGGCGAATTGTCTTTTCGACATGTTCGGGCAGCCCATCCGGATAGCGCACCTTTATGCCTTCCCAGGTGTAATGCTCCAGCGATTGTTGCGCCGACATGCCGGGGATCAGAGCTTCTTCCGGATACTGGTAGGTCAGCTCATCCATGGAGAACTTGCAGCGCTCGACAATCTCCAGGGTCCGGGCCAATGCCTCCGGATAACGGGGAAACAGCCGCTCCATCTCTTCAGCTGGTTTCAAATACCTGTCGGCATGGCGCTCGCGTTCGAAACCCACATCATCGATTGTCGTTTTCGTCCTGATGCATGTAACAACATCCTGGAGTTGGCGGCGCGAGGGGTCGTGGAAGAGCACGTCATTGGTGACGACTGTATTCACCCGGTGCCGAACCGCCATGTTGGAAATCTCGTGCAACCGCATCTGGTCGTTGGGACGACGTCGAAGGCATAGTGAAACATAGGCCCGGTCTCCGAAAACTTCGGACATCTTTCGGAGTTGGATGGCGCAGGTCTCATCCGGCAAATCGGGAACAAGCATGCCGAGCAAGCCCTCGGCGTAGAGTGCAACGTCTTCAAGGTTCAGAATGCACTTCGCCTTGCCGCCGCGCGACTTGCCGAGGGTCAGCAGCCGCGTCAAACGCGAATAGGCCGCACGATCCGTCGGGTAGACCAGGATCGACATGCCGTCCTGCAGATCAAGGCGACAGCCGACAACCAGCCGCAGGCCTGTGGCACGCGATGCCTCCAGTGCCCGGACGATACCGGCCAGGCTGTTGCGGTCGACGATTCCGAGCGCTTCGATGCCGAGTTCCTTGGCGGTGGCAAACAGCTCGTCGGACGAGGATGCGCCACGAAGAAAACTGAAGTGTGTCGTGACCTGGAGTTCTGCGTATCTCATGCGAACATCCCGTGGATAAACCAACGATGGGAACCGGTCTGCGGATCAACGCCGTCACCGGAACGGTAAATCCAGTAGCGCTCACCCGCCTCATCCTCGACCGTGAAATAGTCGCGGACGGCCGTCCATTCGGATGTTCGCTGCCACCATTCTCCGAATATCCTCTCAGGACCATCGGCACGTTTGACGCGCCTGCGTTTGCCGCGCCAGACGAAGGACACAGGAGGATGGTCGGGCAGCAGAGCGATTACCTCAATCAGCTCCGGGCGATCCATCAGGCGCACCGGCCGGGGCCAGGTCAGCGGCCATGTCCGCCCGTCTTCATCGGCGACCGGCGAGATGCGCTGTACTGAGCGCTCCGGCACATCACTGGCGACTGGGGCTTGCCGATAAATGCGGTGCGTTCCCCGGTTGCCCAGTACATCGATCAGGGAGGTGATATCGATGCCAGTGGCCTCCACGAGACTGGAAACGATCTGTCTGTCGTTCAGCGGCTCCACCATAGTTGCCGCAAGACTGAGTTTCTCGATACCAAAGCCGGGATCGATCTTCTCGATGCGATCATGGAGGATTTTCGTCAGCCAGGCGACATCTCGCACGGGCTTCGCCGTCCCTGCTCGCAGTGCCTGAATCGTGTTGTCGACCCGATGGACAATCAGGTCGGTGCGCCGGACACCTAGCCCCTTGGCCTGCAGTTCGAGACAGAGTGCTGCCACAAGCCGCGAAACATACTTCGCAATGGTTTCCGCAGCGCCGATTGGTTCGGCGAAGGCACGATGGACTTCGATGATCTCAGGACAGCGGATCGGATCAATGGGTTCGGCGACGCGGCCGAACATCTGGTCGAGACGACGGCCGATCTCTGGGCCGAAGCGCAGGGCAAGCGGCGCACGAGGTGTCGCAGCCAGCTCGCCGACGGTTTTAAAGCCGAGCGTGCGTAGGCTCACTATCGTCTCGGCGCTGAACCGCAGCGACGACAGGGGAAGTTGCGCAACGGCATCAGCCGTTTTCCCAGCCGGAATGACCTTGGTTTCCGCCGTCATAGATCGGGCCAACCCGAACGCCGCTCCCCAGGTATCGGCAATGACAGCACGAGCTGGCAGACCGCGTGCGCGAAACCGGTTCACGAGACCGGACAGCATTAGCTCTTCCCCACCTTGCAGGTGGTCGGCCCCTTCCGTGTCCATGACGATGCCATCAGGAGGATCGGTTGCCACAACCGGTGAATATTGAGACAGCGCCCAGATCGTGAGGCGTTCGAGTGCAGCAAGATCGGCCGCCGGATCGGCGTCAACCATATGCAGACCCTGGACAAGTGCCTGTGCTTTTGCGGCTGCCATGCCAACGTGCAGGCCGACCATTGCTGCATTCTGATCGACGGCGGACAGCCACCGCTTCGACCCACTCCGGGCGACAATGACAAGTGGCGCTTCAGGCGGAATGGAGGGATCGGCGCGTCTGACCCGATCCGTCGGCAGCGTCGGAAGAAATACTGATACGACCCTGGTCATCACATGCACCTATGACGAAATCTGCGCTCTCTCCTGCTTTCACCCTGATCAGTTCAGCCAGCCATCGCGCTCGGCCGACACCTGGCACCGGAAGCGGATCCGATGGTAGAACTGATATGCGCCAGCGTGAGGCCGCAGCCGTCGGATGCCCGAAATCTCCGGCCTCGGTCGGCCGCCGCCATCGTCGGATCACCAGACCGATGGTCCCGGACCCTTCGGCTGCAAGTTGCAGACGTCGCGAAGTCACCATCGGCAAGCGCACTGTTTCGGCGACGACCGCGCCAAGGCCACCGAACCGAAGAGCCTCCTCGCAGCTTTCCAGGACAAACTCCTCCTTGATCGCTTCGACATAGATGACCCGATCTGGATGAAGGCCGACCTGAGCAAGCGCCGGGGCGAACAGGTCCGGGCGAGCCAGGCACCAGACGACCTTGCCTTTGGTGCGAGCTGCGATGCCCGCGACAAACAACGCTGTCGCCGCACCATTAATCGCGCCTGCTCCTCCTCCAGCGAATTCGTGGATCGCACCATATGCCAAGCCGCCGCCGGGAAGTCGCCCGTCGATTTCGCGAACACCGAACGGCAACACCGTTTTTGTACGGGCGCCCGTCCCTCCGAGATGCTGGATGCGCTCTCGAAGATCGGAAATGATGGGGTTTGCGCCAGTCTGCACCATTCGGAGCCTATTAAAATCAGGTTTCCATCTCACTCGGAAGTGAGTATGTTCCTCTTTTGTTCCTTATCGAAATGTGAGTCAATGCGCATATACAGGCGAGCATTCCGAGAACTGCAACCTATCCACATGCTGCTGAAGCCGAAGGACGAATGGATTCAATCGCGTAACGAAGAACCGTCCACAGGCTCGAAAATGTCATCGATGAGAAAATATACCTATGATGAACACACCGCGCTCCACGGTCGTTCAAGAGCATAGACCTCGTTTTGGGAAAGCTGCGCTCGCATGTATGCGCCTTGCATCATCAGAGCTGAAACAATCTGTCCTCGCCGGTCAACTTGGTTGAGCAAGCAGCATCTCCACTCCAAGATCGACGCGGGCTATTTCACGCGCGACTAATAGGTCCGTGATAGTTTCTTCTCGTTCCGCATCAGGAGCCAGTGTGGACTGAACTGTTTGAACTCGGACACGAATTCGGTCTGCTAGACCGGCTGATTGGCGTCTCCATCTGGATGAAGCTAACTCAACAACTTGGTCGCGAGCGTTGCGGACAGCGGCACGCGCATCACTGAATTGCTTCTGCTTTAATAGTGCTTCGATCTTCTCGCTAACATCATCGAACGACCACTTGCGCATCTCCTGTGGTTCAGAACAAAAGAACGCGTGCGCAAGGTCACGCCGATACGCGAGTGTGTGTTGCTTGTTATCGGGGAGCGGTCCGATCTCGCGCGGCGAGAAGAAGGCAGAATCCTGGAACACTCTCCCGAGCCCGTAAGATCGATTGAACGCGTGTATGTCAGCAAGGCACGGCGCAGCATAAAAAACGCAGCTCGGAAATCTTTCTTCAAGCTCGATCAGATGACTATGCTGCTTTGAAAGATCGCTTCGCATCAATCCTATCCGGTAGAACGGCGTCACCAAGCCTGGGCAGTTTCCATTCGACACTTCGAATGCGGTTCCTTTTTTCATTCGCTCTGGCAACTTGAATTGAAAGAAAAGCGGGGCAGCTGGTTGGTTGATCTTAACGTCAAAGCCCAACTGCGCCTCTTGGACCAAGTTCGGAAAGATTGGTGCGCCTACCGGCCCGGTAGGAAGGGATCGGACGAGATTTTCTGTAAAGGCGTATCCGTATGAGAACTCAGTATATCCTACCTTCATGCCCAATCACCCAAGTTCAGCTTCTCCAGTTGTCGGCACGCTTTTTGAAGTCGATCTTTTTCCATTCCTCCTTCCAGAGGGTAAGATACTTGACGTCGCTGGACGCTGGCGCAGGATCGCATTTTTCGACATAGACAACGCAGGGCATAATCACGGCATCGCCGATCAACAGGGCTTCGCCTTGCTCAAGCGCTGGCATCCCTTCCGTCAGATTGCCAAGGGTGTCCGGCAACAGACGGCGGACGTAGCTTTGGTCATCCGGATTAGTGAGGCGCATCGCCAGGAAGTTACTGCACTGAGAGAAAATGGTCTCCGAGATTTCCGACGGCCGTTGGCTGGAGATCAATAGGCTTATGCCGTATTTGCGGCCTTCTTTCGCGATCCTTTCGATTGCGGCCAAGGATGCTTTGTAGCGAGCAAGACCGCTCTTCGGCGCATATTTGTGCGCTTCCTCGTAGACCATGAGGAATGGCTGCTCGGTTAAATTCTCCGCCCGTCGGGCGTAGTAGCAGAAATCGAACATCAACCGCGAGATCAACGAGACAGTGATGCTCAAAAGCTCGAACGGGATGCCGCTGAGATCGATGATGGTAACATTGGTTTCGAGCTTGTCCCGGTAGCCCGTGAACTGCTTGAGCACCTCTTCCAAGGTTGCCGCTTTTGCTTTCTCGCCGAAAATGAAATTGAGACGGGCATTTGAGATTTTTGATCTCACACGGCGCTCGAATTTGTCGATGCTACCGTCAGCATATGGTCCCTTGTTGATTTTCCCCTTATCGAGCACAGCGAATTCGCGAAGCTCCCTGCAATAATGGTCGAGTTGAGCCTCCACGTCATCGAACTCTATAGACGTGCCGTCTTTGAATTTTATGAGAAGCGAATTTTCGGCATTTTTCGTTTCCCTCGTCAGATTTCTGAACGCATTCGCGACATGCTTAATGTCGTAAGGAAGCGGGCTATCGAAGTTGACCTTCTCGACCCCCGGATTTCCAATTTTCTTCGCTGTCGTGACGATGGACCGGAGCAGTGACTCCTGATTGTAATTATTGTTGTCCCCGGACTCCAGGAACATGTCTTCCATTTCGTCTTCGTTCAGCAGCCAGTACGGAAGCACGAGGTCGTCGACGGTGATCACGTTGGCTTGCGGAAAGGCGGCCGCATATTCCGAATGCAGATCGAAAATCAGAATATGAGAATTGTTCAGCCCCTGATATTGGCCATCTTTTGCCGAAATTGCCTTCTGCAACACCGTGGATACGCTGGACGATTTACCTGATCCAGATGCCCCAACCACAGCGATATGTTTATTGAAAAATCGATCCCCATGTACGAGAACGTCGATATCTCGTTGCCTCGTAAGCGATGAAAAACGAAACCGGTCTTTGGCTTCAAAAGCCTCTGCGTAGATCGCCGCGATCTCTTCTTTCGTGGCGGGCACGACCTTTTTAGGCGGGATCGCAAGCTCGTCGCCGCCACGATTGAATTTTCCGTTCTTCAGGGTGCCGAGCGGATAGGCATCAATCATGTAGACGCGTTTGGAATTCGGGACACCCTCGGTTTTCGTTTCCTTCATCTCGATGGAAAAACTTTCGATGATGCAGATCAACGAGACATTGTCGTTGTCGGAAACCTTCAGGAAAGAGCCGACACGCAGCGATTCACCGGCCGCTTGAAAATTAACGAGGTCATCGACCGCCACGCGGACCTTGTTTGGATAGACGGCAACGACTTCCGCGTTCGCGATCTCTTCGGTCATGTTTGCCTCAAATAATTTTCTTGATTGTGGAAATGTCATCAACTGGGATTGAGAACGTGCGGGCTTTAAAGCCGGTCGGTTCCAGCGCCAGTGGACGTTCAAGGAAGAAGTCGTACAGATGGCAAAGCTTTCGCCCGATGCCCGCAAGAGCGTTCAGGAGTTGGTCCATGTCGTCGGCGAAGCGAAGCGCTATCTGCCGCTCTCTGGTCTGCGCGGTGTGAAGATGTTCGGCCCGGAACGCCGAGCCGTTGTAAGGGTAACCGTCTACGAAATCGATGCCAGTATCAAAAAGCTCGTTCTTGACTTGAGCGATCAAGTCTACGGACGAGTTTCTCAGCATGACAAACGGGGCGTACCGGTCGCTGTTCGGCATATTTTTGTTTTTAGCCGAACTCCATTTACGAGCCATATCCCTCAACTGGTCGCAGACGACTGCACTGTCGCTGTTTGGGGCGACCTCGACGATGAACGTCCTCACGACGCCAGCACTGTTGTTCGGTGAGAAATAGAGCCGACGCATAAAGCTGCCGTAGTCTGAGCTTTCTTTTTCGCGCAATAGCCAACGGTGGTGGATCGCTTGCGTGCCCTTTAGATGCTCTTGCAATGCTCGGCGTGTCGTCGTGCGCTCCAGATGATTGGCCTTCGTCGCCATTGTTGCAACGAAATCAAAGGCACGCGGATACTGAAAACCTTCAGCTTCCAAAAGCGTGACACCTTGCGCTTTCTTGATAGCCACGATTACTGCAGCACGATGTTCAAAGAACTCAGCGGATAGCACAATGCTGAAAGCCTTGCAGAACTCTTCGATGACAGCATCGGGAACGGCGGCTTGATCGATCAATGACTTCTTGTGGAGCCGCTTAACACCAGCATCGTCGGTTACATATTCGCCGACCTCCATGATGCTTTTGAAGCCGTCAACCGTCAACTCGTCGGTTGAAATCTTCACATCCGCATAAAAACCGTAGAGCACGTACTTCCGATTTTTCCGCGCATTCTCGTCGAGACCAAGGAAGTGTTGAAAAAGCTTGTAGAGCGGATCGCGGAGCACACTGTTCGTCAGGTCCTTGCCAGCATAATATTTGACCTGGCTGTAAGTAATCTCCTCGTCCGAATACCTGTCGAAGTCCTCTATGCCCTCGATAACGATCTGGTCATCAAGGTCAGCGTTCAAGATTTGCAACAGCGCCGCGTCAAGCTGGTAAAGATACCCGCGTATTGAAGCCGTCGCTTCTCTCTGCTTGTCGACCTCTGTCACCTATGCCCCGCGAATCGATGCCCCCGCATTCATCATAGGCATTTCTGCCCGTAAAACGCGAGTGGCGTGGACGCATTCTTCGCCCGAGCGTGGTATTCATTGTTCAGACGCCGCTATCGCTAAGGCACCAAAGAATCTGTTCGTCACTACGAACTCCTTTTGATTCGGAACGAATCGCCCCCGAAAAAATTGAGTCGCGACTCTTTGATTCGGGAGTAAAGCGTCATGCCAGGCGGCGGTCACCGCGCCCAGTGGAAGGGCTTCATAAAGTTCGGCGAAGTGCGTTGCGGAGTCGGTCTTTATACCGCAGCAAGCACTTCAGAGCGGATTGCCTTCAACACGATCAACAAAGCCACCGGCAACCGGGTCAACCGCGTGTTCGTCGACAGCGAAACTCATGATCGATCCGGAAGAGGTGGCCGCCGTCATTCCGGAGAGCAATAAGACACTGGAGGTCGGAGCCTTCATTCCCTGCACCGACGTCTACGACGTCTACTTCGACAAGGCCTATTATCTCACGCCGACCGACAAGGTCTCCGAGGATGCCTTCGCAGCCCTGCGCGACGGCATGCGCAAAACAAAGGAAATATTCATTAAATGGTCAAAGAAAATTCTGGAAATTCCAGTTCGCGAGGTCGCCGCGCGATATTCGGTTGGAGTATAGGCCCTAACAGCTCAAGCGACTAAACGAACATTTCACAATATAGCTCGACAACCGCTCCAATCCCCGCTCACTTGTGGACGATTGCGACGATTTACCCTGCGAAATATGTTTGACAGTTCAAGGAACTTGCCAAATCATTTTTAATGAAAATATTTTCTAGTATTTATTTCCTATTTCCGGGGATTTCAGGAGTGGCTATCAAACACGAAATAGGCACTTTTTCCTATTTTTCAAAACTTCTGGCGAGTTTATTTCCCTAATACTGGCCAGCTTAGCCGGTTTTAGCACCACGGGAGGCGGAGTAAGTTTTATTCCAACGGTTCGAAGTATACTCCACAAGCGTCATCGAACTACGGCAAAAGGAGATCGCAAAATAAATATAAAAAATAATACGATTATAAGGAAATAATTGTAAAATTCTGCAGTATATTCAGAATATATATGACTAAAGAATCCAGAATATACATTTGCGATTTTAGATTTACATTCCAGACATTTCGTTTTGTTCGTGCTCCATTGCCGCCAGGTTTTCTGAGGGCGAAACATGAAGCGAAAGATACTTTCTGAAATTCCGGTCGAGTGGACACTCTTCTTCCCGAATGCGTCAGAGATGAAGCGCAAGGGGTTTGACGACAATATCTCGTCATGTCCCGCAATTTTCCGCGATGATTGTTACGCTCGGATACCGTCCCGATATTTAAGAGAGCGAGGTGCAGGGAATTGGTACCTCGACATTTCCGGACTTGAAAACGAAGGCGATCCGATTGCGCCTACGAGCCAAAGGAACTGCGGCTACAGCCTTTTGAACTTTCTAAAGTACAGTTCGGCAGCCAACCTGGATTTGATGAGCGTAACTTATGACGATGTACTGGGTTACCAGCACGACCAAGTCGACGGCCGCTGGAGTTCCAAGGGGAAGAAGCTATCACCTTCCACCGCAAATGCCCGCGCAGATGAAGCATGTTCGTACTTGGCTTGGCTCGCCGCTAGAGGACACAGAGGACCATTCGAAATCAAAACTCGGCATGTCAGGACAAGGCGTCGTGGACGCAATGGATACACAGGTGGCCTGACACGAGCACGGCGAGAGAAAATTCGAAGTGGTGGACTTGAGGTCCTTAATCTTCCGAACGAGGCAGAAATCCAAGACTGGTTGGCATCGGTCCGACGGCTGAGGGGACAGGCGAAAATGCTGAACTCACGCCTTATCGTTGAGGCAGCACTGCGAAAACACGAGGGGTGCGCATTAACGGTCGATCAATGGCCGTCACTCGATCACATCAATCACTCTATGTCCCGAGGACTACCGCACGTCAACCTGACGGTGGTGGTGACGAAAGGCAGCAGGCCAAGAGTTATATTGATAGAAGTTGGATTCGCTAAACTTGTTGCGCTTTGGGTGGCTCAGCAAAGACCGGGCCTTGTTGATATTTACGCGAGGCGCACTGGTAACGAAGCGCCAATTAACTTGTTCGTTTCCGACAGGGCGGGATACGAAGGCATCCCGATCTCGCCTGCGAGTTTATATCTCTGCTTCCGGCCACCGGTCGCGACCTTTCAGCCTTGGTACCCACACCACGGCCGTCACTACTGGACATGCATGTCAATTCTGAAGGGTCTCCGGCGCGACGCTGCCGCTGCGAATTTCTCTTTGAAGAACGTCACATCTGGATGGGTGAAGGGCCGCATAGGTTATTGGATCGAACTCGCCAGACGTCAGCTCGGACATCTTAGCGACGAGACGACCGAACTCTACATGCGTTGGATGATGACCCAGATCGAATTGGTCGGGATCGCCGACGAATACTCTGATTATCTGGGAGCTGAAAATGCGTAAGCCGCGAACGCTCCCGACAAGCGATGCTGCTCTGAAACCACATCAGGTTTGGATCAGACCCTCTAACGGAAAACCTCCGTTCGTTGCCGATTATACCGAACTGTATGAGGGACGGAAGCGCGTTGATCTCCCCCTCCGACTGCAGCGTCTATGGCGGTCAGACATCCTCGGCATGCCGCTTCTAGCTGCGGAGTTTGAGACATTGATGGGGGAATTAGCTTACGACGAAATCACTCATCGCAATACCATGGTGGTGTGGCGGGACGTTCACCGTTTTATCCAGGAAAGACCTGATCTTCCTGGCATAACAAGCATCGCGGATTTTAATGAGCTTCACGGCAAAGCGTTTAAGCAGTGGTTGTTTGATAGTGGTCTCGGCCAAACTATGTACCGTCGGTTCAAGCGCTTGGTTGACGCATACTTTTTGAAAAGGTTCGGTCGCCCTTCGGCATTTGCTGCACGAGACAAAGATCAACGAAAGGAAATTCCAGAGCCCGACCTTCGTGGTCTGCAGAGACTTACGCTCGTCCTCCGTCACGAGGCGCGGATGCAGAAATATATGTGCGCGGAAGGGGAGGCTCTGGCGGATAGTGGATCAGACCCTCGGGGCGTGAATGGCGGCTGGAATTTTGAGGCCAACCAAGCTTGGCTAGTCCGGCACCTGACAAAGGAAATCCTATTCGACCGCGAACAACTCCAGAAGAAGAATGGCAATAAGCTTCACGACAAAAGCGTCGGGGGGCCGTCCTATCTCTCCCCTACGCAATCGCCTCAGGCAGCCGCAGGCTATGTCGGCAAGCTGAGGTGGTTTCATCCCGCTAAAGCGGACACCGCCACCTTCCTTTGGCTTTTCATGTTGCACACGGGGTTCAATCTAGCATCAGCGTTAGAGATCGATCTCTCTGGGGACGTGCCCATTTGGTGGCAACCTTCTTTGCAGCATGGCGACCATTGTGTCATTGCGGTTTTCAAGGAGAGAGTGGGGAAATGGGTCTTTCGCCCCTCCAAAGTGAGACCTGAATACCACGCTTTTGGCATCATCACCTATATGGTCGAGAGAACGAAAGGCCTTCGGGCGACGGCAACGGCTCGTCTGGAGGAACTTGAATGCCACTATCGAGATCATCCAACAAACATCATTGAGGCCGAGATTGCCTATCTTCAGAGCGCGGTAAAGTCGCCGTGGCTATACCACTCGTTGGCTGACGCCGGAAAAGTGGAAATGTTTACAGGCAGCGATTCGGGATTTCTCAATGACTTCATCAGACACGTCGCAGCTTCGTCGGACCTAGTGGACGATCATCCATATCTGCGGACTCTCGTAACAACGCAGTCCCGGGATGCAATGATCAACTTTACGCACAAGCGGACAGGTGAAGCACATTTAACGGCCCTAGCCGCACAGCACTCCGATACATCTTCCCTCCGGTACTATCTCGCAAGGTCTGCAAATCGGAAGCGAAACTTCGGGACTGTTAATGATCTAGTTGGCGTCGTTATCAATGAAATTCGCGAGAATCAGGTTCTCGATCCCGCGCGGATTAAGATAATTCGGATGCGAGGCGAAATAACGGCAGAACAAGAGGCTCGCTTGGCGGATGTGCGGCACCGCACCCGACTGGGAATGGGATGCAAAAACCCGCTTACCCCTCCCAAAAAAGTAGCCCCTCATCACGTCTCTGGCCAACTTTGCCGCGAGCAAAGATGCACGGGATGTGAACTAGGTGTCGTGTTTCCCGAATCGGTCATGCCACTCGCCTACACGCTCGCGGACCTTCATTATGAAAAACGAAGCTATCCTTTGGCGAGCTGGAAGGGTTCCAGCCTAGAGGACGAAGAGCGGTCAATCAGCGAGACCTTGAAGCTTTTTGATCCCAAGTTGGTCCGAGATTACTATCAAGACCGGACGGAAGCCCTTCAAAACGGCAAGGCAAGGAGCTTCCATGTCTACCCTTCCTACTGAAGCCGAATTCAATAAGTGGCGGGACGAAGTTTTATTATCGAATGCAGGTATCAAGGGAGTTGGTACCATTCCCTGGGAACAACTTCGCAAAATCGAGCTTTTCCCCGGCTCGCCGCTCGGCTCCGAAAAGATCGTGGTTCCTGAACACTATTTGCCGCCGGGAGCACGCCGCAGAAAGTCCTTTCGGACGCGAATCCCCGATCTAGGCGGCCGCTTGATGCAGGGCGCTGCTCCCCTGGTGGCGCAGAACCGCCATGAATGGGTGCGACGCGCTCTTCTCGCGATTTGGCTTCCTCACAACCTCACCGTGGCCAAGCAGGGATATAGCCCCAGCACTTGGCTCTCAAAGACGAAAGTTTTCCTGCGGTGGTTGGCTAGTGTGGTGGACGAACTCGGCCAAGAAGAGCACGACTTGTGGCGGCTAGTCCTAGATGATAGCCGAAGCGGTTTTTCTCGGCATACAAAAAGTGAGGCATCACGAGGCGACCTACAACGGACTGTCCAGATACTGCTGGACGCGGCCGCGAACAATATAATGCCGCCGCCTCCAAAATCTACGCTGGAGACGGGCTTCAGGACTTACACATACAAGAGCGGTGCAGGCGCGACTACAGAGGCCACGAGACTGGAAAAAGCGAAGAAACTCGCTTTTCCTGACGAATTTGTCGCGCGAGTGCTTTGGATTATCATCTGGCTGCAGGAGAACTTATCGGAGCAAGCGATACAATGCTGGCAGTCGACTGAAGCGATCAACAACTCTGACCCGGCAGATCGCGGCAGCCTTTCGGCGGCGACTCACGCAGCACGCGATGCGGTGGTACGAAATTATGATTGGCGTGACAAAAATGGTGCTCCAATTGTCGAGTTGCCGTTTGAAATTTTTCAGCGATGTGGTGCCTCTTCCTATTCCCCCAGCAGCGAATGGCCTCCTAGAACCTACTCTACCATTCCACTTTTGATAAACGTCATCCAAGCACTGAACGCCTCAACTGCAGCTTTTTGCTCCGCCGCCCGGCTTCACGAGGTAAGCGGCGCGAGTTGCCCAACCGATGAGACCGAACGCGAGCAGGTTCTTAAGTCGACGACCTATAAATTTGCGGGAACCCTTGGAGGAGAAAAGCGTAATTGGCCGCTGCATCCATTCGCAATCAGAGCGCTTGAGATACAGGCCAAACTTTCTTCGGTAGTTAAACCTACTGGCGCTGATTATCTCTGGGTTCAAACGCGAAATTCCAGCACAGGAAATCGAGGAGACCCCCTGCTCGATATTTCCGTCGCTACTGTGGAGGCAATCAAAAACCTCGATCTAACAAAATTCAGCGAGGGTCGTCCCCATTACCATCGCTGGCGTCATACTATAGCCCGCCTTATTGGTCTGACGGTGGAAGAGGCCATCGAGGTAATTCAGGATATTTTCGGTCACGAAGATGTTGAGATGTCTATTCACTATATGCTTTCCGACCCGGAAATCGTCGAATGGGCGATCCAGGTATCGAAAGACGTTGCAATCGCGCTCGCAGAAGAAGCGATCAAAGAAGTCGAGGCAGGTAAAGCAGGTGGAACGGCTGCTGCGCGAATTGCGGATTCGATGATCGGCTACAAAATGCGCAGAGGCATTGAGGCATTAGGCACTGACGACATCAATGAAGCAGCTCATTTTCTTACACTAAACGGCGTGGCATTTCAGCGAGTGAAGAGAGGAATTCTGTGCACTAAAGCGCCAGGCGAATTTGGAAAATGTACCAAAGGTCGAGGCAAACCGGACGCTGGTGCATGCCAAAGCGATTGCATGCATCGCCTTGAACTCGCTCTTGAGCAGGCTCAATGCCGAGATGAAATTATGTATCTCTTGGCGGCTCACCAAATTGCGAACGCTGATGGCGAAATCATGAAGGTCGCAAGGCTAGAGGGTCAGATACTAAGCGAACTAAAGCGTTGGGACGTCGTGAGGGAAGAAATTCTTTTGCAGTTTGACAATGCACTCACGATTTGGGCGCGTGCTGGACATGCAGAACCGTAGGGGCGGGCCGAAGAATGTCAATCGCCACCAACCGAAGATCATCTACGTATCTGTTGCTCCCGCTGATTTTAACGCAGACGAGAAAATAAAATGGGCGCTTCGGGAAATTCAGTCTGACCTCAACAAAAATAATGGCGTGTATCCTTACTCTAGTCGAAAGCCAGGCATCCAAGAGGTGCTGCGAAGGGCTGACCTTGGAAAGAGCTACCTTGAGAAAAAGGGAGAGGATTCCGTCCGCGATAAGATTCAATCCAAACGCAAAGAGGCCATTAAAGCCGGAATCAGTTCCATCAGAGGGACGGTATTCCCGCCGGTCGTCGCTTGGGCAGCAGTTGCTGACGAGAGCGATCAGATTGCTGCCCTCAAACAGAAGTGGCACGTAACCATATTGGAACTCGAAGAAGCTCAGCACCGCATAGAAGTTCTTGAGAGGGAACTTGCACGGGCATTGTCTCAGTCTTAATAACCCCACGCCACGCCACGCTACGAAGAGTAAATATCGGAGTAATATCTGATAAGCGCTTGATATGATTTAATATTTCTGCACGACTTACTGTTAGGTTGGCGCTACGAGTGGGTGCAGCTGAGTAGGCTCTTCCTACTCTTCGGTTCTAAAAATATCGTGGGAGGTCCGGGCAACCGGGCCTCTCATACTTTCATAAACAATATTGAAGTTGGAACTTTGGGGGCCCTTCAGCTTCGCGGCCGAAGGGAGCCAGAAACAACCGATCATCGTACCGGTCGATACGTTCGTTCTTCCTCAGGCTTAATGTAGGATTTTCGACTGCTGGTGCAATCTCGCCGGATCCCGCTGGCCCCGCTTTAACCGGCCCCCGGCTTTCGTTTAAAAGGGAAGAAGGTCGAACAGGCGCTTGCTGGCCCTCGCCGCCCAAGCCGGCTTCACGGTTCCGGCAACCAATGGCGGGCCGGACGATGGAGCCAAGGGCGATTGATAGAACCGGTTGAGCATCGCGTCGCACACGTAGTGCCCCCAGTTCGCCAGATACTCCGTCTCCTTCGCGCCCAGAAAATGGAGATAGGTGCCGACCTCCGAGGGAACGACCGACGACGGCGGCAGCGTGTAGGACGCGTAGGGCTTGAGCTCGACGTCCTTGCTGTCGATCGACCAATAGACGCCGCGCGTTCTCGCGCGCAGAGCCGATTTCGCGAGATCGTCGAGGCCAAGCCTATCAGCCTGTTTTGCGGCCTTGAAGCCACCGATCAAGTCTCGACGCCTCAACGACCGCACCTGATTGTCGGTGGTATCGAGAACGCGCTTGAGCTGGGAGAGATAGTTCCAGTATCCGTGGGTCGAGGATCGCCAAGGCGCTCCGGCATCGCTGACAAACAAGCAATCGCAGCGTTTCAGCGCCGGCTCGATGCCGTGATTGTCATAGATGCCGCCGTCGCTCAATATTGCCCTGCCCGGAGCAACCGGTTCGCCAACACTGTCGTCGAGCTTTTCCCTTTTCCAGGAAAACTGCGACAGGTCCAATCGCAGCGGCGACAGCACGGGCGGGAATGCCGCCGAAGCGGCAACCGCGGTCGCGAGCGAAAGTGTCGGATGAAACGACACCCCGATCCTGTAATCCGCGAGATAGCGGTTGGACATCCGGAAGAGTGAACCGGTGCTGAGATTGCTGGAGCAAAATACGAACCAGGGCGATCTCGGAAGATCGCTCAGGCTTGGTGATTTTCCGTCGAAGAGATGCCGCTCGTAGAGTTTAGCGGCTTCCTCCGCCGCGCTCGAGAAGGGGTTGAACACGCCCTTCAGGAAGCACGGCCCATCCGCGAACACCTGACTGAAGGCCAGAATGCGATTGAGGTATTCAGTCTTGAAGTTGACGGCGACCTGGTTCTCGAAGATCAGCCGTGGCCACACATAGGCCAGCAGGCCGGATGCGATAGATCCGCCCGAGACCGACGAGATCATATCGAGTTTCGCCAGAAGACCGGCCTCGTTGAGCCTCGCAAGTGATCCCGCATGGAAAAGCATGGCCCGATAGCCGCCGCCCGAAAGGCAGAGGCCGAGTTGGTAGCGCTCGGCCGGCTTGTCGGGTTCGTCGGATCCCGGCAGGATGGCATTCGATGGGGCATGCTCTTCTGACATGCTCACCCTCACTCAGGAATATGAGTTTCCCAACATTTCTTCCTCCGGGCAAACCAACGGTCGCTCGTCTTTGGGCCTGCGCGCTACTGACTCGTATATCGGCGGGAGTTGGCATCGCATTTGTGCCACTCCCAGTTTATTCCGGCTTCGTCCTTATGGCCATAACACCAGTCCGCGCGATTGAGCAGCGGACCGAGTTCGTCGCGCCGTTTGCATGCCCGTAGCGTCTCGGGCCCGTCGCGATCGACACTCGTGCGGCAGATATCGTCCAGTCCTGTCCACTGATGGATCAACCGATCCGGTGCCTTGGCCCCCTTGTCCGTGGCGAGCACCTTTCCGGTCTCGGACTCGATCTGTAGAGAGGCCGTGTTCCACACGAAAGAGAATTCCGCCATCCCGGCGGACGTCTTACCCGTGTCCCTGTTTCCGGCAAACCACTCGACAATTCCCGACATTTCGCATTTTCCGGCACAGCTGGCAGTTACGGAGCCCGGCTTGACGCTGTAGATGCGCTCCGGCCAGCGTTGGGCGAAGGCTGCCTTTTCCTTCAGGACGGCGTCTTTGTCGACCGAGTTTCCGAAGAAGGAGACCTCGTCGGCATAGACGCCCTTCATAAAGGCCAACGCCGAGGCACTGTCTTTCGACCATTCGTCATTGTATCGGTTGACGAAATCAACCGCCTCCGTGGTCAGGTCGCCGGGTTCGGAGGCGGCCACCTCCTCGGAAGCGCTGGGGTCTGACGGCATGTCGGCGGGTGTTGCACTCTCCTGCGGTGCGGCGTCTGGCGGGGGCGGCGCGCTTTCCTGTGCCGACGGCATATCCTCGGGCGTGTTGATGTTCCAGTCCCGCATTTCCGCAGCGGTGAGATACCGTATATCGGTGCTGTCGATCGACAGGCTGAGCTGCAGCAGATTGGGGCTTACCCCCATGTCGGTGAGGTAGCCGATGATCTCGCCGGTCATTGCTTGAACGGTCGAGACCGCCAATTTGTTGTCCACCGTGGCGTCATCGGACAGGGAAGCCCGATGCACGCCGATCGAGCCCGGCTCGGCGAACCTTTCGACGCCACCGACGAAGGCCAAGGCGCAAGCCGATGCACATTCCATGGCTCTGATCTGGAGCGTTCTTGCATTCAGTGCGCGGATGGCGCGGCCGAACATGATCGCGGTGGCCACGCTTCCGCCGGGCGAGTCAAAGCTGATGTAGTCCGCTTGGTACTGCCTGTATTCTTCGACAAGCTGCGTCGGATCGTCGGAGAATTCAAACACGCCCTTTATCACCAGACCACGCCCTCCCGGGGCGCCGTCCACACGTTGGTAGGAAATTGCTGCATGCCCCTCTCCGGCCATGGCGACGAACGCCAGCAGTATCGATATCAACGAGACGAATTTGCGCATTCTTACCCAGCCCTCGAGCATGTGTATTTCTCCCTTCGTCATTCGCAGCATATCTTGCGCACGTATGTATTCCCGAGGGTGATCATCGAATCCTTTGCAATGAGGCCATGAGTCTTCAATGCGTTTGAAACGTCCTTGGCTTCCTGTTGGCCGTAGACGTCACGCAAGGTCACGGCGAACCATCCGTTGGCTGCCAGATGAGCAGCGAGAGGGACAGGTGATTGCTTGATGAAGGCCTCTGCTTCCGGGAGAGAGCTGAAGCTCTTCACCTGCACATATCGTCCATCACCGGCATCCTCCTCAAACTCGGCCACGTGAACCCACGAGTAGTGCATATATCCGGTACTTCCGGAGACGGCGACGCGGTACCAGTCTCCATCGATGTTGATTATCTGAACACTGCTTCCGTTCAGCGCCTCGCCGATGGTCTTCGAGTCGGGATTGTTCAAAGCCTTTATCGGCGCCTTGCCCTTTGGATGCCGTACCGACCCGCTTCTTGCGACAGGCACCTGCAGCGATGGTTCCGCCTTCGCCTGAACGCCGTCCGGCGCTCGTGCGTCGCGGGAAGCCTCGGGTTCGACTTCCGTCGAAAGAAGCGGCGGCAAGGTAGGGGTCGTGACCCTGTACTTCGTCATTTCGCTGCCTGAGAGATAGCGAATGTCATCACTATCGTAGCTCAAGGAAAGTTGCAGCAATCCGGGATCGACACCCATTTCGGACATGTAACCAATGACGTCCGCCGTGACCTGTTGAACCGCCGACACGGCGTCATTGACAGGCATGCCCTTTGTGTCACTGAATGACGACTTGTGAACGCCGATAGAGCCCGGTTGTGCAAAGCGATGCACCCCGCCAAGAAATGCAAGAGAACAAGCGGAGGCACATTCGGCGGCTCGGACCTGCAAGGTCGAAAGTCCTAACGCACGAACAAGCCGGCCGAATTCCATCGCCTTGGCGATGTTACCACCCGGACTGTCGAAGCTGACGACAACAGGACGATCCCGTGCAACGACATCACGGAACGCAAGGAGATCATCGCTGTATTCGAAAGCGCCTGAGACTATGACGAAGGCGGGATCGGTGGCTGTGCGGTGCACGGTATAGCCAAGACGCGCCTCGGCCTCATTGGCGACCAAGCCCGTAGCAATCACGAGTTTGAAGATCAACAGCTTTGACGAGAACATTTCAGACCTACCCCAGCAACCTGATCAATGCACAAGGGGCGATCTTCTGGCAAGCGGCACAATCAGAAGTGATAAGACACGGTAAACGCCGGTTGCTCGCCGCGATCGATAGATCCCAGCCCAGGCGATCCGACGCGGTGCCGGCAATTGATGTGGGAGCAGCAGGAAAAAGGCAGTGCGTCTTCGGATTTCGTGTGGTTAGGCCTGCCGTTACGGTTTCACCCGGTCAGGATGCGCCGTCTGGAAGGCGGGCAGTTCGGCGCATCTGGCGTCGATATCGACGATACGCGTAAAAGCGGTCAGATCCACACCCCAGCGGCGGGCATTGTAGACCTGGGGAACGAGACAGAGGTCCGCCATCGTCGGTGTATCTCCGAAGCTGAATGTGCCATAACCTTCACCGATCATGGCTTCCAGTTTGCGAAGCCCGTCCGTGATGAAATGTTTCATCCATTCCTCACGGGCATCCGTCTTGTCTGTCAGCGTCATCAGATGCGAGACGACATGCAGGTTGCAGATCGGATGGATGTCCATGGCAACCGCATATGCGAGGGCGCGGACTTTCTGGCGATCGGCGATATCAGACGGCAGCAATCCGCATTCCGGTCGGGTTTCGGCGAGATATTCGATGATGGCAAGCGACTGCGTCAGTGTTTTCCCGTTGATCACCAGTGTCGGCACCAAGCCTTGCGGGTTGAGCGCGAGATAGTCCGGCGTCCTGTGCGCGCCCTCCAACAGGTTGATCGGCGCGGTCCGATAGTCGACGCCCAGGAGATTGAGCGCGATGCGGACGCGATAGCTCGCCGATGATCGCCAGTAGTCGTAGAGAACGACCTCGTTCATTGCCGCCCGGCTCCCCCGTATTTTTCGACCGTCTGCTCGATCGCCCCGAAGATCGAATGACCGGCATGATCCTTCATCTCGATGCGAACCTGATCGCCGAACTTCATGAACGGCGTCTTCGGCGATCCGGTCTCGATGGCCTCGATCATCCGGAGTTCGGCAATGCAAGAGTAGCCGTTTCCGCCACCGTCCACCGGCTTGCCGGGGCCGCCGTCGAGCTTGTTGGAAACAGTGCCGGAACCGATGATCGTGCCGGCCGCAAGATGGCGGGTTTTGGCGGCATGGGCGATCAGCTGGCCGAAATCGAATGTCATGTCGATGCCGGCATTCGCCTTGCCGAAGGCCTTGCCGTTCAAACTGACGAGCAGCGGAAGATGCAGCTTGCCGCCATCCCAGGCCTCTCCAAGCTCGTCCGGCGTCACCGCGACCGGCGAAAATGCCGAGGCCGGTTTCGACTGGAAGAAACCAAATCCCTTCGCCAGTTCGTCGGGGATCAGACCGCGCAGCGACACGTCGTTGACGAGCATCACCAGCCGGATCGCGCCGCGCGCCGCTTCCGGGCTGGAACCCATGGCGACGTCGCCGGTGATGACGGCGACCTCGCCCTCCATGTCGATCCCGTAAACCTCGTCGGCCATCACGATCGGGTCGCGCGGGGCGAGGAAAGTGTCCGACCCGCCTTGATAGATCAGCGGATCGGTCCAGAAGCTCGCCGGCATCTCGGCACCGCGCGCCTTGCGCACCAGTTCGACATGGTTGACGTAAGCGGAACCATCTGCCCATTGGTAGGCCCGCGGTAGAGGTGACGTAGCGTCATGTTCGTGAAAGCGGATCGTCGGCTGGGCTCCGGTCTCGATGCCTTCGGCAATCAATGCAAGCCTCGGCGCCACATGCTCCCAGTCGTCGAGTGCTGCCTGCAATGTGCGGGCGATGTGGCCGACTTCCGAACAGCGGGTCAGGTCGCGGGAAACGACGACCAGCCGGCCGTCCCGCGTAGAGTCCTTCAACGTCGCAAGTTTCATGTCCGAATTCCTGTGCTGGAGGATGTCTTCGCTTGATGCTTCACTTGATACTTCACTTGAATCCGGGGGTTCCGTCGAACTTGCGTTCCAGGCCGTCCCAGCACTCGAGGTAGTCATCCTGCAGCGTTTCGAGCTCGGCCGCATATTTCGTCAGTTGCTGCGGGTACCGGGTCTCGAACATGAAGGCCATGGTGTGATCGAGCTTCACCGGCTTGAGCTCGGTATTGGATGCCTTTTCGAAGGCGAGCGCATCCGGCCCGTGGGGAAGCATCATGTTGTGCAGGCTCATGCCGCCCGGCACGAAACCCTCCTCCTTGGCGTCGTACTGGCCGTGGATCAGGCCCATGAATTCGCTCATGATGTTGCGGTGGTACCAGGGCGGACGGAACGTATGCTCGGCGACCAGCCAGCGCGGCGGAAAGATCACGAAATCGACATTGGCGGTGCCGGCATCTTCGGTGGGCGCGGTCAGCACGGAAAAGATCGACGGATCGGGATGGTCGAAGCTGATGGCGCCGACCGGAGAAAACGTCCGCAGGTCATATTTGTAAGGCGCGTAATTGCCGTGCCAGGCGACCACATCGAGCGGCGAGTGGCCGATCTCCGTGACATAGAATTTTCCGCACCACTTCACATGCACGCGGCAAGGCGTTTCCTTGTCTTCGAAAGCGGCGACGGGTGTCTTGAAGTCACGCGGGTTTGCCAGGCAGTTGGCGCCGATCGGGCCGCGATCCGGCAGCGTGAATTTCGCGCCGTAGTTCTCGCAGATATAGCCACGCCAGACCGTCTGTTCACCGCCCCTCAAAATCTTGAACATCATGCCGCGCGGGATGAGACATATTTCCAGCGGCTCGACATCCATGATGCCCATTTCGGTGAACACCCTGATGGCGCCGAGCTGCGGCACGATCAGCAGTTCACCATCGGCGTTGAAGAAGTAATCGTCGACCATGTCCTCATTGAAGAGGTAGGCATGGGCCGACATGCCGACCTGGGTGGTGGCATCGCCTGCCGTCGTGATGGTCCGCACTCCCTCGAGAAAGGTCAGCTTTTCCGTGGGCGCGGGGATCGGATCCCAGCGAAGCTGGCCGAGAGGCAGCGAATGTTCGTCGAGACATGGCGCCGTTTTCCAGAGCGGATAGGACGCGTTGGAGAAGCGGCGGGTGTGGCGCACGCTCGGTCGAATGCGATAAAGCCAGGACCTTTCATTCGTGCCGCGCGGCGCGGTGAACGGCGAGCCGGAAAGCTGCTCGGCATAGAGGCCGTAATTGCATTTCTGCGGGCTGTTCTGGCCCTGCGGTAAGGCGCCGGGCAGCGACTCGGTTTCGAAGTCATTGCCGAAGCCCGGCATGTATTTCAGCCTGTTTGCCGTCGCGGCTTCACCGTCCGACGCCTGGATCGATGTCTGGTCCATTCTCAACTCCTCCCCGAAAACGCCGCAGCGCCGCGGCTCTGAAAACCCGCGGCGCTTAGAGTTTACTCCGCCGCCGCGCCGATGACACCACGCTTGATCTGATCGGCCTCGATCGACTCGAACAGCGCACGGAAGTTGCCCTCGCCGAAGCCCTCGTCGCCCTTGCGCTGGATGAATTCGAAGAAGATCGGGCCGATGACGGTCTTGGAGAAGATCTGCAGCAGGATTTTCGTCATGCCGCCATTCACCACGCCTTCGCCATCGATGAGGATGCCGTGCTTCTTCATGCGTTCGATCGGTTCGCTATGGCCGTTCACCCGTTCATAGGACATGTCGTAATAGGTCTCCGGCGGCCCCGGCATGAAGCGCAGGCCGTTATCGGCCAGCCTGTCGGTCGCGTCGTAGATATCCTCCGTTCCAACGGCGATGTGCTGGATGCCCTCGCCCCGGTACTTCTTCAGATATTCTTCGATCTGGCTGGTATCGTCCTTCGATTCATTCAGCGGAATGCGGATCTTGCCGCCGGGTGAGGTGATGGCG
>Ga0102591_1001881_pt1 | contig 25684 bp, 20 predicted proteins | sample AraplaCol_mCL_r2_2_FD_76860 | JGI IMG/M metagenome (GOLD analysis project Ga0102591, IMG submission 76860) | Arabidopsis root microbial communities from North Carolina, USA - plate scrape MF_Col_mCL_r2 (SPADES assembly) (version 2) | ecosystem: Host-associated > Plants > Roots > Endosphere... | reverse complement strand
TGGACGGCCTGGGCGGGATCGCCGTCAACACGCTCGGACACAACCATCCGAGGCTGGTGGCGGCGCTGCGGGACCAGGTGGGCAAGCTGATCCACACCAGCAACTACTACCACGTCCCGCTGCAGGAAACGCTGGCGGCCAGGCTTTGCGCGCTGTCGGGCCTGACCAACGTGTTCTTCTGCAATTCCGGCCTGGAGGCGAACGAGGCGGCGCTGAAGATCGCCCGCAAGTTCGGCCATGACCGCGGCAACGACAACCCCGAGGTGATCGTCTTCGAGAAGGCCTTCCACGGCCGCTCGATCGCGACGCTGTCGGCCACCGGCAACCCGAAGGTGCAGGCCGGCTTCGGTCCGCTGGTGCCGGGCTTCGTCCGCGTCCCGCTGAACGACATCGGCGCGCTGCGCAAGGCGATCGCCGAGCATCCGGGCGTGACGGCCATCTTCCTGGAGACCATCCAGGGCGAGGGCGGCATCAATCCGGCGCGCATCGACTTCCTGAAGGACCTGCGCAAGCTGTGCGACGAGCACGACCTGCTGCTGATGCTGGACGAGGTGCAATGCGGCATCGGCCGCACCGGCAAGTGGTTCGCGCACCAGTGGGCCGGCATCGTGCCGGACGTGATGCCGCTGGCCAAGGGCCTGGGCTCGGGCGTGCCGATCGGCGCGGTGGTGTGCGGCGACCGGGCCGCCAAGGTCTTCGGACCGGGCAACCATGGCACCACCTTCGGCGGCAACCCGCTGGCGATGCGCGCGGGCGTCGAGACGCTGGCCGTGATGGAAGAGGACGGCCTGCTGGCCAATGCGGCGACTGTCGGCGCCGAGTTGAAGGCGGCGATCGAGCACGGCCTGGCCGGCGTGGCCGGTGTCGTGGAGGTGCGCGGCCAGGGCCTGATGCTGGGCATCGAGCTGGACCGTCCTTGCGGCGTGCTGCTGACGCAGGCGATGGACGCGGGGCTGCTGCTGAGCGTGACGGCCGACAAGGTCATCCGCCTGGTCCCGCCGCTGATCCTCACCAGCGCCGAGGCCGCCGAGATCGCCGCGCGCCTGGTGCCGCTGGTGAAGGCCTTCCTGGCGCAACCGGCGTCCGCGCCATGAAGCCGGGGAACTCGCTGATGCGTCACTATCTGCAGTTCAAGGACCTGCGCGCCGAGGAGTACGCCCATCTGTTCGAGCGGGCGTCGATCATCAAGCGGCGCTTCAAGAACTACGAGAAGTACCAGCCGCTGCAGGACCGCACGCTGGCGATGATCTTCGAGAAGGCGTCGACGCGCACGCGGGTGAGCTTCGAGGCGGGCATGTACCAGATGGGCGGCTCGGTGGTGCACCTGACCACCGGCGACAGCCAGCTGGGCCGGGCTGAGCCGATCGAGGACAGCGCGCGCGTGATCAGCCGCATGGTGGACATCGTGATGATCCGCACCTACGAGCAGACCAAGCTGGAGCGCTTCGCGGCGCACTCGCGGGTGCCGGTGATCAACGGGTTGACCAACGAGTACCACCCCTGCCAGATCCTGGCGGACCTGTTCACCTTCATCGAGCAGCGCGGCATGGACCGGCGCGGCGCGATCGACATGGACTGTCTGAAGGGGCGCGTGGTGGCCTGGGTCGGTGATGGCAACAACATGGCCAACACCTGGTTGCAGGCGGCGGAGATCCTGGGCTTCACGGTGCACGTCAGCACGCCGAGCGGCTACGAGATCGACCCGGCGGTCGCCGGCGTGAAGGACACCGGCTGCTACAAGGTCTTCAAGGATCCGAAGGAGGCCTGCCGCGGTGCGGACCTGGTGACGACGGACGTCTGGACCAGCATGGGCTACGAGGCCGAGAACGAGGCTCGTCGCGCGGCATTCGCGGACTGGTGCGTCGACGCGGCCATGATGTCGGTGGCCAAGCCCGATGCGCTGTTCATGCACTGCCTGCCGGCGCACCGCGGCGAGGAGGTCACGGCCGACGTGATCGACGGACCGCAGTCGGTGGTCTGGGACGAGGCCGAGAACCGCATGCACGTGCAGAAGGCGTTGATGGAGTACCTGCTGCTGGGGCGCATCGGCTGAGCGCCCTGCCCCGCGCTTGAGACGACAAGGCCCGCTCGATGCGGGCCTTTTTTCGTGCGCGATGCCAGCGCTACTTCCCCCCTGCGATCGCCTTCAGCCCTTCTTCATACGAGCCGGCCGGGTAATGCTTCTGCACGGCTTTCCACACGGCGCCGGAGCGCGTGTTGCGCTCGATCGCATCGCCCAGCACTTCGCGATCCCTGGCCGGCAGCTGCCGCGACAGATAGATCCCGCTGTCAGTCCAGCCCAGCTCCACGAGCGCCTCCAGCCGCAGCCGATCCAGCAGCGGCCGCGTCTTCGAGTCCTGCAGCAGCGTCCCGGCCAGGATCGACGGCGCCATCAGCGTCACGTCCGCCAGGTTGCGATCCAGCGCGCGCACCACCGCCGCCGGGTCGGCCTCCACCACCAGCCGGCGCTGCGCCTTCAGCTGCCTGAGCAGTTGCTGATACGGCTCGCCGTAGTCGAAGCCGCGCACCACCGCCACGCGCAGCTCGCGGCGCTCGGCAAGCTCGGCCAGGCTCTCCACCGGCTCGCGGTCCCCGCCCAGCGAGATCAGCATCGCCCGCGCCTTCATCAGCGGCACGAACTCCCCATGCGGGTCGCGCTGCGGCGTGCGCGTCGCGGGCGCCAGCAGATCCCCGCCGCCGCTGGCGAACATCGCCTCCACGCGCGCGCGGGGCACGACCACGAACTCGAACTGGCAACCCGTCTCCGCCGACACCCGGCGCAGCACGTCCGGATACACACCGCTGACCTCGCCGCCCGAGACGACGACGCTCATCCCGATCGGCGCCACCGGCACCCGGATCGGCCGCGAGCACTCCGCCCGCGCCGCCGCTGCCGCCAGCGCCGCCACGGCCAGGCAACAGCCCGCCCGCCAGCGCACGCGCCGGCCCTTCCACCCGCGTTCCAAGGTCGTCATCTGATGTGCTCCCGTGCGCAGGACCGCCACGGCAGCGGGCTTCGCCCGCCGTCATCCGCGCCCCTGTCGCCGGCCAGATTAGCAAAGGCAACCCTGGCCACAACGCGTGAAACCCGCGCCCGCCGCCATTCATCGCCCATCCAAAGGGGGATCGCCCCTCCGGTTCGGGGGAGTCCCCTGAATGGGATTACGCTCCAATGGGTAGACGTCGCGCCGCCATCGCGTCTTTCGCTCTCCACCTTCGTATTCCCACGAAGCCTGGCGTCAGCCACGCGTGGCATGCTTGCCGATCACATGAAAACCGCTCTGATCTCCGACCTGCACGCCAACCGGCAGGCCTTCGAGGCCGTCCTCGGCCATGCCCGGCAGCAAGGCGTCGCGCACTTCGCACTGCTGGGGGACTACGTCGGCTACGGCAGCGACCCGGGCTGGGTGGTCGACCAGGTGCGGGCGCTGCGGGCTGACGGCGCGATCGCGGTCGCCGGCAACCATGACCTGGGCGTCACCCAGGGCCCGCGCCCGACGATGAACGAGGACGCCCGCGCCGCCATCGCCTGGACCCGTTCGCGCCTGAGCGACGACCAGCTCGCCTTCCTGTCGTCGCTGCCGATGTCCGAGGAAGAGGACGACTGCCTCTACGTCCACGCCAACGCCTTCGACCCGGCCGGCTTCGCCTACGTGCAAGGGCGGCTGGAGGCGATGCGCAGCCTGCACGCGACCGAGTGCCGCTACACCTTCTGCGGCCACATGCACGAACCGATGCTCTATCACCTGTCGGGCACCGGCAAGGCGGGCGACTTCAAGCCGCAGCCCGGCGTACCGATCCCGCTGCTGCCCAACCGGCAGTGGCTGGTCATCCCGGGCGCCTGCGGCCAGCCGCGCGACGGCAACCCGGCCGCGGCCTACGCGCTGTTCGACCACGACAGCGAGGAACTGACCTTCCAGCGCGTCCCCTACGATGTCGAGGCCGCCGCCGCCGGGCTGCGTGCCGCCCCGGGGCTGCCCGCCGGACTGGCGGACCGCCTGGCGCACCGCCTCGTCGCCGGCCGCTGAATCGATGAACGACGCCGCCCCAGCCTCCGCCACGCCCTCCCCGACCCCGATCACCGCGCCGCTGCAGCCCGGCCAGGTGCTGGACGGCTTCGTGCTCGAGGCACGGCTGCACCAGGGTGGCATGGCCAACCTCTGGCAGGTGCGGCGCGAGACGCCGGTCCCCGGCGAGGACTTCCCGCTGATCATGAAGGTCCCCCGCATCAAGGGCGGCGAGGACCCGGCCACCATCGTCGGCTTCGAGGTCGAGCAGATGCTGATGCCGGCGCTCAAGGGGCCGCACGTGCCGCGTTTCGTCGCGCGCGGCGACTGGCGCCGTCAGGCCTACATCGTGATGGAGCGCATCGAGGGCGACAGCCTGCGCCCGCGCCTGGACCAGGCGCCGCTGCCGCTGGTGGAGGTCGTGGAGATCGGCATCCAGGTCGCGCACGCGCTGACCGACCTGCACCGCCAGCACCTCGTGCACCTGGACATCAAGCCCAGCAACATCCTGCTGCGCCCCGACGGCAGCGTGGTGCTGGTGGACTTCGGCCTGTCGCGCCACGACTTCCTGCCCGACCTGCTGGAGGAGGAGTTCTCGCTGCCGATGGGCACCGGCCCCTACATGTCGCCCGAGCAGGTCCAGTTCGTCCGCAACGACCCGCGCAGCGACCTGTTCGCCCTGGGCGTGATGCTCTACCACCTGTCCACGGGCGAGCGCCCGTTCGGGCAGCCGGTGTCGGTGCGGCAACTGCGGCGGCGTCTCTACGTCGAGCCGATCCCGCCGCGCGCGATCCGGCCCGAGCTGCCGCCCTGGTTCCAGGAGATCGTGCTGCACTGCCTGGAGGTGCGCGCCGAGCGCCGCTACCAGAGCGCCGCCCAGCTCGCGCTGGACCTGCAGCGGCCCGACGCGGTGCCGCTGACGGCCCGCGCGCACAAGCTGCAGCGCAGCGGCCTGGTGCGGCGCTTCAAGCGCTGGTTCCTGGCGCTGGGCGAGGAACCGGACGCGCCGGCCTCCGTGGGCGCGCAGCTCGCGCGCAGCCCGGTGATCATGGCCGCCGTCGACGTGCAGGGCGCCACGCCGGCCCTGCTCGAGGAACTGCGCGAAGTCGTGCGGCGCCTGATGCAGACCGAGCCCGGCGCGCGCCTGGCCTGCGTCGGCGTGATGAAGACCAACCGCATCGGCATGGACGAACTCACCGACGCGCAGGGCCGCAGCCATCACGTGCAGCAGCTGATCGCGCTGAAGAACTGGGCCCATCCGATGACGCGCGAACTCGCGCTCGAGGATGGCCGGCTGACCTTCCACGTGCTGGAGGCGCCCGACGCCGCCGACGCGCTGGTGGAGTTCGCCGGCAAGACCGGCGTCGATCACGTGGTGATGGGCGCGCGCGCCAGCTCGCTGATGCGGCGCTACCTGGGCAGCGTGTCGGCGCAGGTCGTGACCCAGTGCGCCTGCACCGTCACCGTCGTGCGCGAGCCCGCGCAGCCCGATGCGCCGCCTTCGGACGACGATGCGCTGATCAGCCCCTCGGCCTCGAACTGAGGCGTGCCCAAGCCTCTGCGCGCCGCCTTCCCTGCCCTTCCACTCCCCCTTTCGTTCGCCCTCCCATTCCCCCTTTCGTTCGCCCCGTCGTTCGCCCCGTCGTTCGCCCTTAAGTGCGCCCATTCATTTCCGATCGCATTCCCTGACATGTCCGCCCTCGCCGACAACCCCTGCACGCGCTGCGGTGCCTGCTGCGCGAGCTTTCGCGTCGACTTCTCGCGCCACGAACTGCTGAGCGAAGGCGGTACGGTGCCGGACGGCCTCGCGGTCGAGGTGACGGACTCGACTTGCCGGATGCGCGGCACCGATCACGCGCGGCCGCGCTGCGCGGCGTTGCAGGGGAAGATCGGCGAGCGCGCCGGCTGCGGCATCTACGAATGGCGCCCGTCGCCGTGCCGGGAATTCGGCATGCGCGCGCCACTTGGCCTCGGCGACGAGGCCTGCACGCGCGCGCGCGCCCGCCACGGGCTGCCGCCGCTCGATCCGGTCTGAGCCGCGTCAGCGCATGATGGTCGGCGCCTTGGACATCTTCGCCCGCAGGCTGTCGAGCTTGGCCGCGTAGAGCTGGCGCTGGCGCACGGTGATGCTGTACTCCTCGGCCTTGCCGAGCTCGTCGCGCACGACGTCCCACTTGCCCAGGCCGACGTTGGCCAGCGCCATCCAGAAATGGAACTCGTGGTAGTAGGCCGAACGGTCGATCTCCTTGGCGAAGAGGTCGCGCGCCTTGGCGTACTCGCCGGCCTTCATCGCGGCCAGACCGAGGTCGAAGAACTTGAACGGCGGATAGGGCTGGAGCTCCGCCAGCTTCGTCTCGAGCAGTTGCGCCTCGGCCAGCCGGCCCTGGAAGCGCAGCGACTGCGCCAGGTTGGACATCGCCTGGAGGTTGGACGGCTCGCGCTGCAGCACGGCGCGGAACACGCCTTCGGCGATCACGGTGTCGCCATGGCGGCGGTAGATCACGCCCAGCGTGTTGAGCGCCGTCAGCAGCCGCGGGTCATGCAGCCAGGCCGCGCGGGCCCACCAGTAGGCGCGGGCCAGCTGGCCCTGCGACATCAGCTCGGCCGCGCGGTTGTTGAGGTACATCGCGACGATGGTGCGCTCCTCCAGCGGCATCGCGCGCTGACGCCCGATCTCGGCGCCGGGCAGGAAGTCCACGATCAGCGTCGGCTCGTCGCTGCCCAGCACGCGGAACTCGGTCTTGCGCCGGCCCAGCGCGATGTTGACGTGGTTGGACACCACCTGCAGGTCGCCGACGCGGCTCCATTGCTCCTCGTCGTAGATCTGGCGGAAGGCCACCGGCAGGTCCAGCTCGCGCGCGAAGGCGGCCGTCATCATCGCCAGCGACAGGCAGTTGCCGGCCTTGGCCTCGAAGGCCTCGGCGGCGGTGCGGGTGGTCTCGGCGTCGTACTCGAGCTGCAGTTCGCCGCGCGTGTACAGCGCATCGAGCAGCGCGTGGCGCATGTCGCGCGCGTCCATCGTCAGCGTCGTGTGGGCACCGGCATTCGGGATCCGGCTGCGCAGGAACTCGCGCATCTTCGGCGTCATCGCGATGACCTGGCCGGGGTCGATGACGTCGGTGGAGGGCGGGAACAGCGCGTCGTGGATCAGCGGGGCGGTGTCGATGGCGGGGCCGGTGTCGCCCGCCGTGGTCGCGCAACCCGTCATCAGCGCGCCCGCCAGCAGGGCCGCGCCCAGCAGCAGCGGCGCCCTCAGCGTCTGGAGCCCCTTCAGGACCGGAATCGTCGTTCCCATGACCATCTCCAACACGGCCTCTGACGGGACCGCTGAGCCGCCATGCTAGTCCTGCCGCGCGCGATGCGCACGCGCGTGCGACGGAGCGGGTCTTCCCGGGCGCGAACGCCGTCACGCGGCGGCTCAGCGCCGCTCGACGACGAACACCGCCACGCTGCGCGCCGGCACCTGGAAACGGCCGGTGGCCGGGTCAGCGACAGCGTCTGCCCTCACCCGCTGGTCGGCAGCGGACGAGGCGCGCTGGACCGGATGCAGCCGCCACGCGAAGCCGGCTTCCGACGGCACGGTCGGCGCCACCGCTTCGGCGCTGGCGTTGACGACGTAGAGCAGCCGGTCGAAGACCGCATCGGCCCGGCCCCGGCCGTCGATGCGGCCGACGATCACCCCCGGCTGCTGGCCCGGGCCCGTGTTGTGGAAGACCAGGCGCTGCAGGATCTCGGCGGGATCGGCCAGGCGCAGCAGCGGCGTGCTGGCGCGGATGCGCAGCTGGTCGAGGAACACGCGGCGCGTCCAGTCGATCTGCGCCGGACGCGGCTTGATCGCCGGATCGGCGAGCAGCGGGCGAAGCACCGCATCATCCGCGCCGCCGTCGCCCGACGGCGGCAGCCCGGCGCCGAAGCCGTTGTCGCGGCCCGACCAGTCCAGCCGGTTGAACGCGTCGCCCGAGTCGTAGCTGTTGCGGTCCATCGATTTCGAACGCAGCAGTTCCCCGCCGGCATGGAAATAGGCGACGCCCTGGCTCAATGCGTTGATGCCGAGCGCCACCGCCTGCGTGCGGGCCCGGTCCTCGGCGGCGGTCGCGCGCGGCAGCTTCAGCACAAGCGCGTCGAAGAGCGTCTGGTTGTCGTGGTTCTCGACGTAGTTCACGACTTCAGCCGGCACCGACGCATAGCCGGCCGGCTGATCCCCATAGGCAAACTGCCCGCCCGCGATGCGGCGCCCGTCCGCGGTGTCCAGCGGGTAGTCGCGCAAGGTGCCGGCCATCGCGAGCTTGAGCAGATCGCCCTGGCGCAGCAGTTCCTCGCGGCGCGCCTGGCTGCCCTCGCCGTCCGCCGGGACCGGCACGACGAAGCCGGGCCGGCGCATCGATGCCGCCGCGTCATCGCCGGCCGCGCCGCCGCGCACCGCGTCGCGGCCGCGATCGCTGAAGGTGCCGATGCCGGTCCCGTTGAGCGACCGCTGCGAGGCCTGCACGAAGCGCGCGCCATTCGCGACCTCGCCGAAGTTCCAGCCCTCACCGATCAATTGCACCTCGCGGCCGAGCTCGCGCTTGAGCCGCGCCTGCAGCTGCTCCATCACCGCGCGCGGCTGATGGCCCATCAGGTCGAAGCGGAAGGACGCGATCTTGTACTCGCGCGCCCACAGCAGGACCGAGTCGATGAGCAGCTTGCCCATCATCCGGTGCTCGGTCGCGGTGTTGTCGCAGCAGGTCGACTGTTCGACGCGGCCGGTCGCGTCCAGCCGGTGGTAGTAGCCCGGGACGATGCGGTCGAGCACCGATTGCGATCGCTGGCCCGAGGCGCTCGTGTGGTTGTAGACGACATCCATGCCCACGCGCAGCCCGGCCGCGTGCAAGCCCATCACCATTGAGCGCAGTTCGCGCACGCGCACGGCGCCGTCGTTCGCGTCGGTGGCATAGCTGCCCTCGGGAGCGCTGTAGTGATACGGGTCATAGCCCCAGTTGAAGCAGTCCCCGGCGGCCGCGCGCCGCGAGGCCTCGCCCTGGCTGACGCGAAGCTCACCCGGCGGCGGGCCGTGCGCCACGCACCCCCGCTCCGGCACGGAGGCGAAATCGAAGACGGGCAGCAGGTGCACGTCGGTCAGCCCGGCGCGCGCGAGCTCACGCAAATGCCGCATGCCCAGCGAGCCGCGCTGCGTGAAGGCCAGGTACTTGCCGCGCAGCGCCTTGGGAACGCCCTCGTCGTCGCGCGAGAAGTCGCGCACGTGCAGCTCGTAGATCACCATGTCGGTGGGCGTCTTCACGCGATCGGGAATGCGGCTCGCGGCCCAGCCGGCCGGCTGGAGCCGCGCTTCGCCGAGATCGGCCACGTAGCTGCGCGCCGAGTCCGCCGAGAGGCTCACCGAATACGGATCGGTCACGAGGTTGCGCACCCGGCCCAGGCCGGGCACGAACACCTCGACGAGGTAGCGGTAGTACGCGCCGCCGCGCACGCCGGCGGCCTCGGTGGACCAGATGCCGGTGCTGTCGTCGCGCCTGAGCGGCAGGCGCGCGCGCGCAGCGCTGTCCGGGCCGCCGTAGACGCAGAGTTCGACGCGATCCGCCGTCGGCGCCCACAACTTGAAGCCCGCGCCCGCGCGCGTGAGCGAGACACCGAGCGCCGGTTCGTTCCCGGCGGCGGCGAACAGCTCGTCCAGCGCGAGCGCGTTCTGCGCAGGACTCCAGCGCAGCGCGCGACCCTGTGCGTCCTCGATGACCACGAGCGTCTGACCGCGGTGCATCGCGGCCAGATCGCCGGGCCGGCCCGGCTCCGGCAACGCCAGCTCGGCGCCATCGCCCAGATAGGCGCTGCGAGCCGCGAGCTCTCCGGTCAGCGGCTGCGTGGACGGCAGCAGCGTGACGCTGCGATCGGCGCCGGTGATGCGGTCATCGCTCAGCCCCAACGCGCCCGCCGCCGAGTGATGCAAGCGCACGGCCTGCCCCGGGGCCAGCGTCACGCCCGGCCAGCGCAGGCGCCGCGCATCGAGCCAGACTGGCTGCGGCGCCGGCTGAGCCGCCGCCAGCGCCGAAGATGCCGCGGCGAGAAGCGTTGCCGGCTCGCCCTGACATGCCGCGAGCGAGGCCTCGGCCGCCGCCCGCGCCGGGAGCGCGGTCAAGGCGGGAAGGGCCACGGCGGCCATCAGGGGCCCGAAGCGAAGCAGGCGAAGCAGCCGAAGCGGTCGAAACAGGCGGGCGAGCGCGGCCATCGAGTCTCCATCGACATGTTGTTTTGCGGTGGCGCCGGGCTGAGCTTCAATCCTTCGCCATGGATTTGATAGTAGCAAAACTACACACCAGGGAGATCAGGGCTTCCATTCATGGCACGTTCCTTCTATGCTGCCGCGCCAAACCGTTCCTGGAAGACGGATTAATCTGTACTTTTGCTACAGCAAAGAACTTGGAGACCGAGACATGCCTCGCCGATTCCTCGCCGTCGTCCCGCTGCTCGCCGCGCTGACCGGCGTTGCCGGGCCGAGCGTCAGCCTGGCCGTGCCCACCGGGCCGTCCACTCCGGCGGCGGCGCCCGTGGACCTGTCGCCGGTGGCCGAGGTTCACGATCGCAGCGCCCTGCCCGAGGGCTGGCAGCACGGCGCGTTCATCGAGATCTTCGTGCGCGGCTTCCAGGACAGCGATGGCGACGGCATCGGCGATCTGCGCGGCGTGATCCAGCGGCTGGACTACCTCAAGGATCTGGGCGTCAAAGGCATCTGGCTGATGCCGATCACCGCCAGCGCCGATCGGGACCACGGCTATGCCACCACCGATTACCGCGCGGTCGAGCCGCAGTACGGCACGCTGGCCGACTTCGACGCGCTGATCCGCGAAGCCCACGCGCGCGGCATCGGCGTCGTCATGGACTACGTGATCAATCACAGCGCGCGCGAGCATCCGCTGTTCCGTGCCGCGGCAGCAGATCCGGCGAGCCCGTGGCGCGACTGGTTCGTGTGGTCGTCGCAGCCGCTGTCCGCCTTGCGTGACTGGGACATCTGGGGCCAGACGCCCTGGTACCTGCCCGGCGAGGAAGCGCCCGAGGCTTCCGAGGGCGCGAGCGCGCCGCCCAAGCCCGACGCGCCGGCGGGCACGCCGCGCTACTTCGCGGTGTTCGGGCCCGAGATGCCCGACTTCAACATGCGCAACCCGGCCGTGGTGAAGTACCACGCGGACAACCTGCGCTTCTGGCTCAACCGCGGGCTGGACGGGTACCGGCTGGACGCCGTGCCGCACTTGATCGAGAACAACGCCCGCGACTGGAACGACCAGCCCGAGAGCCGCGCGCTGACCGGCTGGTTCACGCGCCAGATCAAGCGCTACCCGCGGCGCTTCGTCGTCTGCGAGGCGACCGCGGAGCCCAAGATCTACACGCGCGATGCGCTGTGCGGCAGCGCCTTCGCATTCGGGCTCGAGCGCGCGGTGATCGACGCGGCCAAGGGCGGCGAGCACGCGCCCGAGGCGGTGGCCCAGGTCGCGCGCTTCTTCACCGAGGCGCCGGTGTCGATGGCGACGATGCTCAGCAACCACGACATCTTCGCGGGCCTGCGGCCCTGGGACCAGTTCGGTGGGGACGAGGCGCGCTACCGGCTCGCCGCCGCGACCTACCTGCTGCTGCCGGGCACGCCCTTCCTCTACTACGGCGAGGAGATCGGCCAGGCCGGCGTGGCCGGACTGCCGGGCGACTCGCCGCTGCGCGCGCCGATGAGCTGGACCGCCGACGCACGCGGTTTCACCAGCGGCACGCCCTTCCGCCCGGTCTCGCCCAACATCGCGACGCACAACGCGCAGGCGCAGGCGGCCGATCCGGGCTCGCTGCTGAACTTCTACAAGGCGATGCTGGCGCTGCGCAACGGCCAGCCCGCCATCGCGCGCGGCAGCTACGAGGCGCCCTTCGCGCAGGGCCGCGTGCTGGGCTTCCAGCGCGCGTACAAGGGTCAGCGGGTGCTGGTCGTCATCAACTACGGCCAGGACGCCGCCGAGGTGCCATTGACGGCCCTGCCGCCGAAGGCGCGATGGGCCGCCCTCCACCCCGCGCCGTCACCGGCGTCCACGCCGCTCGCCGCCGACGCCCAGGGCCGGCTCACGCTGCACGCCGCGCCGCGGTCGGTGCAGGTCTTCCGTCTTCGCTGAAGGGAGCGCAGGATGCCCGCCATGTCCCCCCTGCCCACCGCACGGCCCATCGCACGGCCCATCGCACGGCCCATCGCCCTGCCCACTGCCCGCCTCGCGCGGCGCCTTCCCGCGATCCTCGCTTCCCTCGCCCTCAGCCTGTTTGCCATGACGCACACTCCCGCCGCCGCCGCTGCCACGGCCGCCACGGCCGCTTCCGTCTCCTCCGCCGCCGTGACGCTCGACCGGGTCGAGCCGCCGGACTGGTGGGTCGGCATGAAGTCCCCCGAGCTGCAGCTGATGCTGCATGGCGCCGGCATCGGCGCGCTGCAGGCCGAGATCGCGCCGATGGCCGGCGTGACGCTGAGCGGCACGCGGCGTGGCGACAGCCCCAACTATCTGTTCATCGACCTGCGCATCGCTCCCTCGGCGCGGCCCGGGACGCTGACGCTGCGGCTCAAGCGCGAGGGCCAGGTCGTCGTCGAGCACGCCTATCCGCTGCGCGCCCGCGCGCCGGGCTCCGCGCAGCGCGCCAGCTTCGGACCGAAGGACGCGATCTACCTGGTCGTGCCCGACCGCTTCGCCAACGGCGATCCGCGCAACGACACGGTCCCCGGCATGGCCGAGGGCCTGCGCCGCGATGATCCGGGCGGGCGCCATGGCGGTGACCTCGCGGGCCTGACGGCCCACCTCGACTACATCGCGGCGATGGGCTTCACGATGCTGTGGCCCACGCCGCTGTCGGTGAACGACAGCCCGCAATGGAGCTATCACGGCTATGGCGCGACCGACTTCTACCGCGTCGATCCGCGCTTCGGCACCAACGCCGACTACGTGCGCCTGGGCGCCGAGGCCAGGCGCCATGGCCTGGGGCTGATCCAGGACATCGTGCTGAACCACATCGGCTCGCACCACTGGTGGATGGCGGACCTGCCGACGGCGGACTGGGTCAACGCCTGGCCCCAGTACACCGAGACGCATCACGCGCGCATGTCGCTGCAGGATCCGTATGCGGCGCCCAGCGATCGCAAGCGCTTCAGCGACGGCTGGTTCAGCCCCGGCATGCCCGACCTCAACCAGCGTCAGCCACTGGTGGCGACCTACCTGACGCAGATGAGCCTGTGGTGGATCGAGACGGCGGATCTCGCCGGCGTGCGCACCGACACCTACAGCTACTCGGACAAGGACTTCCTGGCCGCCTGGTCCAGGCGGCTGAAGGACGAGTACCCGCGGCTGAACATCGTCGGCGAGGAGTGGAGCCCGCATCCGGCGGTGGTGTCGTACTGGCAGGCCGGCAAGCGCAACCACGATGGCTACGTGTCGTCGCTGCCCAGCCTGATGGACTTCCCGCTGCAGGAGGCGCTGCTGGCGGGGCTCAATCAGCCGGACTCGCACGATGGCGGCTTCACGCGGCTGTACGAGGCGCTGGCGCATGACTTCGTCTATCCGGACCCGGCCAACCTGGTGCTGTTCGAGGGCAACCACGACACGCCGCGCACCTACAGCGTGCTGCACGAGGACCTGGACCTGACGCGCATGGCCTGGGCCTACCTGGCGGTCGTGCGGCGCATTCCGCAGTTCTTCTACGGCTCGGAGATCCTGATGACCAGCCCGCGCCATCGCGACGACGGTGCGGTGCGGGCGGACTTTCCGGGCGGCTGGGCCGGCGACAAGGTCAACGCGTTCACCGGCGCGGGATTGACGGAGCGCCAGGCCGGCGCGCAGGCGTGGCTGAAGCGGCTGCTGAACTGGCGCAAGTCCGAGCGGCTGGTGCACGAGGGCGCGCTGATGCAGTACGCGCCGCTGGCGGAGACCTACGTGCTGTTCCGCTACGACGCGGCGCAGGGACTGGGCGGGAAGCGGCTGATGCTGGCGCTGAACAAGGCGCGCGAGGCGCGCGAGCTGGATCTGGCGCGTTTCCCGGAGATGCTGCGCGGCGGGGAGACGGCGCTCGACGTCATGAGCGGGGAACGCCGGACGCTGGGACGCTCGCTGACGCTGCCGGCGCGGTCGGTGACGCTGCTCTCGATCGAGTGAGCCCACGGCCTTCCCGAAGAAGGCGAAGCGTTCGAAGCCCCGGGCGTTCTCGCGCGGGGACCTGGGTCCTGCTGGCGTCGGTCAGCGGTCCTCGCTGCATAGCGCGCCGAGCAGCAGCCCGCCAGCCAGCGCGAGGTAGACGACCCCCAGGCGCGGCGGCGTGAGCCGCTCCTCGAAGCCCGGCGTGAGGCGCTTGGGCACGAGCAGGTAATCGGTGACGATCGCGGCACCCGTGAGGGTGATCGCGTCGGTGGCGGCGTTGAGCGGCGTCGGACGGCGATGCCAGCCGCGCATCAGGCCGTAGAGGCCACCCCAGAACAGCGCGGACGCGACGTGCGTCGTGACGCCCACCGCCGTGTGGCGCAGGTTCAGTTCCTCCGACTCGAGCGCTTCCTGGCCCCAGAGCCAGTGGCTGGGCGCGTTCAGGCCCGCGACGGCGCGATGACCGCCGGCGCGGCTGCCCCACGCGACGGCGAGCGCCGACAGCAGGCCGGACGCGAGTCCGGCGATCAGCGATTCGCGCACCAGGTCCGCGGGACGGAGGCTGCGCAGCGGAAAACGGGTCATGACGGAACTCCTTGGCTGGATCAGGGAGCCGCCGGCTGGATGCCGACGGCCAACCCGCGTACGCGGGCAAGGTCGGCTCCCAGGTTCGTTCGCGCGGCATTTGCATTTCCCTCACAGGTGGTTTCCCCAACCAGATGGCAAATATTGACCAAGGTGCCCCCCAATGACGTGGTATTCATATGTCATCCACCATGAATGCGGGCCACCGGGAAAACTCCCTCGGGGAGATAACCCTGATCCGCTCATTTGAAGGCGTCGATCAAACTGCATACGCGATCGCCATCCAGGCCCGAAGCCGGCTGCGCTTCCAACCGTTTCATGGAGAATGCAATGACACTGCAAGTTTTGACCGAGGCCGAAATCGAGAGGGTTTCCGGCGGAGATGCGTCACGCACTCATGCGCGAGGCCAGAACGCTTGGGGAGAACATGTGCCCTGGGGATACTTTCATTATTCGACCGCGGCGGCCGATGCGGTTTATCGCCAATGGGCCGCCGACCTCGACACGCAATGCAGGACACTGGTGGTGCCCTGGATCACCTGCCAGCAGGCGGCCCTGGCCCACATGATTTCCAGAGGATTCAGCAATGGCCGCGATCTGATTTTCGAGAATAGCCAGTAATCGATGAAAGGCGGCGGGCCGGCCTGTCCGGTCCGCCTTTGTAGAAATGAAGCCATTCATCCTCGTCCTGGCAGTTTCGCTGCCGGGAGCAACACAGAGCGCGACGCTTCGGCATGATGTTTCCACTCATTCCCTCTGGGTGCAAGGCGGCGCGCTGAATAATTCAGATATCCGGCGCATCGAAACCCTGCTCGACGTGCATCAGGAAATAAGGACCGTTCATTTTCTGGAGATTCAAGGCGGCAATTCACTGCTCGCCCGAATGGTGCTCGACCCAGGTCTGCGGTCACGCGCGGTGGAAGTCCATGGCAGGTGCTCGGGCGCCTGCGCGATCGCCGCGCTCATGAGCGCCGCGCCTGTCCTGCACCCGGACGCCACCGTGACGTTTCGCGAGCAGTGGGGGTTCTATCGCCACCTCGCGACAAAGGCCCATCGGGAGGAACTGATGGCGTTCCTGGCGCTCAAGCTGCCGACCGTGCCGCAGCCGCTGCTGGACGGCGCCGTGAACCGGGTCTGGCCGCATGAGCGGGCGCTCGTCCTGCGCCCGGCGGGCGATGGCTCGGGATCGATCGAAGTGACCCATTGCGAGCCCGCGCCGACGCGTTGCGTGCGCGTGACGAGGCTCAGGCCGGGGGACTCGGTGATGAGTGTCGGCCCGTCAACGGGTCTCTAAAAGATCGACACAGGTCAGTGCCGTGTCCTCGGTGATCAAGGACATGGACAGCTCCGACTTGGCGACCAGTTCCAACGGGCGCACGCCATTCACATACTGGGCATGCGTGATCCGGTCCATGCCGGCGCCGGCCAGCTTCGACACCGTGCGCAAGCTGGCGTTCAACGCGACGCCATCAAGCTTTCCGCCGTGCAAGATCAGATTGCGCTGCCGATAGAGTCGATGAAAGGCCTCGGAAACAGCAGCCTTCATGGCACGCAATTCGATGGAAGGTCGGGCCAGCAGTTTGCGCATCCTCATGACCGCCGCGGTGTCCGCCGCTCGATTCATCGTCGAAAGCCGCCCGCTCACGATCAATCGAGCCACCCACCGGGATCGCTCGCGATTGGAGGCACAACCCCGCAGTGCGTCGGCGAACTCGTCGTCCATCCTTTCGGCACCGTAGGACAACAGCGTGAGTTCTGCCCTGGGCACAGAACAACTCACCAATGAAGCCAGGTGATCCGCCGCAGAGGCGCGGTCGTTCGGATCGGCCAGCAGTCCCTCGATGGCCGCCCAGCCGCCGGCAATGGCCGCAGCAGGAGAACTGCCATCGAGATGCGCGAGCAGCTCGAGCGCCGCATCGACGCTGGAGCTCGCCGTTTCCGCGAAGATGAGGTTCTCGCGATGGAGCGCCCGGACCTTGACCCCGCGAGAACCCACATCGTGCGAGAACGGCTCCGTCGCCCCCTGTACCCAGAACACCGGCCACCGCTCAAGGGGCTGCCCCGTTCCGATCGCCGCGCGTGCGGCGAATCGATCCGAGACGCCCTGCACGGCCCGCGCCGCGCCGTCGACGTCCCTGGCGCGCACCTTCAACGACAAGGCACCGGCCGCCCTCACATGCGTTGTCTCAAAGCGGTTGGCAACAAGCCACGCCGACACTTGTCCAGGAATCAGCCAGTTGGCGGGGATCCCACCAGACATGGGAGGCATCTTTGCGAAGGCCAGCAGAGCTTCGAAATCACGGTGTGGATGGGACGTCAGCTGTGCCTGCAGTTCATCGCAGAGGTCATTCAGGGTCACGATCTCCTCGCCACCGAGGCGTCGTTTGATCAGGCTTTTGAGATGGGTGTTGGAGAAGCCGGCATCGAGCATGTGCGCTGCAATGCCCCGTGCAAAGGTCTCTGGCGCTTGAAGCCCGCCGACCACGAGTGCATCGCGCCAACGCTCGACATAGCAGCTTTCGAACAGGGCCGCCAATTCAAGCAGCGCGTGATGTGCCGCCCCCTCCGCGCGCGGTACGTCCTTCAGTTGTTCTCGAATGAAAACCTTTTCCGGCTCGCGCAGGGCGGGGTCCTTGCCGCTTCGCTTGATCAGCGCGGCGCCGATCCTTCGGACGGAGGCTTCGCTCAAGGTGCCGGTTCGCACCGCGCAGCATGCTTCGTGCAGCTCCCGCAAACCGAGCGCGAGGCCGACGCCCCAGAGTGACCTGTGCCAGGGAGCCTCTGGCGAGAACAACTCAAGCAGGCGGCTGACCGCCACGCCATCGTGCGCATTGACGCTCTTGAACACGGGCTCTACCATCCAGACTCGTTGTCGCGAAAGCGGCCAAAAGTCTATAGGGGCACGTCCCGTGAGGAACTCGCAAGAATCTGCGCAGATCCGATCGGCTCAAAGCCCCTTTCCTCTCCCAGGCCCCGCATCGCGGGGCCTGCTTCTTTTCAGCGGCCGCTCAGGGCCGATCGCGCTCCGGCACCCGCGTCTCCAGCGCCTTGGGCTGATAGTCCGGCTCGAAGCGGCAGGTCGAGCCAAGCGTCGCCCTCGCCTTCTCGCAGCCCGCCGCGATCGACGCCGGCGTCGGCCTCTTCCCCTGCGTGACCCACGCGCTCAGCCCCTCCATCAGCGCCGCGTACGTCGGATCGCTCAGGTAGCTGTGGTCCTTGTCGCCCGTATAGGTCTGGACCAGCGCGTCGCCGCGCCCCGCCGCCGCCATCGTGCGGCCGAAGCGCTCCTGCAGCTCCACCATCGCCGTCGGATCGTGGATCGCATGCACCGTCAGCACCGGCACCAGGATCCTTCCGCTGAGGTCCGCATCCGCCGACAGCATCGCCACCGCCTTCGGATCCGCGCGGTAGCGCGCGACGTCCGCGTTGAGCGCGGCATCGTCGTCCGAGCCCGCGTACACCGCGCCGGCATTGCCGAACGGGCTCGCGCCGCCCGTACGCTGGGTCACGATGTCCTGGAAATGCCAGGTCGCCCAGTTCAGATGCGACTGGATGCTGCGCTCCGGAATGTGGATGACGTCGACGATCGTCTTCACTTTCGCCGCCTGCGCCGGCGTGCGCTCCGCCGCCGGCTTGTCCAGGCCCAGGCACTCGTCGACGCGCCTGGCCAGCTCGTGCTGCTTCAGCGTCGAATCGGCGGGAAGGCCGATGTTCAGCGGGTACTGCGGCTCGCTCGCGAGCGGATGGTTGTGGCACAGGGACTGGTAGACGACCCGCAGGTCGAGCCGGAAGTCGTAGCTGCGCGTGCCGCCGCCCAGCACCCCCGACGTCAGCAGCACGCCGTCATAGGGCTTGGCGTCGGCGAACAGCTCCGCCCCCTTCGCCGCGACGCTCGCGCCCCACGACTGGCCGTGCAGGTACACATGCCTGGGCTTGGCGACCTTGGCGATGAACAGGCGCCGCAGGCGCTCGGTGTCCTCGGCCGCCGCGGTCACCGCGACGCCGCCCTGCCGGTAGCTGGAGGCCGCCCACGCGTAACCCAGCCTCGGCATGATCGACCAGCGCGTCAGGTCCTCCGCGACCCGCTTCGCCGTCGGAGCGCCCAGGAAGGGCCCGCCATGCGCGTGCACGACGAGATCGCCATGCCACGCCTTGGGCATCGCGATCAGGTAGAACGCGCCGGCGCTGTCCTGACCCGACAGGCAGGTCGTGCCCTCGCCAACGCCGGCCGGACAGGCCGTCGGCACGGGAGCCGGCTCGGCGGCCATGTCGAAGCGCTCACCGCCGCGCGTCTTCGCGTCGGCAAAGCCTGGCACCCATGCCAGGACGAGCGCGCCGCCCGCGAGCGCGAGCGCCACGGCACCACGAAGGCGCTCGGGGGAAATCTTGCGGAGGAGGGGCATGAGGGCATTCATGGTGGTGCTCCCGCGTTGCTGCCGCTTGAAGGCGGCGTCAGGAAGTGTGGCGCTCGATGACCTCTTCCGCGATCGCGAGCGCGCTCGTCAGCCCGGGCGACTCGATGCCCATCAGGTTGACCAGGCCGGGCACGCCATGCTGCGCGGGGCCATCGATGCGGAAGTCGGGGGCCGGCTCGTGCGGCGCGTGGATCTTCGGCCGCACGCCGCTGTAAGCGGGATGCAGCGCGCCGTCAGGCAAGGCCGGCCAGTAGCGGCGCACGTCATCGTAGAAGACCGCGGCGCGCGCGGGATCGACGGTGTAGTCGATGTCCTCGGGGCGCTCGACGTCCAGCCATTGCGCATCGGGGCCGAAACGCGCCTGACCGCCCAGGTCCAGCGTCAGGTGCACGCCCAGCCACGCGTCCTGCGGCAGCGGATAGACCAGCCGTGAGAACGGCGTCTGGCCTTGCAGCGTGAAGTAGCAGCCCTTGCTGAAGCGCGCGGGCGGCACGGCGGGCAGGCCCTCGATCGCGGCGGCGACGAGCGGCGCATGCAGCCCCGCGGCGTTGACGACGAGGCGGGCACCCAGCGCCAGTTCGGCGGTCTCGACGATGTGCCTCTGGCCACCATCGCGCCGCACCGCGCTCACCGCCGCGCCGAACGCGACCGCGCCGCCATGCCGCTCGAGGTCGCCCTGCAGCGACAGCATCAGTCCATGGCTGTCGACGATGCCCGTCGACGGCGACAGCAGCGCGGCCTCGCAGCGCAGCTGGGGCTCGAGCGCGAGGGCCTCGTCGCGCGTGAGCCATTGCAGGTCGTGAACACCGTTCACGGCCGCCTTCGCCTGCAACGCGCGCAGGCCCGGCACCTGCTCGGGCGAGGTCGCCACGACCAGCTTGCCGCAGCGCCGGTGCGCGACCTGGTGCGACTCGCAATGCGCATAGAGCAGCGCCTTGCCGCGCACGCACAGGCGCGCCTTCAGCGAGCCCGCCGGGTAGTAGAGCCCGGCGTGGATGACCTCGCTGTTGCGCGAACTCACCCCGGTGCCGATCGCGTGCGCGCGCTCAAGCACCAGCGTCTCCAGGCCGCGCATGGCCAGCGCCCGGCCCACCGCGAGGCCGACGACCCCGGCCCCGATCACCACCGCATCGACTTGGTCCATGGCCGCCGATTGTGCCGAGCCGGCCGGCGATCAGCCGCGCAGGTCGGCGAGCGCGTGTGGATGCTGGAGGCCGAACGCGCTGACGGCCGCCGCGTCGTGGCTGAACTCGCCCGCGGCCAGGCGCTGGGCGAGCGATTCGAGATCGAGCGTCAGGAATTCGCTCACCTCGCCATCGCCGTTGCGCGGCGTGAAGCCTGCGGGCAACTGGAGGCTGAAGACATGCAGGACCTCGTCGTGCAGGCCCTCGGGCTCCATCCGCGTGCTGCGCAGGGCGCCGCGCGGCTGCACCGAGGCGCTGATCGCCATCGGCACGCCGGCCTCCTCGAGCAGCTCGCGGCGTGCGCAGCCGATGAGGTCCTCATCGGCGGGCAGGCCGCCCGCGGCGAGGTTGTCGAGCCGGCCAGGATCGGTCGCCTTGGACATCGCGCGCCGGCCGCAGACCAGCCGCGCGCCGGGCAGGAAACCGTTGATGTGCACCGCCCGGCTCATCAGGCCGAAGAAGCGGAACGCGGCGCGCTCGAGCCGGAAGAGCACCTCGCCGCGCCGCGTGCAGGGATCGTCGACAGGATGCTCGCAGGCGAAGCGCTCGCCACGCCAGCCGGGGATCGCGCCGCGCGCCTTCAACTCGAGCGCGACGGCGCCGATGCGCTCGGAACGGGCGTCGGCATCGAGGCCCCGCGCGTCCCACCACAACGCGCCGTCGCGGCGCTCGAGCTCCGGCCATGCCTGCGCGAGCAAGACCTGGCGCATCGGATGGATGCGGCCGATCTCGAGTCCGTCCAATCGCAGCGGAATCAATCCATCCGGCAAGGGCTGCTGCGCGAGTTGCAGGCAGCGCGGCATCACCGCGGCGAGCGACGGAGGCAGGAAGGTTTGCATCGGGCAATTCTCGCTGCCCGCACAAAGCCACGACCCGCCGCGTCAGCCAAGAAAAAACCCCGCCAGCTTGCGCTGACGGGGTTGTTCTGGTGGGCGGTGCAGGGTTCGAACCTGCGACCCCTGCCGTGTGAAGGCAGTGCTCTACCGCTGAGCTAACCGCCCGGTGTTCGGACCGGGTTGCCGGATTTCGCGAGACATCGACAAGAACTTGGTGGGCGGTGCAGGGTTCGAACCTGCGACCCCTGCCGTGTGAAGGCAGTGCTCTACCGCTGAGCTAACCGCCCGGTCTTGTCACCCTCAGCTGCCACTTCCGCGGCGGCTTTCGCCACCGCTTTTGCTGCCACCGGGGATGTCCGGGAAAGTCGAAGATTATGCCATGAGTTTTTGACGCCACTCAAGAACTCTTTGCGATTTGAGCTCAGGCCGCTGGCACGGCCTCCGCCGCCGGCGCGTCGACCTGCCAGATCCGCTTGCCGCCGCTGGCCTTGTCCAGCTCCGCCAGCACCTTGTCGTGCAAGGCCAGTTCTTCCGCCGTGGCCGCGATCACCGGCAGCGCGAACGCGCTGAAATCGATCGCCGCGATCTCCATCGCCCCGCCCTGCCCCGGTGTCGACGCCGCGCTGTCGTCGATGACCAGCGAGTCCTGGCCGCGCGTCAGCCGGATGTAGACCTCCGCCAGCAGCTCCGCGTCCTTCACCGCGCCGTGCAGGCCGCGATTGCTGTTGTCGACCTCCAGCCGGCGGCACAGCGCGTCCAGCGAGTTCGCCTTGCCCGGGAACATGTCCCGCGCCATCAGCAGCGTGTCGCGCACGCTGGCCACGCATTCATGCAGCGGCGCCCGCCCGCAGCGCTTGAGCTCCGCGTTGATGAAGCCCACGTCGAACGCCGCGTTGTGGATCACCAGCTCCGCACCGCGCATGAACTCCAGCAGCTCGTCCACGACGTCCGCGAATTTGGGCTTGTCCGCCAGGAACTCGCTGCTCAGCCCGTGAACGCGGAAGGCCTCCTCGGGCATGTCCCGCTCGGGGTTCAGATAGAAGTGCAGATGACGGCCCGTCAGCTGACGGTTGACCATCTCCACGCAGCCGATGTCGACGACGCGGTCGCCCGATTCGGGATTCAGGCCGGTGGTTTCGGTATCGAAGAAGATCTGACGCATGTCTGGAAGTCTCGTGTGCGGATCAACGGCGGCAATGACTCCGCGCGGCGCTCAGTGAGCCTGGGCCGCGCCCAGGCGCGCCTGCCGGCGGTAGGCCCAGAGCATCATCAGCGCGCCGCCGACGATCATCGGCGTGCTCAGCCACTGGCCCTGGCTCCAGCCGAAGGCGCGCAGGCCCAGGAAGGCATCGGGCTCGCGGAAGTACTCGGCGGTGAAGCGCGCGATGCCGTAGCCCAGCAGGAACAGCCCCGACACCGCCGCCATCGGCCGCGGCTTGCGCGCGAACAGCCACAGCACGATGAACAGCAGCAGGCCCTCGCCCAGGAACTGGTAGATCTGCGACGGATGACGTGGCAGGCCGTCGCCGGCCTGCGGAAAGATCATGGCCCAGGGCAAGCTGGCGTCGGCCTGCCGGCCCCACAGCTCGCCATTGATGAAGTTGCCCAGCCGCCCCGCCGCCAGACCGGTGGGCACGCAGGGCGCGACGATGTCGCCGACCTCCAGGAAGTGGAAGCCGCGCCGCCACGCGAAGAAGGCCAGCGCGATCAGCACGCCCAGCAGCCCGCCGTGGAAGGCCATGCCGCCCTGCCACACGGCAAAGATCTCCAGCGGGTGGCTCAGGTAGTAGGACGGCTTGTAGAAGAGCACGTAGCCCAGCCGCCCGCCCAGCACCACGCCCAGCACACCGTAGAACAGCAGGTCGTCGATGTCGCGCCGCGTCCAGCCGCGCGCCGCGTTCCAGGGCTTGCTCACCATCCGGTTGCCCAGCCACAGGAACAGCCCGAACGCCGTCAGGTACATCAGCCCATACCAGTGGATCGGCCAACGCCAGATCGTGAAGGCCACGGGGTCGAACTGGGGGTGCACCAACATGGGAAAACTTGAGCGGGGCGGGAAGGGGCGAATCATAAGGGCGCGCGCCGGGCGGCCCGGCGGCGCGGCGGCGCGTCAGCCGGCCCCGGCGCCCAGCGCGGCGAGCTGCTTGCGGCAGTCCTCGACGTCGCCACTGCTGCCGCGGCGGTTGTCGATGCAGCGCTGCAGCGCGTCGCGCGCCTGCGCCTTGTCGCCCTTGGCGGCCAGCGCGCTCGCCAGTCTGCGATCCAGGCCCAGTTGCTCCGCGCCCTGCAGGCCGCGGGCGCGCTCGAACGCAGCCACCGCCTTGTCGTACTGGCCCAGCGCGTCGTACGCGCGGCCCAGGTTGTAGGCGCCCATCGCCTGCGTGGGCTGGTTCTTCAGCAATTCCTCGAACCACGGCACCGCCTTCTCCTTGCGGTCGCTGTACATCAGGTTGCGGCCGTAATCGCTCCAGAGCACGCGCAGCTCCAGCAGCAGCTCCGGACGCCGCGTGTTCACCGCGCGCAGCTCCTTCTCCATCGCCGGCCAGTCCTTCTTCGACGCGGCCACGCGGGCCCGCATCAGATGCAGCTGCGCCTGGTCCTTCACGTCCTGTTCCAGCGCGCGCGCCTTGGATTCGCCGCCACCGATGAAGCCCGGCAGCGCCAGGTAGTACTGCTGCAGCGCGCTGCGCGGCTCGGGCGCGTCGGGCAGCAGCGCCATCGCGCGCTGGGCCAGCTCGCTGACCCGGCCCAGCGAGCCCAGCGCCTTGAACTTGCTGCCGCCGCGCGCCTGCATCACCAGCGCCAGCGCCAGCGCGTAGTGGCAGGCGCCTTCGTCAGGCGTGCGCTGCACGCACTGCTCCAGCCGCTGGACGTTCTGCTTCAGCACCGACGAGTCCGCCAGATCCAGCTGCGCCAGCGCCAGCGCGGCCACCGCCTGCGCATCGCCGGGATCAGCCTTGACGCGTTGGCCAGCCAGCTTCTCGAGGTCATCGGCGCGGCCCGCGTCCAGCAGCGACTGCAGTTCCTGATCCTTGAACACGGCCGCCTGGGCCGAGGAGGCGAAGGCGAGGCTCATGAGCATCGAGAAGCCGGTCACGACGCAGATCGCGCCGATCAGCCGGCGCAGGCGGCCCTGCCGGCCATCGCGGCCCGAGCCCTGGGAATCGCTGGAATGGCGGGAATGGCGGGGAGCGCGGGGAGTTTTCACAGGCGTACTTCCTTTCAACGGCGCATGGTCGCAGAACTCCGCGAGGCGCGCACGCGCCCCCGGGGACGCGCCGTCGAACCCACGTCCGGCTCCCGCGGCAATTGCTCCCGGACATGCTCGACGAACCGGTGCACCACCGGCGACGCCTCCGGCCGCCAGATCAGGCTGGTGTCGCAGGCGGGCACCTGCTCGTGCGGCCAGGGCTGATAGCGCACGCCCGGCCGCTGCAGCGCGCACACCGACCGCGGCACCCACGCCACCCCCATGCCCGCCGACACCAGGTTGACGATGGTCTGCATCTGGATGGCCTCCTGCGCGATCTGCGGCGTGGCGCCATGCGCGCGATAGAAGCCCAGCAGCGCATCGAAGAGCGAAGGCGCGATCTCGCGCGGAAACACCACCAGCGGCTGCCGCAGCACGTCCTCCAGCGCCGGCGCGCGTCCGCGGCGCGTCAGCCCCCAGTCCTGCGCATGCGCGAGCACCAGCGGCTCGGTCGAGACGATCAGCCGCTCGAAGCCCGCCGGCTCCGCGCCCGGCGCGTGGATCACGAAGCCGGCGTCGAGCTCGCCGGACTCGAAGCCGCGCAGCTGCACGTCCAGCGTCGCCTCGCGCAGCGCGAGCTGCACGCCCGGCAGCGCCTCGCGGAACAGCCGCAGCCAGCGCGGCATGTCGCCGTAGCCGACCGTCGAGACAAAGCCCAGGCTCAGCCGCCCGGCTTCGCCGCTGGCCGCCGCCCGCACGCGCGCCGGCACCTGCTCGGCCAGCTCCAGCAGCCGCGCGCCCGCCTCCACGAGCGCCTGACCAGCCGCCGTCAGCGTCACGGTGCGCCGGCCGCGCTCGAGCAACGCCGTGCCGAGCTGCGCCTCCAGCTTCTGCACCGCCAGGCTCAGCGGCGGCTGCGTCATGTGCAGCCGCTCCGCGGCCCGGCCGAAGTGCAGTTCCTCGGCCAGCACCAGGAACTGGCGCAGCGGACGCAACTCGATCATCGATACATTCTATGAATCAAAACGCGTTCAACTATATATTGGACCCGCTTGATGACGCAGCGCATACTGGCCGGCTCCAAGCATTTCCCGCCAGGATCCGCGCCATGACCGACGCCAAGAACGCCCCCCACGACGACGCGCCCAACCGCCGCTCCAGGCACATCACCGAGGGCGTCGCCCGCGCGCCCAACCGCTCGATGTACTACGGCATGGGCTACCAGGAGAGCGACTTCGGCAAGCCGATGATCGGCGTGGCCAACGGCCACTCGACGATCACGCCCTGCAACTCCGGCCTGCAGAAGCTGGCCGACGCCGCCGTCATCGGCCTGA
>Ga0102591_1001877_pt1 | contig 25729 bp, 24 predicted proteins | sample AraplaCol_mCL_r2_2_FD_76860 | JGI IMG/M metagenome (GOLD analysis project Ga0102591, IMG submission 76860) | Arabidopsis root microbial communities from North Carolina, USA - plate scrape MF_Col_mCL_r2 (SPADES assembly) (version 2) | ecosystem: Host-associated > Plants > Roots > Endosphere... | reverse complement strand
GTTTTTGCGGCGCAGTGCAGTATGAAGCAGACGCGCCGGTCTTGAATTGCACCTGGTGCCATTGTTCGATGTGCCGCCGCTTGTCCGGCGCGCCCAGCGTGGCCTGGTTCAGCGTGGCCCGTACCCATTTTCGCTACGTGCGGGGCAAGCCCGCCATCTATCATTCCAGCCCCGGCGTGACGCGCGAATTCTGCGGCGTGTGCGGCACCCACCTCACTTTTGCCGATGACAGCACGCCAGGGGAAATGGACATCACCACGTCCAGCCTGGACGATCCGGAAGCACTGCCGCCGCAAGACCACACTTTTGCCGACAACCGACTGTACTGGGAACCGATCCGCGACGACTTGCCGCGCTACCGCCGCACCCGCCGCGATGGTGCACTCGAAAGCGCTTAGCTGAATGCTAGGGGGCAGCGCTATTTCTCAAGCTTTCGTGTTGTCAAACCCTTGAGGGCATTTCTGAATCCTGAAACTACAGATTCATGCTGCTCTAGAATTGGTTGAGCATACATGAACTCGTCCGGATTCAAGTATAGCTTTGGCAATTTAGAAACGGCTACCCCACGATTGCCGCCGCGAAGAATTTCGCCGGAAAGCCTCAACACCGATTCGACAGCGGATTTAATTCTTGGCGTACTGCTTGCTTCAAGGGTACTTGACAAAGCCCCTTCGAACTCAGCAAGGCTCGGGGCTTCCGGCAAGACTGGAGCAGCAATTTGGACCAAAGGCGCCATGTTGGGTGCAGGTCTGCGATAAGCAATAAGCGTATCTAATGCCATAAGCATTTGCGGACCGCCGGACTTCAACCATGACAAGACACGTGGCCAAGAAGCACCAAGTAGCGCCGCGCCAGTGCCCCAGTGATTGCTGACAGGAGACGCGACGGTAGATTCAAACCATTCCAGGGCCAATTCACTGCCGGTATAGGCAACGAGGTGCGAGTTGGACGAGCGCAAACTGCCCGCCTGTGCTGCGAGCACATCGACAATCCATTTAAATGCGTTGTCAGGCGTCTGCGTCGCCAATATCGTGGCGAACGGGCCATGCAGTGCCCGTGAATCCGCATACAACAGTTCTTTCATTCCACTTTCCGTCTCCATGTAGTGGCCAACTCCTGAGGCGTCTATTGGCCATCCTGGTCCGCGCTTTGATCGACAGATATCAACCAATTTGAGGAATAGGGAAAAGCCTTAATGTAATTTCTTGCGAGAGCTTCTGAATCGCGAGCTTCCTTAATCGAAAGCTTTGAGGCCAAGCGGGCAAGCGCGTTTTTCACATCCTTGACAGTTTCTACGTCTGCTTGATCAACCAATGGAGCGGCCGCGAAATTAGCTTCAGCACAACGATACCAGGCATAAGCAGAGACCAGGTCGCGATCCACCCCCTTTCCCTCCTCAAAGGCAAGTGCCAAGTGCCACTGCGCTTCTCTTTCCCCATTCTTTGCAGCGATAGTCCAAAGTGAAACCGCGCGTTCCGGCTCAGGCGTCCCGCCCAGTCCGTAATAAAGCAGATATCCAAGGTTATTGTGAGCCGCACGCACGTTCTGCTTGGCAGCTGCCTGCCAATGGACGCGAGCATTGGAATAGTCCTTTGCTCTAAAGGATTCGACACCCTGGTTGTATTCCGTTTCGTTCGACGACGTGGCACATCCAGTCAATGAAGCCAACAAAACGATGAGGACTCTAATTTTCATTCTTCCGAAACGAACCGCGCTAGATTTGTGGTTGGGGATTCACCTGGTCGCAGCGACTAATCGGGCAAACCTTCTTGCCAAAGCTTCTTCGCAGCCCGGCAGGCTTTGCAAAAGTAGACTTCACGACGAGTTGGCGCTTCTTGCCAGCATGGGCCGAAAAATACTTCTTTCGCATAAGGAAACTCGGACTCCATAACCTCAATGTACGCGCCCGTTGCTTGTCGCGTTCCATAAACGATTGGGACAAGCTCCGGCAAAAGCTCTTCATCGTGGACATGGCAATAGCGGAAAAGCCCCGTAATCGTCGCAAAGTCATCGATTCGAAAGCCTAGTAGCTCCTGAACCTGATTCCACATTTCTTCCTGCCAGAAGAACATGCGCCTCTTCGGCTGACATCGCCCATTCAATTCAACGACAAATTTTTTGTAGCGGTCGGAGCCAAAGGTTGTGAGCATGGTGTTACGGACCAGCTGTACGTCAAGCTTGTACATGGAAGTAGGACCTACCAAATGGCGTCATTGTCAACGACTGGTTTTGGCCGAAAGTGAAAAAAAACATGTTCAGCGCTTAGGGGTTTGTGCATCGGTCACAAGCTGCGCCAATGCTTCGCCCGGCAAAGATTTAAGATCACTCATCGCCGCACCAGAAGCATTCTTATCACCGATTCCTTCACCATAAATCTTGTAGCCGGTTCCATCGCGGAAGATGAGGAAAAAGAACGGTGCGGCGGGGTTGCCTTTGGCAGGAACGAGTGCGGCTGCCGTTGCGCCATCACATCCATAGAGCAGCCATGTGGTTTGACCAAAAATTTTCTCTTGGGGACCAATGGCGCACTGCTGCGACGGTGGCTGACCGTCCTGGCCAAGCGCAAGCCCATGGCCTAAAGATATCACGACACTTACGAGTATTTTTTTAAGCATTGCCTGTATTTCGATGACGGGTCAATTAAGGGGCATTTTAAGTGCGCTGTTCTTCGGAAAACCGGATGAGCAGCCTTCCCAGATCCAGGGCTTCGGTCTCGCCAGGTTCGACGGGACCGCTTCCGGTAGCATTCACATTCGAGTGAATTCCACCGTCGCCCCCCCCAGGTTTTCAAGAGGCTGGACACTTACGCACTGCGGCTACCACGCCGATTCAAGTCGACACCAAGTGCAGCTTTGCGAAGGCGGCGATTGCGCAGCAGGTAGCGCACCGACGCAGAAGTGTCATACATGAGCTGGTAATGGTAATAGTTAATATGCTCAAGCACGGCGAACAGGAAAATACCGAGGAGCCATGCGAGTTTGCTGCTCCATCCAGCGCTCACGATCTGGAAAATGAAACCAATCGTCACTCCGGCGAACAACAAGAGACTCGATGCCTTGAATGCCTTGAATAGACGGTCAAAGTAGCCAGGCAATGGCGCCGCCGCTGACAGTGCATTGTGTTTCAGTTGCCAATACAGGGATCCCTGCAGCAGCAGATAGCTGACCGAGAGCAGCGCCGACACTCCTAACGGCCAGTGCACGCCCGATTCAGATTTGCGCCAATCCAGGATAAACACAAGTGGCAGCGCGAGGGCAGCGAAGGCTTCCATTCGGCGCAGGTAGTTGAAGCGATTCATGAGTTTGTGCATGGATTCACTCAAATGTCTTATTAGTCGTGATGCTTTGGCTTCGAAAGAAGAAATGAGAAACGATCGGCGAGCAATGCCCACTGCTTCTCATTGCCATTTTTAGCTGTCGCATTGGTTTGGCACTGGTGAGCCAGTTCCTGGCATCGTTGCTTCGATAACGCGATGTTACCGGACGCCATGAAGGCATCCATCCCGCACCGAGCTCCTTCCAAGTAAATGCCCAGATACTCAACGCCACCTCTTTCAAGAAGCTCCTGTGCAAGTCGGGATACAACAGCGTTCACTCCCCATGCTTCTTTTGCGAACAGAGTTTCTGCCTTGTAGAGCGCTGCGATCAACGGCAGCGGAAAGACCTCGTTTCGCCCTTCAAAATAGTCGCAAACTTCCTTGCGAAAAAGCATATTGGTGTCGACGAACCCGGTCGCATGTTTCCCGTTCCAGGCGAACGAAATGCTAGATTCAGCTTCCGGTGTATAAGTACGGACGAATTCTTTCACATCTAACATGACGACAGATGGCCAATGGCCGGTAGTTGATCACTCTTCAAACCAATGCCTCCGCATCTGACCAAGGAGTTCTGGCGTCACTGGTAAGCCGGAGCTGGAGCCAATCACGGAATCGATTCCGCAATAAGGGCACAGGGCAGTCATCCCCGATTCAGGTTGTAGTTCGGGCGGCGTGCCTTTGGGCCAATCGCCCCACTCCCGGATTTCGCCTGGGCCAAAGCATGCAAGGCAATGGAAGCAACCGCATTGGTCACTATTCAAAATTTCAGCTCGATGCCGTGAGCTATGTTTATGCGCGGCGAGAACGTCAATCAGATTCTTTCCTTTCCGAGTTCCTGGCCAAACATGATGCGATGGCCGTCAATTGTGCGGATGCCGAACTCGCGCATGCCCCACGGTTTGTCCGACAGCTCCTGGGTGAAGTCCGCGCCCGCGGCGCCGTACTCGGCGAACAAAGCTGCGGCATCAGAGACAGTCACATAGCCGTACCACGAATGGTCGCCCAGGTTCGACGCTGGAATGGCATCCGGACATTCCCCAAGCATCACGCGGAATTCGCCCCGGGATAGGAATGTCCAACCCGGAACGGTAAAGTCGATGTCCATGCCAAGGACGGACGTGTAATAGCCGGTGGATTTTGCCAAATCGGGAACTGCCAACGTGTATCGGGTCGCGATCATGTCAGTCATGGGTTCCCTTCAGCTGCACGCTGCTGCACGCGTCAGCAATAGCTGGCGCTCTTGCTCATTCTGCGTCAGCGCCGCCGCGCGCTCGAATTCGAAGCGCGCTTCGGGCAGGCGTTTCAATTTGAAGAGGAAATCGCCCCGCACGCTCGGCAGCAGGTGGTACTGCTTGAGCGCCGGCTCATCCACCAGTTGGTCGACCAGCTCGAGTCCCACGGCCGGCCCGTAAGCCATGGCCAGTGCTACTGCGCGATTCAATTCCACTACGGGCGACGGGGCGCGCGTCGCCAGCGCCAGGTACAGGTCGGCGATCTGCTGCCAGTCGGTGTCCTCGGCTCGGCGCGCGCGGGCATGGCAGGATGCGATGGCCGCCTGCAGCACATAAGGCCCCGGCACGCGGTTCAGGGCTTGTGCACGTTGAAGTGCCGCGAGCCCGCGCCTGATCAGCATCTGGTCCCAGCGTGTACGGTCCTGCTCCAGCAGCAGCACAGGCTTGCCTTGGGCGTCAGTTCGGGCACGGGAACGGGAAGACTGGATCTCCATCAAGGCCACCAGGCCATGCACTTCCGGCTCGCCCGGAACCAGCTCGGCCAGGATGCGCCCGAGACGCAGCGCCTCGTTGCATAGGGCAGGGCGCATCCAGTCGGCCCCGGCGCTCGCGGAATAACCTTCGTTGTAGACCAGGTAAATCACCTGCAGCACTGCCCCCAGGCGTTCTTCCAGTTCCGCGCCGCGCGGCACTTCGAATGGCACCTTGGCGTCGCCCAAAGTGCGTTTGGCGCGCACGATGCGTTGCGCTACCGTCGATTCGGATGCCAGGAAGGCGCGCGCAATTTCGTCGGTCGTCAGGCCGCCCAGCAGGCGCAGGGTCAGCGCCACGCGCGCTTCCATGGTCAGCACCGGGTGGCAGGAGATGAAGATCAGGCGCAGCAGGTCGTCGCCGATATTGTCATCGAGCTCGCGCTCCAGGTCCGGCGCGGCATCCTGCAGCAAGCCTTCGATTTCGTAAGTCAGCTCCGGCTCTTTTTCGTGCACCAGCTTCTGGTGGCGCAGGTAGTCAAGGGCTTTGTTCTTTGCAGCTTGCATCAGCCAGGCGGCGGGGCGGTCGGGCGTGCCGTTTTCCGGCCAGGTTTCGAGCGCGCTGACCAGCGCGTCCTGTGCCATTTCCTCCGCCAGCGCGACGTCGCGCAGCATGCGTGTCAGGACAGCGATGATCTTCGCTTCTTCAATGCGCCAGACGGCGTCGATGGCGCGGTGGATGCTGTTGTCGTTCATGCGGCTACTTTACCATCATGGCCGTGACTGCGTGATAAAATCGGCAACTTTTCCAATAATGAACCGGGCGATGAAGAAGACCGTAGCGACAATCCGTGATGTGGCCGCCGCCGCTGGCGTTTCCACTGCCACGGTCTCCAAGTTCGTCAACGGCACGCAGCGCTTTTCCCCCGCAGTTGAAGCTCGCCTGAGCAGCACCATCGAGGAGCTGGGCTACCGTTCCAACCCGATGGCGCAATCGATGATCACTGGCCGCACCAAAGCTATCGGCCTGTCGGTGCTGGACATCGCCAACCCACACTATGCCAGCGTGGTCAAAGGCGCCAACCGCGTAGCCCAGGCCCACGGCTACACCGTGCTGCTGGTGGACACAGAAGAAACACCGGAGCGTGAGCGGCAGCTCCTGGAAGCCTTGAGCCGGCGCGTGGACGGAATGATCGTCTATTCGCGCACGCCGGAGGTGGAACTGGACTGGCTGCTGGCGCTGGACCGTCCATCGGTTTTCTTCGGCCGCCCGGATCACATCGGGTTACCGTCCGTTGCCAGCGATGACCAGCTCGGCGCATTCATGGTCACGCGCCACCTGCTTGCGCAGGGCCACAAGCGAGTCGGTTACCTGGGCTATGCCAATTCGCGCCGCAACCCGGAACGCATGGCCGGCGTGCGCGAGGCGCTGGCAGCCCAGGACCTGGAATTGAGCGTCTTTGAAGCGGAAGCCCCGGTGTCGGGGGCGGGCGAAAAACTGTGCTCTTCGATCATGCTTGGCCGCCAGCCGCTTGACGCGCTGGTCTGCTTCAACGACCTGCTGGCGCTGGGATTCATGAAGGCCGCGCAGATGCTCGGCTTCCGCGTGCCGGAAGACATTTCCGTGGTCGGCTTCGACAATATCCAGTTCGGGAGCTTTGCCTCGCCGGCCCTCACCAGCGTGGACCTGAATAGCGAGCAGATGGGGGCAGCGGCAATGCAGAAACTCCTGGCCTCCATCGAAGGCCAGGAAGTCGAGCCGCTAACGGTGGTCAACGCGCAGCTGGTGCTGCGCGCCTCCACCGCTACGCGGCCTTAGATTGCGACCTTGCGCAGTTCTACTTCCATATCGCCCGGGTTAGGGTAGGGGTAGGACTTGACCCAGGCAATAACGTCGTCGCGCGATGCGGCATCGACCGCCCAATAGCCGGCGATCAGTTCCTTCACCTCGGCGAACGGACCGTCCGTGATGAACGGCTTGCCGCCGGTGAACTTGACGCGTGCACCGCGCGCTGTCGACTTCAGTCCCTCGCCAGACAGCGCAACGCCAGCCGCGATGCCGGCATTGTTGGCGCGGTTCATGATGTCGATGATTTCCGCTGGCGGTTCGAAGTCCTGCTCCGCCACGGGATCGGAGCGCAGCAGGATCGCCCAGGCGGCATGCTTGGGCGCCGCGCCGGTGTCGAAGCCTACGCAGCCGCCGGGGCAGCCGGCTTCGCGCACTTCAACCACGGCGCTGCCTTCCGCGTCGGCCGAGGGCCAGCGCGCAGCCAGTTCGCTGGCGGCGCGGCGGTCTTCGGCCTCGATGAAGGTGAAGCCGGCCACGCTCACGTCCTGGAACGGGCCTTCTTCATACAACCACTGGCCGTCGCGGCGGCGCATGCGCAAGCCGCCGTCGGCACTGGAGCGCAGCCATTTGGCACCCGGTACGGCTTGCACCAGTTCAGCGGATGGGAAGTTGTCCGATTCCGAGGTGGCGTCGGCCTTCCGAATAACCATGTACTGCATCTGAATCTCCTTTAAACAGGCGCTGCTATCTTGCTGGCGATGCGCGCTTCCTGTTCACGCAGTTCGGGCGTGAATTCGGCGCCGAAATCCTCGGCCTCGAAGACCTGGCGGATTTCGATATCTGAGTCGGTCTCCATCGGATTGGGGCAGCGCTTGACCCATTCGATGGCTTCAGCGAGCGACTTTACTTGAATCAGCCAGAAGCCGGCAATCAGCTCCTTGGTTTCCTGGAACGGGCCGTCGATGACGGTGCGCTTGCTGCCCGAGAAGTGCACGCGGGCGCCGCGTGAACTTGGGTGCAGGCCTTCGCCGGCCAGCAGCACGCCGGCGTTCACCAGTTCCTCGTTGAACTTGCCCATGGCTGCGAGCAGTTCGGTTTTAGGCATTTTGCCGGCTTCGGAATCAGGGGTTGCTTTGACGATGAGCATGAATCGCATGGTGTCCTCTCAATTGAATTTAAAAATCAGCCTTTGCACTCAGGCGAGTTCTTCATCATTTCCTTCATCCCTTCTTCCATCTGCGCGGGAGTCAGGTCGCGTTTGTGGGTGGCGATCGACCAGGAGTGGCCGAATGGGTCCACCAGCACGCCGTAACGGTCGCCCCAGAACATGTCGGCAGGGGGCATCTTGGCAGTGGCGCCGGCATCGACTGCGCGCTTGTAGGCAGCGTCCACGTCTTCCACGTAAATATGCAGGGTCACCGGCGTGCCCTTGTAGTGTTTTGGGCCGAAGCAGCCGGCGTCAGGGAAATCGTCGACCAGCATGATGTGCGAATCGCCGATGCTGATCTGGGCGTGCATGATCTTGCCGCCAGGGCCAGGCATGCGGGAATTTTCTACCGCGTTGAAGGCTTTTTTGTAGAAAGCAATGGCATCGGCAGCGCCTTCGCAGACCAGGTGCGGGGTAACAGTGCGCATGCCTTCTGGAATTGGTTTGACAGTCATGGTGAATCTCCATTCGTTGTTTGGGAACTGGACACCGTTTGCGGCCTCCATATTCCCACGACGAACGGCGATGCGCCAGATCGACACGATTACAAAAGATTTTTTTCAGCCAGCCATTCCGGGTTGAACAGGCGGGCTGCGTAAGTGGCGCCGCGGTCGCACAGCAGGGTGACTATCGTGTGGCCCGGCCCCATCTGTTTTGCCAGCTCAACCGCAGCGGCCACGTTGATGCCGCTCGAGCCGCCTACGTACAGGCCTTCCTCGCGCAGCAGGCGGTAGACCATCTGGACGCACGCCTTGTCGTCGATGCGGATGGCGTCGTCGATCGGTGTGCCTTGCAGGTTTGCGGTGACCCGGCTGTTGCCGATGCCTTCTGAAATCGAGTTGCCCTCGCTCTTCAGTTCGCCGTGCTTGATCCAGTTGTAGAGCGCGCTGCCGTAGGGATCGGCCAGCACGATTTTTACGTTCGGCTGCTGCTCCTTCAGGTAGCGGGCGACGCCGGCCAGGGTGCCGCCGGTGCCGGTAGCGCAGGTGAAAGCGTCGATGCGGCCGTGCGCGTCGTGCCAGATTTCGGGGCCGGTAGTTGCGTAGTGGGCCTGGCGGTTGGCGAGATTGTCGAACTGCTGGGCCCAGATGGCGTTGGGCAACTCTTGCGCGAGGCGGCCGGCGACTTTCTGGTAATTATTGTCGTCGGCGTAGGGGACGGCTTTGACGGGGCGCACTTCGGCGCCAAGGGTGCGCAGGATGGCGAATTTTTCCTCGGACTGGGTTTCGGGGATGACGATCACGCATTCGTAGCCGCGTGCGGCGCACAGGTGGGCCAGGCCGATGCCGGTGTTGCCCGCGGTGCCTTCGACGACGGTGCCGCCGGGTTTCAGGCGGCCGGAGCGTTCGGCGTCGAGGATGATGGCGAGGGCGGCGCGGTCTTTGACGGAGCCGCCGGGGTTCATGAACTCGGCTTTGGCCAGAATTTCGCAGCCGGTCTCGGCCGAGAGGCGGGCGAGACGGATCAGGGGAGTGTGGCCGATGGTGTCGGCGAAGCCTTGGCGGAGCATGACTTCAATTTAGTCCAAAACCGGTAAATCGGGGTCAGACCCGTAGGGTCAGACCCCCAACGGTCTCCGGTCCAGAGGTGGGGTTTTAGTGAAACCAGCGGCAGATGAGCAGACCGGTTTAAAGGGCGCGCAATGAGATCGTGAACTTCAGCCCACCCCCTTCGCGATTGGACACCTCCAGCTGCGCCTCATGCCGCGACAGCACCCGGTCCACAATCGCCAGCCCCAGCCCAGCCCCATTGGCCTGCCCGCGCGCCGTATCCAGTCGCGTAAACGGCTTGAGCAACTGCGCAATCTGTCCCTCCGGCACACCTACGCCATGATCCTGCACCTCAACAATCACGCGCTTGGCCGTATGCATCCCGCGCACGGAGCACTTGATATCAATCTCGGTCACATCCGAATCCGGCGTCTTGCCATAGCGCCGGGCATTCTCGACCAGGTTGGCAATCACCCGCTTCAGGTCAGTTGCGTTGCCCAGCACATGCGCATGCTCTGGCAGCTCAGCCGTAACCTTCACATCGGGATGACGTCCAGCCTCATGCGCGCAATCGCTCAGCAGCGCCACCATGTCCACATTGATAAAGCTGGACGCCTCGGTCGGCTTGGCGTAATCGAGGAACTGCGCAATGATCGCATCCATCTGCGCAATATCAGACTGCATGCCTTCGCGCGCCTCCTGCGACAGGTTGGCCATTTCCACCTCGAGCTGCATGCGCGCCAACGGCGTGCGCAAATCGTGCGAAATGCCGGCCAGGATCACGGCACGGTCGGATTCGACCTGCTGCAAGTCATCCACCATCTGGTTGAAGCTGCGGTTGGCCTGGCGTACTTCCTGCGGTCCGACTTCCGGCAACGGCTCCGGCTGGCGGCCCTGGGCGATTTCGCGCGCGGCGGCAGTCAGCCGCTTCAACGGCAGATTGATCAGGCTGGAAATCAGGGCTGCACCAAGCAGCGAGACCAGCGCCACCACGCCGGCCCAGCCCAGCCATTCGACGGGGCCCTGCAGGCGTTCGCGCTCCAGCATCAGCCAATAGCGGTCGTCGGCAATCTTGAAGCTGACCCAGTAGCCGGGCACGCCATTCACTTCCGAGGAAAAACGGGTATCGGCGCCCAGCTTGGCACGCACCAGGGTCTGGATGTCGGCCATCAGGCCCGAGCTTGGCGGCGGCGCCACCTCGTCGTCATCCTCCATGGTGAACACGCGGATGCCTTCGTTCGACACCAGTTCGAACAGCAGCTCGCGCCGCAAGTCGGTGGCGGAGTGGGTGAGGGCGGCGCGGGTGATGGTCACTACCGACACCACCTGGGCGGCGGTCTGCTGCGCCAGCGGTTCGCGCTGGACGTAGTTGACCATGCCGAACCAGGCTGACATGGAGAGCGTGGTCAACACGCTCAGCAAGAGGAAGGTGCGCCAGAACAGGCCGCTGGTCAGCGACGCCGGGCGCGGCAGGCGGAATTTCATCGACAGCCCAAAATCAGCGTGGCTGGCCCTCAGGGATGAAGACGTAACCCAGGCCCCATACCGTCTGGATGTACAGCGGGCTGGACGGATCCGGCTCGATCAGCTTGCGCAGGCGCGAAATCTGCACGTCCAGGCTGCGGTCGAACACCTCGTACTCGCGGCCGCGCGCCAGTTCCATCAGCTTTTCGCGCGACAGCGGCTGGCGCGCGTGGCGCGCAAACACCTTCAGCACCGAGAATTCACCGGTGGTCAGCGGCACGGTTTCGCCATTTTTCTTGAGCGTGCGCGTGCCCAGGTCCAGCACGAACTGGCCGAACTCGAACGTCTGCGGGTGCTCGGAAGGAGCACCCGGAATCTCGTCCGGCTGCTTGCGGCGCAGCACGGCGCCGATACGGGCCACCAGTTCGCGCGGGTTGAATGGCTTGGGCAGGTAGTCGTCGGCGCCCATTTCCAGGCCCACGATGCGGTCCACGTCTTCGCCTTTTGCCGTCAGCATGATGATCGGGGTCTGGTCGCCGGCGCCGCGCAGGCGGCGGCAGATCGACAGGCCGTCTTCGCCGGGCAGCATCAGGTCCAGCACCAGCAGGTCGTAGCGCTCGCGCAGCCACAGCTTGTTCATGGCGGTGGCGTTTTCGGCGGTGACGACGTTGAAACCTTGTTCGGTCAGGTAGCGGCGCAACAGGTCGCGCAGGCGGACGTCGTCGTCCACCACCATGATCTTGGCCTGGTGGCCTTGCGCGCCGCCCGGTGCGGCAGGGGGATTAGTGGTGGTATTCATAAGGATGTTGATCTTGTTGAATTGTCAGATGCATGTCGCTATGGTAACGTCATATTGATTGCCGGTGCCATACCGGTGAAAACTCATTACAAATTCTTACAAACTTTACCGGGTCGCTCTTACTATGGGAAGTTCGAGCGCATACACTGCGGGCATGGATACGGCAAGTACGACGAGGACGGCGATGAAACTTGGTGCGAAAACAGGATTGGGCAAAGCGGCTTTGGCGCTGTGCGCCGGCCTGTGCTGCACCGTGATGGCCAGCGCGCAAGCGCAGTCAGACCAGCGCAACCGCCAGCAGGAGCGCCGCGAAGCGCCCCGCGACTTCCGTGACAATCGCATGAACGATGCCCGCGAAGCGCGCAATCCACGCCAGTATGAAGGGCGCCTGGACGATGCGCCGCGCATGATGGACGACCGGGATAACGCAGATTCGCGCCGCATGGGAGGCCGCATGACCCCCGACGAACGCCGCGACCTGCGCCGCCAGATCAATGAAGCGGGCCAGCAAGTGTACTCCCTGCCACGCAGGCGCTGATTTTGTGACGTTTACGTAACGGCAGGAAAACTTTCAGCCCCAAAAACCTCCGGAATTTAATGTTTTGCGTGTAATATTGATTGCCCGCAAGACAACGCGCCCCGGCGCGCCCAAGATCAGGGCACTGGAGGAGGAGCTTTGTCCCAAATTGCACAACAGGAGAGCGCCGGCAGCTTGCCGGCCGGCGTAGTCCAGCGGCCCGACGGGGTCTACCTGGACGTGCGCCTGCTCGCGCCTGAACTGACCGCGGCGATCGACATCCTGTTCCGTAGCGGTTTTGTACTGCGCGGCCTGGACTACCCGGTGCTGGCGCGTGCCCTGTATGGCGTGGGGCCGGAACTGGCGCCCAATCCCGAACTGCTCGTGCGCGTTGGCGACCGGCTGGAGCCATTCCCGGCCGAACGCAGGCCGCTGTACCGCAACGTCAAGATCCGCGACGGCGAAGCGGAATACTTCTTTGAACCGATCTACCTGCCGGCCGAGGAGTTGTCGGACGGCACCTTGCTGCCGGAACGCCCGGCCCAGCTCGATTTCGACGAATTCGTGGCCGACATGTGGCTGAAGAATGTGCGCTTCGGCATCCAGGTAGCGGCAGTAAGGGCTGCCCTGGCGGCACCGAAGGGCGAACGGGTGGCGGCAGCGCGCGACCTGGAACCGACGCCGGCGCAGGACGCGCGCGTGGTGGAGGTGGCCTCCGAGCTGCACCGCAGCGATGCGCCGCGCCAGCGTGCCGATGGTACGGTCGACCTGACCAGCTTCCAGAACCGTTTCCCCCAAATCAAGCAGGGCGTGCGCCTGCTGCAAAAACTGCCCGGCGTGCCCGGGGAGCCGGGCCGCAATATCGCCGGCCAGCCGCTGGCCGCCCTGGCGCCGAACGACGTGGATTTCAGCCGCTTTGCGGGCGAGGGCACGGTCATCGCGCGCGAGGCCGATGGCGAATTCCTGGTGGCCGCGCGCGAAGGCTTCCTGAACGTCGACCCGAAAAGCGGGCAGGTGGCGCTGAGCGACAAGATCATCAGCCGCGAAGGCGTCTCCGGCCGCACCACGGGCAACCTGGAGCTGATGGGCGCCTTCGAGGAGTTCGGCGACGTGCAGGAACTGCGCGACGTGAACGGCAGCGACATCACCGTGCACGGCGACGTGTTCGGCAATATCAACTCCAGCGGCGGCACCATTGTCCTGGGACGCAACCTGGTCGGCGGCCGCGCCATCAATGCCAAGGGCGATATCCGCATTGAAGGCGTGGCCTCCGGCGCCACCATCCAGACCGCCAGCGGCACGGTCACGATTACGGGGCGCGCCGAAAGCTGCGTGATCAGCGCGCCCAAAGTGGTGATTTCGGAAGCCTCCAATTGCGAGATCTTTGCCGACGAAGTGCAAATGGAACTGGCCATCGGCTGCGCCGTCGCCGGTCGCAGCGTGCTGGTGGAAAGCGCCGGTCCGCGCAAGAACAGCGAAATGTTCGTCTACGTGGTGGTGAAGGACGTCGCCGGCCACGACGCCGAGCTCGAAACGCTGCAGAAACAGGTCGCCGTGCACGAAGTTGAAATTGCCGCATGGCGCGTCGAGCATGACCGGCTGAACGCCATGGCCGAAGTGCGCAGCTACCTGACGCTGGCCGAAAAGCTGCGCAAGGGCGAAATTCATTTGACGCCGGCCCAGGTGCCGCACCTGAAGAAGGTGGCAGGCGCCGTTGCGCCGCACATCAAGCAGATCGGGCAACTGGTGCAGTCGATCAAGGTCGCGGAAGAAGCCATCGCCGGCGCGCGCAGCCGGCGCGACGAGCTGGAAGCGCTGAAGCGCGATGCCGCCGCCCGTTCTTCGGTGCGCGTCACGATGGTCGACGGCGAAGTCCTGGTGCGTACCCTCCCGCTGGGCGAGGCGGTGGCCGGCAATTTCATGGCGGCCGCCAAGGATTACAAAGCCATGTTGCGCGGCCCGCGGCTGGACAGCCTGGCCATCTTCGCCGGCTCCACGGGCAGCGTAAACTGGCATGGCGCTTCCCTGGCCGAGGCGAGCGTAGCGTAATGGGCCGTTAGCCGTACAATGGCGCAACAAGATAACCGGGGAGACATGGTGCCTGCAGACGCTGCCACGGCCGCCGCGGCGGCTGGCGATCTGCCATCGTCGCTGGTCCAGCGCGCCGATGGCGTGTATTTCAAGGCGGAAGCCCCGGCGGCGATGCTGCAGGCGGCTGCCAACCAGGTATTCCTCTCCGGCGCCAGCTTCCGCGGCCTTGATTACGGCGTCTTCATCCGCGCCCTGTACGGTGTCGGCCCGGAACTGCCGGATGGGATGGGCGGCCAGCCACTATGGCGCTTTGCCGACGACATCGTGCCGTTCTCCAGCGGGCGGCGCGACCTGTACAAGGCGGTCCGCATCGTCGGCGGCGAGGCGGAATACTATTTCGAACCCGTGTTTATCGAAGTGGACGGCGAGGCGCCTGTGCCTGCCCATCTCGATTTCGGCGAATTCGTGGCCGACATGTGGACCAAGGGCATTCGTTTCGGCATCGATGCGCCGGTGGTGCGCGAGGCGATCGCCAGCGGCAAGGTGGCGCGCGTGATCGTGGCGCGCAAGCTGCCGCCGGTGCCGGGCCGCGACGCCGCCATCGTCGAAGTATCGGAGAGCATCCACCGCTCCAACGCCCCGCGCCTGCTGGCCAATGGCCGCTTCGACCTGCACAGCTTCCAGAACCGCTTCCCGCAAGTGAAAGCCCAGGTGCGACTGCTGCGCCGCGAGCCGCCGCAGCCCGGCACGCGCGGCTTCGAGCTGTCGGGCATCGTGCTCGACCCGCCGCTTCCACGCGACCTGGAACTGACGACGGTGGCCGGGGAGGGCACCGTGGTGGAGCACCACGACGGCGTCGATTACCTGGTGTCCTCGCGTGAAGGCTTCATCAACGTCGACAGCAAGAGCAAGCGCATTTCCATTGGCCCCAAGATCGTCAGCCGCGAAGGCGTCTCCGCCAAGACCACGGGCAACCTGAAGCTCGATGGCGATTACGAAGAATTCGGCGAAGTGCAGGAGCAGCGCACGGTCGAAGGCGGCAACATCACCGTGCATGGCGACGTTTTCGGCAACATCGTCTCGCGCGGCGGCACCATCGCGCTGCAAAAGAACCTGATGGGCGGAAGCGCGAGCAATGCGGACGGCAATATTCGCGTGGCGGGCGTCGCCTCCGGCGCGCTGCTGCAGTCGAAAAAGGGCGAAGTCGTGCTGGGTAAGGCGCAGAACTGTGTGATTACCGGTTCACGCGTGATCATCACCGAAGCTTACAACTGCGAGATCATGGCTGACGAAGTCCTGATCAAGCTGGCCGCCGGCTGCGCCATTGCCGCACGCCGCATTGAAATCGACAGCGCCGGCCCGCGCAAGCAGGCCGAAATGCAGTTGCATGTGATGGTGCCGGACACCAGCAAGTACGACGACAAGCTGGCTGAATGCGCCACCCGCGCGGAGAAGCACGAGCAGCAAGCGCAGCGCTGCAAGGAGCAGATGGACGGCATCACCGCCGACCAGGAAGTGCGCAATTACCTGCAACTGGCAAGCAAGGTGCGCAAGCAGGAAGTCACGCTGAACCAGGAGCAGCTGGTGCTGTTCCAGAAAATGGCGCTGAAAGTTGGTCCGTCATTGAAAATGGTGGCGCGGCTGCAGGTGGCGATGAAGGAAGCCCAGGCCGCGCAGCAAAAGGAGCAGGAGCTGGGCGAGCACGTCTACCGGCAGAAGCTGATGGTTGTCGGCGGCGCGCGCTGCACCGTGCGGCAGGTGGCCGGCGACATGGTGGTGCGCAAGCTGGTCTTCAATCCCGACTTGGGACCGGCCTACCTGCTGCCGCCGAAGGAAGTGAAGCTGCGCGTCCGCGCCGCTTTGGGCACGCAGCAGCCGCTCTTCATCGGCAGCGGCGGCCAGTTCGACTGGAGCGGCAGCGCAGCTTAAATCGCAGCGTAGCAAGGCATCGCGCCCAGCGGCAGGTCGTGGAACAGATTGTGTTCGGTGTCGTTGATTTCGCGGTTGGCCGCAAGGATGCGGATCTTGGAGAGGTAATCGCCCACCGCCAGCACACGCGCCATCGGCGTCCTTGGTTCTCCCTTGCGCATGGTTTCCTGCTCGCGGATGGCCTGCGTGATCGAGGGCGGGAAGTTCCACGCTTCCGAAATGCCGGCCGAGATGGCAAGGCCTTCCTGCGCCAGACGGGCGCGGAAAGTGGCAGAACCCAGCTCGCCGGGCTTGGCGTTCACGCTGTCCATCACGCGCAGAGCCGTCAGCAGCCCGGCATTCATCACCAGTCCCGCCAGGAAGGCTTCGAACGGGTCGACGCCGAACTCCGGCGCCAGCATGCGGCAGGCCACGGCGCTTTTCTCGGACTGCTCCCAGATGCGCGGCGCCAGCAGCTTGGTGTAGTGGCCTGAATTCAGGTCGATGATAGGGCGGAAGGCGACCGTGGTGATCAACTGCCGCAAGCCTTCCTGCCCGACCACGATCACGGCATGTTCGACGCTGTTGATGGTGGTGGCCTCACCGCTGTTCTGGATGGCGGCATTGGCCAGCCGCAGTACGGAACCCACCAGCACCAGGTCGTTCGAAATCTTGCGCGCGATATCGGCGCCGGCGAAATTCTCGCTGCGCAGGCTTTGCAGCAGTTGCGGGATCACGCCTGGCATGCGGCGCAGCATGTCGGCGGCATTGTGGCCCGATTGCGCGGCCAGGATCAATTCGTGCAACACGCGGCCTTCCGGCGCCGTCGTATCGAGCGATTCGTTTTCACGCAAGGCAAACAGCCAGCGCTGGAAGGTGGAATTGACCAGGTCTTTCTGTTCGAAGTCGGGGCCGCCTTCGAGGGCAGGCGACAGCACCGGGATTGGCGCAGGCGCAGGCGTTGGCCGCGGCGGCGGGGCAGCTGCGGCCGGCTGCGGCCGGCTTTCAGGTTTGGCGAGCAGTTGCTTCAGCCATTGGAACATGGGTGTTTTCCCAGCAATTGTTATGAAAGCATTGTAGCCCAGGCCGCAATCTTTGAGGATGGTCAAACTGCTTGCTGTTGCGTAACGGTACGATGGAACAGCGTATCACCGGAATCAGAGGAGCAATATGGAAGCCGACCTGCGACAGTACCTGACGTTCCGCCTGGGCGGCCTTGAATACGCGCTGGACTATCGCCGCGTGCAGGAGTTGCGTCCATTGAGTGCGCTCGAACGCATTGCGTCGGGTGGAGAAATCGTTGAAGGCGTGGCTTTGTCGCGCGGCGTCATCATGCCCATCGTGGACATGCGCATGGCATTCGGCCCGCTTCCGCCGGTGCACGATCCGCGCACGGACGTGATCATCCTGCAGCTTTCGACTTGCGTGATGGGGATGGTAACCGACGGTGTCACCGACCTGGTGTCCCTGCCGGTCAGCGCGGTCCACCCCCTGCCGCATGTGGGCGAGGAGGTGGATTACCTGCTGGGGATGGGGCAGCTCGGCGAGCGCCGGCTGATCATGCTCGATATCGACCGCCTGATGGCGGTGCGGGGGACCGGACGCCAGCGTCAGGCGGCCAGCGCTTCCAGTTGTTCCTGAAGCTCGAGCCATTCGCCTTCCAGCTGCTCCAGCTCCTTGCTGCATTCGACCTGGTCGGCCAGCAGGGTTTTCAGCTTAGGCTTGTTTTCCGCTTCGTAGATTGCCGGATCGGCCAGGGCGGCGTCGATCGTGGCTTTCTGCTCGCTGCGCTGGGCCATGGCCGCTTCCACCTTCTTCAGGCGGTTCTCCAGGGGCTTGCGCTGGGCCGACAGGCGCTGGCGCTGCTCGGCTTCCAGGCGTTTCTGCTCCTTGCGGTCGACCGGGGAAGCTTCGGCTGCGGCCGGCTGGCCGGCAGCCGGCGCGGCGCCGGCGGCAGCGGCAGGCTTGGCCAGCTTGGTTTGCAGCAGCCAGTCCTTGTATTCATCGAGGTCGCCGTCGAATTCGCGCAGGCGGCCGTTCTCGACGATGATGAACTGCTCGGTGGTGGCGCGCAGCAGGTGGCGGTCGTGGGACACCACCAGCAGGGTGCCTTCGAACTGGGCCAGCGCATCGGTCAGCGCCTCGCGGGTTTCCAGGTCCAGGTGGTTGGTCGGTTCGTCCAGCAGCAGCAGGTTAGGGCGCTGCCACACGATCAGGGCCAGCGCCAGGCGTGCTTTTTCGCCGCCGGAAAACGGGGCAATCTTGCTGGTGACCATGTCGCCCGGGAAGTTGAAGCTGCCCAGGAAGTTGCGCAGTTCCTGCTCGCGCACGGTCGGCGCCATCTTCTGCAGGTGCCACAGCGGCGATTCGTCATGGCGCAGCATCTCCACCTGGTGCTGGGCGAAATAGCCGATCACCAGGCCTTTGCCGGTGGTGGCGGTGCCGGTCAGCGGGTCGATATCGCCGGCGATGGTCTTGATCAGCGTCGACTTGCCGGCGCCGTTCACGCCCAGCAGGCCGATGCGCTGGCCTTGCACCAGCGAGAAGGTCACGCCGCGCACGATAGTCTTGTCGCCTTGCTCGGTGTGGTAGCCGCAATCAACGTCTTCCATCACCAGCAGCGGGTTCGGCGCGCTGACCGGGTCGCGGAATTCGAAGCTGAATTCGGCGGCCGCGCGCAGCGGCGCCAGTTCTTCCATCTTGGCCAGCTGCTTCATGCGGCTCTGCGCCTGGCGGGCCTTGGTGGCCTTCGCCTTGAAGCGGTCGATGAAGGACTGCAGGTGGGCGCGGGCGCGTTGCTGCTTCTCGATGGCGGAAGCCTGCAGTACCAGTTGCGCGGCGCGCTGGCGCTCGAAGCCGGAATAGTTGCCCGAGTAGCGCTTCAGCTTGCGGTCGTCGATGTGGACGATCACATTGACGATCTCGTCGAGGAAATCGCGGTCGTGGGAAATGATGATCAGCGTGCCCGGATAGCGCTTCAGCCAGTCTTCCAGCCAGATGATCGCGTCCAGGTCCAGGTGGTTGGTTGGTTCGTCCAGCAGCAGCAGGTCGGATGGGCACATCAGCGCCTGCGCCAGGTTCAGGCGCATGCGCCAGCCGCCGGAGAAGCTCGCCACCGGCTGCTGCATCTGCTCCAGCGAAAAGCCCAGGCCAAGCAACAGCTGCTCGGCGCGCGACTGCACGGTGTAGGCGTCGGCGTCGGCCAGCTCGGTGTGCACGTGGGCGATTTCGATGCCGTGCTCCGGCGAATCGGGCAGCACTTCCAGGCGCGCCAGTTCGGCCTGCAGATGGCGCAGGTGGGCGTCGCCGTCGATGGCGTAGTCGATGGCGGTACGCGGCAGGGCGGGGGTTTCCTGCGCCACGTAAGCCATGCGCCAGCTTTTCGGGAAGTCGATGTCGCCCAGGTCCGGGTGCAGATCGTTGCGCAGCATCGCGAACAGGCTGGATTTGCCGGCGCCGTTGGCGCCGATCAGGCCGATCTTGTCGCCTGGGTTCAGGGTCAGGTCGGCGTTTTCCAGCAGCGGCTTCAGGCCGCGCATCAGGCTGACGTTGGTGAAGCGGATCATTTTCTTGGTCGTTTCATTAAAACCGGTGACTTGCATTGAGGGACGAGAGCTGGACCTAGGGCCAGTTCTCGCCGCCTTGCCGGTTTAGATTTTCAATTGGTCAGCAGTCAGCAGGAACACCATATCATCGCCCTGGCTGGTGGTCAGCCAGGTCAGCCCCAGCTCCCCAAACGCCGCCTCGGCAAACTCTTTCTCATTGCCGATTTCCACGATCAGCAAGCCATCGTCGGTCAAGCGCTCGGCTGCACCTGCAACGATCTTGCGCACCAGGTCCATGCCATCGGCGCCGCCGTCCAGGGCGATCTGCGGCTCGTGCAGGTACTCCTGCGGCAGCTTCGACATCGAAGACGAGTTCACGTAAGGCGGGTTGGTGATGATCAGGTCGTATTTCTTGCCGGCCGGGACGTTCGCGTACAGGTCCGACTGGATCAGGTTCACTCGGTCTTCCAGCTTGTAGGTCTCGACGTTCTTGCGCGCCACTTCCAGTGCATCGGCGGAGATATCGACCGCATCGACTTCTGCGTCAGGGAAAGCGTCGGCCATCATGATCGCCAGGCAGCCGGAGCCGGTGCACAGTTCCAGGATATTCGACACGTTCTCGGCATCGTTGACCCACGGCGCGAAGTAGTTCGGGATCAGTTCCGCGATATAGGAGCGCGGCACGATAGTGCGCTCGTCGACGTAGAAATTGTAGGTGCCCAGCCAGGCTTCGTTGGTGATGTAGGCCGCCGGCACGCGCTCTTTGGCGCGGCGCTCGATCACTGCCAGCACTTCAGCCACTTCCTCCGGCTGCAGGCGCGCATCCATGAACGGCTCCAGGCGGTCCAGCGGCAGCGCCAGGGTATGCAGGGTCAGGTAGGCCGCTTCATCGTAAGCCTCGGCGCTGCCGTGGCCGAAGAACAGCTTGGCCTTGTTGAAACGGGTGACTGCGTGGCGAATCAGGTCGCGCGGGGTGGTGTACAGGGTGGTATCCATAGTGTTCTTCTCAGCGCAGGAGGTTTTCCAGGGTGCGGCGGTAGATGTTCTTCAGCGGATCGATGAAGCGGACTTCGATGTGCTCGTCGATCTTGTGGATGCTGGCGTTCGGGGGGCCAAATTCTATCACCTGGGGGCAGATCTGGGCGATGAAGCGCCCGTCGGAAGTGCCGCCGGTGGTGGACAGTTCAGTGTCGACGCCCGTTTCATCCTTGATGGCATGGCACAGCGCTTCGGACAGCGTGCCGCGCGGGGTCAGGAAGGGCAGGCCGGACAAGGTCCAGTCCAGCTGGTATTCCAGGCCATGCTTGTCGAGGATGGCATGTACGCGCTGGCGCAGGCCCTCATGCGTGGAAGCGGTCGAGAAGCGGAAGTTGAAATCGATGTGCAGGTCGCCCGGGATCACGTTGTTGGCGCCGGTGCCGGCCTTGATGTTCGACATCTGCCACGACGTCGGCAAGTAGTATTCGTTGCCGTGGTCCCAGACTTCCGCCACCAGGTCGGCCAGTGCAGGCGCGGCCAGGTGGATCGGGTTCTTCGCCAGCTGCGGGTAAGCGATGTGGCCCTGCACGCCCTTGATGGTCAGGCTGCCCGACAGCGAACCGCGGCGGCCGTTCTTGATCATGTCGCCGAGGGTCTTGTCGGAAGTCGGCTCGCCTACGATGCAGTAGTCGATGGTCTCGTTGCGCGCCTTCAGCTTTTCCACCACCTTGATGGTGCCGTCGGTGGCAGGACCTTCCTCATCGGAGGTGATCAGGAAAGCAATCGATCCCTTGTGGCCAGGGTTCGCTGCCAGGAATTCCTCGCAAGCGACCACCATCGCGGCAATCGACGTCTTCATGTCGGCAGCGCCGCGGCCATACAGCTTGCCGTCGCGGTGGGTCGGGTAGAACGGTTCGGATGACCATTTTTCGACCGGGCCGGTCGGCACCACGTCGGTATGGCCGGCGAACACCAGCACCGGACTCTCCGTGCCCTTGCGCGCCCACAGGTTGGTGACTTCGCCGGAGATAATGGTCTCGCAGTGGAAACCGAGCGGTTCCAGCCACGATTTCAAATGGTCCTGGCAACCCTTGTCGTCAGGCGTAACTGATTCGCGGCCCAGCAGCTTCTCGGTCAGGTCGAGGGTACGGGAAGCGCTCATGCTGCGAAGATTTCCTGGTACATGGCGTTGTTGAAGCCGACATGGGCTTTCGTGCCGGCGCCAACCAGCACCGGGCGCTTGATCACGGACGGGTTTTCCAGCATCAGTGCGACGGCGGCATCGGCGCTGGTGACAGCAACCTTGCGCTCGTCGGGCAGGGCGCGCCAGGTCGTGCCTTTCTTATTGACCAGCATTTCCCAGTCCAGGGTTTTCAGCCAGGTGCGCACGGTGGCTTCGTCCAGGCCCTGTTTCTTGAAGTCGTGGAAGGTGAAGTCATGTTGCTGGCCGGCCAGCCATACGCGGGCTTTCTTGACGGTGTCGCAGTTGGGGATGCCGTAGAGGGTAATCATTCGGAAAATAGTGTTGTGCGGGGGGGCGGCCCAGCGGCCGAAGGACGACATTATATCGTGCGGCAGAAGTGATAAACCGTGTTCGTTTTGCCAAGGTGTTCCCAGTTCACTTGTAGGCTCTACGGAATGGACTACGTCACTCAAGGCCGAAGTGAAGATCGATGGCATGTCGCCGGACGTCCTCGGCGAAGCGTGAAATTTATACAGGCCTTTGCTGGCACTGGGATGCCTTGATCGCGAACCAGGAGTTCAATGCCTGCTGGCGGAATGCTGGCGTGAGGTGGCTAAGCCTTTGCGCACGGGGAGCAAAAGTATTCTGCTGCTTGCCTTTGACATGCGCTCGGCGGTAGTTAGCGCAATGCAGCGACCATGTTGCCTTTGATTATGCTTTCCTTATGGAAAATTCGCGGGGTTCGTGTTGGATGGAATGGATCAAATCACGGATTTTCATAGGTTTTTAGGGCTATTCTTTTTGGTATTCCTGGAAAAAGGATTCGATAAACTTATGTAACATATTGAATTTAAAGTATATTTTGTCTTGTTGGATTTTCTGGGGGAACTTAGTGTGAAAATTTTTTAAATAACTGGTTGCGGTTCTTTGTGTCTTTGGGTACACTTTCCCCATCTCATCATTGCGAGGGTGATATGGAGTTGGACGCAAAGCGTAAAGTAAGCCCGAGGGCCCCGGCTATCCCGTTGGAAGAGGCGGTCGACCGTGCGCTTAAGCTCTACAAAGCCGAAGGGCGGCACCCGTCCCGGGTAGAGGTGGCCATTAAACATGTTGGATATACTGCTAAGAGTGGGGCTGCTCTGCAGACTATGGCCGCCATGGGCTATTGGGGGTTGCTCGATCGACCGAAGGATGGCTATGTTGTAGTTTCGAAGGACTTTGAGGACTACTTCCTGCACCCCGACCCCAAGCACAAATTCGTACTGTTGAGGAAGTTCATGGCTGCGCCCAGCCTGTTTGGATCGCTCCTCGGGCTGTATAAATCGCGACTGCCATCGGATGAAACGATTAAGTACGATTTGATTCAGCGGGGGTTTAATCTTACTGCCGCGACGACATGCCTGGCTGTCTTCAAGAAATCACTGGCGTTCTCCAATTACTTCGCGCATGAGGCTGTGGAAACACGCGAGGAGGTGGTTGATGCGCTCGTATCCGATGAGTTGGATGCGGTCGATGCACCCAAGATTGCACATACTAAGGAAAAGGTTGTGGAACTCGAAGAGGCTTCGACGAGAGGGCTGCGTATGCCTGTGAAGCTAAGTGGTGGTAGAACTGCTTGGATTGAGTTCCCAGAGCCATTCTTTAGTGCTGATCGAAACAGACTCAAAGGATTTATTGACCTCCATCTCGCAAATGACGAGGAGGTAACTGAATGAGTGTAATCGAAGTATGTATAAAAGATAAGGGTCAACGCAGCGCCAACTGCATTGACCCCTTTATCTCCCTGGACTTGCCAACTGTCCGAAGGGAGGCCGGGAAAGACCCGACTATTGCATCCTCATTATGGGGAGACAGGTCTCCGGTGTCAAGAGATTGGCGATCTGGGAGACTTCGATGGATATTCGAAAAGATGCCCCCGCTGGCTTTCATTGGGTTTATTGCGAATCCTTTAAGCACTGGCGTACTGGGAAACCGGTATTTCGAAAGAATGGGGGATATTTCCGCTTTTTAGTGCGTAATCGCTAGAGGGCTGAGCGACGGAGTCATTGCACACGACTCCGTCGCCTTTAATGGGCAATGTTTTCGCGCGAAGATCAAGTGATCTTATCTTATCGCCATTTGCTGGGCCTGCAGCTTATCTCGCAGCTTCTTAGCATTCGCCTTCAAGGAAAATCAGTGCGGGCAATATTTATTGAAAGCGGGCATATAAACTGCGTTGAACTCCTTTGGTAGTCGCTTCGGCCGGCCACTGGTAAGCTCGATGCACCAGGTGCCAGCGGGCGCGCAGCACCGTGGTGCTGTCGCGCTGGCGCACCAGCTGGAAGCAGCGCTGCATCGACAGCGGGCTGTCGCCAGGCAGCAGCCAGGTGCCAAGCAGCAGTTCTTCACCCGCGTTGGCGAAGATGTAATCGAACTCGCTGCGGCGGATCGCCATGCCGCGGTCCAGCCGCTTGTAAGCGGCCAGCGCCAGGCCAAGCGCATTGGAATGCGCCCAGCCGGCTTCCTCGCACCAGCGCACGTAGACCGCGTTGTTGGTGTGATCGAGACCGTCGATGTCGGAGGCTTGCGGCGTGATCGGCAAGACGAAGGGATCCGGGCCGGTCCCAATCGGGCGCCCTCATGTCCCCGGGACCAGCTTCGGCGCTGGCTTGACGGTGTCGTAGCTGCCTTTGGTCTTGACCCAGCCGCGCCACGTGTTCTGGAATTCGACCTGCTCTGTGAAGTAGGCGATGCCGCCGAACTCCACCTTCAGTTCAACGCAGTCTTTCGCAATCACACCAGAGACCAGTCGCTGCAGCGGAGGGCTGTCCGGGTAAATGACATCCGATGGATTGAATTTCTCGCCGATGTCGGCGATCAAGGGGTGCGGCTTGTCGAGCCGGCCCAGCAAGGCCAGCACATCTTGCGGCAATTCGCGTAGCGATGCGACAGGCCGCGCTGTCTCGGCCGGGCAAGCTTGCGCCTGCACCGCCGGAACCAGCGCGAACAGCAGGACGGCGGTCCGCAAGATCAGCGTTTCTTCAGGATCGAGCCAAGCACGCCACGGATGATTTCGCGGCCAACCTGCGAGCCGATGCTGCGCGCGGCGGATTTGACCATAGCCTGTACGGCCGTATCGCGCTTGCTGCTGCCGCCGAAGATGCCGCCCAGGACATCGCCGAAGATGGAGCCGCCACTGTCGGCCGGGGCTTCGGCTGGTGCTGGCGCGGTGCCTCGGCCCATCGGGGCGCGGCCGCCAGGGGCCGGGGCGGCACTGCCGCCGGCGTTGGTGTTGCCAACGCGGCCGGTCAGCTTCTCGTAAGCCGATTCGCGGTCGACGGCTTTCTCGTATACGCCGGCCACCACCGAGTTGTCACGCGCCGCCTGGCGTTCGGCTGGCGTGATCGGGCCGAGTTGCGAAGCCGGCGGCAGCACGAACGCACGCTGCACGATCTGCGGCGTACCTTTCTCGTCGAGGAAGGACACCAGGGCTTCGCCCACGCCAAGCTCGGTAATTACTTGCGCCACGTCGATTGCCGGGTTCGGGCGGAAGGTCTCGGCGGCGGACTTGACGGCCTTCTGGTCGCGCGGGGTATAGGCGCGCAGGGCGTGCTGCACGCGGTTGCCCAGTTGGCCCAGCACGGTTTCCGGAATGTCGAGCGGATTCTGCGTGATGAAGAACACGCCGACGCCTTTGGAGCGGATCAGGCGCACCACCTGTTCGATCTTTTGCAGCAAGGCCTTCGGCGCTTCGGCAAACAGCAGGTGGGCCTCGTCGAAGAAGAACACCAGCTTCGGTTTGTCGAGGTCGCCCACCTCCG
>Ga0102591_1001874_pt1 | contig 25754 bp, 21 predicted proteins | sample AraplaCol_mCL_r2_2_FD_76860 | JGI IMG/M metagenome (GOLD analysis project Ga0102591, IMG submission 76860) | Arabidopsis root microbial communities from North Carolina, USA - plate scrape MF_Col_mCL_r2 (SPADES assembly) (version 2) | ecosystem: Host-associated > Plants > Roots > Endosphere... | reverse complement strand
TTGCCGCCACATTCGGCACATAGCCCAACTTTTCGACGGCCTCGATAACGCGTAGCCGCAAGGTTTCCGAGACCGTTGCCGGCTTGCGGAGCACGCGCGAAACCGTGATCGGGCTGACACCCGCCAGGCTAGCAACATCGTCGAGAGTTATTCGGCGCATAAAAGCATTGTCCAAATACAAAAGGTCACAGAGCAGCGAGAAACAAGCAGAACAAAGTGATACTCCACAATTGACAGCGCTATCAAATAGAATTTGACAGCGCTGTCACGTATGTTAACGTTTCGATCGTTCCGCAAAGGGCAGGGTGGAGCCTTTTCGGACCAAGCGTACCAATGACAATACTGGAGGTTGAGAATATTGGAGGGCGGCTGCGTCCGCCTCTGGAGGAGGACATCCATGCTTAAAAACGTGAAAGCGAATTCTGCGCGCGTTGCGGCAGTTTCCGCACCGATCCTTGCGCTGTTGTGCGGCGCTGCATATGCAGAACCGAAAGTTGTGAACGGACCAGCAGCTGATCCAGGCTGCATGACGCCTTGGGCTTCCGATACTCAGTTTCTGCAGTATCCGAAAAAGGAAGGTCCTTACCGCATCGCGCTCGCCAACGGCTACATTGCCAACACATGGCGCATCCAGATGGTCCAGACCGCAAAGGCCTATGCGGCGCAACCGGACGTCAAGGCGAAGTTGAAGGAGTTCAAGGTTGTCTCAACCGGAGAGGACGTGCCGGCACAGATTTCAGCGATCAACAACTTCATCGACGCCGGCTATGATGCGATCGTCGTCAATGCTCAAAACCCGACAGCCTTTGGCCCCGTAATCAAGAGAGCCAAGGAAGCTGGCGTCGTGCTCGTAGCATTCGACAACACCCTGGACACGAAAGACGCGATCAACGTCAACGTCGATCAGAAGGGCCTTGGTGTCACCTGGGCCGAGTGGCTTGTCAAACACCTGCCGAACGGCGGCAAGATTTTGGAAGTCAGGGGTGTCGCTGGCACGTCCGTTGATACCGACCGCCATAATGGCATCAAGGAAACACTGGCAGCCTCCGGCAAGAAGTTCGACGTGACCGAAGTCGTCGGCAAATGGGATGACGGCGTTGCCCAGAAGGCGACGGCAGATGCTATAGCGACAAATGGACCGTTTGACGGGATTACCGCCCAGGGTGGCGACACCGGTGTCGTTCAGGCGATGATCGACGCGAAGCACCCCTTCGTTCCGTTCGGCGGCGAGACCGAAAATGGCTTCCGAAAGCTTTGCGCCGCTCATGCGGGCGAGGGGCTAGTTTGCTCGTCAGCCGGGACAGGGCCAGCTCAGGTGGCTGTCGCCATAAAGACTGCCATCGCAGCTCTTGAGGGCCAGGTCGTCCCGCAAGCCGTCAAGTTGCCGACGGCACTCGTGTCGCATCCCGACTTGAAGAAGGATCAGGACTATTACCCTGATCAGTCCGACAACTTTTTCGTCGGCAACTCCTTCCCGACTTGCGGCATCAATTTCACGGCGCAAGAAATCATGGGGCAGACCAAGGAAAACCAATAGCAGCAAGTGCCCATGGGATCGACTGCGGGCATGCGTGCTCGCAGTCACAGGCGAAATGCACCCGATGGGAGGGTGATCTTGTCAGAACCACTGTTGCGCATGGAAGGCATATCGAAACGCTACGGCGGCGTCATAGCCCTCAACGAGGCCGATATTGCAATTCGACCCGGCGCGATCCATGCAGTCCTCGGCGAGAACGGTGCAGGAAAATCGACGCTGATCAAAATCATGGCCGGGGTGACGATACCCGACGACGGCCGAATGCTGCTGGATGGCAAGGCGGTATCTTTCTCGTCGCCTGCGATGGCGAATGCGGCCGGGATCGTTTCGGTCTTTCAAGAGCTGTCGCTCATTCCCGACCTTTCGGTCGCCGACAACATCGTCATCAGCAATCCGCCCAGGCGTTTCGGGATGATCAACCGCGGCGCCCAGCGACGGATCGCCGAGGAGGCGCTTTCGCGCGCCGGCGCCTTCGACATCCATCCGTCATCGCTGGTCAAGGACCTTCCGCTTTCCCGTCGCCAAATGGTCGAGATTGCCAAGGCTCTCGCGCGCAGCCCTCGGCTGATGATCCTGGACGAGGCGACCTCCGCCTTGAGCAAGTCAGATGTCGACAAGGTCTTCAGTGTCCTGAAGCGACTGCGATCGGAGGGATTGGCGCTCGTCTATATTTCGCATCGCATGCATGAAATTGCAGAACTCGCCGACGACTGTACCGTGTTCAGGAACGGGCGTAGCATCGAATCCTACAAAGCCGGGACGAAGACCGATCAGCAGGTTGTTGAGCTGATGATCGGTCGGGAATACAAAAGTGTGTTTCCAGCCAAGCCGGGCGTCGAGATTTCGAGGCCGCCCGTCCTTTCCTGCTCTGGCTTGTGTTGGGGAGATCGTCTGACTGACATTACATTCGATGCGCGCCCGGGCGAAATTGTGGGCGTGGGCGGCCTGGACGGGCAGGGTCAACGCGAGCTCCTGCTGGCGCTTTTCGGCGTGCTTCGCGACGTCAGGGGCGACGTGCGGATCGATGGTCGCAGTGTGCGATTGACCAGTCCCAAGGAGGCGAAGTCGCAGGCAACCTCCATTGCTCTCATCCCGGAAGATCGAAAGACCGAGGGGTTGATGCTGCCCATGACAGTGCGGGAGAATCTTTCGATAGCGGCCCTTGGCAGCGTTTCGCGGAAAGGTGTCATCGATCGCGGCGCGGAGGCCGCTTGCGTTAACGAACTCTTGAAGCTCCTTGCCATCAAAGCGGCGAACATCGACATGCCGGTCAGCAATCTGTCCGGTGGAAACCAGCAGAAGGTTGTCATTGCCAAATGGCTGATGAACCAGCCCCGGATCATACTGTTGAACGATCCCACACGCGGCATCGACGTCGGGACCAAACAGGAGATTTACCAGCTGCTGCGAAAGCTTGCGGACGGTGGCGCGGCAATTATCTTCTATTCCACCGACTACGACGAGCTGATTGGTTGCTGTGATCGAGTCCTTGTGATGTACGACGGCACGATCGCCAGCATGCTTGAAGGTGACAATATCAACGAACGCGCGTTGATCGGCAGTGCGTTGAACATCGCTGCCAAACAGGTGGAGCGGGGGCCAACACTGTGAACACGGGAAAGGTCGGTGAATGGCGATTCCGGTACGAGCTTCATAAAGGAACGCTTCTTGCCGCGGCCCTCTTTGTGGTGATGTTCGTCATCTATGTTTCCAACCATCCAGCGGGCTTCACACCAAACGTTGTGCAGACAGCGTCCAACAAGGCAACGCTCCTCGCCTTCGTCGCGATGGCGCAATGTCTCGTGGTGATCACGGCGGGCATAGACCTTTCGGCCGGGATGGTCCTGGTTCTGTGCAACTGTCTCGCATCCTGGCTTGTCGTCGGCACACCGCTGCAGACGGGCTTCGGCATCGTCGCCGTGCTGGCGGCGGGTCTCGCCTGCGGCACCTTGAACGGTCTGATCATCATCTTCGGCAGACTGCAGCCGATCGTCACGACAATCGCCACCAGTGCTATCTTTTTCGGGCTTGCGCTACTTTTGCGGCCAACGCCGGGCGGCTCCGTTAACGAGACACTTGCTGACGTCTTTACCTCCAAGATGTTCGGAGTGTTGCCCACCAGCCTGATCGTTCTCGCTGCCACGATACTGTTGGTCTGGATCCCGTTCAGCAGGTCGGTTTATGGGCGCGCAGCCTACGCCGCCGGGTCTTCGGAGTATGCTGCCTATATGTCCGGCATGCCGCTCAAGCGGGCTAAGCTTCTGGCCTATGCCCTTGCGGGGCTCTTGTCGGCCATGGGCGGACTTTATCTCACCTTCTTTTCCTATACAGGCGAGGCGGCCTTTGCGAGCGGCAATGCTTACACGCTCTACTCGATTGCTGCAGTTGTCCTTGGAGGCGTGTCTCTGGCGGGGGGCAAGGGCAGTGCCGTCGGCGCCGTGTTCGGGGCGCTTGCCTTCCGCACGATCGGCGATCTTCTTTTCGTTTTTGATCTCGACCCACTCTGGCAGCCTCTGTTCCAGGGCATCGTGTTGATGCTGGCGATCGGCATTGGCTCGATCGGGCTGGCCCGTGTACGCAATCGACTGGAATGGTTCCAATGAGCGAAGATGCTTTCGGCATGGGGCATTCAATCATTCCTCGTCGGCTGCGGGGAAGAGATCCCGCGGTGGCGATCGCCTTCGGTTGTATCCTGCTCCTGCTGCTTGGCGGATCGATCTATTCTTCGAATTTTCTCTCGCCCGATTACCTCCTGCAACAGTTGAAGGTGGCCTCCTTCCTCGGCGTGATCGCGACGGGAATGATGATGGTAATCCTGCTTGGGCAGATTGATCTGTCCGTTCCGTGGACAGTGACCGCTGGCGCGATGATGGCCTGTGCTGCGACGGCTTATGGCGCAGGCGGATCACTCCTGGCAATTCCATTCGGGATTGCATGCGGGGCAGCGATTGGTCTGGTCAACGGACTTGCCGTCGCCTACCTGCGCATTCCCTCTATGATCATCACGCTCGCGACCAACGCCGTCGTGCAGGGACTGATGGTCGTCTACACGGGCGGGTTCTCGCCGCAGGATTCTGCCTCTCGGGCGATGCGATTTCTCGCGACCGGATACACCATCCCCTCTTCCCCCAACGGCGTTCTTGTCTGGCTTGCCGTTGGCATACTGGCGGTTTTCCTGTTGACCAGAACGACCTTCGGTCGATCGCTCTATGCAATCGGAAACCGCGAACGGGCGGCCTATATGTCGGGCATCGATACCCGGCGTGTTACCATGATCGCCTTTGTCATCTCGGGTTCGCTCAGCGCACTTGGTGGAGTCTTGCTGGCCGGTTATGCGTCAAAAGCCTCACAATCGATGGGCGACGCCTATCTTCTGCCGTCAATCGCGGCCGTGGTCCTTGGTGGAACCCATGTACTTGGTGGAAAAGGGACCTACCTCGGTACGGTGGCAGGCGTGATCCTTATTACCCTACTGCAGTCGATCCTTTCGGTAATGCAAATTGAAGAGGCGGGTCGCCAGCTGATCTACGGCGTAGTGATCGTAAGCATGCTTTTGCTCTATGGGCGGCAGAAGACCTGAAGCCGGTTGGCGGCGGATCCGCTATTGAGCCCGATCGAACGTTGCGACGTTCAAGTCATACACCAATGCGATTGCGATCAGCTGAGCCTAGCTAGTGCCCATCCATAAACAGTAAGCTGCTGAAATTATTGTATGAATCGCGATATCTCGGCGGGCAAAGCCCGGCGGTTTCAGGTATACTTTAGATCAAGCGACTGATTCTAAAGACAAACCCGTAACCGCCGGAGCCGACAATGCGCCAAGAACGCACGGTCCAAGCCAGTGTATTCGATCTTTTCGCCGAACACGAGATCGGCCGTGAACTGAAGGCGATGTCGCAATGGCTGGATGAGCATGGTGATCTGCTCGGGCTGGTGACGCGGGACCTGCGCCGGCATGGTCTCAAGGAGACCGGTCGCGAGGGGCTGCCGGCCGAGGCTGTGCTGCGCTGCGCGCTGCTCAAGCAGTATCGCCAGTTGAGTTACCAGGAACTGGCCTTCCATCTCGAAGACTCCGCCTCGTTCCGCGCCTTTGCCCGGCTGCCGTGGGGGTGGAGCCCGAAGAAGTCGGCTTTGCACAAGACGATCAGCGCGATCCGGGCGCAAACCTTTGAGAAGATCAACCAGGTGCTTCTGGCGAGCGCCCGGCAGGAGAGGCTGGAAAGTGGCAAGGTCGTGCGTGTGGACAGCACCGTCACGGCCGCACTGATCCACGAGCCGAGCGACAGCAGCCTCTTATGGGACTGCGTGCGGGTGATGGTGCGGCTGTTGCAGCAGGCCGATGCGCAGGGCCGTGCCATCCCATGGCACGACCACCGCCGCGCGGCAAAGAAGCGGGCTCGGGCGATCGAATATACCCGCGGTCGCCCGAAACGGGTGAAGCACTACTGCGAACTGCTCAAGATCACGCGCATCACCTTGAGCTATCTCAAACACGCGGTTGAGCGGTCGACCCTGGCGGCGGGCCCGGCAGTTGAACTGTGGCAGGCGCAAGTCTGCCACTATAGGCCGCTGATCGAGCGGATCATCGCCCAGACCGAGCGGCGGGTCCTGGCTGGCGAGCCGGTCTCCGCCGGCGAGAAACTGGTGAGCCTGTTCGAGCCGCATGCCGACATCATCGTCAAGGGCAGCCGCGACGTCGACTACGGCCACAAACTCAATCTGACCACCGGCAGAAGTGGACTGATCCTCGACCTCGTCATCGAAGCCGGCAATCCGACCGACAGCGAGCGCTTCTTGCCGATGCTGGAACGCCACATCGCTTTTTACGGTGAGCCGCCGCGTCAGGCCGCGGCCGATGGCGGCTATGCCAGTCGCGAAAATTTGAGTGGAGCCAAAACCCGCGGCATCCGCGACATGGCCTTCCACAAGAAGCGCGGTCTCAGCATCGAAGACATGGTCAGCAGCCGCTGGGTGTATCGCAAGCTGCGCAACTTCCGCGCCGGCATCGAAGCCGGCATCTCTTGCCTGAAACGCGCTTATGGCTTGGGGCGCTGCACTTGGCGTGGGCTCGACCACTTCAAGGCTTATGTCTGGTCGTCGGTGGTCGCTTACAATCTCGCCCTCTTCGCACGCCTCAGGCCGACCTGACACCCTCATCCGGCAGCGTTCAGAGCACACCCGGCGAGCGGCGGCCGATACCTCATGACCCCATTGCAGCCAGATCGCGCTTCGCGCCACAACCTGCAGGGTTCTGTGCCATCACCCGTCCCAACAAACATCATTCAGTGGACGAGCAACCTTGAAAACCCAGAAAAACAGGCGTTTATGGACGGACACTAGCTAAGGCGACAGACGATGTTCGTCGTCGATGAGCGTCACCCGACTGGGTAACGCGGCGCTCCATTGCCAGAGGACAAGGTTGAGATCATTGTCAGTTGCCCCGTGCGCAAAACTCCTCACTAGCAATCCGTGAAAACCCGCCTGGCTGAGTGCGCGGGCGAACGCCTGCGTCAATGCCTCCCCGTGTTTCCTCATTTGATCGCGCCATGCCGGATCAGCAAGCATGCTGGCGTCCATTCCTTCGCTTCGCAGAGCGACCTCGTCCCGGCAGTCGAAAACACGCTCAATGTCGGCGTCGTAAGATACCAGCGTGGTCGGCTGCAAGCTGCCGACCTGATTGGCCTCTCGTAGCGCGGCAATTACGGACAGAGACGTATAGAGCGCCGGGGTTCCTTTTCGGTTGAACCGTCCGCCATAGAGTTCCGCTCCACGCCCGGACAAAGCGTCTTGCGCGTAGATCGGGTTGAGCGCGCGATAAAGGGTGCCCTTAAAGTGCATCGGCAAGTCAGGCGTGAACGCCCGCATCGACTGCATCGATGTAGTCAAGGACGTCGTTCGCGCGTCCATCACGCACCAGTTGCATTGCCGTCAAACCGGAAAATCCCGACAAGGGCTCCGAGCGATACCAGGCATAAGCCATCAGAGCCGAACCGAACCGGGGCTCGACCTTGTTGATGATTTCTGTGACCTCGCGTAGTCGCCGCTGCGTCTTGTCGGAACGAATGCGATCCTTACGCTGGATGGCATCCTTGCCAAGTCCAGCGGTCAGCGCGATTTCCTCGCTGGTCGTGCGCAATGCTTGCGCGATCTTGCGGGGCGAGAACAGGCCGCCGTCTGCATACCGAGCAAGACCCATGATATCCAAAACTCCCATACATGCCATTGATACTGACGTTATATAGCGTCAATTCCACTGTGATTCAATGGCTGGCACATTGGCGCCGGAACGGCGTCCCCTTGAACCCTCCGTCTGATTTGTTTGCAGGCCAGCAGGCTCAGAGCCACACAGGCACAAGACGGTTACACGGTCGGCATTGGTACCGCGTTCACACAAGTGAACGTCTGCGGATCCGAGCTCGACCATTGTTGAAACTCATGTGGCCATTCTTCCAGCCGGCGAGGACACGGCCGACCTCGCGCACAGCCGCCATCGGACCGACCGCATCGACAAGCACGATGGTCGCGTCACCGCCGACCCAAAGGCCGTGCGGAACGCCGAGCTGCCTCGCTGCCGATTGTCCTACCATCTCAAAAACCGAGCGCATGTCCTCGTCCCGCGAAAGCTGTGCAATATTGGCATAGAGATTTGCCATCCGGATCAGCGAGGCGTCGCCATAGGGAGTGAAGGGATTCATGACGTTGTTGGTGGCGATTGAGGTGACGACGCCGCGTCGCGCGATGACATGCGCCGGTGCGACGCCCCGCGGCACCAGTCGGTCGTGCCCGCGGCCAGTGAGAAAGAGATCTGTCGCCGGAAGAACGGTGAGCGCGATGCCCGCTGCAGCAAGTTTGTCTGCGATATGAATGACATCGGCCAGCGGCATGGCCGAAAGATTGGTGACGTGGCCGATTGCGACCCGTTCTTGCCAGCCATGGCGCTCTGTGGCCGCGATAACCGCCGGCAAATCGCTCTGGCCGGGATCCAGATGGAAATCGAGATGAAAATCCACTGCGACGCCGTGCCTGACAGCGAGGGAGAAGATCAGGTCCACATGCCTGACTGGATCGGGATCAGTGTAGGGGCAGCCACCGACGAGATCGGCCCCTTCTGAGAGCGCCCGGTCGAGCATGTCCAGCATCTGCGGCTCATTCGTGAGACCGTCCTGCGCGAACGCGCAGATTTCAATATCAATCGCAAAAGCGTATTCCGTCTTGACGCGCTTGATTGCCTCGAAGGAGCGAAAGCCTGCGCGCGGATCGATCTCGACGAAGGTTCGCATCCGTACAGTACCGTGCGAGATCGCCTTTTCGACGACCTGGGCGGCGCGATCGTAGACGTCCGCCTCGGTGAAGTCTGCCTTGGCGCTGGAGGTCTGTCGCACGGCTTCAGCAAGTGTTCCCTCGCAGATCGAGCAACGATCGAGGATGCAGGCCTTGTCCAGATGGACATGCGTGTCGACGAAACCACCAAACGCAAAAGCGCCATCGCCTTCGAAGTCCTCGACGGCCTCGCAACGAAACCCGGGCTCGATCGCCACGATCCGGTTGCCACGAACAGCGATATCGACGAGTCCACCATGCTCCTTCACCCGGACATTGCGGATAAGCAGGTCGAGCGGACTGTCGCTTGCAGTGCTCATAGGCCGATTGCCCCGCCGTCACTGCGAGGGTCGTGAGCTGCTTCCAACATGCCGTCACCACTGATGCGGATGATACCGGCCTGACCGCCGAGCGGACTGAGCGGAGCGATGGTCGTGACCTCATGGCCCATCAAGGCAAGCGCCGCGATCACGTCACTGCCAATATTCTCCTCGATCTTCAGGTTGTCGCGGCTATCGGAAAAGGTACGGCCGAGCAGGAAGCGCGGCCTGGAAAGGGCCGCCAGGGGATCGAGGCCATGGTCTATGAGGAGGCTCAACAGCAGTGCCAGCGTCTGCGGCTGACCGTCGGCACCTTGCGTGCCATAGACCAGATGCGGGCGGCCGCCCTTCAGCGCCAGGCCGGGATTGAGGGTGTAGAATGGCCGCTTTCCAGGCCCGAAGCGGTTCGGGCTTATGGGATCAATGCTGAAGGCGGCGCCGCGGTTCTGCCAGAGAATGCCTGTATCGCCGGCAAGGACGCCGCTGCCCCAATCGAAATAGATACTTTGGAGCATGGAGGCTGCCCGCCCTCTGGAATCGACTGCGGCCAGGAAGGACGTGTCGCCCTGCCGATAGGGATGCGCCCAGGCGGCAGCACGGATGGGGTCAATTGCGGCGGCCTTCCCGGCAAGTCGATCGGGATTAAGGAGTGCCCCGGAGACATCGTCACCGAATGCCGGATCAGCAATCAGATGCCGGTCGCGAAATGCCTGTTTCACCGCCTCTACCAGCAGGTGATAATAGGATGCACTGTCGACCGCCTTGTCTGCCGGCAACAGATGAGCGAGCACGCCCATGATAGCGAGTGTGGTCACGCCCTGGGTCGGGGGTGGCGGCGCCAAAAGCACTGTTTCACCATAGGACAGTCGCAGGGGCGCAACGACCTGGGTGCTTGTCGCGGCAAGATCGGCAGCAGTAAGCGGCGAGCCGGCCGCGGCAAGACCGCTTGCGATGCGGCCGGCGAGCGCCCCCTCGTAGAATTCGCGGGCGCCGTTGCTGGCGATCGCTTCGAGGCTCCTCGCCAGGGCCGGCTGGCACTGGATGCCGTCCCGCCTGAAAAGGTTGCGAAATCCCGGCCACGCGTCGGATTCGGCGGCGCGAAAATCGAACCAGAATGCCTGCGACGCGCTCACGGCGTAACCGTTTCCGGCCAGGGCGATCGCATCGTCCAGCAATCCCGACAGGCTCTCGGTGCCACCCCAAGCGGTTGCGGAATAGCTGAGCACCTTGTCCCAGCTGTCGACCAGGCCGGCGGTGGTCAAGGTCGAGGCAGCGCCGCGCAATGGGATCGTGTTGCCGGGGACGGCAACATCTGCCGCCTGGCCTATCCCGAGGAACGTCCGTGCATCGCCGGCCTCGTCGGAGACCATCCAGACGGCGTCTCCGCCGAGACCACAGAAATGCGGGTAGACGACCGAAAGTGCTGCTCCAGCCGCGACCAGCGCCTCGATCGCATTCCCGCCGCGTGAAAGCACCCGGGCACCGGCTTCGCTGGCCAGCCAATGCGGTGTTGTCACCATGCCATCACGCGATCGCGCGCCGCCCGTTTCGGTCTGCCTGCTTGAAAATTGCATCAGCGGACCACTGCGCCGTTATCGGCCACCAACCGACCCTGCTTGAAGACGCGTCGCGGCTTGGGGACGGCGACGACTGCCTCCGGAATATGGTCGGCGGCGAGTGTCACGAAATCAGCCTTGGCGCCGACGGCGATGCCATAGCCTTCAAGATTGAGCGCCTTGGCGCCTCCTGTCGTAACCACATCGAAAGCCGCGGAGAGCTCGGTATCGGTATAGAAGCCGGAGCGATAGGCGATGATCTCTGCCCGACGGAGCATGTCGCCATCGCCGAAGGGCCACCACGAATCGCGGATATTGTCATTGCCTGAAAAAACATTGACGCCGGCGGCCCGCAGCAATGCGACCGGCGGGAAATTGTGATTTCCTGGAGCGTTGGTCATGATCGAGACGCCGCTTTCTGCAATGACGGCGGCGATCTTCTTTGCGGCATCCGGGGCGAGGTCCCCAAGCCCGTAGGCGTGACTGACGGCGACATGCCCCTGCATGCCGAGTGCTGCGGTCCGCGCGCAGATCTCCTCGATCGTCATGGCGCCCATCGTGCCGGCATCGTGGAGATGTATGTCGACATCGACACCCCGTTTTTCGGCAATTCCAAAGACCACGTCGAGATGCCCCTTGATATCACGATCGAAGGACAGCGGATCGAGCCCGCCGACCAGATCGGCTCCCATGCCAATCGCCTCGTCCATCAGGTCGCGCGTGCCGGGGCTCTTCAGGATACCGCTCTGCGGGAAGGCCACGAGCTGAATGTCGATGATGTCCTTATATTCTTCGCGGACGGCCAGGATGGTTTCGAGCGATTTCAGCCCGACCGAGCCATCGACCATGACATGGCTGCGCATCTGCAGCGCGCCGTTCGAAATGCACAGATCGAGCTGGCTGCGGGCACGTTCGTCCATCGGTGCGGCGGCCGCCATGTTCTCGGCCTGGAAGGCGACGCGCTCATGCACGTCAAACCCGTTGGTGCAGGGTTTATGCGGGATCCACTTGTCGCCGTAGAAGCTCGTGTCCAGATGGATGTGGCCCTCAACGAAGCCCGGGACGAGAAGCGCACCGGCAATATCGAGCGTGCGCGCAGAGCCGGAGCTCGACCCAGCAGCAGCAATGGAAGAGATGCGGCCGTTGGAGACCAGAATGTCGTTGAGCGTGCCGTCGGCGAGCTTGGCGTTTGTAAAAAGTGTTTCGGTCACCGGGATCTCCCTTGATTTCTTTGTTGTATCATCAATACGTCTCGCCGACGGGATCGGGGAGGCGCCCTGCACGCCTTCGATCAGACCAGGTCATGCCCCTTATATCGGCATCCGCCAGTTCCTGACCCTTGGTCACCTTTACCGTGCCTTTCTGGTCCCTGGTCTCGCGGGCAAACGGCTCCAGTTTGCCACTTCTGCGGCCTCAATTTCGGCGACGACCGGCGCGGGCAGGTCCGGATTGCTCGTCGTCATCTTGGCATATCCACCCGACTCTTGGCTACATGATAACTGCGATCATGTATGCAACAATGATGCCAGATTGTATCGGAAAGGAATTTCGGATGGCACAGAGTGTCTAGATAGTTGGACTTATTCGAGGAATGCCGCTGACACCATCACGTACCCGACCCGCGTGGCGTCGCCGGTTTCAGGATGCCTACATAAAATGCATAATCATGTATACATGATTGAAAAAGCGGCAGCCTAGCCGCTGCCACGGGCGGAAAAGCGCGACAGGATCGAGCCGAGATCCAGTTCCGCCGCGGTATCGTCCTCGAGCAGGGCCCTGTTTTCAACCGATGACAGGTGGTCGTCCATCAGATGCTCTGCCGCAGCGATATCCCCCTTCTTGAGCGCGCCGATCAGTCCGGAATGTTCGCTGATGGCGCACTCGCTCGAGTGTGGCCGGCTGTACATGGCCAGGATCAGCGAACAGCGGGATACGAGTTCGGAGAGATATCGTTCGAGCAGCGCATTGCCCGAGAGTTCCGCAAGCTTGAGGTGGAATTCGCCGGCTAGCCGGGTCGAGAGGCGCACATCTCCCTTGGCATGGGCGGCCTCTTCTTCCTGCACGTGATCGGAGAGGATCTTCTCGACTACCGGGCTCCAACGCGCGATCACCGCCTTCATCACCTCCCGTTCAAGCGCGCGCCGAACAGCAAAGGCATTGCGCGCCTCGTCGAGGCTCGGCTGGGCAACCGTGGCAGTTCGCTTGTGATAGGTGTCGACGAGCCCCTGGGCCTGCAGTTTCGCCAGCACGGCGCGAACCAAGGTTCTGCTCATGGCAAAGTGCCTGCCAATCTCGTCTTCTGGCAGCCTGGTTCCGGCTTTCAGCGCCTGTTCGATTATGGCCTGTCGGAGAGTGCGATGGGCAACGTCTACCCGGTCAGAATTCGATGACATTGGACTTCAGGAATGTTTTCGGTGAAGTATACGTTATCCCGTGATCATGCGTGCATCAAGGACTTGCCCATATTGCCGAAGGCACCGCGCGTCATGAGCCACGGCCAGGGTCTGCCGCAAGGCAACGAACGGTTTGCGCGTGGACAAGTCAGCGTCCCGATCGCAATAACTGCGAGGGCCATTTCCTCTCATCGAAAGGCGCAGCAACCATGACGGCCCCGGCCCGGCGCGATTTGCGCGAGCTTCGGCCAAATCAGGACCGCTGCTTGTTGAGACGCATGCGCTCGATGATGTGCCGTCCTGATCCACCAACATGTTTGGCAATAGCGTTCGCCGCCCCGTCAGCATCCTGCTCCTTGATGCATCCGATGAGTTCGCGATGCTCCTCAAGAACGTTCGACTGGCGGCTCAGGGAGGTGGGAAAGCCGCGACTTATCGCCCATAAGATCTGACGATGGCGAATCCAGAGATCGACAGCGTGCCTGTTGTAGTGCCGGTCGTACATCAGCCGATGAAACTGCATGTCCAGATTTGAGTGTTTCAGCTCATCCGAAAAATTCAGGGCTTCGATCTCGGCCTGAATGCGCTCCAGTTCATCGACATCTGCTCGCGTCGCAACCCCGACAAACCAGCGCGTCAGCGCCGGCTCGATCAAGACCTCTATCTCGCAGATATCTCTGACGAACTCCTCGTCAATCGGCCGCACTCGGGCGCCGCGATTGGGCATCATGACCACGAAACCCTCGCCGCGCAGCTGCTGCAATGCTTCTCGCACCGGATTGGTGGAGGTGCCCATACGCGCGGCAAGCTCGGCGACCTTCAGGCGCTCGTTGGCCTTGACGCGGCCATGGATGATGTCATCGCGCAGGCGCTCGTAGATGGACGCGCCATTTTCCTCGGTCAACTCGTCACCGTCAGGCATTGTCTGGGGCATTCGCGTTATCGTGGTCATAAGACTGCTTTTAATACACTTTCCCCCGGTTTGCCAATACCTCTTCAAATTGTTTGTACATTCCGATTGACATATAATGTACGATCTGAAAGTTTTCGCTCCACGCGATTGCCGACCTGGCTTTCGTTTTCAGTCGGCGGAGAGGGCCGGTTATCAGGAGGAAAAGAATGGGTTACCAGCAACAGCTGCGTGGCCTCGTCCTATCGACGGGGTTGTTGAGTGCGGCGCTCTTGGGAGCGATTGCTCCTGCCTTTGCGGTGGATTTCAAACAGGCGCCAATGCTCGACGAGCAAGTGAAGGCCGGCAAGCTGCCAGCCGTTGCCGATCGCCTTCCTGAGCATCCCTTCGTCGAAGCGATGGTTGATGGAATAGGCAAATACGGCGGCACGCTGCGCACCACCATTCTCGCCAATGGCGACCAGTACAATCTGACCCGTACCATCGCCAATGAACTGCTCGTTCGCTGGGATCCGGCCTGGCAGAAGGTGATACCTTCGCTGGCGGAGGAATTCACCGCATCGGATGATGCCACCACCTACACCTTCAAGCTCCGCAAGGGGCTGAAGTGGAGCGATGGCCAGCCTTTCACGGCCGATGACATCATGTTCTGGTACGAAGACGTGTTCATGAACGACGCGCTTTCGCCGGCCAAGAACCCGACCTTTACGGTCGCGGGCAAACCGGTAAAAGTGCGCAAGATCGACGATCTGACAGTCGAATTCAAATTCGACAGCCCCTATGGCCTGTTCCTGCAGCAGCTCGCCTACGGCCAGGGTCATCTGCCGGTCATCTACCCCAAGCACTACCTCAGCCAGTTCCACGAGAAGTATAACAAGGACGGCATCCCCGCTCTGCTGAAAGCCAATCCGGCTGCAGGCGATTGGGTGGCGCTGTTCAACTCGAAGGTCTCTCTGACCTTCCAGCCGCCGTACTGGCAAAACCTCCAGCTGCCAACGATGAACCCGTGGATCCTGACGGTACCCTATGCCGACAGCGAACGCGTCGTCGCGACCCGCAATCCCTACTATTGGAAGGTGGATCCTGAGGGCAACCAGCTGCCTTATATTGACGGCGTCACCTGGGCAAAGCTCGACGACCCACAGCTGATGGCGCTGAAGATGACGTCGGGCGAGTTCGATTTCGCGTTCCGCCACATCAATAATTCGACCTTCAAGTCGGTGCTCTTCGATGGCCAGGAAAGCGGCAATTATCGCTTTGTCGACGTGAAGGACCTGCCGGCGAATGATGCCGTCATCCTGCTCAATCTCAACTCGACCGACGACACCAAGCGCAAGCTTTTCCAGAACAAGGATTTCCGCATCGCGCTCAGCCACGCGATCAACCGGCAGGAGATCATCGATCTCGTCTATGTCGGCCAGGGCGCCCCGGCGCAGGTGGCGACGCAGCCCGAGCACGAGCTTTTCAACGAGCGTGAAGCCAAGCAATACACGGAATTTGATCCGAAGCTTGCCAACGACATGCTCGACAAGATCATGCCGAAGAAAGACGCGGAAGGTTTCCGTCTCGACGACAGCGGCAAGCGCTTCACCATCAACTTCATGGTGGCGGACGTTTTCGGGCTCTCCTATCCCGACGTGATGCAGATGGTGCAGAAATACGCCAAGGACGTCGGGATCGACATCCAGCTGCGGACCACGGATCGCGCTCGCTTGAACACCATGTGGGCAGCAAACGAGCAGGATGCCTATATCTGGAACTGCGTGGGCGGCCTGTCTGAAGTCTATACCGACCCGCGTTGTTACATGCCGTTCCAGAAGGCAGATATCTTCTTCGCGATGAAGTGGAGCGAATGGTATTCGAACCACGCCACGGGCGAGGAACCCCCAGCCGAGATCAAGGCTCTCATGGCAGCCTACGACAAGGTCAACGCTGCCGTAGGCGACAGCGACCGCCGCGAGAAGATGAAGGAATTCCTCAATCTTTCCGCTGACAACTTCCTCAACATCGGCATTTCGCGCCCCATGCCGAAATATATGATGGTGTCGAAGAACCTGAAGAATGTCGTCAACGGCATTCCGATCACCGGCAATCTCTGGCATCCGGCCCCGACGCTGACCCAGTGGTACTTCGACAAGCCGGCTAACTAAACTCCTCCGGGCCGGCGGGGAAACTTCCCCCCGGTCCGCCCCTTCGATCCCATCGAGCGGTCAGAAATCATGCTCCGTTATATCGCCAAACGGCTGGTGTTCGCATTACCGACACTCCTTGCCGTTTCCATCATCGCCTTCATCATCATCCAACTCCCGCCCGGTGATTATCTCACGACTCTGATGGCCGACTGGGCAAGCCAGGGTGGGGCGGTCGAAGAGGGCACGGTTGCCGCCATGCGTGAGCGCTACGGTCTCGATCAACCGATGTATTTCCAATATTACAAATGGATGGCCGGGATCCTCATGCATGGCGATTTCGGGATTTCATTCGAGCTCGGCAAGCCGGTCACCGAATTGATCTGGGGCCGCCTTGGCTTCTCGCTCCTCCTGTCCTTCCTGACGCTCTGCTTCGTATGGGCGATCGCCATTCCGATCGGCATCCTGTCGGCCGTGCGCCAGTATTCGATCTCCGACTATTCAGCGACCTTCCTTGCCTTCTTCTTTCTCGCCGTGCCTGACTTCCTGATGGCGCTTTCGGCGATGTACGTCATGTCGGCCTATTTCGGCCAAAGTGTCGGCGGCCTGTTTTCGCCCGCTTTCGTCGACGCGGCCTGGAGTTTTGCCAAGCTTGGTGATTTTGCCAAACACGTCTGGCTGCCCGTGCTCGTCATCGGCCTCGGCTCGCTTGCAGCACTCGTTCGCATCATGCGCGCCAACCTGCTCGACGAATTGTCCAAGCCCTATGTGACGACGGCCCGCGCCAAGGGCATGTCCGAATTCGAGCTCCTCATTCGCTACCCGGTGCGCCTTGCACTCAATCCGCTGATCTCGACGCTCGGCTGGATCCTGCCCGCCGTTATTTCGGGTGAGATCATTGTCTCGGTTGTCATGAGCTTGCCGACGACGGGACCGCTGCTGCTGCGCGCCTTGCTTGCACAAGACATGTATCTCGCTGGCTCGCTCATCCTGTTGATTTCGGTGCTTACCATTATCGGCACGCTGATTTCCGACATCCTGCTCGCCATCACTGACCCGCGGATCCGGTTCCAATGACAGACATCACTCAGCTCCCGCCGGAGACCGGCACATCGATCGACCTTCACCGCAGTGACATTGCCGTTGCCGGCCAATGGCGGCTCTTCTGGCTTAAATTCAAGAAGCACAAGATCGCGCTGGCAAGCCTTGTCGTCATCGTGTTCATGTATCTCGTCGCTGCCTTCGCGGATTTCATCGCACCGTTCGATCCCAACGCGACCAATGCGCGATTCACCTACGCCCCTCCACAGGGCATATCGCTTCTGCTGGACGGCTCCTTGCGCCCGCACGTCAATCAGCTGAAGATGACGCTGAACACAGAATCCATGCGGCGTGAGTTCACCCCGGATCCTGCCAAGCCGATCCCGGTCGGCTTTTTCGTACCTGCGGCGCAACCATACACTCTTCTCGGCTTCATCCCTATGAGGACCAAGCTCTTTGGCCTCACCAACCCGATGCCGGGAGACAGCATGTACATCTTTGGCGCAGATCGCCTCGGACGAGACATCTTCTCGCGCGTGGTCCATGGTGCCCAGATCTCCCTGTCGATCGGCCTTGTCGGGGTCTTCATGAGCCTCATCCTTGGCGTCACGATCGGCGGCATATCCGGATTTTTCGGGGGCTGGGCCGATATCGCCATCCAGCGTTTCATCGAGCTGTTGCGCTCGATCCCGACGATCCCGCTATGGATGGGGCTGGCGGCAGCAATCCCCGTTGGCTGGCCACCGCTCAGGACGTATTTCGTCATCACCCTGATCGTTTCGCTGATTGGCTGGACGAGCCTGGCGCGGGAGGTGCGTGGCAAGTTTCTCTCTCTGCGCAATGAGGACTTCGTGATTGCCGCACGTCTCGACGGCATGAGCGAGCTCGGCATCATCTTCCACCATCTGGTGCCGTCCTTCATGAGCCACATCATCGCCACGCTGACGCTGGCGATCCCCTCGATGATCCTGGCTGAAACCGCCCTCTCGTTCCTCGGCGTCGGTCTACAGCCGCCGATCATTTCCTGGGGCGTGCTCCTTCAGGAGGCGCAGAACATCCGCGCGGTCGCTCAAGCGCCCTGGCTCCTGTTCACTCCGGCTGCCGCAATTGTCATCTCGGTGCTTTCCCTCAACTTCCTCGGCGACGGCCTCCGCGATGCCGCAGATCCCTACGAGTCGGTGTCATGACCATGAACAACGATACACTCCTCAAGGTCGACAACCTGAAAACCTACTTCCCGACGCGCACGGGTCTGTTCAAGGCGGTCGACGACGTGTCCTTCGAGCTGAAGCGCGGAAAGACACTCTGTGTTGTCGGCGAATCCGGATCCGGGAAGTCGGTTACGGCGCGCTCCATCCTGCAGATCGTCGATAGACCCGGTCGTATCGAGGATGGTTCGATCGTATTGACGCGGGGAGACGGCTCATCGGTCGATCTCGCCAAGCTCGACCCGCGCGGCAAGGAAATTCGCGGCGTTCGCGGCAAGGAGATCGCCATGATTTTCCAGGAGCCGATGAGTTCACTGTCGCCCGTCCATCGTATCGGCGCGCAGATCGGCGAAGCACTGCGCATACATTTCGGCATTCGTGGCAAGGCGCAGCGCGACCGCGTTCTCGAGCTGCTGCGCCAGGTTGAAATACCGCGCCCTGAAACCGCAATCGACCGCTACACTTTCGAATTCTCCGGAGGCATGCGCCAGCGGGTCATGATCGCCATGGCGCTCGCCTGCAATCCCCAGGTTCTGATCGCCGATGAGCCGACGACAGCACTCGACGTCACGACCCAGGCCGAAATTCTCGATCTGATCAAACGACTGCAGCACAGCCACGGCATGGCCGTGCTCTTCATTACCCACGACATGGGTGTCGTTGCCGAAATCGCCGACGAAGTCTTGGTGATGTATCGGGGCAAGGTGATGGAGCGTGGCTCCGTGGAGCAGATTTTCCACGCACCAAAGGACGACTATACGCGCCGCCTGATCGGTTCAGTCGTCAAGCTGGAGAAGAAGGCGGAAGTTCGGCTGACACGATCCGAAATCCCCGTTGGCGCGCCACCGCTACTCGCGGTCAAGAACCTCTCGCTGACTTTCCCATCCGGCCTGAAGGCAGTGGACGACGTGTCGCTGATCGTTCGTGCCGGTGAAACCCTCGGCATCGTCGGTGAATCCGGCTCGGGCAAGACGACAATGGGACGTTGCTTGCTGCGCATTTACGATCCGCAAGCCGGCGCTATGAATTACCGCCGCGCTGACGGCAGCACGGTCGATCTTTGCTCGGCCGACAAAACGACATTGAAGGATGTTCGCCACGATATCCGGATGATCTTCCAGGATCCGGTCGGTTCGCTAAGCCCACGCAAGACGGTCGGCCAGATCATTGCCGAGCCGTTGAAGCTCGCTGGCGTGAAGGGCAGATCCCTCGATGATCGGGTCTCGGAACTTATGCAGCAGGTCGGCCTCGAACCGGCCTGGCGTGAACGCTACCCGCATGCTTTTTCCGGCGGTCAGCGACAGCGTATCGGTATTGCGCGGGCGATTGCGCTCAAGCCGCGGCTGATCGTTGCCGATGAAGCAACCTCGGCACTCGATGTGTCGTTGCGCTCACAGATGCTTGACCTCATGATGAAGTTGCAGGACGAGCTCGGTCTCTCCTACGTCTTCATCTCGCACGATATGTCGGTTATCCGCTACATGTGCGACCGCGTTGCTGTGATGTATCGCGGCAAGATCGTCGAGGCGGGCGAGACCGATCAGGTCGTCAACAATCCGGCGCATGACTATACCCGCGCGCTGCTCTCCGCCATTCCCCATCCCGACCCGCGCAACCGGCGCATTCACAACCGGTTCCGCTACGACCCCGCACGTACAGTTTCAGCCAACGGATAAGTCATGAAAATTACCGACGTCAAAATCATTGTCTGCTCGCCCGGACGCAATTTCGTCACCGTCAAGATCTTCACCGACGAGGGGCTGACAGGGGTCGGCGACGCCACCCTGAACGGTCGTGAAAAGGCCGTCGTAGCCTATCTTCAGGATCATCTTGCACCATTGCTCATCGGCCGCGATCCAAGCCGCATCGAGGATATCTGGCAATATTTCTACAAGGGAGCCTATTGGCGCCGCGGTCCTGTGACGATGGCGGCGATCGCCGGTATCGATACCGCACTTTGGGACATCAAGGCGAAAGCCGCCAACATGCCGCTTTACCAGCTGCTGGGTGGCGCCAGCCGCGAGAAGGTGCTGTGCTACACACACGCGCAGGGCACTGATATTGCCGAAGCGGTCGAAGCGGTCGGCAAGCGAATTAAGCAGGGCTACAAGGCGATCCGTGTTCAGGTCGGCATTCCCGGTCTGCCTGACGTCTATGGCACCGGCAAGAAGTCGGTCACCAACAACGCTGCAGACGATGCCATTCCTCACGAGGAAACATGGTCGACGTCGAAATATCTGCGCTATGTTCCCGAACTCTTCAAGGCGGTCCGCGAGGCGCATGGCTGGGATATTGAGCTCCTGCATGACAGCCACCACCGCCTCACGCCGATCGAAGCGGCGCGGTTGGGTAAAGACCTCGAATTTGCACGGCTCTTCTGGTTGGAAGACACGGTGGCGGCCGAGTATCAGGAGGGCTTCCGTCTGATCCGCAAACACACCACGACACCGCTTGCCGTGGGTGAAGTCTTCAACACCATCTGGGACGCGCGGCTGTTGATGGAAGAGCAGCTGATCGACTACATCAGGACGACCACGGTACATGCCGGCGGTGTGACCGCCCAAAGGCGGATCATGGATTTCGCCAGCGTCTACAATGTCCGCACTGCCTGCCACGGCGCAATGGACATGTCGCCGATCTGCCTCGGCGCCAACCTGCATCTCGACCTCTGGGTGCCGAATTTCGGCATCCAGGAATATTCGGGCTACCTGCCGGAAATCCTTGAGGTGTTCCCGAGTGCCTGGAGCCTGGATGACGGTTATCTCCATCCGGGCGATGCGATCGGCCACGGAGTCGATATCGATGAAAAGCTTGCCGAGAAATATCCATATCAGCGCGCCTATCTGCCTGTGAACCGTCTCGAAGACGGCACGCTCTGGCACTGGTAACCGGAGAACGGACATGAAGATCACAGCAATCAAGAGCTACGCCGTCAAGGTTGGCATTCGCAACCAGCTTCTGGTGAAGGTCGAGACCGATGACGGGATTTTCGGCTGGGGCGAAAGTGGACTCTCCGGCCGCGAGAAGGCGGTCGTCGGTGCGCTGGAACATTATGCGGAATTCTTGCGTGGCCGCGACCCGTTCAAGATCGGAGCGCTCTGGCAGGAGATGTATCGCAGCCAGTATTTCGAGGGCGGTCGCGTATTGCAGGCCGCGATCTCGGCGATCGACATCGCGCTCCACGACATCAAGGGCAAAGCGCTTGGCGTGCCCGTCTACGAGTTGCTCGGCGGCAAGCAGCGCGACCGGATACCGACCTTTGCGACGACCTTCGCGGAGCCGGGGCCAGCGATGATCGAGCAGGCACAGATGCTGGTCGAGCATGGATGGAGGGCCATGCGACTTTCACCCTCGGGTCACGAGCACAAGGAGATTTACGAGCCCCGCGAACATATCGCGATGACAGCGAAATGGTGCGTCAAAGCTCGGGAAACACTGGGCGAGGAAATCGTGCTGGGCATCGACTATCACCACCGCCTGACGGTCGCTGAAGCTGCAAGCTTCTGCCAGAAGATGCCGAAGGGCACACTCGACTTCCTCGAGGAGCCGATCCGCGACGAAACACCGGGCGCCTACGAGGCGCTGCGTCGAATGACCGATATTCCATTTGCGATCGGCGAGGAGTTCTCGTCGAAGTGGCAGTTCCTGCCCTTCATCGAGCGCGACATCCACCAGTTCAATCGCCTTGATGTCTGCAATGTCGGCGGCCTGACTGAATCGATGAAGGTCGCCGGCTGGAGCGAGGCTCACTATGTCGACATGATGCCGCACAATCCACTCGGCCCGGTATGCACGGCTGCCACGATCCACTTCTGCGCCGCCGTTGCGAATTTTGCCTGGTTGGAAACGCGGGCGAGCCCCGCGGAGATGCATCTGGGTTTTGACAATTCTGACTTCTTTCCGGTCCAGCCACGGCTTGAGGCTGCCTGCTATCCAGTTTCCGATGCGCCCGGCCTGGGGGTCGAAGTGAACGAGGAGTTGATTGCCAGGCAGAGTTTTGAATTCTGGGAGGCGCCTCATCTGAAACGCCGGGATGGCTCGGTGACGAATTGGTGAGAAAGGGAAGCGAGCCGACTTGAACGGGCGGGAAATTGCGCGCCGGGTTCATCGTTCCTCGCACATGGCGCAAAGCGCACTTTTCACCGACCCTTTCTCGGTCCAGACAGAGAACGACCGCAGGGCACTTGGCTCGATTTCTGGGATTGAGGTCGCCCGCGTTGGGCTCAGAAAGACCGGCGGGCGAACGTCACTTCGTCGCACGTTGCCATCATCGTCTTCCGTGGCAAGGCGCCAGATCCTGTATGGCGAAAAAAATTTGCCTGCAACTGCCCTCGCTTTGGTCAGTTTGCCAGGCGTCGACGCGCTATTGCGACATGAAATCGCATGCCATGGACAAGGCCGTTGTCGTTGAAGTCATAATTCGGATTGTGGAGCGGAGCCGATGTCTCGCCATTGCCGAGGAACACGAAGCACCCAGGCACCCGGCTGAGGAACTGCGCGAAATCTTCTGATCCCGTCATTGGTTTTGATGCGACCATTGCGTTCGACGCGCCATATAATTCCACCGCCACGGCCATGGCTTCGGCAGCCAAGGCGGTGTCATTCATGAGTGGAACGAATTCACGCGTGTAACGGACATGGGCCTCGACATTATAGGCAAGCGCAGTGCCTTGCGCGATAATCCGCATCTGCTGCTCGATGTGCTCGCTGATCTCCCTGCGGAAGCTGCGGGCATCACCGAGAATGCGTGCCATGCCGGGCAGGGCATTCCTGGTGCCATCGGTGATGAGCTCAGTGACGGATACGACGCCGATGTCGGCCGGGTCGATGCGCCGCGCGACGATCGTCTGCAGATTGGTGACGATGGCGCAGACGGCAACCAGGACTTCGCTGCCCCAGTGCGGTCGGGCGGCGTGTCCCCCGACGCCCTTGAGCGTGATCTCGAAATTGTCCTCCGCCGACATGAACTCTTCGGGTTTTGTCTCGAAATAGCCAACAGGAAGACCCGGCATATTGTGGATGCCATAGATTTCATCAAACGGATATTTCTCGAAAAGACCATCGGACATCATCGCGAGTGCGCCTTTGCCCCATTCCTCGGCCGGCTGGAAAATAAAGCGGACCGTCCCGTCGAAACCGCCTTCTGCGGCAAGCAACTTCGCGGCTCCGAGGAGCATAGCGGTGTGACCGTCGTGACCACAGGCGTGCATCAGCCCGCAGTTGCGGGATTTATGTTGCATGTCACCCTGCTCGGTGATGCGCAGGGCGTCCATGTCGGCTCGCAAGGCGATGGCGCGGTTGCCGGTCCCTCGCTTGAGGGTTCCGACAACCCCGGTACCACCGACGCCTTCGGCGACCTCATCGAGGCCAAATGTTCTAAGTTTGTCGGCGACAAACGCAGCCGTGGCTTGCTCCGCAAAACCGAATTCTGGATTGGCATGGAGGTGTCGCCGCCACTCACTCATTTCGGCATGGAGCGTCTCAATGTCGATCATCAGATCAGTTCTCCGGTGCGGTGAGATTGCGGACCACGTCAAGCAACACATTGGCTCCTGCGACCAGATCGGTGTTGGGCGTGAATTCCTTGGGGTTATGGCTGATGCCGCCGATACTGGGTACGAAAATCATCCCCGAGGGTGCGATCCTGGCGATCATCTGAGCATCGTGCCCTGCACCGGAAGTCATCCTTTTCGATTTCAATCCACGGGCCGTCGCAGCCTCCACGACCGCCGCCACAATGCCGCTGTCGAATGTCACCGGCTGAAATCTTGCCAGACGTTTCGTGGTGATTGTGACCTGCTCATCGTCTGCAACCGTATCGAGGTATGTTGACAAGGCAGCTTCTTCCGCCAACAGTTTTTCCTCATCGGGATCGCGCAAGTCAACCGTGAATGTCGCTTTTGAGGGGATCACGTTGATTGCGTTTGGCTCGAACTCCATGCACCCGACTGTGGCAACCGTAGGGGTGTTCGAGGCCGTCGCCCGGTCGCGCACAAAGGTGATGACGCGCGCTGCTGCCAAGCCGGCATCGCGGCGCAGGGAAATGGGTGTCGTGCCTGCATGGTTGGCATCTCCTTCGATGGTTACTCGCTGCCAGGAAATGCCCTGCAGATTCTCGACGGCCCCAACCGGCGTCTCCTCGCGCTCGAGGATCGGCCCTTGTTCAATGTGGAGTTCGATATAGGCGTGCGGTTGCAGGAAACCGGGCTCTTGGGGTCCGGCATAGCCAATTCGGGCAAGCTCCTCACCAAGGACAGATCCATCGGTGCCTACGGTGGCAAGCGCTTCATCGACATCAAGTCCGCCCACATGGACCAGCGACCCCATCATGTCAGGCGCATAGCGCACGCCTTCTTCGTTGGTAAATGCAGCAATCGCGATAGGTCGGTTTGGATTGAAGCCCTCCGATTTCAGGGTTTCTACGACTTCCAGTCCCGAGAGGACACCGTAACAGCCGTCAAACACCCCTGCATTGATCACAGTATCGATATGAGACCCCAGCATCAGCGGTTTTGCTGTATCGTCGGCCTGTATCGGCGCCCAGATGCCGAAGATGTTGCCGATCCGATCGACTGCGACATCGAGCCCGGCTTCCTGCATCCAGGCGATCAAGCGATCCCGGCCGTGCTTGTCCGCGTCGGACGCCGCAAGCCTGACAAGGCGGCCATCCTTGTCTCTGCCGATGGAGCCGAGTTCACGGAGACGTCCGAGCAAGCGTTCCTCATTGACCGATGATCCAGTCATGCCGCCGTCCCTGCGTTTCTCGACAAAATCGATCCGGGTGCTTCCCCGACGATCGCCTCATACTTGAGCGGATCGGTCGCTCCTTCGGTGTTGATCACAAGGACCCGCGATTGATCTCCAAGCCGCAAATGGGCCTTGATCTGCCGATCACCGATGGCCCTGATCAATCCGGCCAGGCCAACGCCACCGCTTTCGCCCGCCACGACGGCGGGGTCTCCCACGACCGGATAGGCCAGCCTCTTCATGACGGTGACTGCGTCGTGTTCGTCTACGGTCATGAACGCGTCTGCCACACGCGAGAGGATGCGCCAGGCTACCAGGGACGGCTGGTAGCACTCGAGCATGGCCATGATTGTCGGCTCACCGTGGTCGACCGTCACCGGATGCCCGGCCCTGGCGCTCTCGACGATGCATGCTGCACGTTCGGGGTCAACAACTGTGAAGATCGGGCGTGTGTCCCCCATGACAAGCGCGAGATAGCCGGCTGCCGCAGCAGCGATGCCGCCAACCCCTGACTGAACGAAAACATGGGTCGGCGGGTCCTGCAACTCCCTGAGTGCCTCGCGGAATATCGCGGTGTAGCCCTGCATTACAAG